>Ga0181612_176057_pt1 | contig 25971 bp, 11 predicted proteins | sample HoacroProtozoa21_FD_119630 | JGI IMG/M metagenome (GOLD analysis project Ga0181612, IMG submission 119630) | Hoatzin crop microbial communities from Cojedes, Venezuel. Combined Assembly of Gp0051906, Gp0051904, Gp0051908
AATGGGTGAAAAAAAATACTCAGTAAAATTTTTAATGGTGAATACCAATGTAGTCTACCTGTATGTGTGCTTCAAGTGACTAGTTTAGGAAGATGATTTTATGATTATTGGTCTGTTAGCACAAGCGGTATGAATTAACGGCCTCTTTTCTGGTCACTCATGGTTTCCTTGTTACTGCTCCTGGTTTACGTCTCTAGTGACCCCAGGGCTCAGGGAAGCTTACGGAAGAGAAATACTTTTATAATTGAAAACCTGCTTTACATATTCAAATTCAAGCATAAACAGCATAGTTTTCTGATCAACACAGTACTGTTCTCATAAACGGAGATTTGTCTAGGCTGCCAAGAAGCAATGTAAGTGCATGAAAGCTTTTCTATTAGATTAGAATACCAAACCTAGGTGGTCAAAATGGCTGTATATTCCGATTTTTAAATTAATGTATTGTCACTTGAAATGGAATTGATTCATTGATCCCACGCTGTCCAGTTCTGCAATGAATTAAACTAGAGAGAGGAAAGAAGAAGCTGAGGATGTCTGAATACAAATGGCTCTGGCTTTTGCAGCTAGAATGATTGGGCAAGGGTACTGGAAAAGAAATACAGCTCTTTTATAATGAAGGGCCCTCAACATTTCTGCTTCTGAAGAAAGATCCCCTTGGACTGTTATTCTGCAAGTGACTACATCTACCCTGAATGAACAGTTTTACAAGCATGAGAAAGATATCTGTTGAATAGTAGCTTCACCTTTGTTGCACTTTTCCAGCCACTTTAAAGCTATTGCGCGTACATGAAACCGCACATCCTCTATAGGTCAGAGAAATAACAAAGATAATCTGATGTCTGTAAGTCAAGTAAATTTTTATGTTCATGTGAGTCCTTCATATCTACAAATAGATATTAAATTAACTAAATTAATAAATCTCTCTGTATACATTCAAATGACAGTGAACACCAATTTCATTTTGAACACGTGTTTGTTAGATTTACATGTTAAATGTCACAAGCAGTTGTTGCTACATGCTTTGTGTCAAGGTTTTGAGATAATCCATTGTCTGTGTGTAAACATTTTTGCTGTTGTTTTTAACTGTCAATAACTGTCTCAATTCTAATACATAGAAAATGACTAATGACGAAAATATCTTCAATCATCTTAATAAAATTCATGGTGAATTAAGAAATAAATCAATATACAGCTGTGAACAACTGACATGAAGCTTAACTAATCTCCTGATTTGAAAGGAACTCATTAATGTTTGGATAGCTCTACTGACAGTGAGTAGCTTATTATAGCTAGATAACGATCATAACTTAGATATTATCTGAACTAGCTAAACCACACTTCATGTCTTTAGGAAGGATACTTAAGCTATGTGAATGAGCACAACACTGTTAGTTCAGACAGGAATGTGTTTGGCAGCCAGAAGGCCAGGCAAGAGGATGAAATATTCTCTATTGGATTAGAATACCTAGCTGGGAATGCCAAAATGGCTTTCTTTACTGAATGTGTATGCCTGTTCTTCATTTGGTGTATTGTTATGCTGTGTGATTCATTCATTAATTTCATGCTGCCCAACATCATAAAAAACTGCTAAGCTAGAAAGACTGGAATTAGAAGAATTCTTTCTTTTGAATTCAGTGTGGATTTAGCCTTTGGAAAGGGAATCTAATTGCAACTCTGACTTATTGCCTACACAAAACACATTCAAGGCCCTCTTCCTGCCAGTTAGATGAATATTTTCATGTTTATATTGTCATATTATTTTTTAAAGCACTTTACAATATTTTACCCTTAAAAAAGTATTCACAAAACATTTCTTCCAAAAACAAGAACATTATTTCTCTTTGTTGGATCCATAGATGAACCGAGTATCATCTCATGTTATTTATTAATCAGTATACAAAGATATACAAGAGATTTTCTTCAAGGGTTTTCTCTGGGTATTAGTATAAAAATCACAATCCTGGAGGAATGACCCTGTTGCAAGGACAAGAATCTGTGCACTCTGAAACTACCCTGCTTGCTACTTCATGGCTTATATTTGTATTTAAAAATAAAAATAATAAATCCCACTGTTTAACGGACAGAAATCTATGTTGAGAATGTATCCAGGTGTTTCCATAAGCAGAAAGATAAGAAGTCTAAGAAAAAAAAAAAAAAACAGGTACAGGGCTCTTCAAAGGGAAAATCAAAGAAGAAAAAAAGAGAAGAGAGGAGACACAGATAGTTAAAGAGAAGGCAAATTATTCATCTGAGATATGCATTAAAAAATTAACTGCAGATTTTAATGTATGAAATTATAGGAAGTTCTAAGCAGGACTATAGATTATGTGTTTTTAATTAGAAATATATTTTCTACAAGTTGGCAGTGCCAATGCAGACTTGGAATGCACTCATATTCTCTCCCTTATCTTTAATTTGAGAAAAGAAAAAGGAAAAAGAAATTTAAACACCACTAATAAACTGAGGAATTTTAAAAGACCTACATTGATCAGTATACTCCATGCAATTTAGGAAAAAAATCCCTTTTTGGTCAGATACTGGACATGTGCAGTATTATGCACTGAAGAAAACTTGAACTTAAACACTAGACATTGCTCTTTCATTGTTAAAAGTAGCACAACATTCTATGACAATAACACAAATGCCAGAAAACCCTTTCTGATGTTGTTGTGTTTAGACAGGTAAATAAAAAAAAAAAAACACAGTGCAGTACTCATTTATGTACACAAAGATACATGAATGCATAAAAAAGATTATAAACTAGGGTTGTCATATGCTTGCATGTGTATGTGCACTCATGCACGCTTATGCACCAGGTGTGTGTAAGGGGAGGAAGAGGCATAAACAAAAGGATAACATCTGGTTTCAAGAAGAAGTAGTACATTTGTGTGCAAACTCCGATGTAAAGAATATGACATCAAATAAATACCTGGGCCTATTTACAAGTCTGTGTTTAAATAGAAGCCAGGGTCTAGTCAAAGTATAAGCACTGATTTACTTACTAACTCTGCTCAGTACAATTAGATATTAAACAGGTCATTCTAACATTTCTTAAAAACTGACTAGCTGCAGGTCAGAAGACATTCGCAAAATTCATAAAGTCATTCCACGCTGCCTCAGCTCTGTTGAAGAACTCAGAATGAACAGAAATATTCTTAGATTTCACAAATAATTAAAAGTGCTCCCTTTATTTCTCCTCCCTCATTTCATTCCAGTCAGAAGGCAATTCTTTCTATGAATATCAAAATTATTAATACTAAAAAGCATTAATATATTAATTTTGATATGACCACAGCTGTACAAATCTCAACGAAATGTAGAGAACTAAAACCTATCATGCTTATGTAATTTATTCTTCTTGTTTACTCAATGTATTGGACAATGGTGTCATGACATGCTAAACAAATGCAATATATTTTCGCCTATTTTATTCCAGATCGTCTGTTGTCGTGTGCCGAAGAACACTCAAAGACTGAGCTCAAGAGCAGTAGTTAAAAACAGCAACTGGCTGTCAGTGGTGTAGTTTGTCATTGTTCCACAGACAAAAGGCAGACTGTCACAATAAACAGCGTTTATTCATTTCAGATTTGTGGCTTAGGGCTGAGGAAGGGGAGGTGTCATTCGTAGTAATTGTAAAACACATAAATAATAATAGTAGTCTGCAAATCATATATCAAAGAAAACAGTGGGAGTTGGCAGTGATGGAGGCAAGAAAATGGATGCTTCCAGCACAACCCAATTTACAGCTCTTAAAAAAAAAATAAATTTTTTTTCATAACAGTAAAATGGAATGTTTTGTATTAACTGCTTATGTGGTGGGTAAGCATGACAGAACACCTAAATCATGACTTCAATGACTTATTTTAGACAAACTGCTGAGTAACTTTCTAAGCATGATTACTCTGTACTCCATTGCTGTCAATTTTATTAACTTAATTTTACTAATTAAAAGACATTTAATATTGATATTGACATCACCTCCTTTAGCCTTTTTGCTTAAAAACTGCAGCTTTTTAAAGAAATTATACTACGCTGAAAATACTCTGGGTTGGTATTTGAGTAGAATATGTTTTTTTAAATCTAATGGAATGCTTACATCCGTTTTTTCAGAATAGCTTTCAAACACCTAATCTTACATTTTAGGTAATATTTACATGGAAAAAAGTTATAAAGCAGACAGATTAATCTTGTCAAGGTTGGTATTCATATTTTTTTAGTTTGAGTGCAATTTTTGAGGCAACCATTATGATTCTTCTATCTTGTAAGCCCATGTTCTGATTTACGAGGCCGAAGTCCTAGCTCAGTAATACGTATTAACTGGATTATGACACCCCGGCCAATCCTTTGAGGGTGTGCAAAAATCTGGGAAGAGAAGCGAGAAGAAAAATCTGGGAAGTGAGAAGAAAAGACACTGGCAGGTAAAAAGGTGTTCCAGAAGGAGACTTCTAATTTACTACTGCTTGGTAAAAGTCCCACTGCATCTCTTAACCACTCCCAGTGCTGTCCAGGACACTGGCAATATTTGTTAGAGAGCAACCTCTTCTGACATACCCAGAAAAGACAGATGGATCTGAGATTTTCTCTGGCGAACCACACAACATTCACCAGATGGAAACAATGCTCCCTATATAGTTTCTCAGGCATTTTTGCCTACAAATCCTTCTCTCCCAGCATGTCTCCATTCCTATCAGGAACAAGGGCATTAAAGGGCTGAGCAAAGTACAGGTATGTCTGAAAAACTGAACTCATGTTTCAACTTGGATCTCTTTTGTGTAATTTGCTGGAGAGAGAACAGAGTGAAAAAGATGCTCTGTATTGAAAGAGTGGAGTGTCGTATCAGTATTTCAACCAGTAAATGTTATCACAGCTGTTACTGCTTTGGGTATAATGGTGGAGCAGAGCTCAGGAGTTGCCAGAAGGCAACATACCCGGCAGTGCAAGGGAAGCACACTGAAGAATGGATGCACATGACCAGATCTAAGACAAGCTTTGGTAATTGTCAGCTTAATAAGACAGGACTTTTGGTAATTGATTTTTAAAATCAAAAAAGAGGTCCCCGTTTGGGCAGTCATGATGTGAATATATAGGAATATGGGACAACACATCTAAAGCTTTACAGTTTTAATATCTATAGCTAGCAGAAATAAAAAAAAAAAAATAGTGTCCTGAATGAAAATTATTTAAAAACTAATTACTAACTATGTTTTTAGGAAAGACTGGTAAAATTAGAAAAATGTCTTCCAAGTCAAAATATCCTCTGAACAGAAACAATAAAGTTTGGTATTATTTTTAAATAACAAAGTACAAAAGGAGGGGTTTAGTCCATCTAGAAGGGACATTTTCAGTGCAAGCTTAGCTACATTGCTGTAACCTTCAATTCCTTAACCAACCATAGCTGAGAGAATCTCATCTAAACTTATTGCTAACAGCCACAAACAGCAACTTGACAATTTCAAGCCACAATTTATTCACAATTTCTTAGTTTATGTAAGAGTAGAAAGAAATCTAAGCATAACTATTCTCTAGTTAGAAAAAGATGTATACTGAAATAATGAAAATACTCTGATCTGTGTTGACTCACTATTGACTTCATAGAGGTTGTCTTGAACTTTTTCCAAACCTCTTCTACCCATCATTACAGATTTAAATACATACACACATAGGCTAACAGTACCACTCTTCTGGGTTTGGAACACTATCTAAATTCAGCGTAAAACGAGGAAAAAAAATATTCATAGTATGCTGCTCCCTTAAGCAGACTACCAAGATGCTTAGTTTCCTTTTTTCTGTAAAATCTGTCTCTCCTGTTGTGTTACAAAAGCCTGGAAATGTTATACTTGAAAAGGCTGAATTCAGGCGTGCATTCTCTTGGTTAGCTTTTGCCTTTTAAGGAATCTGTTAAAAATTCAAAGTTCAGACTTCTGTAGTCTTCATAAAGTCAGTCCTTTTTACTGAGGAATGAAAGCTTATATGAAGTGTATGAATATATGTGATTTTGTCCTGGGCTCAGTCAGGTACATGGTTTTAGTAGCGTCCTGTAAGTAGTTATTCAGTGACAAACACATACATCATTAAAGAGCAATTATAAGCTTCATTCTAATTACACTAGTATGCCAGCTCTCTCAAACGAAGGCAGATTTCCCATAACAGGGACAGTGAAGCACAAATGTAAATGGATCAACGGTGTCACTCAAACTATGATCACGGCCAGCATCAGACAGTGGACAATCACTCACGTAACAACACAATCACTTGGCAGTTAATGCATGTCACTACCAATTTGCAGGGAAATTTTTGAAACCAGAATTCGCACGGTTTGTTTGAAACTTCCCTGAGCTGAATACCTAACGTTCAGCTTTCTAGTGGGAGTTGTGACAGTAGCGCTGCTCGCAGCAAACTGCCACTGTCGCTTGTTCTGCTTCAGTGCGGTTTGACTGTCACAGCCTGTCATGCAGGAAGAAAGCACCACGTCTAACCCCCTGTGACAAGGTTTAATGACCCCTATTACTCCTATTGGCTGTTCCAGCCACCTTGGGGTGTACAGAATGCAGTTATAGATCTAAAAAGTCCTTGCTTTATAAACAAAAAGGCTAAAATCTGGTTTGACCTGATCATCTAATACACAGTTGAAAGGAAATAGAAAGATTAGATAAATGATATTAATGTTATGCCTGAAAATTTTTTTAATTGTCATATCTTCTGCATCATTAGGAATGTTAAATTATTTTTCTTCAAGATTACTTTTGTACAGATTCCACGTATCAATAGGTATTCAAATTCTGCTTTTCTTGCTATTTCTTTCTAGCAACTATTGTTATATTGTGGACACTTATACAGAAGAGGTAGGTTTGGGAGCTATCTTTTATGCCAAAATAAAATGACAAAGGTAAATATCATATCACATGGCATACCTGTCCAAATGTTAATGCTGGGTCAAAGGGTGAGAGGGGGAATGCTTAGAATAAGCCTTGTAAAAGGAAAGCTAAAATTTAAGTGTTCCTTCTACAAATCAGCACCTATTAATTAAAATTTCATATATGCCTAATCTATATAATGAAACTCTGCATGAACTTTGCTGTTTCATATGGAAAATTGTATCTTCACGCTAGTTCTAAGAATGCACTTTTTGAGGTTGCAGTCCATATTCTACTTGAAGTCTGAAGGGCACATAGGTCAACTCCTCCAGTCCTTTGCTTACAGCTAGTTACATATCCTTCTCCAGAAGCCCAGATAACAGACAAAGCACATTTTGCACGTTAAAAAATTTGTTTGCTTGAGCTGGTCTTATTAAATCCAAGGTCTATTCATTGGGACAAGAAACCTCATTCCAATATGAAAACATATTAACTGTGAGTTAAGCTTTAGCACAGTAATCTAGTATTATTAAGTTTTAATTACTCCAGCAGGCTAATCTTCGGCCTGATAACAGGTGTTAGTGTGAAACTTTACCATGAGAGATTTTTCTTATGCTTGTGAAAAAAATTAACATCTGTTATTTCAATTGATGTGTATTTGTTAATAACAAATTTCTGGGCTGGAAACAAGTATATGCTGACAGAGCAGACAGCATGGTGAATCAATAATGCAGGACAAGGATTTATACCCCTATAGCCCTGTTCTGGTCCAGTTCTGAAAATACCTAAGCAAACGCCCATCTTGTAGAACAAGCACTTGATATGACACTAACTGGCCTCTCACACAGGGCTCAGAACTTAATAAATAATCATGCTGCTTCCATCATACACCTGAAAAGGCTCCTACAAATTAGGGATGAAATTTTTAAAGAGATGACTATAAAAAAATGCCCACAGCTAAAATTGTCAGTATTCCTTTGTATTGTGATTAAAATGAACTATTTCATTCTCTTTTCTAATAAGTTATTTTGGGTGAAACTAAAACAATCTTGGGCCAGAGCACTTTAAAACTTGCAAAAAGCATGCGAATGTGTGAACGGGTAGAAAGTGCATTACATAAGGCTTTTAATTTTTCATGAAAATTTTATCTCACAGGAAGATAGATTATTTTTACATTTTCAGATCTAAACACGCTTATCCTTGTTTCTTCTGGCCAGGTTAGAAAAACAAAAAGTCAAGTTGCCGTTGAAGTTTCAGCGCTCCCTCTAGATTCTCTTCCTGAATGACCAAATATAAAAGACCCTTTTCTGTGTGAAAAGGATTTATAGCGCTTACAGCAGCTTGTGCCATTTGCCATGTCCAATTCCAACTTACATTCTCGCTCCCTCAGTGAAAAGAAACTATGCTGATACTGCCAATTAGATTAACACTACCAGTAGTGTTACATATTTTCTGTTATTAAAGACAGTAATATATCTTTTCTTATAGCTATCAAACAGCTGTGAAGTATCATCTAGAAATAACCAATTATAGCTGCTTAACCAGCTGTGTACAGAGACCTGCAGGTTGCTGCAGCTAACTCATCACCACAACAGAGTACACTCATCAATGGTGGGCTGGAAGGCCAGTTCATCAGCTACAGGTTTACATTGCACGTGTTCTCCTTCATACTTTCTGTCCATGTAGTTTGACTTGATGTTCTCTTCCCCCGGTTTGCTTGTCAATTCTGGATGGCAATACAGGACAGATCAATATAACACCGTACTGTCACCCTGAAAGTAAGTTCATGAAATTTCTTGAGTTGTCCAGTCACGTAGCATTGTTTCAATAATTTTCATAAATTGCAAGGGGTGAATATTTTTGGTCTCTTTTTGCCACCAAGGGCGGTATTGACAATGAGATAAATAGTAATCCTGAACTTTTGGATTCACTTCTTTTTTAAATAACCCTACACAATATTCCAGGCAAGGATATTGATATGCATCTTTGGATATGAATCATAATAGCAGATTTTCACATCAGGTATTTGATTCCATCTCTGAACTCTGAAGCTTCTGTGGTGTGAGTGGCAGCAGGAAATGGCTTTCAAACTCTTCCTAGCAGATGGAGTAAAATCTGCCAGGTTATTAAATTACCACACAACTATTTTTAGTTTCCATTTCTAAATCCTTTTTCTTCTTTTGTCATATAATATGTCATTGCTAATCAAATCTCAAAAGCATTTCTATTGTGAAAAACAGAAGCTTCAACTGGCAGTTTATTATCCTTTGCCCTGAAGATTTTTTTAATTTCTGTTTTAGTTTTCTGATGAAGTTATAAAGTATTTATACAAATTTGTGTATTACAAAACCAGAGAAAGCAAGTCAAAACATCAGGTTATAGGATTTACAGGCCTTAAAAATGTAGCGATGAATAATTACTGTGAACTTTTATCTAGACTGCAGTCTCAGATTAAAGACAACAGTTTGCTGAAAGCCAACAAGTAGAAATGCCCTCCTAATCACTATGAAACCAAAAGAAAAATCCTCAACTGGCTGTGGTAAACCATACGAGAAGTGCAATATATTTTATTTTTGACGAATTGTGCTTAGAAGAGGAAACTACTTGACTGTTGTGAAAATTAAACCAATTGTTTCCTCCTTTGAACTCTGCCATAGTGACAGGGTTTCTTAGCATACAAAGAATCTTTTGAAGACAAATTTGCTTGTAATTCAAGTGTTATGGACAAAATTGTCTCTGTTCATGTACCAACCTAAACAGTAACTCTCTTCTACACGAGATCTATCATTACTACTACAGCTACACTACTGTACAGAAGTGCTGATATATAAAAAAAGTATTAAACATTGCTTGTTAGTATTACTGTAGTAAATATTGCAACCCTGAAAAAAGTGTATTAATTATAATGTGATTAAGTCAACTGACAAATTACAAATTATGATTTTACTTAAGGACAAACTTCAGTCAACTAAGGAGTGTAGCTGAAACTTGCAAATTGATCCCACATCTGATTTTCAGTAGTGCATTAGACAACAGTCAGCCTCAGATTAAACAAGAAAGTGTAAGTAAAAAAATGTGGACCACTGATTGGAGTGATACTGCACAGCGGACCTGTGATTTCTGGAAGCTGTACTGATTTACATCACTGCTACAAAAGCAACATAAAAATAATGAGACATCCCCCCCCCCCATTTTATTCCAGTTCTATCGTTCTAATGAATCTTGCAACTGTGCAATAACTTTGCAAAATGGAGAATAAGGTGTGACTTTTTAGTAGTGGTAAATATCATGCATTATAAGACTTAACTACATAAGTTTTGCTACCTATATCATATAACCAATGAAAATGCAGAAAAATATCAGAGCTCAGCACTTTTTTCAACACTTCCAACTATTTACAGTATCTTTGATTTTATGCTTTGTAACATAGAAAAATAATAGGAGCTACCACAGTCCTTTGGTTTTGTCTTCTTTCTGTTGACTTCTCCTTTGATGATCAGGAAAAAGCCAAAATAATAGAAAACACAGTTTTTTTAAAAATAATTAGTCTGACAGGGGAATTTGAAGGGCTTTATAAATGAAGTGTCTTCTGAAAAGGTGTCAACAAGGAAGAATGGGAAGAAAAATTGTGCTTTCAAAAGGTAAAGGTAATAACAAAGCCTCCACTAAATGCAAGGCTCCTAGGAAAGAAGAGTTTCACAAAGCTCTTACTTTGAGTTTTACAATAGCTCTGTCCAATGAAGAAAAAGAATTTAGGGAACATTTGTTTCTCAGAGCTGCACATCTTCTGTTTATTTTAGGAAAAATGGTATCAAAATAACATTCAGATCTCCCAGAAATAATTGTCTTTAGAGTTTAATTGCCATCTAAATACGACATTAAATAGAAAATCTTTTTTCTGCAAGAGCCTTGGCAATAGTTTATTAGGAGGGTAATTAGGTACAGAAAAATTATAATTTGTATTTTTTCATTTAAAATGTAATATTTTTTACAGTTACTGCAATATGATATTGCATTGGTTATATTACAGCATAATAATTCATTCCTGCAGCATTTAGTGGCACTAGGCCTTTGGCCTCTTGCCTAACAATACACTAGACAAGAATTATTACATTGCAATTCACACCCTGTCATGCCTTCTTGCTTAATTAAAGCATAACCCTTCATGACATGACAAGCAATTTGACTGTTACCGTAATAGTTCATTATCCCACCTAACATCTTTGTTTTACAATCTATTTTTTTTTGTACATGCAGCGAAAGGTATCAGATTACACATATGTTTCTTTATCTGTAATGTGTGAAGAACAGGCTTAGGAAGAGCAGCTAAGAACACAAGGTTGCATTTTTTGTTAGAGCTGTTCTTTAAGTAATCTTGGGCTTTTGTGCTTCATTTTGCATCAGCAATTAATTACTGCAAAAAAACCTAAGATTGAAATATTGGTTTTGCTGGCTGCCTGTATTTTGTTGTACTCCTTTGCTACCTAAAAAGTGAAGTTGTACTATTTTATTGAATCCTAATGTGGAAGAAAACCAACAATGAGGCTGAGGGAATAGTGTCTTTAAACTTCCAAACAAAGAAGTTGCCAGTTGAATTTTGTTGCAATACAGCAGTTAGTTATTCTGTTTTCAACATTAGAGAAACTCTTAAAACGTATTTTTCAGGAATAACTCCTTGAATCACTTATTATGACCTCTCCCTCTCTGATGTTTCACATCATTAGCTGAAACCTGATAATATAGAAAAGTTAGTCAGTTGTTGTTAAAACACATCTGATTATTACTAAAATTTGATTAGGTGAAATTTTACTTTTTAAAAGTCAATGGCAAAACTCACTGACTTACATGTAACACTCGTCCATGAGGTGAAATGGAAATTGTGTCAACAGCTATGAAAACACACTTTAATATCCCAGCTGAAGTTATAACTATTTTAATTAATATTACATATATTTTATTAAAGCCTTCACATGGTCTGAAAGCATGCAATACAACACAGCCATCTGGCTATTAATAACGCTTTATTATTGGCAACTACCAATCCAAAATTAAAATATGCAGACACGGCCCTCCGAATTTTTGTGTGAACAGAGTTTCTTGAGAAGGCATACAGGCAATGTATACAAAAAGCATACGAAACAATTTTAACACAAAAATTATCTATACGATATCCAATAGATGTGCTACCAGTTTCATATAACATCTTGTTGGAATTTAATGAGGTTCCACCGAACTTTGTTTGTCTGCAAGGTGACTGGGTCGTCCCTGGAACTCTCTTGGCTATAACTACAAAATGTCTACGAGGTGACTGTGATCTAACTGAAACAGCTGCAGTCTTTGATCATATGCTGGCAGCTTATGTACAGATGCAGAATGTGTAATAAGGGCACACTTTATTAACTTGACTGATGTTCTGTTATTTTACTGGTTCCAAAAGCCAAAGGAGATTAGGCTCTACCGTGTTACCCTGAGAATAATTTATTGTTGCAGCTATTCAGAATGAAATACCTATCACTAATGTCTAATTGACTATCATAAAGCAAGAGGCACACATTGTCCTCAGTTGATCTGATGTTCTCTATGATCTTTAAAGCTGGTGCTGTAGCTAGAATTATTCTTTTGAATTAGCACAAAATACATTTTAACTACAGTTTAAAACAGCTGTCAACACTCTAAACGTATGTATAGGTTTTCTGTTAATATTTCCACAGATACACAGTCTAGTCAAACTTACAGTGAGGTTTTACACAAATTCTGAAGGTGTGAGAAAGCTTGATCCTGATAGACTAGTGGCTGTATTACATTGCACAGAAGCATCTTTGTTCTAATTAAAACATTTTGGTTCTACTAAGCTGTTCAGTTTTACGCAGTTCAACTTTCTCCAAGTAGCCAAATTAGAGTGCATATTCTTTCCATGTGCCACCAATAAAGATAAAAATGTAGTTAATACCTAGATGTTATGTCTCCATACACAAAATATGGAACTCACAGTAACGTTAAACATTACAGGTAAATACAAAAGTTTGCAATAGTTACTTTGGACAAAGAGCTATATCACAAAGAAGAAGAAATTACAGTCTCAAAAAAGATCTACTGATATTTCTGAACTAATCCTAAAAGTATGAAGTTATTCTAGAAATGAAGGGCATCTAGAATAGCCCCTTTTGTACTTTATTCCAAATTTTTTTCCCCAGCCTCCTCTTATATGTCTGTACTCCTAACTCTAAATTTGTTTCATTTTGTCCTGATATTTTTATTTGAAGAAGTAAAAGACCTGGACTCTAAGTCACTCTGCTCACAGTACTCTTAGTTTGTGTTGTTCTGCAGTCTTGCACAGGATATGCACATTTTCTTCACCTTGCTGGACACAAAGGGGGTGTTGTAAAGCCAGTGTATTCCTTTGATGGGACCTCTCTGCCCAGCACCTGCCTTATGCAATCATGGTTTTAGTTTTCCTTTCAATCCCCTTTTTCTGTAGCCTTTGTGCTGCAGGTGAGGAGGAAATAACTGTGACTACAACAAAAAGGAGGGAAGCTGTAATATGTGTTCAGTTAAAACATTTTAACCTGGACAATTTGAGGTCTCAGACCTTAACCTGAGGTTGAAACACATTAAAAAATAAATACATTGGGAAGGAGTGTTTACCCTGACAGCATACAATGTTGCCATTCGAGTCTTTGAAAAAGCACCTGATTGGGCAGAACATTACATTTCATTCCATTTGCTGCCGTCTGTTTTCTAAGCAACATCAGGTATCACTGCAGCCAGTCGCCATTTAGTGATTCCACCCCACCTCGCCCCTGGCTGCTTATGTCTTGCTCTGTTGGTTTTAAAACACAGCCTTAAGCACAGGTTCTATGTTCACCACCTTAAAACAATCAAGTTTCAAGCATCTTGAGAGTTTGGCATACTGCTGTTTGATATTTCTTCTGTGGTAGGCATAGATTTGAATTACCCCTCACAAGCTGCCTAGCAGCCCAAAAAAAGTTTAAGACATCTCACAAGTTAAGCAGTCCCCAGTCCACACACACACATATATGTTTACATTTTTTCCCATAGATCTGTTCACTTTTCATCTAGATACAAACAACTACATCTGTTTCTAGTGCAGATTTAAGGATACGTCAATAAGCGTTTATACTTTAATCTTCTACAGTTTGGATATTCCCCCAGGAAGTGTAATTCCTCTGGCCCTCAAGCTTACCACCGTCAATTAAACCATTGGCTTGTTTTTAGCATCCTAAAATATCATCTCTGAAACGTGTTCAATTTTTTTTTTTTTTTTTTTTTTTTTAAATCACCTCGAGTGCTGCCCTTTTCTGGAAGAGTATAGATAGCAGGTAAATGTAAAATACAAGCACTGAAATTGACAGATTTCTTTCATAAAAGACTGATGTCTATTTCAAGAGCTCCATTTTCACTGAAATTTCTTATAAGACATCAGAAATTGACATTATATATAACGAGTAAATAAATTCATTTTAAAGTGTTCCAAGTTATCCACAGTCAAACAAAAACATGGTCAGACAAAAGCTGATTTCCAAGACCAAACAAGTTATTATTGTACCCTGGATTACTGTTTAAACCATAGACAAGTCCTTATGTAGGCATATGTTTAGCCTCATTTCCAGTCCTTTTTTTTTTTCCCCCTTTCTAGTACATCCTATATAATATTTGCAATGTAGTTCCTCGGCCAAATATCTCTGATATATTCCAGCACCTTTTGTTGGTTCCTCTCCATACACCATGTTCTTATTAGTACTTTTTTTGTTTGTTTGTTTCAATGGACTTCAGCTCAGATGAGAATACTGGAATTCATTCAATGACTTCAGTAACTTCATCTTAACCAACTCCAGAATAATACAGAGATAAATGCAATGTATAGTTCATTACTGAAGTGCTAAATTGAATCCTAGAAATAAATTACTGCTTACTAAATACTATAAAATCTGTGCTTCTGACTGTAGGTCAAGATTAAGAGAACATTTACAGATAAAACACCAGTCACACAGTGAAATACCTCATTTTAATACCAAACAGCTTCTGTTCAGAAAGAATATATTGCTATGCAAGCACTATTTGCTATCCAAAGCATTGCCCATTGACTTCTAAGGTATTCTTGGTTTTGAATGGTGAATACTGTGTCAGTATTCAACTGTACATCACTGAATTCAAAATGCTAATTTTCACAGTAAAGCAAATATTATGTCTAAAACACTGAAGAGAAAAGTTGACACCCATAGTAATAAATGTTTAACGGTTCTGCCAAGTTTTCCCCCTCAGGAAAATACAGGTGATAGCAAAATAACTTTTCTTTGGCTGGTCTGTTCTCTTACCTTTTCTGATGAGTTGGCTGCAGATAAGTGTATAAATGGAAAGCTCAGTTAGTGTAATTTATGTATCCTTGGACGTCAATCATTACTATTGAGAGGTGGGACTTTCAGGATTTCTGTGCATTAATTAAGAGCTGATCTCAGAAGAGTAGTCATTACACCTAAGGACCAAAAATAAGTTTTAATTAGTCTAGAAGACAGTATGTCATATACATTCTTTAGTTAAAAAATTAACATCTATGCGACATTATTAGTAACAATGCAAAGGGCAAAATTTCTCTTGCTTGTACTTCAGATTATAAAAGTATTTTCACGTATATAAGTCTGCTTGGAAAAACCAGACAAATTCTGCAACACTGTGTGGACATCACTCAAAGTTCAGCTGGGTTCTATGAATGCCAAAATGATTATTAGACCCTTCTCGAATTATTGATGCTGAGCTGATGTTGAAAGAAGGCTTTTACACAGCTGCAGTTAGATTTTATTTCTCATAGCCAGTTTTTTGTTCCAAGCTGTCTTCTGACTGCATTTGCAATAGCCAAAACCATGCAAGCTCAGCAAAAGCGGGCGGATGGACTCATACAACGCATCAGTTTCATTCACTGACTGATGCAATATGTAGGTAGTTGTTGGCTGCCCTTAGACATGTCAAGGCTCAGGAGAGCTTAAAAACTACCTGGGCTAACTGGTGTCAGCTGCCCAAGGGAGCTTTGCTCGTGGCATGACCTATCTGAGGACAATCAAATATTCTGTTTAGGACTCACTAGGGACATAATGTATAAATAATTGATTATATCATTTATAAATTAAAGGAAGGGAAACAAATTTAAAGAGCTGGTCTGCAAAATAAACATGTCGGCTAATAACTCAGGCATGAAAAGGGGTAAAATTTAGCTAAGAAGTAAGTTTACATTCTAGAGAACAGAAAACAACTTCTCTGTCAGTGGCTGAAATAAGAAATATAACGAACTAATAAAAACCCCCAAACAGACTGCTCTAGGAAGGATTAGACAAGAAAAATTAAAATGCCAAGTTCCAATATGGAAATAGGAATGAAAAAATACTTATAAAAATGGGATTTCAGTGTTCCAAATATTGTAGTTTACTGAAGGACTACAGCTAATATATACATTACATGATATAATTAATAACAGTTATAAAGGTTATTGCAGAAGGGGAAGGCATGTCAAAAGGAGGAAAGGATTTACTGTGCATCCTAGAATAGCTGAACAAGTGTTATGGCCTTCTTCATTGTGATCATATTTCATGTTTTTTTACTACGGTATTTGTAAATACCTTTAAGAGACAGGTATTTCTCAAACGCTTGTTTGAGAAACACATGCTACAGATTTCCTACCTAATCAGTGTACCTGAGGGGTGATGAAAACCAGCAGCAAACACAACAACAAAAAGCAGTAGCTATTGCTGGTGGACTGTTTAAATTGTTTTCTTCTACATAACAGTGTGCGATGAAACTAGTACTATAGCAAGGGAGCAATCCATCTTTTAAAGACACGCAGAAAAATTTAGACATTAATTTATGTCGATGTCATTCAGAAAATTTATGTTAATGTCACTGATAAATAGTTCTAAGAATTCTTGTCCAAATGCCTTCTCACCTATTGTTCCAACCAGGAATTGTTTGCTATACAATAGACATAGAAGCACTCTCCAGAATTTGCTGACTGAGAACATTACTGTGTTTACTAGAAGATTTCAGTGAGTAGATGGAATATCAGACCGTCAAATATGATGGTAGTACACAGCAATATAACCTTGAGACTTGGAGTACTGAAACATGCATTTTAAAAGTTCAAATTTTATTCTGCGAATTGTTTTTCGCATTATGATAGATTTCAGGAAAGGACTTGTTTAATAATGGCTGGTACCATGGGTAGGTATTTTTAAATCAAGGGGAAAGGAATTTATCCAGGATTGGTCACTTATATTTTCCTTAACTGAAGGAAAGTACCGAGTCTTGTTATCTACAGTCTCCTGCTAGTCATATTTAGCACATTTTTCATCAGCTGCTTCTCTTGATTAAGAGGATGGCAGAGATAATAGACACACTAAACTCCAGAACAGACAGAGAATCTTTGTTCCTCTAAACAATGATATGAATTTTATACCAGTTTAATTTGCTGCTGTTCACAAGGGACACTGTCAAGAACTGAACCGGAGGACTGCTAGCAAAGTAAGGATTGCATGGTGCCTTCTCAGTCCTTTACTTCATGTTTCCGAGTTTGTCTCTTCTGAACTCACACTCCAGTACACTGCTTTGGAAGCCAGCCATAAAAGAGGCTAACTCCGACAATAAAATCTGGATGATCTACTGAACTGTGACTGAGATTTGTGACCCACCTCAAAGTGAATCAGATTCAACAACGAGACTTCTTACAAGCAGCTCTCACCAAGAGCCTGGCAGAATGTCAACACAGTTGTACTAAATATTCGACACAGAACTTGCTGAGAACCACATGGTATCATGCATTATCATTAAAATAACTTTTAAAGCTAGATGAATTCACATGAAAAGGATAATAAAAAACAGCAATCATAAATATGTTTCTTAACAATGAAGAGTGTGACATAGTAATTAAATTACATTGCACAGACAATTAGAAAGAGCAGCAAAACTAAAATTACTTCAGGCACCCTCCTGGCCAACTTCGAACCCTTTATTCAGGGTTGAAAGTTTGAAGTCTTGTCCCAAATTTCCTCTGTGGTCAGTAGAGCAAGGCAAAGGCATCTCCAGAGATCAGACCAGACTTAAAAGAGCTTCCATCTTTCCCCTCATTATAGTGGGAGCGTTGAGCACCAAGGACCCTACCTTGGCCATATCGGTGAGTACTTCTACTTACTTGCAATGAATCTACACCCTACTGTCTGAATTTCAGAGGTGCCTAGTTATCAGATTCCAGTGTAACATTAACATCCAAATTTGCAGATAAATGATTAACAGGAGATATGGGCAGGGATTTCCCAACTTTTGTAACAATAGACAAATGATGATGGACAGTATTGTGTGGAATTCCTGATTCCTTTGGTATTGACCACTGACTTTCCTGTTCCCAAAACAAAATTCATAACAATAAACTACAAATATTTTCCTATTTATACTTGAATGTGTTTATCGTCTTTCCTATGGTTAATATTGGAGTTCATTTTGCCCTGCTTTACCTTTTTTTTTTTCCCGCTTTCTGCAAGAGACCAGAATAATGATAAAATTTTTATCCATTTCTCACCATCCATTTGTTACTTCCTCTAACAGGTCAACAAAATTTCTGAGAGTTTCCTATAGGAAGTAAACTTAGGTGTGTGGTCAAAGCTGAGGAACCTGTGGCATGCAAACTTGCCATTCAACCCAGAAACTGACTATGGGTTTGGAAGTTGAAGACCATACTCCATTCTTCATAAACTTTGATGAAACATCAAACTGATTACTCTTGAAAAACACCATAAGAATCTAAAATCAAAGCTGAATATCAATATGCTCACTCAAGAGGTGGAGATAAGCCAATAAACATAATATCTAGCTTTTAATCCCTGTTAACACTTGTAATCTTCAGCAGTTTCTGCTGACGTGGCAGTGATGTCAGATAAATATTTATGCCAGATCTATATAGAAGCATCTAAAAAGACACTGGAAAATAGAAAAGTTTAAAGAAAAATGAATTTAAGTTGAAATGAAATTTAGTAACAGCAAAACAAAACACACGGCAATTTCTCCATGGTCAGCATTGTCTATGACCAAGCCCTCTTCCTGAAATCCATCCATTTATCATACAGCACTGGAGTCGCTTTGAAAATGATTCCATTGTAGTCAGCAACACCCAGATTGTGGATGGAAGTTATTAATCAGACAGCGGTATCACAATGTCTTCTACTGTCAAGACAACAACCACTGCTGACTCTAATGAATAAGAGAAGAGTTTGTTTTAAATTAGGATGCACCTGTACGTGATAACTTTGGTTTCAGCATTTTGCTGCCTCATTTTGCTGCCAAATTAGCCCTTCTATCTGTGAACTTTTTATTAACTTTCCTAATCTCAATTTCTATATTAGTTTATAGGATCACAACAGAAAAATGACAAAAGGAATTATATCAAAATTTGTTTTCTCTTCATTATCAATGTTGAAAATTTTGTTTGATTTTGATTACTTTATTACATTGTTAAGAACTGAAGAAGTTAAGAATGTCACAGTATTATTCTTATATTATTATATCATTATATTTCATTATAAATTTTAGTTATAAAATGTTTATTGGTTGTGGGGGACAAAGGAGATATCCATAACATTTTATAAATACTTTGTGTTCTTCAATTTGGCTGACTGATATCCTTCTGGCTTGCTGGATAGTTGTTTTTGCTAGCAAAGACTTGTCACAGATAAGAAGTGATACAGACATATCAAGACTTAGTAGTTCTTCTAATTATCTCTTAATAACTGATAGATTTCTAACTGTCCGAATTTAGCTAGATTAACAGGCTTCTTTTTGGAATTTTATGATCAAAAAAGTGTTAAAATGTTAACAAATATCACATATAAAGGAAGAGATTAAGCCAGCACTGGACAATCAATGCAAGGGAGAGACTGAAAATGCAGTAAGGTTGTGTAGAAACACTTGAGGTTGTACATGAAGTAGCTGGGCTTGCCTAAATGTGAGGGAACAGCATGCTATAAGCAGCATGTCATGCTTACTTGTAGACAGTTGTGCTACCATATTCCACTGACCTGGGCAAGAGAACCTATTATGATCCTCAACATTTTCTGTCCTTGTGATGTGTTTCTGGAGGAAATGGATAACACGTGTCTTTATGGGGAGATACACTTTGTAACTTTGATCTTTGTCACAAACTCTTACAGAAAAGTGTCGTTGAGACGACATCAAAATTTACAGTTGAGCTCCCAAGGTTCAACCTATAAAAAGGCAGCAGTATCCTAGGATCAAAACTAAGAACAATAAAATAAAAGAGGAAATAGCAGCACATTCTATCTGAAGAAACACTTGTAAAGGATGTATAAGGCACCAATTGGCACGGAACTAGGGCAGGAATTTAAGAGCAGGGGTACAGTCTAAAGTTAGGTCAACTGCTGAATTCAGTCCTGCAAGAGCGCTGGTAATGTCTTTTGCTTGAAAGACAAGCCTGCAAGACAGGCTGGGGAAGAGACCACAGGTGCAGCTTGACCCTGTACTGTCATAACAATAAATAAGGTTATCTGTCATGATCAAGCCATCTGGAAAAGCACTTTATACTATCCTGAATAGATGCTACACATTTATTTAAGGTTACAAAGAGTGTTTAAAATAACTGATTTGGTAAGAAATAGTTTGTGTCCTATAAAGGCAGTAGCACAGTAAATGTGCAGGCAAAAAATTGTAGGAAGAATATTAAGGGTATTTTGGTACTATTGATTTATAAGTGACGATACACATCATTAAAAAAGAAAAACAAATGACAGTTCAAAATGCTAGATACAGCAGCTGTGGAAGAGGCTTTCAGTCTCGTACTGAGAGCGGTGATCCAGCTATCACTGCCCGGATGTTTTATTCCTTTTTTGTAGGAACTATTTAAACCAAAGGCCAGTCACATCAACTTATATCAAAAAGTAATACTGCAAGAAAAATAATAATCTACCCTGCAAGTAGCAAGTTCACATACAAAAAAAAAAAAGCCCCTTCTAGCCTCTTCTTTTTCTTGCCTACAAGGTATATGTTTAAGTTTTGCTATTAAGGGTATATATACGAATCCAGCTAATCATGGGATGGTCTGTGGGACAAAAACTAAACTACAATGGAAAGAACAGGATCTGGATTGAGATGTAGCCTTGCCCTATCCAACCCCTTCTGCTGCAGATGATAAAAGCTATGTTAAAGCATGTTTTTATCAGAAATCTGAATAATCATTACAATTATTTTTCTACTGCTGTCTTTTTGAACAGTCTTTAATATAGTGCACCTTTGGCATACTCCCTGAATGTCTTTGTGGGAAAATAAATGACAGGTACAATATCTTCTCTGAGAAGCAGACGGGTAGATTAAGATATGTTACGCAGTACACTGATAGTCTACACTGTGTGCAAGTGAAACCAGCACTGGAATTCATTCCAGTTCCTTTGCTTTTTACCTCTGCTGACAGCCTCAAAATTCCCTTAACTTTGCATATGTAGAATATGAGTGACCAGGACATATTTGGTACTCAGAGAAAGATCTGCCTGTTACCTATTCTCCACATTAACTCCACCTCACTGCAAAAAGCTTCTGTGGCAGCACTTTTGTCTACAATGACAAGCTTGCTGTAGCCTCAGCTGTGAAGTCAAAAACATGGCTCTTCTACAGCTCTTTGTTCATTCAAGATAAACTTGGAACACTGAACAGGTTTCTCTGTAACAACAGCTTTTTGTGGGCTGCAACATACAGGGCAATCAGACTGCAATTCTTAGCCTAGCCTTTCCAGCTCTGCTTCACATAATAGAGGTGACCCTACTTGCTTACCTTCAGTGGCTCTCACAGAAGAAGACAACACCTTGTCAGAGATCATTTTCTAACAGATGAGCAAACCTCCAATACAAATATGATGTCTTCAAAGATAAATTCCACCCTCAGATATAAGTAGGCACCTTAACTAAGCAGAGACATTAAACCTGCCATGTTTCCTAGCTTTGTAATCAAGAACATTAAGCAAGGCCACCACAGCTTTTCTGTGTTACTATTTAGCACCCTTGAATCATTTCATCGGCTGTTGGAGCATTGCCTTAACAACAGTAAGCCAGAAAAGAGTAATATATTAGCACTGCCCCACTTGGGTTAGCTGGCTGATGTATCATGGGGAGGAAAGTAAAGACTTTATTAAAGTCACTTTTCTTCACCAGTAAATACAAATCAGGGCAGGGTAATACCTTTTGAGTCTTTCTGGACAGCAAAAGAAAGAAACCCCAGGCTTTGCAATAGGGCCCCTTACTGCAATGTAATAATATCTGTCTGGACTTTGGGATATTGGGGAAGATGTGGGAATCTTTTTCTCAGGCTTGCCAGCTGATTTAACTTGCTGGAGGAATGAACCTGTTGCTAGCAGATTTCTTCCCAAGTGGCAGGCTCTAATTCAGGGTTCCAGTTCTCTCTACATGCTTGGGAGAGTGTGCTCATCTCCCTTTCTGTACCCCATCCCTCTCTGGTTCATTCCTTTGTGGAATCTATGAAAATTCTGCCCCTTTTCTTCTGTTTTTCTTTTAGTAGGTTTGTTCTACCCACTGGGGGAAGCCAGGAAGAAACTATCCTGCTTCTCTCCCCACTACTGCAGAAAGATAAATTGTTTAAGTAGCAGGTCTGGCTGGTGGGATGATTGAAGACAGACTGGGGCAAACCCAAGTGATGAAGAGTAGGGCATGAGAGTAATATTACAGGTACTGTACTGTGGTTGTGTCAGGCCCTAATTTAGAATTGTAGTATCAGTTTCTAACTGTAATGGGTGCTATAAAATCATGTTTAACTGGCAAAAAAAACAGATGGGAGAATTAAAAAACAGACAAGTCTTTACTAATTCCTGTGGATTTTTGAGCAACCTGATACATCACTAAGAAGGACCAGGTCATTACAAGATCTATATTACAGTTTGTAGAGTGAGAGCTATAAAATGTAAACAATGTGTCAGAAAAATGATTAATGGCTATAAATTCATTTTCAAAACTGGAAAAAAAGTGTTGCCTTTTTTTAATGAATCTGGAGTCATGAAGACGTTTGTGCTTATTTTAGCCATTTTTCACCTGAATGTTGAACCTGAAGGGAAAATTCTGTGTTTTCATAATGTGCAGAGTTGTACATGGCACTTTTACTGCCAGCCTTTATGATTAGCCTAGACAATGCTGATTAAATCCCCCTTGATTTTGAAAAAAATACCTCAGATGAAATTACCAGAATTAAGTTTAGGGTTTTTTTCCCCCTCATCTGCTTGAACTGAGTACTGCAGGAACTTGAATACGCTGGCACATGGCCTTCCAGCAGTGCTGTCCGCTCCTCTGGCTGTAGAAGTATCTTTCAGTGAACTACAGCGTGTTCCCTTTCCTCAGTAACAGTGAAACCTGAAACATCTGATGAAGGTTGTTGCTGTTATCCCTTACTCATGGACATGAATGCCACAAAGCTCGGCAGTAGTATGTCATTGGCAAACTAGTTGCAAATTTGGCACCTTTTTTTTAAAAAAAAATAAATTACTTCAATAACCAGAAATATGCTTTGTTTATTTCTTATAGTTGATAAACTTGGTCACAGCCCAAAGTCAAACTGGAACTTGTTAACTCTACGTCTTTGTAGCATCAGTGCTCAGTGGGAAAGATTTTTCTGAAGGCTTGCAAAATTGTCTTCAACCTAACCTTGCAGAAGTCATCAAGTTGAATGTAGCAGTTGTTTTCATAACTATATCACAGTTGTTACTGACTTCTGGTTCTCAACTTCTGGTTCAGAGGCTACCCCAGCTTTCTGAGTCATGATTAAAGATCACACCACTACAATCGCTGTAGCAAAGCAGTTGTGTGGGCAGAAAATATTCACTAGAAAGTCAATGTTTCTTTTCCATATGATGTTTCTGTATATTTCTCTGTGTCTAGACAATGTAGTAAAACATCTAGTTCACACTACAGATTTAAAACTAACTGATCTGAACGACGATGGTGAAATTTCCCGTTTAGCCAAGCAATGATCTGCAAAAGTATCTGCTCCTTCTGCTCCCTCCTGGTCATTTGAGTCAAATTCATAAACTGTCTTCTCAGAGAATCAAGATCAAAATAGCCTAATAGGGTGTTCAGTCTGACCAAATCAAAGCAACAGCAGCATCCTTGTACACCAGAAGAGTAAAATTAAAAATAAACGAAATGCATGCAACATTCAGCTTTTTATTTGTATCAGTTAAAAGTGTGAAGCAATAATGGAATAAAGAGCGTATATCTTTCATTGCCTTTACCCTGTGGCTCACAGCAAGTGTGACAACATCTTTCAGTGTGCATGACGCTGCTTCTTCTCTCTGTACATAACTAATGACAGTGGTACCCACACTAAACTTTCTGTTGGTAATTGTAATAAGCTGGCTTGATTTCTACTTAAAAATATCTGTGCACATGTTTGTTATTACAGTTCCCCTTATTCAATCACTATCTAAGTCAACAGAGCGATCTTCATCAAGACAGCTTGTATTTATCACACTTCATGTACTTAAATCATATGTCACCCAATTAAGTAAAGTCCAAGGAAATTCTTGATTGATTCTGAAGTTAACCATATGGTTAGTTAGCAAGTCAGCAGAAACTAAATTCATTACAAAATTCACTTTTATGTAATTATTATGAAATACTATTGTTTTAATATTTGTTTTCTGTAGTCTTTGGTTGGCTTGAAAAGGCAATGTTAGTTTACTGGTCACTGCTTGTAATCTAACCAAAGCTTACCAATATGTTGAAAAAGGGCACAAATCCCAAAATAGTTCAGAGAAATTATTTTCTGACATCTAAAGTGAAATAAAGCATGACTATGACATTATGTCATCCTGTATCTTTTGCTGAAACTCTAAGAAGTGAAACCAAGCTGTTCGTTACTTGCTGCCCCTTTCCACCAGAACAAGCATGAAGGCAAGGAAAAAAATAAACCTAGGGTTTTTCACAACAATCCCTAACCACTTCTCTCTCTTGTACGAATACAAAAACTCAAACAAAACTAAAACAAAAATCAAGGAGTGTTACCACAGCTGTAAAAACAAACTCTCAGAAATTAGATTTATCTTTCTTGGACGTCTGCATTTTGATATATTCTATATTTGCATGATCATATACTGTTTTTCCGCAGTTATTCTGCCTCTCTGAGCAAGGAATCTGCTTTGGGCAGCAATGAGGATCACTTAGTGAAGAGTGCTGTCACCTATTAGATCCCTCTCATATTTCTGGCAGAAGTTGCACAATGTGTAATAAGGAAAGCAGAGGTTATCAAAAGGGCTTTTTTAACTAATTGAACTATTGCTATAAAGAAATGGATTCTAGATCCTATTATAGACTTCCCAGAGGATACTGCACATCCCCTAAAACATATTTCTCACAGCTAGTTCCAAGTGGTGTATTCCCTGTTTCTGGGGCCACAGAGCTGACTTGAGACTTTGTCATCTATTTGAAGAATGATGAACATTCTCAACTTCAAACATTAATGTAGCTGTAATGTGTTGGGGTCCTCTCCCCACTGCTTAAGCAATAATCACCAGTGGGGGTCGTGATGGCTGAATCCAGCTTAAGTTGGACTTTAGAGAGATGGATGGCAGCACAGTAGCCAAGGGCTCTCTGGAGCCACAGCTCAGACGTCTTGCTGCTGGTATGCCAATACGACTACAAGTCAATCATCTATATTCCATAAACAGTGGACAGCTCAGAGCCCTCTGAGCTCTCCTGAAATGACAGCAGGCTGCGTGCTAGGATCTCCCCTTCAGTGGGGACGCCTCTCAAGGTTACTCTTTGAGGTTGAGAGAATCCTTATCATGTCAGATACTGGGTAAGTGAATTGATGATGAGCACGCTGAAACTCTGAAAATCTTAGCTAAGTGATACAAAGGATTGATTGCACTATACAATCCTTTAGACATAAACTGTTGACCAGGTCTGGGGATCAGTCTGGATCCAGCCACACCTAGACTCCTCTCTGAGAAGGAGTTTAGAAAGAGAGGGGGTCCATTCTGAACCTCATAACTTAACTGGAGGGTCTCCCTGACAGTTTTCTCTGACCCTGTCCTCAACGCAGTAAATAATCAAGT
>Ga0181612_108685_pt1 | contig 25965 bp, 9 predicted proteins | sample HoacroProtozoa21_FD_119630 | JGI IMG/M metagenome (GOLD analysis project Ga0181612, IMG submission 119630) | Hoatzin crop microbial communities from Cojedes, Venezuel. Combined Assembly of Gp0051906, Gp0051904, Gp0051908
CACTAGAGGTGTCCGCAAAAACAAATGTGATGCCTCCGCGAATAACACAAAAAAAAAAAAAAAAGGGGGGGGGGGGGGAGAACTTCTACACTTGTGATATATATTGTCATCGCCTGATCTACTGTTGCAAGTTTTATGAACCTGAAATAATCAGTAATAAGCTTCAGTGCATTCCACCAATTCTAAAACCACTGTGTATTTACACATACTTGCACTCCCCACTATGGAATATGACCTGGTTTTCAGATGCCCTACTTTTTTGGTACGTTCAGCTCTCCCTAACCACTGGCCAGCTTTCTGCTAAGGTACCGACTTCCCACCAGACACAGGGAGAGCAAAGCAACAGGGGGAGACCAGGAAAAAACCTCCCTGAGCTTCCAGTGCTACACCATCAGCCTGAACATACTGCACAGGAAAAACACTCAGAATGTCTGCTCAGCGCTTCTTATCTAGTGAAGTGCTGCTGAACTGGGACACGGGGCCAGCAATCCGTTTGACAGGCTGTATATAACAGAGGCATCCCGCAGGCAGGTTTGCTTTCACATCCACTCAAGCAAAATACAACCACAAATGGATTCTTATCACTGCAAAATTCCCTTGATACGTGCACTGGCATCTATTTTTATTTTTCCAAATTATGCAAATTTCAGTAGCGGTTAATGAACATTTGGAAGATTGAACATCATCTCCACCCCTCCCCTTTCAGGATTTTTGTCCCTGGAATATGTGCTACGTGGAAATATCACACTGTTTGCAACATCAAGGATGTAGTTATATGCACAAAGACTCCCTTACGTGAGAATTTTTAGCTTCAAAGTATTTTAATCCTAGCTTGAAGCCATGCCAGCCAGCTGCAAACAGAAGCCTATATTACATTTGGATAGTCAGCCTGTATTATGTTCATAACCAAAGTTCACATCCACGAGGAACTCGGAAACCAGGTTTACTTTGCCAGGGATAAGTAATGACAAGGCAAACGGTTTAAAAGCTGCTATGCGAAATGCCAGGGCAGGAAGGAAAAGCTGACTGGTAGAACTCAGCTCCAAAAAATAAAAGCAAAGAGGGTGGTGTTCAGGAGAGCAAGGAAATGCCCGAGAGGAAGAGCTGCTGCAAAACGAGTTTATGTAGCTGTGCTCCTCCCTCAGTAAAATGCAAGAAAATTACAAACAGTGCAGTGGAGGAAAAGGACTTTTATGTAATATGCAGGCTGCCGTAATTTTCTCTAGATGTCATGAATCTTAGCTAAAACAAACAACAAGCAACTGCCACCCTCCGCCAAAACAACATAGATATGTCCTGGAACAAAGCTCAGCTTCCACAATCTTCCTCCCGTTCCAGATATTGCTTTATTTGCTTTACCTGCCACTGAGGATGAAAATCAGGTCAGATGCAGACGAGAATTTTGTGGTGGTTTTTGTGTTTGTTCTTCTTTGGGTTTTTAGGGGTTGTGGTTTTGGGTGTTTTTTGGGGGGGAGGGTGGTGTTTTGGGGTTTTTTTTAAACACAGACACACACACACTTGGCTTGAATATCTCTAAAATTTCATACTTTTTAGGTTTGTATTGACACGAGCATAAAAGTTTGCTTGTCCTACTCGCAAATGAGACATGTTTAACATGACCTGTATGCCAACAGATACCTACCTGTAAATACTCAAGTATTTCTCACAGACAGAAAGCTAAATCGTGACAGCCTGTATTCACTCCATTTCCCTCCCGGTTGCCCCCCCAACACCCAATCAAGGTATAGAAGAGACAGCGCTCCCAGAAGATCACCATTACGGTTATTAAAGAAATATTTAATAGCACAGACTTCCTGATACTATTTTTGGACTCGTGGGAGGAAAGAGCAAATTCCAATTTGCATTTCATAAACAGAATAACCATCTTCCAAACGAGCAGCCCAGCATGGGTGCACGCACCGAGACTTCGAATACGAAACTACTCTGCTCAAGTCAGACTTTTGTATAAAATTCAAAAACTTTCACGCCCAGTACAGTTTTTTACTTGCTAAAAACAAACAGCTGTTGAAGCAAACAAGATATTCAAACAAGATATGCTCTAATCGTCATACAAAAACCCCACAAACCTGTATGAAATATAACAGTGCTTTTCTTGTAGCCAGAAGGTAGGCGAATGTTTCGGAGCAACCCCTTCGCTGTCAGCCGTACCCGCATGTTGGATAAGGAAAATTTCGGGGACCATAACATGTCTTCAGCGCAGTTGGAAGATAAACAAGCAAGAAATAGCCTCCATGTACTGTCACATAGTACGGTTTTAAATCACTACTGGCAGAAGCGAAGCAATTCTCGCGAAAGAAAACAGGTTTGAAGAAATAATCAAGTCTCCATTCCTTTGCTCTTATTCTTCATGCATGGAGAAAAAAAAAAAATCAGTAAAAGCAGATATCCACGGCATAAATGCTGCTGGCAGCTTCTCCTCACCAGATGTTGTGGAAACAAAGCTTGTCCTCAGAATAAAACCGACTTAGTGATTCAGAAAACCAACAGCATCTGAATCGCATCACAGGGTTGATGCTTAATCTGCTACGGGACTCCGTGGGGCTGGGAGCTGGAGAGGAGAAATGGGAGGAGGAGGATGAGGAGGGAGGAGGAGGAGGAGGAGGAAGTGGGTGGTCTCCCCAGCTGAATATATCATCCAGCAATGTCACAGACCATGTAATTGTTCTTTGGAGACTGTTAGGGAGAATATTTGAGTATTCCTGGAGGCATTTTTCAGCTCTCCTCTCCAAGAATCCTTTCAGGGTGCTTTTTTTTTTTTTTTTTTAACCAGTTTCTTTCCATTACATTAATTTATCCAAACAGATTTATCAGCTAACATTTTCTACCAGAGTTTCTTTTGGCATTAAATATTATGTCAACATTTAAAGTCTTAACAAATTCAAACACACATCTATTCTCTAAGAACAATTCAGTATTTGAGATCTGCTTAAGGGAAACCCTATTTAGCTTGGCAGCTCCACGCTGCAGATGCTTCCATTTATCAGCAGAGGAGCAAGGAGGCAGGCATCAACCTCATTAAAACAGATCTCTGCCAGCTGGGTTTTGAAGGCACCCAAACACTGTAGCAAACAAACAGTGTTACAAGAGTTCCTTCAAAGCAGATGCTGTCTCCATATTTAATTAGCCCTCTTAAAAAAAAATATCTTTCTTCTTACTATTTAAATGAGCTCAGAAGTTTTGCATAGGTCTTGGTCCCTTTCAGCTGCCACCAACAAAAATAAAATTAAAAATACAGTCAGCAAGTAGAAAATCAAGACAAGGAGTAACTTTTTTTTTTTTCTAAAAAAAAAAAAAAACAAAAATTAGAACATGCCACATTTTTCACCTATGCCCACGACTATAAATGCATGCTGCTCAGGCACTGCAGCCTTGCACTGGCCACCTTCCCCTGTAAGGGGAAACACTTCACGGCTTCGCCTGCAGCCAGCAGCTGCCTCGTCAGGCAGCCCCAGGAGCAGGGACCACCCAAGCATCTCCCTCACAGCCAGCGCGGGAGACAGGACCGCAACAGCTCACACCTTCTTCTGGGTTGCTTGAAGAGCTGCCCTCTGCAGCCTTTTGATCTTTTTAGAGACAAAAATGAGGTACATTTCCACTGATCCTGCACTTCAGTGGTTCCACCAAGCCACAGCTAACGCTCTCTAGCACCTGTCCCTCCAGCAGGTCTTCTAGTTCCAGAAACCATTAACCCAGCTTGCTCTGAAGCAGGTACAACCCAAAGCAAACACAATCACACTGACAGGTCTTATCCCAGCAGTGCCTTACCTGTCCTCTCCTTACCACAGATCTATTATCTTTTAATAGCATGTCTCGCTTGCTCAAGACGCGTAATGTTTTAAATTCTTTAATGCCTATTTACCACATCAGCTAGAACTAAAAACAGCATTTTGTTGCCTTATCGTGGTCTCCAGGTATCTCTAACGCCACACAGGCCAGTGCAGTGGCAACAAAGCAGCTCGCTGCAAGCAGATCAGAAGAGCCGCAGCCCAGCGCGGAGACAGTCAGCCCTGTCAAGCCAACCTCCACAGCGTCCTGGGGGAGAATACTGCTGAATGTTTTATGATCATGTACCAAAATATTTATTTCCTAGCATGGTAATGTACCATCAACTCTGAAGTACTGTAATATGTCTTTGGTCCGCACAAAACCATTCAAAATGAGTAAAAACACAGCAAATCAGCTTTTTTTTGTTTGGTTCCCAAGGCAGCCTCTGCACACAGCAGAGCATGCATGTCATTAGTGCCACAAAGTCCTCATTGATTCCTTCTAGTCTGAAGAGCTTCAGCTCTGGCCATGTGCATTCATCTCTCCTCCCAACAGCCTGCAGATCCAGACCCTTCCCTAATCAAACACCAGCACCAAAGACATCGCCTCCTTTCTGTGCTGGAAGATTATTCTGCTTGGAAACCAGGCTCAGCAGTAAGCCAGGAGGCTTTTTAACAAACATCATGGTAGCCTTGTGTATTCAGTGTACTTCATTAGCCCATCTCTTCAAATATTATATTGGTATTGTCAAATCCTCTCTTAATGAAGCCATCCTGAGATTTTGACCGGGCCAACAGCCAGTCTTCCAACACCATTCAACACCCAGCCATACCAGGTTTTACCCTTCTGCCAGGGGACCCACAGGAAGCCCCTTTTCTTTGTTTTCCTCCTGCCCTCCTCAGCTCCCCAAGGGAGGGACTGCTCCATGAAGTGGATGTCCTCTTACCATCCCAGTTTGATGCTCACAAAAATGGAAACAGTCCAGTGAGGTTCAAAAAAAACAAAGCCAACAAAAACCTCACACCCAAAAACCAATCCACCACCTGCCCCCATCCTTGCGTTGGTGCCTGGGAGAAAGACAAAGAACTTCTCATCAGCCTGTAAAACCAGAGCTAAAGTGACCCAGCGAAGCCCTAACTTCCTTCCTAGGAACAGGAGCTAAAACAAAGAATCTCTAGAGGGCAAGCATGATGTAATAAACCAGTCTGGAGACTGAGGAAGGAATGAATCACCTGGCAAAATATAAGCAGATAAAAGCTCTATATGGACATAAAAGACCTTTCAGCAAAGGCCAAGACTCCTTTTGCAGAGATACACAAATAACACTTCCACCGCCTCCTCCTTCCCACCCTTAGTCTGAGTGGAAATAGGCCATGAATAAAGAGATGCATCATAGCATCAATTTTTCAGGAAAACTTCCCACCTGAGGAAAACGCCTTTTTAGCCTCTGGGGTTGGAGTCCTCCTAACCCCACAAGCCTAAACCAAGCCTGGTTTATGCAGAAGTAGGACTGACAATACCAGTAAAAAGCAGTAGAGGTGTGTCAGTCCCACCTAGCACCCGGCACTCCGCTCCGACAGTGGCCAGCGAGAGGACTGCCCATCCCTCTGCAAACAGCTCCCAGGAAAGACGGAACTCACAGAGAGGTTCTTCTGGCGCAGTGTGGCCAGAGCTCTGTGTTACAGCGTTGTTTCTTGGGCTCAAGAGAACAGCTGCTCCAAGCCTGTGTCTGTCTTCCTACGACCATCCGGTGCCCGGTGCTGGCAGGGTACACAGCCAGGACGTAATCCATGGGATCCTACCACGGCATGCCAGGAACTTGCACTGCCTACATTTTATGCATAACACAAGAATCACAGAGAGGTCTTCCTCCATCCTGACATTGGATAAGGGCAATGGAAAACAGCACCAGAAAACAGCAGAATAAAATAGACAGTGATATACAGCCCACACAGAGGACAAAAGCACTGACAGATTCTATTTACTAGCACCTTACTGCTGGCTTCCCTCCCAACTCCAAGGTCAAAATTAGTGATCAACATGGAGAAAGGGGCACTAACCCATGAAGACCACCTAATTTAGCCTAGGTTGCTAAATGCACCAATACCTGATGATACAATCAGATTGATGATGGGGCTAGACCTATTTTAACCCCAGAAAATTTAGTGTATCTGCCACTCCCTAGGAACCTTAGGGATGTGACAAGAAAGGAGGAAATGGCACTGGCATCAGCAGGGTCTTCAACTCAGCCTCACGAGGCCAGGTCTGCAGTACCTGTACATGATTCTGCTGCCTTGGTTCGTCTTTCCACATCCAACAATCACTAAGAGAGCCACCGGAGTACAGCAAGTGTCTCACTACAAAGAAGTCTAAATCTGAGGCTTCAGATCTGAGAAGCCCCCACAGAGGACAACTGGCTCCGTGTCACAAGACTGCATGGGCAGCATTGAGCAGATGGATTTTACTGGCACTCTAATTCCGGAAGAACTGAGAGGTGACTCCTTATGCAAAGAGACATGAGAAGCAGGAACATACTAAGAGCCAAAAGGGTCACCTGTGTCCTCGTTTTTGTTTCTGGAAAAAGACTGCTCCCTCTCCGTGTCCCTGTGACCACCCCACTCCATCCAACGCCCCAGTTTGAAAAGCTAACCTCCCTGCAGGCAGCAAGACCTGCCGCCATGCCGAACGTGCGGCCTCAGGACTTGTTTAAGCTCCAGTCCTCACCTGAAGAAAAAAGCAAACCTCTCCCTGCCGCAGAGCGGGCACAAGGAATCGTAAATAATTTAAGTTTCTTCTCGTACACAGAAGATTTTAACCATTATAAATTCAGCAGCCTGTCAAACAGAAGGTGATGCTGCAGTGGGTTTCCAGGCAAACAGCTACAAGAATCACGTTAAACTGTCTCTCATACAACAGTGGTGGCATGTATGGTGTCTGCACTCTTTCAGAGTTGAGAACAGCAACAAAACACCACAGGAACAATGTCATTTTAACTTCAGGTAGCAGCAATTTATTTTCCATATGTAGGATGTCCTTTCCAAAATGCCATTTTTGTTAGACTGCCTCAGTCAAAATCCTACAGTGCTTTGAAGAAAAACTGTTACTTGACAGGAGTGAATGACGTCACTAACGTCAGGACAACATGCCTTAAAATACGAAGTTTCAATAATCTAGCCGGATGCGTCAAAAAACCCAACTACCTCTGTGCTAGGGACTTCTGCTGTTCAGTAACAGGCTAGTCTACGCGAGTCCTTGTGAGCTCAGGCACCAAGGAAACGGGGAAAAATAGAAGTCTTCATTAAGGCCATAGCTTACACACCTACTGACTATTTATTCACATGACACTGATTTATATATATATATATATATATATATCATGCAACTGTTCTTCATTTTGTGTCCTCAGAACAATGATATTCAGTACCAAGATGGCCTCTAATGAACAGCAATGCTACACATAAGGCCACTTTAGGCAAGTACATCTCCCAGGACATGCTGGTGGTCTATCAGCTCTGAGTTACAGCTCCCATGGTTCACAGAGCAACTTAAAGGCAACTCACAACACGTGTTTCACTCACCTCTGTGGGCTTTGTATGGTCTTCACAGCCCCAGGTGTGCAGACAAAGTGCAGATGTACATTCCGCTTACAATCCGTTCAACCATCTTTGACACCAGAGCCATGAGTTTCATGTCTCTGGGACAGTTCTATGGTCTTTCAATCATAGTACCATGGAATCACAGGTTGGAAAAGACCTCTAAGATCACCAAGTCCAAGCATCAAAGTATTCAAGTATTATTCCAGCCTATCTCCGTAACAGGGGTCAATGACAACAGTATGGGCAGCTACTCTATGTGCTGAAAAACATCTTAGAAATATGGGGAAAGAAAAGACTTCAAGAAAGCTAGAAGGAACAAGTCAGAGGATTTCAAAATAACTTAAAAAAAAAAAGTATTAAGAGGCCATCAAAAGGCAGCTTTGGGATACCTCATACACCCCACCTCAAAGTTATGGAAGAAATCCAGTACAATCACACCCAATTATTCACTGTTCACTGCAAACATGTAAAAAAATGTGCACAATATAAGGAACTCCAGAGAGTCAAAGAAAAAAAAAACAAACCATACAAGTCTGAGAACATCAGAAGAGATCCATACTGGAGAGGGAAAGGACAAGAAGAGAAAGAATCAGGTACTAGGATGGCATTTTCAAGAAGGAGATATAATTCAGCATAGCATACAAAAACTCAGATAGGAATAACAAAATGAAAATGGTTTGCTACTGGTGCATGATCCTGATGGTCAGTCCCCTTGTCTGAGCTGATACAACCTGCAGATACCCATTTCAGCTGCCCCCTCTACTCATGCAGATGTTGACCTAGTCAATATTTAGACAAGTGTGAGAAAACCGCAGTTCTGTTCTTCTATTGCGTGGCTCGTTATTGTGAAACATCAAAATAAATATCACAGAAGAGAACTACAGACATTCCTCCCAACATCAGAACAAACACCACAGAAATGAGCTACAAACATTCCCCTCCGTAGGGAGCCTGCATACTTCTGTGTCGCTTCGGGTTTGCAGTATGGCTGTGTGGAGCTGGAGAGCAAGTTTCTCACAGAACTTTGGAATTAAATAATATTAAACAGCTCTGAAATATCTAACTTACAATGCAGAATATGGGTCCTTCCTTAAAAGCATTAACAGAAGAAACAGACCTTGTAGTGTGAAAACCATTTGGGTTATGCTAAAAAAGGCCTTCATGAATGATGCCCTGTCGCTACAGGAAAACTGATAGGACCTACATCAAATCCTCATTACTGGGGTTGTAATAACAACCCCAACATTTTCAGTCCACTGATTTGTGAAATTCTGAGCAGAACACCACCATCTGAACAGAGCTGGCCCATGTGTTACTCCACAGCAAGCCCTGAGGTTTCAAAACTCATTGTTTTTTTGTAAAGCTATCTGTTGAAGGCACAGGGAGCAGAGCTGATTTTCAACACGGAACAAGAGACAACCTTCTCAAAAACTGTGAATTTTCAGAAGATCAAATTTGGGAAGAACCCTAGGACCAAGCTAGTATATTGATGTATTTGCATGCTTAACAGCTGAAGGGGCCAACCTGGAAGATACTAAGACTGTGTTGCCATGTGTCTCAGTTTTTTGCACCCTGTTCTCTACTGTGACAAGCATACTACCTCAGTTTAAATACTACCAGTATTTAAAAAACCACAAAACACTCAAAACAGATGACTTCAGAGCTTAGGGTGGCATTCTCTGAACATCAGCAGCAGCTATTTCACTTTAAAGAATTCTGGAGGACAGTAGTTCTCATCCAAGGAATTAAATCCTTAGATCCAGCTGTTGTACTGTACTTTATTTGATAACGCTGGAAAAATCTGGCCAAAAAGTAACAACTATTGAGTTTCAAAGGTTCTCAGGTTTACAGATATTCCCTTAACTCTTCAAAATAAACATTATTACATCTCCCTAATGAACACGTTTAATAAGCAACTCAAATTCACACAGACCTCGATTAATTCTGCATTTATTTATATAGAGGTGGCGTAACGAAGACCTGCTTTTACAGTCAGTTCACATGTAATAGCTACACGACTTAAGCAGCTTTGCTGCCTGTTTATAACATTCCTTAATAGCCCAAAGGCATTCTAAGGCTAGATCACATGAGACAAGTAAGTCACTCAGACAGTCTTCATCGTTCACATGGATGAAAAACAGTCTAAAAAAAGACTATAGCTGGTTTATACCACAGCTAAGAAGGCAACAAAATAGTCCAATGCACAGTACCAATATCTGCAAAATAAATGTAAGCTTGATGGTTTTGTTCTTCAAGAGACAAACGAAAGACTAACATACTACTCAACTCCTAGAATTTCCAATCTGTAGAACATTAACTATCTTCATTGAAGTAATAATGAATATAACCTTGTTTCTTGTTCACCCCACAGAGTTTACAAACTGTTCAAGTTTTTCTGCAAAATTTGCAGGCTTTCCTTCTGGAGAGAGGGGTAAAGACAGAAAAACTAACCCAACTTTTGTAAATAAGTCAAAGCTCTTCACAGAAGAGACCAAGAATTCAGTCTCAATACACGTATACTAAAATTCCTGATTAGAGCTAGTCCGAGATGCTACTTCTGCAACGTGGAAGACCTCGACCACAAACCCTCCCCTCCTTTAGCAAGCACTTAAACACTGCTTTTTCTATGCCTGAAGTGCTTCAAGCACTGTACAAACTACAAGCTGTTAAAAAGCAGAATCTTCCTCCTGGTTTTAATTTCACTGCCAAAGATGACTAGTTGATTCCAGTGCGAACAGGAAAGAGCTTTAAAATGTTTAAGATATTTACCCATCAAACAGTTTCCTGCATGATTCTTAAGGGAATTTACTTCCCATGAGCTGCGCAGTACAGTATTAGAAAACACTGAAAGAAAAGCAGAGTTGGTTCAACAGGAGAAGTTTCACTTCATGGAAAATTTCCACATATTACCACAGAATACCATAGAAAGCCTTTTTTTTAATGGATACATGGAACTTAAAACTGCTGTTTAGATAGTCCCTGCTCATGACAGGGTGGCTGGAACTAGATGATCTTTAAGGTCCCTTCCAACCCTTACCATTCTATGATTCTATGATTAGTGAAGGAGACTTCTAGGTAATTGAAGTCTGACTTTTGGATGGCCTAACTTTGTGGCGACTAGTATGAAGAACTTCTAAATAGCTTGATTGCAGAGTACCTTGATTGTCACTATGTTCAGTTGAGTGAACAGTGCTTCAGGTATCTAAAAACTAGATACTGAGTTTTGCTTTTTGTAATCATCAGTATTCTTTTAAAATCTGGGTTTAACCATGCAATAAGTACCCTAGTTGCTCTAAGACTGGGATGTCACAGAGGACAGCTTTTTCTGGTTCAGTGATCCCAAAAGATGTCCTTTACCTCTTCTTATTCTACAACTTGAAGTCAACTGAAAGATGCATTTGCTTTAGTTCAAAACCCAGCACTGCTTATGTTTAAGCAGTAGTTTTGGTTACAGAAATATCTGATTGTCAAATTTTCCTTTGTGCATAGTTTGACGGACATGAGCTGTCTTTTCTTTTCACCTTACTACATGTATATGGTTATGTCACATGACAGAATTTCCCAGTTCCTTTCTAACAATACAATGATTGTTTCAGATTACTGTCATTGTTAGGGTTGGTTTAGGTGCTGTAGGATGGGGAGTTCTCTGTGGGAAATAAACATCTATTTCCATTCCTTTTACCAGAGTCTTCCTTCTTTGGCGAGATGAGATGATTATTAGCTTTTGAATGCTATGTTTACAGACAAATAGCTTCATATTTACGTGAACTATCAGGCAACCATTAACCTGGAACTAAACTAATATCTAACAGAGCTTTCTACTTATCAGAACTTTTTCTAAGGTACTCTTAATCTTCTGCAAAATTGGACAGTTAGGTTACATTATAGTGATGTCCAGAAAACTCCTTGTTTATCAGTTTCAGCGTAGACATTTATATAAACATCCAAGATGTCTCTTATATTGGCATGCATAATTGTTCCTAGTACACTCTTCAGACCAGTGAGAAAAATCCTCATAGATGGAAAAGCATAATTCTAATTAAACCATTTTATTCTTTGTATGTTGTTAGAAACATCGTGATGTTTTATTCTGAAAATTAGTATGTACATATTTGCAAGGATCTGAGAAATATTTAGCCGTACATTGAGAGCAGGAGAGAGCAGATAAGTTGTGTTTGGTTTTTTTTAATTTTAAAATACCAGGTAAATAAACAATTGGGTTTGTAATGGTAGCGAAAATAGCACTCTAATATCTTAAGAGTGATGTCATAAAGACCATTTAAATTCTTGGATTTAATTAAGTGAACAGCTTTAATTAAGGAAAAACCAAGAGGAGGAACAGTAAAGGTAAATCAACATCTTACAGTGGACTGTAAAATGCTACAAAATTCCAGAAAGAGTGTAGCCAAACTGAAACCACTGAAGTCAGTAGGGATCTTGTACAACCTAGTGCAGCTCGACAATAAGAAGAAAAAGGCGGAAGCTGGGACACTTCTCACTGTGTATACGCTGTGTGTTCTGTCACAGAAATCATAATTTAAGAGAATCGTCTGGTCTGTTGCTTGAGGCCTCTCACTGCTCCCTTGAAAAAGCAAGATGCGTCCTGGATGCTCTGGTACTATAGATACGAAGCCCACACATGAAGAAAAGAATGTGCAACAATACTTTTGTAATTCTTCTTGTACCCCATTGTGTCCTAATATGAATTTTCATTATGTTTATAGAGTGCCTTTTGGCCATGACATGTTAACAATTGTCCATAGCCTTTTACTCCTCCTTCCTTTATGCATTATAAATCAGATATGCCACTCGTTTCTCTTGACGGTCTCAATTTATAGTTGAGCTAGAGTTTCCCAGCTGTAGCTAGTTATGGTTCTCAAGTAGAGCATGTGTTTGAGGCCAAATTGTACTTTTCATGGCCTTCTTAAGGAGGTTAGAACAGACCATTACCTTGTATTATGATCCATCCTGTTACATGGTGTTAGACAGTCTTGACCAGCTACCATGCAACCTCACTATGCCTTTGCCACGTTTGCTAAGTCGACTGAAAATCTTTTTCAAATACATTCTGTGTTCTTTGACAGTGAAGCAGATGTCCATGTGGTGCATTAGAGCAGATTTTTGTGTGATGAAATTTCTAATCTGTGTGCATTTAGACAATCTTTATGACCTGAAAAAGTAGAAATAAAAGCACATTGAGTATGCCTAAACATCCAGTCACTTGTATGTGGGTACCTCTTACCTTATTGTTTAAATCTTTTGAACACTATGATCCTCCAGAAATCGATACAGAATCTTGAAGTTCTGTGTGGTTTGCATTTTAACAAATAGATCTATAATGACGGGTTTTAGCACCTTGGTTTACATAATCCTGACATTCAATGGGCGAAGTTTGATCCTTGGAACCATCTATCTGATTTGCATGAGCTACTTATGCACAAATATGTAGCTAGAGGTACAATAAATGGGCTATGTGATGACAATATAATACAGAGCTCCAGACAACAGAGCTTTCATATTAATACCTTGATACTACATATGGAACAAAAAGAAAGACCTTTTCTCTAATAACATGTAAAAAGAATTTAATGGATATTTTGTTATTTTAAATTGCATACATGAGCGGTAAAATCGAAACCTAATATTGACATAGCTCTGAAGTAAATGAAAAGATGATTATTATTGGCTGATGTGCATTTAAGTAACTTGCAGTTTACATTTCTCTCAATATATAATTCTAGTTGGTTTATGTTCCTTTAGATTTATGAAGAATTTTCCTTCATCTCTTTTCCTAGTCTGTTTGTAAAATAAAAATATACCTAAGTATAAAAATTATAACTTTTCCAATAAGCATGACCAAGCATACATCAGAAGCTACTTGCCCTGAGGTAGGACATACAAATTAAGGTTAACCACAATGTTATCAAGCTATTTGTAATAAATACTTTGATTCTGAGTCACTTTTCCATTAGTGACTTGTGCAATACTAACCCAACTTTTTGGTCAAGGAGTCTGTGCAGACCTTAAGGTTCCAAATAGCTTTCTGTACAACTAATAATCTGTGGAAAACAGGAATATTGGCTCTATGGAGACATGAAGTAGCACTGCAAGCTTAAAATTACTAGAAAATACCAAACAAAATAAAATATTATAACAAGGTAATCAGGCAGACCTTGGTGAATCATTTCTAAAGTAGAACATTAAAATACCATTCGTTATTTTTTTGGCATTCTAGTTCCACTTATTCACCAGAACATGGAGGGGGAAAAAAAAGAAAAATCTCCCTCCTAACAGAAATATGGCACCTTATATATGTGCAGTGTACACTTTCTTGCAGTGACTGGCTGTTACTGGGAAAGAAAGATGAGAGACATGTAATGCTTCCCATCCCTAATCTCCCTCCTCACAAAGATCAGTGTCTCAGCAGCACCCTCAGCATGTTCAGTCACTGTAGTGGGAAATGTTTCCCTTCCTTGCCTGTCAAGCCCTGATGCAATTTTAATTCTACAGCTGTAGTCTGTCCCTTTAAAGCTAATATGTCAGATTCTGTCAGATTCTTCAGAAATGCTCAAAACTGGGATATGAGCTTAAACCATTTCCATATTTTGGCAAGAAGAGCTCATGTGGTCTAACATATCTGCTTGGTAGCTTCAGTGCTTTGAATAGTGATTGAAACAACATAATAACTCTTGCTTAATAATTAATTAGAGGTAGCTTGAAACTGAGGGTGTCATCGGTGAATAGTAATACCCACCCTTGGCCACTGTATGTATCAACTGGCTGCTTGGGTGGGAGTTTGAAGCAGGATTCTGCTTGGGCGACTGAGTGAGTTTGTCATTGTTCTGCCCTTTTGGTTATTTCAGCCAGAGATGCTCTATATAGGTTGTGCATTCAGAACTGTACCAGATGCACAGAGCAGACAAAAGGAATTGCTAAACTCTTCTTGTTTTATGAGACAGTTTTCATTTCCCAGAGTGTCTGATGATATTCTGGGGGAGGGGATATATTTAGGTGGTATTTCACACAGATTGTTGTGTAATTAGGCAGTTATTAATTCAAACTCAGTTTATTTTTGTATTTCAGGATCACTGTTTTGCACTGTCCAAAATACTTAGGCTTCAAACTTCAGCTTTGAACTTACATAGGAGGAGACATTCAGAATACTGTGATTGAGGTTCATTCCATACCTTTCACTAGAATTCAGATGCGATGGTCTTGACACTTTACAGTGCATAGAAAATTGTAGAATAAACCAGAAGATACTAGTTCTATGATACATTAGACTGTTTTTGTGCTAGCTTTACAGGAATAAAAATAACCATCTACATAGAATTAAAAATATTAAATGGCATTCTTATCCACAAACTGAAAAACTTGAAGGGTGTGCACTTATTACTGCATCTAAAACATGCCTTTGTCTGTCAGTGTTGAATTTGTTTAAATTTCCTCTCCTTTTTTTCAAATTTTTATGTAAATAGGATTTTTATCGTGCATGTTAGGAAATAGCTGGTTTTCATGTAAAGTCCCTGTGTTTGGATTTGAGAATATTTAATGGCGGTGGTGGAAATGCTCATGCTTTGCTGAAAATTAACAGCAGAAGCAGTCCTATGCAATTTATTTCACTGTGCTACTTTGTCCAAGATAAAGAAAAATTAGTCATGTGTCCAACTTTTACTTCAATTACTTTTCTTCAAAGGTTTTTATCAGATATTTCTGATAAAATATTCTAAGTGAACTTTCATTTCTTCTAAGTGAAGACAGTTAATAGTTCAACATATCTCAGCCTGAAAATATTCTACAGGGTATGACGGATACACAAGACACCTGGAAGGAATGTCAGTTCATTTATATCTGAGCTGATGCATAGCTGATTTTAATTTTTGGCCAGAATCTTTCTTTTGTGTAACTTTGACCAAAATCACTTCTGTATGGAAATTGTTTGCAGCTTGTGTGGAATGAGCTTGTGGTTTTGATTTGTTTCCTAATAAGATGGTCTAGCATAGTAGCTGTGAAAACTGACTTTACCTGATGCCTTTTATTGTCCCTTTGTCAAGATTAAATAGATAAGAAAGGCAAATAATCAGGCAACTAAATGTGGAGTTTTTTATACTGCCTGTGAGAGATGAAGTGGATAAATTTGATCCTCATGATGTAGTGTCTGTTCTGTGAGCAAATAAAAAACTCTCATCCACAGATGTTTGTTTGGACACTTTCCCCAAAAGCTGTTTTCACATATGAAAACCCAAAAAGTTTTGAGTGTATTTTGTAGCTTGGCAACCAGAAGATGTGCAGACACAGTCAGAGAAATGCTGATCCTATATTTCATTAACCGGTATGTCCTCTTTAATGTAGAGGACAAAGTTATGCTGTATAGTATCTTTTATAGAGATATCAGGGTGCCTGTTTTTACAATGTCGAAAGAAGAAATGGAAGATTCAGCAGGACAGTAACATTTCTATGTTAGTAGCCAAAACAATAAAATCTGCCTTAGAATTACTACTTTCCAGCAGCGGTATTTCCAACAAAGACATAAAAGTACTGTTGAGCAGCTTATACATGAATAGAAAGGAATAATCACTGGTTGACATGTTACTATTTTTTTTTTTTATCTGCTTTCTTAAGTTTGGTCTAAATGCGGAAGTTTTTGAAAGCCACATGTAAGTGGTGTATACACAAATCCTATTATTTATTAATAGGATTAATGAGTGTACCTCCTGTATAAAGCTTTGCAAATGTACTCTCTAGGTCCTAAGCTTCCCTTTTTTTATGAATTGATTGTCAAGATGATCCACATATATGCAAAAGCATTCTAACATATGAATTATATATTTCTTCATGCTCCTGAATTTTGCTCTGCATTTATCATTAGTCAGCATTGTTTCTATAGCTAGGGGCATGCTAGCAAAACAGTGAAAGTGAGTAATATGTTATGCAGATGTTTTTTTAAGGGTTATCAGTTCTGTTTCGGCAGGATATCTTGGATGAAAGAATTAAAGTTATCTTTTAAAAAAACCCTGTAAATTCACTCATCTGTAATTTCAAAAACAGACAAATTAATGTATTATAAAATTCAAAGTAAATAGATACTAACTGAAATAGAAGTACTAGCGCATTATTAAAGTTGCAAACAACTTTCTTAGCTCATGAAGTCCTGGCTGCTGCTTTTTCCTAAGCTGAGCAGACACTGATCTGAAAGACAGATATCATGTGTCTGAGCTTAAAGATCCAAAGTCATCTTGTAGGCAGGTACATTTTCAGTAATATCATTGGTGTTCCTATAGAACTAAAGTTTTACAAAGGCAGGTTTTTCTTTCTATTTGAACAATTTGAACAGAAAAATCTGCTAGAATTGCTTATGAACAAAACTCAAGAGCTATCAAATAAAAAGAAACAAAAGACTTCCTAATATTATCATACTCTTTTCTTGCTGATATGTATTTGAAGCCCACTATTATAATACTCTTTTCTTGCTGATACGTATTTGAAGACCACTTCATCACCTTCAGAGGCAAGGTGCTTATGTTTGCCATTCCGTGACTGAAAGCAGTTTTCAAGCTGGGATGTAGTTTAATTGCTGAGTTTGAGTTTTGTTTTTTGTTTTTTTTTTTCTAATTTCTCTTTCCTGAGAATGACTCTTGAGTCTTATCCACATCCCTATGCTATGATCAGTGAACAAAAAAAGAGAAGGACAGTAAATTAAGGTCTTAGCTGATATGCTGTCTAGTAAGAAATTATAATCGCAGTATTATATATAGTAAAACAAAAAGCATACTGCTTTTGTACTCAGAAGCACCTTTTTCTTTTTGATAGAAGAGATTCTGCTTTTGAATCTGATATCCCATTTACTGATCAGTCATTGCAACCTTAATTTGGCACAACTGAACCCCTTCTTAAATCTCTTTCATAAAAAGTTCTGAAGAGAAGGAACTAAAGATGATTCAAACCTCATCATGAGAGAACTTTTGTTCATCCCTATTTTGAAAAAAAACCCACTTGACTGATTTTGTTATTGTAAAAGCAATTAGATGAGCAAAACTGCTGTGAAATACCTGTTGGAAGAAGAATCCTTAAATTCGTTCTCATCCATGTCTGATTATGGTGGAGGAAAGGGTTTTGTTTCAAATGTTTGTGTCATACAATTTCTGGTTTTGTAAACAGACTTTTTTCCTGCACAGAATTTAGTAAATTCAAATTCATCAGCATGATCATGTTAGAATTGTATTCAAGGTGGAAATGGAAATTTAGACTGCCTAAATATTGCTCTTCCCACGATCTCCTTCGGGCTTTGCCACCCTTGGGTACTAAAATCTAGGTTATCTTATATTGCTTAAAGCTGGAGTTCTTGCAAAATTTTTTTGATCAGAAGCACAATGCTTTAAGCTCTTCTTTGTGAAAACTCATCGAATTCCTTGGGCTCTGGGTATACAAATGTGTACAATGCTTAGTCCTGACCCTTTGTTCAGACTAGTGTTAGAAAGAGGTTTAGAAGTTGTATACCACAAAAGACTTTTCTTAAGTTTTGTTTTGTGTCTTCTAGCTGGGACAAAATATATTTGTATGTTTTAGCTTTCTATTTCTGAAACAAAGGCCAGTGTAATTTATGTTCTTCAACAGAGTTATCCAGAGAGAAGGTAGGAAACCAGATGTTGTTGAAGATACGAGATGGAATTCAGGGTGCTGTGTTTTAGTCCATAGTCTCTGGAATCTATGCTTAAATATGGTTAAAAGAAAGATTCCGAAACAATCTGTTCTATTTCTGGGTGACAAGTATAATGCTATGCTAGCCCTGTTCTGCAGCACCCTGGGTCACTTGTCTGGGTACAAATCAAAAATACTTCTTAGAGAAGTCTCTGATGAAGAAACTAGAGTTTTCAAGTGGAGATTTAAAGCTTAGAAGCTTACCAACTTTTGTCTTGTTAAGACGAATACATCAATTAGATACAAGATTACTCCCATTAATAGCAGTGACAAAACTCATTCTGCTCACTGTGATATTCAGCACAACATGGAAATGAAAGGTTGAAATCTGTTACTGGCTGCTCCTGTTTGAAGTACTTTCTGAAAAAAACTGAGTTATGCTCCTATGACTGCAAATTCTAGGTTAAGATAATGATTATTCAGTTGCTGAAAATTTTTTAGAATTTACTACTAATTGGGAAGTTAGATAATAACAAGGTGACTAAAGGTTAAGCAACAAGATTTGAAAAGATTTATGGACATACAAAAAAAGTTAAGAACATATGTTAAGGCAAATGCTGAGGATATAAGACTATCCATGTGTGTGTTTTAGTAGCAGAAAAAGCATGGCGGTGAGAGAAACATCACTGGTAGGTTGAATCCCCAGCATTAAAAATATTCATACTTGTTTTGATGTTTATGAATGTTCAAACTGTTACCATGTGATGAGGGAAAGTGGCGTTATGCATGTACAGCGAAGCCTCATGATATCATTGCTACCCAAATTAAATCCACGTTGTAGGAACCCCCTGGTGCTTTCAGTGCAGAACAACTAAGAGCCTGCTGAAGCAGAGAGTGTTGTCATATATCTCTGATGACAAACCTACTGGGCTCAGGTAAGAGGAGGTTGAGAGAATGGTCATTTGGTCCATAAGAATATCTGAGTAGCAATGTCCACATAGCTTTTAAATCAGCTATGATGGCTAACTAAAAAAAAGTTATATCCAGGCTGTGTGCTCTTTACAGATAGTACAAAGATTCATTTCCCAGATTGCTTTTGAAGGAGGGGCAAATGTTATTTTTGGCTGATAAATGGGATTAGTGTTCTTTGAGAGACAGTGATATCAGGTAAAAATCTACATTTTTTTTCTGTGATAGTAATATAATTTCAAAATGTAACTTTCCTTTCTTTTATTTGTTTCCCCCTGATATTCTACACTGACATTGTGCCAGATGTGTTACCTAGTCAGCTTGCCTGCTCTGCCTCTGAAGTTCGGAGTCGTGTATATACTATTATTTTACATAGGGGAGACTGGTTTTTTTACTAGCATGTTTAACTCCTCAAAGATTTAAATTCCTTTTGTGAAGCCTTTTTTACTTTTTGGCATGTATTAGCCTCATGTTCTAGAACAGTCTTTTAGACAGAAAATTAGTATGACCTTATGAAAATAAAGTTAGAGAATCAAAAAACATTTTGCAAAATTCTTTATTTGACATAGATGTATATTTTCAGAGAAAAGACAAATACAAACCCCCAAAACTTCATATGTAAGTCAGTGGGAGTTCTGACCTACTTAGGCTTATGCAATTTTAACCACTGTATTTCTGTGTCAAACTATGTAATTTAGTTTAATTTTTGGTTTGGGTTTAGTCTGCATATAAAATATTATTTGACAGGATTTTTATCATATATGTAAATCTAAACCAATCTTGTTTTATCAGTGCAGTGGATTAGCTTATGTCTCTTAGGACAGGATTTAAAGTAGGAGTCATCTGCTTCTGTGAATGTCTTCTGTTTTGTTAGTAACAGCTAAAAGAAGCAAGACAAATATTTCTGTCTACAGAACTGTATTTCAATGAACTTGTAAAACAAAGACTAATTAGATGACTGTAGGAATGAAATAGAAGCAGAAGTGTAAATGAAATACTGATAAAATTAGACCGACCCCTTCCATTCATGGTACTTTTTCTCCACACAAACTTGCCAGAGTTAAATGCAAGTGTTTTGTGACCTTATAAAAGCCTGACATTTGTATTCTCTTTGTTCTAGCTCTCGGTAAATGCTTTCAGTCTTCTGTTAATAACTGAAGAAAAAAGAGGTACAAAGAGGACAATAGAGGGATACATCGCTATTTTGCTACTAATTAAAATAAAAGGGGACTTTGTGTCAGTCATGGGTTAACCCCAGTAGGCAGCTATTTATCTCCAGGAAAGCAGGGCGTTATCTTGCATGATCGTTACCTGGGAAGACAAATGCCATAATTCTGAATGTACTCCCTTCCTTCGTTCCCCCAGCTTTATTGCTGAGCATGACGTAATATGGTTGTAATATGGGATTATCCCTCTGGTCATTTGGGTCAGCTGTCCTGGCTGTGTCCCCTCCTAACTCCTTGTGCACCTCCACCCTGCTCAGTGGTGGGGCAGCATGAGAAACAGAGATGGCCTTGACACTGTGCAAGTACTGCTCAGCAATAGCTCAAACATTGGTGTGTTACCAGCACTGTTCTGGTCACAAGTCCAAAACACAGCATCATGTGAACTGCTATGAAGAAAACTAGCTCTATCCCAGCCAAAACCTGTACAGTGTCTGAAAGGAAGGGACAAAGTGAACAGGCAAAGAATTAATGCAAGGAATATGAAACAGGTGGCTGCAGTAGCTGGACCAGAAGAGATCAAAAGTTCCTGTGTGAGCTACCAAGCAGTTGTGACTTGCCTATAAATGCTTTGGTGCAATAAAGCAAGTAATAAACTGGCCACTAGCATGGTGTGTTTTGGCATACTTTCAGTGGTTATCATGTACAGATAGGTGACCTTGACATTATTGAGGACTGGGCCTATGTATGGTTTTCTTTCACACATATCTTCTGCAGTTCTGCTGTAGCACGTAGCAGAACTGCTCCTTTTTGTGTGTATGTATGTCAGTCAGTGTCCTCTGAACTTGTATAAATAAAACAAGAAAATGCTATTTCTTTCTATGAGAGATGATGCTGGAGTAAAGTCAAATTTCACCTCTTTGCTTTGCAACGTAGATATCACCATTACGGTGAGCTGAACATCACTGCACTTTGTTCTGGTCTGCCTATCAAGCTGAAGAACAATTTCATGCCAAACCTGGTGTCCTCTACAGAGGACTAAACCCAGCATATACATACATAATTAACTGTAATTTTAGTATAGCTTCTGAGTTTGCTATCATGAAAACCGTATTGGGTCTAATTGGGTTTATTCTTTAATACATTGATTACAAGAGATTATTCAGTAGCAGAGAGAACCAGGCACAGCTGAGCAACTTTCGCCACACTTAGGGCATCAGGACTGCTGTTCATAACTTTATCTGAAAAGGTGAAAAATGTTCTACTGATAATGCTGAGCTTGATGATGCAGAAGGTGGGAGGGGAGAACAGAAAGAGGCATACCCCTCCAGTGACTGATAAATCCTATTTAATTCCAATTTATTTTTCTCTCTTTCAAAATGCTGTGTGAACACATTGTCAACATTTTCCTTTTTTCTTTACATTAATGCAGATAGTTCTTTTGTTGTATCTCCTGCCTTGAGGATTGTCCCCTTTTTCTGTGGCAGGTTCCTCCAGTCATCATTCCCACAACTTGCCTTATGTAATCTCTGCTCTATTCTCACCTCCAAGATCCCCTTCAGTTTGAGTTTGTACAGGGAATTTTGCTTTCAGTAATGCCAGCTAAGGTTGTCCTATTGTGTTTCCTTCTTGCCACACTACCCCTCAAAGTTTGTATGTTTTTGAAGTCAGCCTTCTGGAAGGACACAAAACACCACAGGCAATCATAATTTTGTGTTAATGAAGTTATTTGTCAGTGAATTAAAATTCAGAAGTGAACTTTTCAGTTAATTAAATACGAAAAATCACCAAAAAGTGCAACAGGCCCTGTTATTTTGATATTAAGTTCTATTTATTTGACACTGCACTTCCAGCTTTCAGTATTACGCAGATTTACTGCATTAACAATAAAATCTAAAACCCAAGAATGAATGAAAAGCATGTTCTGATCAGTTAACCATGGAAAGCTAAAATCCTGCAGATTTGCACTTGTCTACAAACCAAAAGCCATTGACTAAATTTTTAGGTTATGGTCTCATAGTCTCAAGTAGCTGAAAATGAAATAATTGCTGCTGTAACTATTTAAATGCATTCCCTGTGATCTAATTGCTTCTGCTTTGAATGATTATGCCTGTTCCTCATTTAACATGCCCAATGCGTCCACTTAGACTTACATGATTCATTTTGTCCTCGCTTTAGCATAGATTAAAATGTTGTTGCACTCCACAACAGGAAGTTGAGACTAAGAATATGTAATTTATTTGAAACTCCGGTAAATGCTATTTAGGTTAATGTCCAGCTGGCTTGAAATAGGTCTCTGCAGGCACGAGCTAGGACTGGTCTAGGCTACAAGTGCTGCCTCCTGCTGCCACTGAGCGTTCTCTATACTTGTGCAACTATTTTGCACTTCAGGGTAGCAGTATATAGCAACTAGAAAGCACGTGCACTGGGTTGTGTATTCCACCCTAGACTGTGCTTTTTTGCGCACTGATAAATACCCAGTTGCTTTGGTTTATTTTCTTCACAGAAAATGTATATGCCATGACTGAAGAGATACAGAACAATCCCTTTTAAGGTAAAGGGTGGGGAAAATGAATAATACTTGCTAGCTGCTACTGGCTGGCAAAATGTTGTATGTAAATTAAAGCATTTTGACTTATTGTGTGGGCAAAACCTAAAGATATTTCCTCCCATGATGATTTTGTAAAGCAGCATAGCAGATTGTCAGTTTCTACACTGTTCTAACGGGACAAATCTTTTGACTGCTGGGTTGTTGCATGGCACTAAACCTATGTGAATTGTAGCTCAGTGCTGTATCCTGGTGAATCAATGTTTGCAAGTATCTGCAGTCATACAGATTGGATTCCTGAGCGACTCTGCCTGCGAAGGATAATGATTTCTGGCATCTTAATCTCCCTTCTCTTAGTGCAGATGTCTAAAAATAAAGGCCATGGTTGTATTTAATTTTGTCAAATCCTGCATGAAACTTTTAACATGGCTGAGCTCTGCAGCTCCATTCAGCCACCTCCTCCCCCCAGCTCCCAAGGAAGACAGCTTTCGCCACCTGGTTCCACTTCAGCCCCTCTAATGGTGCTCTCCAGCCCCGAGGGGCTGAAGTCCCTTCTGTTTTGTCCTTTGCCAGTCTGCTTTTGACAATATCGAAACAGGTTGCTGTTTGCTCTAAGCAGTGGCTCGACATGCACTTCTGCAGTGAGTCTGGGAAACATCACTGTCCAAGGCGGCAGCTTAGGTACTCTCTGAAACTGAGTAGCCCCTAACCCCCACCTTGACAGGATAGACTCAGCATACTAATTTGAAATTTCAACCTCGTTGCTGACCCCTATATTGTGTCAGCTTTTGGGTTTGGAATTTAGCCTTGGACTGTACTTGTTTCTGAAGTTATATTTATAACCAAAGCAGGAGAATGAAGTTATTTTAAGAGAAAACATACATGTAATTCCTGGGAAGGAACAGATTATATTACTAAGCACTCCCCAGCCTCTAGTTTTTGATTATGAGTCAGAAAGCCATACGAACAGCAGCTGACTTACTGATCTCTGTCTTCACTTAGAAGTCAGAGCTCAGGCATTCATTCAGAGGCCTGAATGCTTTTTTTCACTAAAGCCTGTACAGTTCTTCTGACATTCACAGTTAGTATTGATACTGTGTAGGCCAGAAAATATTACTAAAATAGAATGCATCAAGGCTGATTCTGCATGTATGGAGTTAGTGGAAGTTTAACCATTGCTTGTAAAAGGAGGAAGACTAGACCGAGAAAGATTTGTAATTCAAATGTGTTTAGTGGTTGTGTATCTGTATGATACAGGTTTACTCACACTATTCTGAGTACATTTAAAAAGAGCCTCTCTTATTTTCTAGGGAATTGTCTTGTTTTTAGTGTCTCCATAATTAGTTTCTATTTATAGAGCCGATCAAGAGAAGTAGCTTGCACATGTCAAAAAGATGCATATTCTCTCACATATAAGTGCTTTCTTGCTTTAACTTTATGCAAATACTTTATTATTAATGCTTTTTAAAAGACCATAGGAGGTATAGAGACTTTCATTTATTTCTGTATGATTAAAATTTCTGTATGATTAAAGCCAGCCATTCATTTTTTGCTTTCATCTGTAACTGCGTCAACCTCTGCTGCTGAAAGGAGAAATGGGCTATATGTATTTAAATGTAAACATAAAGACTAAAAAAATTGCAATCCTCATTTTTTTTCGTTACCTACATCACTATAATGGATGTCTAACATGGAAGTTCTATTTTACAAAGTGCTATTACCAGCACTTGTTTCCATTTTTCATCTTGGAAAAATGTTTAATTTCCATCTTAAATTCTCACTACATATTTGTAAATTCCCTTATATTATAAAAGCTCCTTCTATGTCTCAAGAGGTTAGGTAATTTACTGCTTTTGACTCAATGAAATTCTTACAGGCAGATATGCTACTGAATTTTTGGTAAAAAACTGTGGGACTACAGAAGAAAAAGAACTGATAAGTAGAGTTACTGTCACCTTAGTCAGAAAGTTGTGTGTTTATTCCTGTGAACTGTATTTTGTATGCTAATATTCTTGAATATTTTATTCAATATCAATCAAAAATCCTTTCTAGCTGCAAATAAAATGTAACTATTCCCTTTTATTACAATGCTAATAATAAAGTGTAAATGCATAAAACAAAGTATTTAAGGCATGTAGGTATTCTAGAAGGTATTCTAGATACCATGTTAATATAGAAAACAAAGACACCATGAATACTGATGAGAAACTTATATTCAAAGTGTGAGCCCTTTTATAGAGCAACAGCAGCCTCCCCCCATTTCTCAACCTTTGAATGACCTCACTTACCACACTGCCTTAAAGATGAGATAATAATGGAAGTATCCTTTGTTTATACTATCCCGTAGAACAGATGTTTTCAGTGGTGGTTTTTGTATTTGTGCTATACAAAATTTCTCAAAAAAAATAATTTCAGCCTTTATATTGTATCTTACACCTTGGAGTGTAAATGGGGAAGGGCTTTCTTAGGTTTTATTGTCCTGTGAAACACTTACACTTAGTGTAAAGAGTCAAATCAAAATATTTAATCATTAACAGGCCAAAGAACTGTTAAATAATAAAAAAAGTTAAGTCAACATAAGTTAATAAAAGCTTTACTATCCAATGAAATAATATAATACTGTGCATTTATACTGTTGTATTAGCTATAAAAATCTAAACCAGTTTATAATATGATACCGTTATGTAGGTACTTACCATTTTAAAAGCAGCATCAAGTGGAATCGGTAGAAAGTCCCCAAGGTGCAATCAAGAATTGACTGAAATGGTGAGCCTTTATGGTATTATTTTGAAGTCCACAATCTGAAATTAGAGGAAATCTACTGACAGTTGTATATTTTGTTGAAAGAAGGATTGCTCAGACATATATTAACACCAAAGTCAATGTCTGTTGACTTCCACAGAGTACAAGGAGAGTGATTTATTTTGAAAATGTCTTTCGGCTGGGTAGCTAGGTAACTTACACTGTGCTACACGAAAGAGTTTGGATTCCGTTCCATGAAGCAGGATTCCAGTGCAATGAGTGAAGGAAACAGATGGAGTAAGAGGAGGACAGATGGGTACCAAAAAAATTACAGCCACCGTTTTCAGTACCTGTGCATTAACTGCCATAAATCAATTTATTTTCATTTTCTTAAACAGGAAAATCATAGATTATGAAGCCAAAGCATTACAGGGCCCAAACCCACTCTTTGTTAACAGCATATATTTGTAGTGGTTAATAAGAGTTCTAGATGGGCTACATCTGAGAGTAAAACTTTCTGCGG
>Ga0181612_156799_pt1 | contig 25955 bp, 24 predicted proteins | sample HoacroProtozoa21_FD_119630 | JGI IMG/M metagenome (GOLD analysis project Ga0181612, IMG submission 119630) | Hoatzin crop microbial communities from Cojedes, Venezuel. Combined Assembly of Gp0051906, Gp0051904, Gp0051908
GTCCTGCGGCCGTCAGTTTGTCGGCGGTCGCCGTTTGTCTACTCCCGACCTTATAACGGAGTATGTCGAGGGCAAGCAGACCATTGCCCAGCTGAGCAAGTCCCATGGCGTGTCAAAGAGCACGATATGGCGCCGTCTGTCGGGCATGCGCCACATCAGGGTAGTGCCTTCGGAAAAGGACGTCGTGATCCAGCTTGACACGACATACTGGGGAAGGGGTTTCGGCCTGATGGTCATCAAGGACGTGTTCCGGAAGCGCATTCTGTGGCGCAAGTTCGTCCGCAACGAGACGCTCTCCGACTACATGGAGGGCGTGAGCTGGCTGCGGCAAAACGGCTTCTGCATATATGGCGCGGTTTGCGACGGCTTCAAGGGCCTGATACTCTCACTTTCAGAGACTTGCCCAGTACAGATGTGCCAGTTCCACCAGATGATGATTGTCAGGCGTTACCTGACGAAGGCGCCAGAACTGGACGCGTCAAAGGAGTTGCTGCAGCTTGTCAGACGCATGACGGAGATGAACGGGCAAGAGTTCAAGGCAGAACTCGACGCTTGGCACGCGCGCTGGAAAGACTTCCTTGACGAGCGGTCAAAGGACCCCAAGTCGGGGAAGACGCGATACACCCACAGACGAACCAGGTCGGCATGGCTGAGCATTAAGCGGAACATGCCGTGGCTGTGGACGTTCGAGCTCTTCAAGGACTTGCATCTGCCACGCACGAACAACGCACTGGAGGGATGTTTCGCCGACATAAAGACGAAGATGCGAGTGCACAGCGGCATATCAAAGGAACGCAGAAAATGCCTCATTGACGAATACATCGCAAGGAAATACTGAGTGCTCGGCTTCTCGAAATTATAAAGTCTTACAATACCTCTGTGTGTCGCCCTTTCTGCAAATTTCATCCTACCATTTGCATATTAGCGGCTCACAGGGGCTCTTTCATCCTACTTTTTGCATATTAGGGCCAAAATCAGCAGCCTATGTGCATAGGTTGCTGATTTATTTCATAGTCGTTTCTTCCACCGAAACTAATCGGTATAGAAACGTATTAGCTTGGTCAACGCTCTTTGGCAAACAGGACAAAACTCTGGATTCTCGTTGGTTCGCATACGACAGTCGGGCAATGCTCTATATACGCCGTGCATACTGTAGCCTGCTCCCTCGTAAACACCAATAAGGGTAGAGTCAGAAGTCAAAGGCGTAGGAATGGGAGTGTTGCGCGATATCATCTTTTCCCACTTACCGTTGAAGTCAGTGAGCGTAGTGATATTTGGCTCCCACGGTTCTATATCCTTGGGGTACATTGGCAGGTCTTCTGTCTCATAGCTATATTCATCTGCTAAGCCAGCGAAACTGTGGCCAAACTCATGAACTACTACCGGGCGATATCTATTATGGTGCGTAGCTGTCAAGTTATAAGAGTTTAGTATGCCACCACCACCATAACGATCAGAATTTACGAGGACTATGATGTGCTCGTATGGTAAGCCTGCAAGCCAATCATGCAAGTCTTTCAAATGCAACGTCGTAAGATATCGCTCAGAATAAAACGTATCGTAGTGGGAACTGAGGGCCGTGCGCTTCCATATTCCTTTGCCTGGTTCGCTCGCACCACTATCCTGTGAAGGCGACTTTACTGCCACGATGTGGAACTTTTCGCGAAGGCTCTTGAATGGTTCATGAGCGAACAAAGCCTCCACTGCTACCTTCACGTCATTGATAAACGTAGGCATTTCCTGCTCTTGATATCCCTCAGCGACATAAGCCAAATGGATGCATTTAGTGGTGTCGGCAGCCTGTTGTATAACCTCAAACGGAGTACGGTTCTGATATCCAATACGCCGTATCAGTATGTCGTTCGGAGCTACAGTGTGAGTCAATGAAGCAAACACTTCGCGACGATTGGAGCGAAGGTCGATGGTGATGTCAACCGTATCTTTTGGCATTGGTATGAGAAACACATTCTCAAACGAACGACTAACAGTCTGAGCTTCAGGATAGGAAAGCCACTCTTGAAATAGTGTTGAGAACGAATTGCGATATATCACCTCACCACTCTTATGTGAGCGTACCGTTACCTGACCATTACCTTCCACAGGAAGTTCAGCTAAGTGCTTACGTTTGCCATACCAATGTGGAGACACATTCAGCTTGTCGAGATAGATGCGTTGCTCCGTAGTGTTTCCAGAGAACGTGTAGTCGAGCCGAAGAGTCTCATCGTTGAAATACTCACCAAAAGTTTGAGCCTCTGCTGCTACAGATGTCAACAGCAGAAGCCCGATAGTCTTAAAGGTCGTCATAGTCGAGGTCGAAAGTATTTCCACCGCTCATGTCGCCGCGGTTATATCCTTTCTTAAACCACTTCATTCGCTGAGCAGAACTTCCATGAGTAAACGATTCCTCATTAACACCCTGACCTGCGCGTTTTTGTAAATAGTCGTCGCCAATCACTTGTGCGCACTGTATTGCCTGCTCAAGTTCCTTATCAGTAAACGATGAGAATTGGTCTCCTTCATGTCGAGCCCATACCCCAGCGTAATAATCCGCAAGCAACTCCAATCTTACACTTAGCTGGTTTGCTTTGGCTTTATTAAGCCCACTCATTTGTTGGTGTGTCTTCGATAAGCGGCCAGTGAGATATTCTACATGATGTCCCACCTCGTGTGCAATAACGTATGCTCGTGATAATTCTCCCTTTGCTCCAAGCTGTTGGTCCATTACGTTAAAGAACGATAAGTCGATATAGAGAGACTGGTCTGCTGAACAATAGAACGGTCCTACGTTAGAAGATGCATTTCCGCAACCAGTGCTTACCGAACTGGTGAATAGCACCATCTTAGGATATTCATAGGTTTGCCCCTGCTCTTTGAATACTTCTGTCCATACGTCTTCTGTTGATGCAAGAATCTTTTTAGAGAACTCTGCATACTGCTGTTCCTCCTCAGTAAACTCTCGATCAGTCTGTTCCGTTACTTGTGCTTGAGTAGCCGTTTGTATTACAGCCTGCAGAACATCGCCTCCAGTAAAGTAGGCCATAGCTGCAGCCATAAGTATCGCACCGATACCGACTTTTCCTCCCGTGCTTAGTCCGCGACGATCTTCTACGTTCGAACTTTCTCTTCTTCCTGATAAATCCATATTCGTTATTATTTAATTTGTTTAATATAATCTACAAAATCATAGCTAAAAGAGTGACGTTCGTCACTATCGTGATGCTCGCGGCTCACTTCAACCCAATCGTCGTATGGTGGGAAGAACGTGTCAGCGTGCATAGGTGAATCTCCTATCTCCGTAAGACAAAGACGGTCGGCTATCATCATTGCCTCCTCGTAAACCTTTGCTCCACCTATTATATATATGTCCTCGTCGGCATTACAATGGCTAAGCGCTATGTCGAGAGAACTATAGACTTCGCATCCTTCGATGCTGAGCAAAGTGCGCGATATAACGATATTGCGCCTGTTAGGTAACGCTCCGTGCGGTAACGATTCAAAGGTATGACGTCCCATGAGAATCGTATGCCCCGTGGTGAGTTCCTTAAATCGTTTCAGGTCGTTAGGCAGATGATAAATAAGTCGGTTCTTATAGCCTATCGCCCTGTTACGCGCTACTGCTGCTATAATATTGATGCTCATACCGATACTTCTGCTTTTATATGTGGCCAAGGATTGTAATTCACGAGTGTAAAGTCTTCGTATCTGAAGTCGAAGATGTTTTTTACGTCGGGATTGATTTCCATCGTAGGAAGTTCACGTGGCTCTCGTGATAACTGCAACCTTGCTTGGTCTAAGTGATTAAGATAAAGATGCGTATCGCCAGTAGTATGTATAAACTCGCCTGCCTTCAGTCCGCAACTCTGCGCCATCATCATCAGTAGCAGTGCGTATGATGCGATATTGAATGGTACGCCGAGAAACGTATCGGCAGAGCGCTGATACAGTTGGAGTGAAAGACGGTCTTCGGATACGTAGAATTGGAACAAACAGTGGCAGGGTGGGAGAGCCATCTTATCGATGTCGGCTGGATTCCATGCCGTTACGACCATACGCCTACTGTCAGGATGTTTTTTTATCATCTCAACCACCTGACTAATCTGGTCTATTGTGCCACCTCTTCCGTCGGGCCAAGAGCGCCATTGTCGTCCATATACCGGACCAAGGTCGCCGTTTTCATCGGCCCATTCGTCCCAAATGCTGACTCCGTGTTCTTTCAAAAAACCGATGTTAGTATCACCGCGAAGAAACCAAAGCAGCTCGTAGATGATTGACTTTAGGTGCAGTTTCTTCGTAGTCAAGAGAGGGAATCCGTCTGCTAAGTCGAAGCGCATCTGGTGGCCAAACACGCTTTTCGTGCCAGTTCCAGTGCGGTCTGTCTTAGTTACGCCTTCTGTAAGAATCCTATCTAATAGGTTCAAATATTGCTTCATTGCTTTCTGATTTTCCAGTTTTGTGGATATAAATTGTTAGCACGATTGCCAAGGTTTTTCACGAAGCCTAATGGCAGACCTTCATAGCATACAATCAAATATCCTTTAGGCACTTCAGTGCCAAATGTTAAAGTTTCGCGCCTTAGATATGATAAGGCTTCTGTGCGTGAGAGCTCGTGCATCGGATATTTCTTTCTATCGAGAATACGACTTAGAGCTTCTGCATGGCTTGGTATAATGTCGTTGCCTTTCTTCGTTGGCGGTTCGATGCCATTGGCTAAAACTCTAAGCGAGCTGCTTTGCCGGAGGTTTCGATTGTTCGACGTTTCCGAGGTCTTTCTCAACACGGCCATAAATAGTCCTTCGCCACGAGTATAACCGGGGATAAACCGATATACGGGAGCCTCAAAGCCGTCAAGCAGTGATGCCGTGATTCCCCAATCGCGCTGAATAGGAACTTCAATTATCTCTGCCCCAAGCTCTTCGGCTATCCACTGCACATTCTCCTCGTTTTCTTCTGTATTCAGCGTGCAAGTGGAATAGATGAGCAATCCTCCGCTTCTTAGATTTCCCCAAATGCTGGATACTATCTCGCGCTGTCGTTGCTGACACATCCTAACGTTTGACACACTCCACTCGTCTATGGCAACATCATCCTTGCGGAACATTCCTTCACCCGAACACGGTACGTCGGCCAGAATTACATCGAAATGCAGTCCACTCGTCTCGTATTCCTTGGGCCAACATTGTGTTACTGTTACTCCTTCATGCCCAAACTTTTGGATGTTTTCGAGCAGAATCTGTGCTCGTTTTCCGTTCGGTTCGTTGGCGTAAAGCACGCTGCCTTCTGGTAAGACAGTTCTGGCTGCGGTTGCTTTCCCGCCTGGAGCTGCACACAAATCAAGCATTTCAACGGGCTTGTCAATAATGCTTCTCAATACATGAGATACAAACATCGACGACGCCTCTTGCACGTAATATGCTCCCGCGTGCAACAATGGGTCGAGAGTGAAGTCAGGCCGTTCGGGAAGATAACGCCCTTCAGCGCACCACGGCACTGGCTCTCCTTCGTCAGTGTGCCACTTGAAAGGATTCACCCTAATACTCACAGGTGCCTCTGTCCCAAGAGCTTCCAGATAACGGTCGAAGCGCTCTTGACCCATCACAGCGAGTGTTCGCTCTAAGAATAATTGAGGCAGTTGCTTCATTTTATTTTGATTTGCGGACAAAGTTACGAATTTTTTTTGTTACTTTGCAATAAATTTGAGATTTGTTTCGTCTATAATATGGAATTAAATGGAAAAAACGGAAAATTTACAAAAATAAGACTGAAAATGAAACATTGTTTTATTGCAACATTGATGCTGCTATGCTTAGGGACAATCTCCGCGACGGCGCAAATTTCGCAAGCCGACACTATGAGCATAGAAGCGATAAGCGACACTACAAACGTGATTGAGGAAACGCTTGACAGTGCTTACGGTGGTGGATATTACTCAATACCCGACATATTTGGCACCGACCTTGAAACATTGCCGTTCAAGATGATTTTGCCGCTAATAATAGTTGGGCTTGTCTTTCTGTTTCTCCCGTTAGTGATATTGCTACTATTACTTTATTTGATTTATCGTAACAGTAAGCAAAAGACGGAGTTAATGGACGCTATGATAAAGTCGGGCAAACCAATTCCCAATTCTATGCTCCCCACAACACTTCAACCACGAGAGTTGCTTTGGAGGAAAGGCATAATGAAGGTTTCGATAGGCCTTGGCATTGCCGTTTTCTTCTGGATTCTCGGTGCTGAAGTGCTGTCGGGAGTTGCCTTAATCGTAGCTTTCTATGGAGCCGGCCAAATGGTGATGGCAAAGACTTCAGTAGATGGTAACGATGGATTTGCCGATAAGAATGCAGAACACATCTATGAAGATTGAGGCTAATCCATGTGGAAAAGCTCCTCAAGTGGGATAGAAACGGGGCTGTTGTCAGGGTTTACTTCCATGATATCAGCCATCATGTCCCACCAGCGTTGGGTAATGGGGTCAACATTTGACGTGTCTTGGCTATTCGTATCCTTATCGCATTTCTGTACGGCAAAGAGCAGGTTGGTCTCTTTGTCCCAGAATATGCTATAATCACTGACGCCTTGGTCTTTTATCATTTGCTTGAGTTCGGGCCAGATTGCAGCGTGTCGGCGTTCGTATTCGCGCTCGCAGCCTGGTTTGAGTATCATCTTAAATGCAAAACGTTTCATATAAGTTGAACTTTAATCTTAGGCTTTAATGTGTTATTATTCAAGTGATAGTAATCAAGTAATACAACTTGTTTAACTTAACAAACAAGTCGTGTTACTGAATGTCCCAGCCTACAGCCGATGCTCCCAACACTGCTGCTGAACTGCCATCGAGACCAGAAACGAGGAACTGCGCCTTACCTTTATATATTTTAAGCACGTTTTCTTCGTATGCCTTCTTTATTGGTTCCATCAGCAGGTCTCCTGCCTTTGTCAGTCCACCGAAGAATATATAAGCCTCTGGCGAGCTAAAGTTAGTGAAGTCAGCACAAGCTCGGCCAAGTATTTCCCCAGTATAATCGAATATTTCGTGAGCCATCTTGTCGCCTTTACCAGCAGCAATGGAAACATCGAGCGAGGTTATCTTCTCTGGGTCGAGTTCTCGCAATAGCGATGGTTCGTCGCTCTTGGAAAGGAACTCCCTTGCCGTGCGAGCCACACCCGTAGCCGAGCAGTAGGTTTCAAGACAACCGTGGCGTCCGCATCCGCATATTCTTCCGTTGCGTTCAATAATGTTGTGTCCCAACTCACCAGCGAACCCGTCGGAACCGTAAACGAGCTGTCCGTTGACTACTATTCCCGAACCTACGCCAGTACCAAGAGTGATAACAATAAAGTTCTTCATACCGCGAGCCACACCGTAGGTCATTTCTCCTATGGCGGCAGCGTTAGCGTCGTTTGTCAGTGCCACGGGAATGCCGAGTGCGTCGGAGAACAGTTTGGCCAAGGGCACCACTCCGTTGTGTCCCCACGATAGGTTCGGTGCGAACTCAATGGTACCGTTGTAATAGTTTCCGTTAGGCGCGCCGATACCCATAGCCTTAATCTTTTCAATGCCTCCCACTTGGTCGATAATGATTTGCAGAGCTTCCACCGATGCTTTGACGTAGTCGTTTACATCGTTGTAGCCTTGCGTTTTAATTGCAGTTGTAGCCTTTATCTCTCCACGACTGTCAACTATTCCGAACACGGAGTTAGTGCCTCCTAAGTCTAAGCCAATAACGTATGGCTTCATGATTGTTGCTGTATCCATATTTTAATTCTTAGGTTTAAATTTTGGATGCAAACTTACAAAAAAAAATCCAATCGTAGCAATGTTTTGCAATATTTTTTGTTTTAAGGAAAACTTTTTATTAGTTTATTCTTGTAGTTCACAATATTTATTCGTACTTTTGCACGAAAAAAGAGGAAATGCATACTAAGGAAGAGAAAATGGAAGCATTTGGGCGTCTGCTTGATGTGCTCGATAGGTTGAGGATAGAATGCCCATGGGATAGGAAACAGACTAACGAGAGTCTGCGACCAAACACCATAGAAGAAACCTACGAACTATGCGACGCTCTAATCAAAAACGACCAAAACGAGATATGCAAAGAGCTTGGCGACGTGCTGCTTCACGTTTGTTTCTATGCTAAAATAGGTGAGGAGAAGGAGCAGTTCGACGTGGCAGACGTTTGCAATCGTCTCTGTGATAAGCTGATATTCCGACATCCGCACGTATATGGAACAGTGGAAGCAGACAATGCGCAAAAGGTGTGCGAGAATTGGGAACAGATAAAGCTGAAGGAGAAAGACGGTAACAAGCGAGTGTTAAGTGGAGTACCAGACGCTTTGCCCGCGCTGATAAAAGCATATAGAATTCAGGACAAAGCCAGAAACGTAGGCTTTGATTGGGAAGACAAAAGCGACGTGTGGGCTAAGGTAAAAGAGGAACTCTGCGAACTCGAAACCGAGATAAAAAACGAAGACCACGACCGTTCTGAAGCCGAATTAGGAGACTTCCTCTTCAGCGTCATCAATGCGGGAAGACTTTATCACCTTAATCCTGACACGGCACTTGAGAAGACAAACCGAAAATTTATCAACCGCTTCAATTACATAGAAGAGCACAGCATCAGAATAGGTAAACCACTGAAAGACATGACGCTTGCCGAAATGGATGCATTGTGGAACGAAGCTAAAGCCAAAGAACAGCAATGAAAAGATTACTCTATCTGGCACTTGTCGGCGCAATGGTGCTGGCAAGCTGCGAAAACAAGCGACCCACAGAACGAGGAAACGACGTTGACACCGACACATTCGCACTTCCCGAAGAGGTCGTAGTAGATACCACTATCTATGGCGAGTGCGGCATGAACACAGCAATGCACACGCTCGAACTCATCACCGAGCAGGGCGACACGCTTACTTATGCCTATGATAACGAAGCACAAGGAGGACTTTCTGTCGGAGACAAGCTCGCAGTAATCGGACAACAAAGTAACGATGGCACAGTGGCACAGAAGATAATAAATCTCACTTCGCTCATGGGAAAATGGAGCGACCTGCAGCGTTCTATCGAGCTGAAGAACGACGGAAGCGTTGTTTCCAACATAAAAGAGCCACGCCCTTACGTGAATTGGACGATATGCAACGGACAATTAGTGCTTTCCTCCGATACTTTCGACATTGAGCAGATTGGTCCTGACTCGTTATATCTGCGCAACAAACAGGGAACCATAGGATTAAGAAGAAGATAAAAACAGCATTAAAATGAAGAAGACTAAAATCAATGTAATCATTGCCGCACTGTTTGCTACAACTCTTACAGGCTGCATAGGATGCGGCGGCAACTCGAACGAGAACGAGGCACCACTGTTAGGCGACACCGTTACCGTGCGCCCCGACCACATGAGAGACCACACCACCTACGGAGCATGCTATGGCATAAAGGGAAACACGATGACAATGCTTGCCGACAGTGGCGACACCATCTATGTTGACATATCGCCAGCCATTGAGGAAGAGCAGGTGTTTGGCGACCCATCAATGGGAGACCGTGTTGTTATGATGCTCACGAAAGACAAGAGCCAGGCTACCATGGTCGTAAACGAATCACTGTTGCTCGGCAATTGGGTAATGGATGACCCACTTAGCGGTCAGGGAAAAGTGGGCATTCGCTTTAAGGAAGGAGGCATTGCCGAGAGTATCAATCAAGAGTCATACATATACAACTCATGGCGTTTCTGGAATGGTAAGCTCGTAATATCGATGACCAGAGAAGGCGGCGCCGAGATTGAAGAGATAGACTCTTTCATGGTTAGCTATCTCACAAAAGACTCTCTCGTATATTGCAACAAGCTCGACACAATGTTCTATTCCCGTCAGAAACAAACCGAAGAAGAATGACACCGTTTCGTGTTCACATATTAGGATGCGGAAGTGCATTGCCTACGCTCCGCCACTATGCTTCCTCGCAAGTGGTGGAGCGAAGGGGCAAACTCTTTATGATTGATTGCGGGGAAGGGACACAGATGCAGCTCCGCCGCTCTCGATTACGCTTTCTTTCGCTTAACCACATATTTATTTCTCACCTGCACGGCGACCATTGCTTCGGACTAATAGGACTGATTTCTACGTTCGGATTGCTCGGACGCACGGCACCGCTCCATATCTATGCCACGAAGGAACTGCAACCGATGCTCGACTCACAGCTTGATTTCTTCTGTCGCGACATTGGATATGAGGTGGAGTTTCACCCTATTGACACGACCAAGAACGTGGTAATCTACGAAGACCGTTCGCTTACCGTCGAGACAATACCACTGCAACACCGCGTTCCTTGCTGCGGTTTCCTCTTTCGCGAAAAGCCTTCTCTGCCGCACATACGGCGAGAAATGATTGATTTCTATAAGATTCCAGTCAGCCAAATAAATAATATCAAAAAAGGACAAGACTGGACGACAGAGGAAGGGGAGACCATACCAAACTCACGTCTCACTACTCCTGCCGACACACCACGCAGCTACGCATATTGTTCCGATACGAAGTATATTCCTACGCTCCACGAGATTGTGAAAGGAGTAACGACTCTCTATCACGAAGGAACCTACGCAAGCGACCGACAAGAGAATGCCGGTAAATATATGCACTCGACGTCAGCCGATGCTGCAAGAGTGGCAAAAGAGTCAGAGGTAGGCAAACTCATCATCGGACACTTCTCTAAACGTTACGACGACGAGACCGTGCTCTTGCGCGAAGCTCAGGAAATCTTCCCGAACACACAGTTGGCCGACGAGATGAAAGTCATCGACGTTTGAGCGAAGACTCACCCCGTCAGCCCTTTTTCACTTGGCTCATAGTTTGCAGAGCCACGCTTAGCACAATCATACAGATACCCAAATAGAACGCGAAGTTCAGCTCGCGGCCTTCACCGAAGAATAGGAATGCCCACACGAGGCTATAGCAAGGCTCAAGATTGAAAGTCAGGTTCACGGTGAACGCGCTTAACTTTTTGAGTGCCATTTGCATAAGCATATACATTCCTACGGTGCAGAACAACGAATGACAGAGCATCCACCAAAGGTTTTGTCCTTCGGGAATGACGAGCACCGGTTGGCTTGATGGGAATACAAGCAGATAAACGGGAATGATTATCGTAGCGCCAACGAGACCACCACTCATCTGATAGAAAAGCGACGTTCGGCTTCTTACTCCCACAGAAACTCGCTTGTTTAGAACCAGATATAGAGCATCGACCATCGACGACAGCACGCCAATCATAATGCCGTAGCGGTAGCGTGAGTCGAAAGAGAAGATGAGCGCAATGCCTGCCACGGTGATGAGAGAGAACAGTATCTCTCGTCGCGATATTTTCTTCTTATTGATGAGCGGCTCGAAGATAGCGGTGAAAAAACCTACCAAAGCAAAGCATACCACACCAATACTAACGTTGCTCGCCTTGATGCTCCCGTAGAAAAGCATCCAGTGCAGTGCAAGCAACGAGCCACAACCAGCTATTTCAAAAAACTTCCTGCGCCCAATCTTCGGTAATCCAGTAAACACAAAGAGGATAACAGAAGTGAACAACAGGCGATACCAAACGATGTCAACCTCGTTCAGCGATATCAGCTTGCCGAAGAGTCCAGTGAATCCAGCAAGCAGCACCGCCCCATGCAGTTGCAAGAAGGCGGTGCGCATTTCGTGATTATTATCAGACATTTATTTCTTTATGCGTAGAATGTTGAGTGAATAAGCTGGAACGTCGAGCGTAACACGATTACCGCTCGTCTGACAATCCACGTCAACGGGATAGATGTTAGTAGGATGTTTCAGAGTGTTCTCGTCGGTGCCACGCTCAGAACTCAATCGTATTACGCGAGCAGAACCGACGTTGAAATTCTCTACATCCACTACGGCAGTGGTTCCCACTCGTCCTGTGTTCACCACTTTAACTACCATTTCTCCGGTTTCACTGTCGATGGCAGCGTTTTGGAATATGCCTTCCGTTGTGGAGGTACGCAGACGCGAAGCTATTATCAGTTGGTTGTCGAGGAAGCAACTTACGCTGTCTCCATCGACTTCAACGCGGATGTCATACCAGCGCCCCTGCTCGATGCTGCCTTGTTTGCCCGTTACTTGTGCCTTGGCACCATCTACAATCTGCTCCAGTCCGAAACTGTTGTTGCCCCATCCTCCAATGTTCAGCCAAGCATAGTTATTCTCGTCAGTATAGTTGAACACTATGAGGAAGCCTTCGTTTCCTCCGTTCTTACGCGCGCGTACATTATATATATATTGTCCGCTCGTTACGTCCTTGTTTAAGATAGCCATCAGTCCTTCGCCATGAGTAGTCTGCGAGATGGTTCCGTCCTCTATCTTCCATCCTTCGCCTTGCAACGTGAATTCGTCAAGACGGTCGCAATCGCTTTCCACTTTCTTAGCGTTGTCGCCTTTCGACGTTACTGACATCTTGTCATAAGAGACCATCGTAGCCCACGTTCCGACGCCAACCTTGCAGTTTTCTGGTTTCACCTCGATGACTGGCTTACCCTCGTATGGGTTGGTCATCGTAGATTTAACCATCTGCGTTCCAACGTTTTCTGCCATAAGTCGCTGAACATAATACGACGGTGTGCCCATGGTCTGCGCAGAGTTAAACCGTATCATGTCGGGACGCCACTGAATACTGTTCTCATTTACGAAGATGGGAGCGTAACTCGCCATCGTTACTATGTCGGAATTGTTCTCCATTCCCATCATGAACACGGCTTCTCCGAGGGCTGCATTTAGGTTACCGTTATCTCCGAATCCGTTGGTAACGGCGTATTCGCCAACGTATATCTTCGAGCCATTACGGTCGTAACCATCATATTTATGGAAGTTCTCTGCAAACCATCCTGGTGTGCGATAGTAGTGTTCGTCGAGCAATTCAACGCTTTCCGTGCTATTCCACTTAGGGAAGTCGTTGCCCCATGCCACCACATTACCGATGAGATGCATCTTTGGATATTTCTTCAGAACGGCCTCTTTAAATAAGCGGAAGCGGTCATAGTAGCGGTCGCTCTGTTGGCTCACCACGTCTTGGTTGTTTTCGTTTCCTATTTCGAGATACTCAATGTTGAATGGTTCAGGATGTCCGTTCTCGGCGCGCATCTTTCCGTACTTCGATGTTATCGGGCCATTGGCATACTCCAGTGCATTCATACATTCGTCAATCCATGGTTGCAGAGAGTCAACTGGCGTGAAGCCACCGTGCCAAATGCCCACGTTCACCACGTAAAGAGGCTTTGCTCCAAGGTCTTCCGATAGCTGAAGATACTCGTGGAAGCCCAGTCCGTCGGTCGTGCGATAGTTCCAGTTTCGGTTCAGGTGTCCGGGACGCTTCTCTATTGGTCCTATCGTTCTTTCCCAACGGAATGCGTTTTCAGGCGACTCTTGTCCCTCAACGAAGCATCCGCCAGGGAAGCGCATGAAGCGTGGCTTCAGGTTCGCTAACATCTGTGCCAACTCAGGACGGCAACCGTTCTCTCTGTTCTTAAACGTGGGAGGGAAGAGCGACACTACGTCGAACGTAACTTCACCCTTTCCGTCGGCCTTTATCACCAAGCGAGCCTTGGGGTCGTTGCCTTGCGATGTCAGCGTAGCTTCATATTTTGTCCAGTTTTTTGTAATAGCGCCCTTGATGTCCGTCGATGCGTATGTTACCTTACCATCGGCGTCTTGAAGTTCGGCCTTCAGCGTGCCTTTCATCTTTCCGCGTGCGAAGAACGACAGACGATAGGTGCGGCCCTGAACAGCATGTATTCCCCAGAACCCTTCGTTGGCTAACAGTGCGTCGCCACCACCAAACTTCACGGTCAGTGCCTTCGTCTGTGCAGAGTTTAATAATCGTTTGTCTGTCAACTCGCAAGAGGCGTTTCCTTCCACTTTCCATGCTATGGCGTGGTCTTGGTCTTCCTCGAATGAGCGATTACGAACCAACTCCGCATAAAGTCCCCCGTCTGCAGCTCTGTTGATGTCTTCAAAGAATATGCCGTAATGAGTATTGCTCACTTGCACTCCCTTCTGCTGTGCATCAACGTTGATTACTACTTGTGCTCCGGCAGCAACACTACCAAGAAGCATCGCAATAGTCAAGATTTTTTTCTTCATAAATAGTTGCGTTGTTTAATAGTTATAGTTATTTTGCCTGCAAAGTTACGACTTTTTAAGAAGAAACGCAAGACGTTTCCTGCTTTTTTTTATTCTAATGACTCATTATCACCACGACATTGAGATGTTTCGCCGCAACGTTTAACACATCAATAAACAGAAAAATTGTTAATCAATATGCCGTTTTAAAAAGAAATCATTACCTTTGCAGCCAAATTGGAAAAAACATATATGAAGACCATGTCATATAAAGGTTACACTGGCTCTATTGCTTTTAGCAATATTGATAACGTTTTATATGGAAAAATTGAAGGCATTGATGGTTTAGTCAATTATGAAGCAGAAAACATAGACGAACTACAAAATGCCTTTAAGATGGCGGTCAACAATTATTTGGATTATTTGAGTAACCCCATAACACCCTGAAATCAATAAACAACGATATGCACTTCACAGGACTTATCATTGCTGTAAGCACGTTTTTTGTCATTGGTGTCTTTCATCCAATAGTAATAAAGACAGAATATTACACGGGGACGAAGCTGTGGTGGCTCTTCCTCGTTCTCGGAGTGGCAGCGTGCATCGGTTGCCTCTTCATCGAGAATGTGATAGGCTCGGCCCTGCTCGGTGTGTTGGGAGCATCGCTGCTGTGGAGCATCCCAGAGCTGTTCGAGCAGAAGAAGCGAGTGGAGCGCGGCTGGTTTCCACGCAATCCGAAACGTAAGAAATGAAGTGTGCTGCCATCTTCGTAGGGCGAACGGCTGACCGACTTTACCGCGAGGCAATAGACGACTACGTGGGTCGTCTGTCGCACTATATGCCGTTGGAAATCACTGTCTTGTCCGAACTGAAGAACTCGCGTTCGCTCTCTCACGAACAGCAGAAGCAAGCGGAAGGCGAGGCCATAATGAAGCTGATTCAGAAGCAAGACACCGTTGTGCTGCTCGACGAACGAGGACGCGAGCGAACGAGCCTGGATTTTGCGCGTTGGCTTGAGCGTAAGCAGATGTCGGCAAAGCGGTTGGTGTTCGTCGTTGGCGGGCCGTTCGGTTTCTCCGACGACGTTTACAACAGGGCAAACGAGCTGGTTTCGCTCTCCATGATGACCTTTTCGCATCAGATGGTCCGCCTCTTTTTCGTGGAACAGCTATATCGCGCTTGCACCATCATACGCGGCGAAAATTATCACCACGAATAAGGGTCGTTCGACGACAGGATTTGCATGATTTTCGCTAAAGACGGTGATAATTCGGCGCCATAATAAATGGGCGGAATTATTACGGTAACGATAGTTTTTTATTTCCACCGTAATAACTGGACATTTCCACCGTAATAACCGGACATTTCCACCGTGTTAATGTTTCCCCGTCTCTACGGTCAGGAAATATCTTTGCGGAAAGGAAAATAAAAAGCGGCGATGGTGATGTTTTCTGCGAATTATTTGCTAATTTTGCAGCCGTTTAAATGGAATTATAATGCCGACCATCATTTATCCTTCGCCCATATTCGGGCCAGTTAAGAGCCGTAGGCTTGGCGTGTCGTTGGGCATAAACCTAATGCCTGCCGACGGTAAGATATGCTCTTTCGATTGCATTTATTGCGAATGCGGATACAATAAAGACCATCGGCCCACGCTCCGTCGTCCGCGACGCGAGGACGTTGCCGAGGCGTTGGAAAGGAAACTTCGCGAGATGACTGCCGAGGGCGTATTGCCCGACGTGCTTACGTTTGCCGGCAACGGAGAACCTACGCTTCATCCCGAATTCGCCGAGATAATCAGCGACACTCTGCGGCTTCGCGACCGATTTGCACCGCAAGCAAAGGTTAGCGTGCTTAGCAACGCCACGGCCTTGCATAACGATAAGGTGCGCGAGGCACTGTTGCGAATAGACAACAACATACAGAAGCTCGACACGGTGGACGACGATTACATCAGAATGATAGACCGGCCCATCGGTAGATACGCGGTGAAAGATGTCGTCGAGCACCTGAAAAGTTTTGAGGGACAAGTGATTATACAGACTATGTTCATGAAGGGAACGTCTGGCGGTCGCGACGTTGACAACACCGGAGAGCGCTTCGTAGCCCCATGGATTAGTGCTTTGAAAGAGATACGACCACGGTCGGTGATGATTTACACGATAGACCGCGAGACACCCGACCACGGTCTTCTGAAGGCATCGCCCGCCGAACTCGACGCCATCAAGATGAGGGTGATAGGGGAGGGGCTCGACTGCACTGCGTCATACTAATGGTTAAATAAACCTAATAGTATGATGTTAACGCACACGGATTGCAAAAAAATGACTACCTTTGCACGCTGAAAAGTCCGAGGCACGGGCTTTCGTTGGGAAGAGAATAAGTTAAGTGGCAAAATATAAGCATTTTATTGCGCTTTTAATACTGTTGATGTCTTCTTTGCGCCTCGTGGCAGCAGAGAAGGCTTGGCAGCTATATGACAACAAGGTGGACTCGTTGTCGTTTTTTGAACGTATCTCCCTTCACACTAACACTATAGACTGGATTGCGCTCGTGCCGAACCTCGGAATAGAGTTTACGCTTGGAAACACAAACTGGCACAAGTGGACCGTCGGATTGAACGGGCGATGGAAGCCCTCTACCACTAAGGGCGGCATCACTCAATACGCTGGTTGGACCATCACAGACGCACGGGCGGAACTTCGTAAATATTGGCACGGAAGAGGTGTCAAGCGTGTCTTCTATTGGGGACTATACGGAGGGGCAGCCAAGTTCGACGTTAAGTGGGGCAGCGACGGTCGTAAGGGTAACGCCTTCTACGGGGGACTCACTGCCGGCACCGTAACGCCGCTGTATGCCTATCCCAACGGCAGCAATCTCGACTTCGAGTTGGCGCTAAGCCTCGGCGTGGGCTACGGGAAATACGACAAGTATGAGGTCAGCCAGTCGGGAGAATCGTATCAGTTCACCACCACCTCGACGATGACGAAGCGCGAGCTGCTGAAGAATCCGCTATTGCTTGCAGGACTGGCCGACGTCGTGCGCGTGGGCTTTGTCTATCACTTCGGCACTCCCGTTTGCGACCGATACAAGAAGCGCGTCATCGTAGATGAGCAATACATGCGCGACCTCGACGCTAAGCGATTCTACGAGGATAGCGTAAGCACAGAAAAGAAGAAGATAGCCGAGGAACGCCGCGACTCTCTGTTCGAGATAGACTACATGAAACGACTCGAAAAGCAGCGCGCAAAGATTGAGGAGCGTTATCGCAAGATGGAAGAGAAGAGCGCGGCTGCACAGAAATCGGTCGATTCGGAAGCACGCAAAGAGGACAACAAGGAGGACAACAATACCGAAGCAAGAAAGGAGGACAAGGAATGAGACGCACCATTCTCGCTATGATTCTGTTGCTCTCGGCTTGTGGTCTTAGGGCACAACAACTGGCCGTCTCCACCGACATACCCGCGCTGGCGATTGGCGTCTATAACGGTGGCGCCGAACTGACGGTAGGCAACCGTTCCACCATAGGCGTAAGTGTGTTTGGCGCTTACCATCCTTGGATAGCAAACTCCTCCAAAGCCTTGGGAATACAACCTGAATACCGCTATTACTTCGGCGGCAGACCTATGTATCACCACTACGTTGGCGCGGGACTGCTTGCTGTGAACTACGACTTCGAGTGGAAGGAGAAACGCTACGACGGCGATGCTGTCGGGGCAGGACTAACTTTCGGATATGTCGTTTCGCTTAGTCGTCGCCTTTCGATAGACGCTCATGCCGGCGTAGGACTGCTGCGCTATCACCATAAGGAGCAGCGTGTTGAGAGCACAGAGTCGGCTCTGGATTGTAGAGAATATATTATGTTGCCAACTAAGATTGGCGTAACCCTTTCATACATACTGCGATAGATGAGACGAACCACTAAGACCATATTGCTTTTCATAGCTCTGATTGCCACGCTGTTTCCATCGGCAGAGGCACAGGTTATGCACATAAGTGGCAATGTCTATCAGCAGATGAAGAACATGGAAGGAGGAATGACAAAGGCTCCCCTGCAAGGAGCAGTGATTCATGTGTTCGACAATGCCAACGAAGCACAACGACAGGCTCAGGCTTACCGTGCCCAAGGAAACAGTCTTTCGGCTGGTAACTACGTGGAAATAAAGAGCAACGATGTGGTTAAACCCGACTTCGAGGGACACTTCGAGGCTGACATTTCTTCGTCGGGAGCACTACTCGTAACCTATCAAGGGGCGGTGAAGCTGGTGAAAATGACTAAGAGTCTCACCTACGACATAGTAATGAACACCACGAGCGACTTCATTCTTAAAGACGTAGATGTATTAGGAAAGCGCAAGGGCGTGCAGGTGAAAGAACTTCCTCCCGTCGATGATGGTCCGAACCTACACTGGAACGTCTCCATCGCCATACCCGCAAACTATACGAACAAGAATAGTCGTCTGATATTCCAGCCGATGGTTGTAGATTGCCAAGAGGAAGACACGATTCAGCATCTTGAGCCTGTTGTGATAGAGGGAGAGCGATTCCACAAGAACCAGATACGCCGCAAGTCGTTCGACTTCAATCGCAACGACTCGCTATCACCTTATTATAATAATAGCACTGCGCTTACGGGCTCGGAATTCACGTTTAATTGGGAGACGACATATCCGAAGCCCGACCCCGACAAAAGTTATAAGTGGGTGAGCGATATTCGTGTTGCCGACTACACACACGTATATTATCAAAACAACAGCCACCAAGGAACGTGCAACAGCCGTAAGCCGTGGAAGATGCTCGACTTAGGATTCGCTGCCAAGAGCATCATGCTCGACGAACGCTACTACGAGCAGGCTCGTGCAAAGCTACGCGAGATTCCGCGCGACCTACAGCTTACGTTCATGCTTGGCCGCGACGTGCTTACGAGCGACTCTGCCAACCAACAAATCATTAGACAGCTCGTGAAAGAGTTGCGTTCCTACGGTCGTCAACTGATAAACGTTAAGATACAAGGCACTGCTTCGCCCGAAGGCTCGGTTCAAGTGAATACCGACCTTGCGAACCGACGCGCACAGAAGGCTCTTGCCATGATTGGCCCATACGTTCAGGGAGCTGGTATGCAAGTGGCACCGGCGAAAGTGTTCACATGGAACGACGTGGCAGACTCGCTCGAAGCTCGTGGTTTCCGTCTCGAAGCAGGAGAGATGCGTCAATACGCACAGCGCAACGCAATAGGCAGCATCAACGAGCTTCGCGGCAGATTGGGAGTGATAGAAGAGATTATGAAGAACCAGCGACTGATGAAGTGCAGCTACACTCTCCGGCAGAACAAGGTGCTCGACCCCGACGAAGCGCTCTGGACGTGGCGCAACGACAAGAGTTATGGCGACTTCTCGAACGGAGACTATTATAATCTTTTCCGCCAAATCACAGACAAGAACGAGCTTCAGACGCTGACAAAACGCGCTTGGGACGTTAACCGCGTGAGGAAGACCGCCCGTTACAGTGCCTTCGCCGCATACTTAGCAAACCGAGTGGCTTGCGACGCCATCGAGCACGACTCCATCGACACCAGTATTCTCGACCCATTCATAGACATGCGGGCAGGACTCGAAGTAACCCGTCCGATATCTTTCGACAATGGATATATGTACACAGTGAACCGACGCGAGATTGTTGCCAACCAAGCGATAATGTATTTCAAGCAGAGTAAGCTCGGAGAAGCACAGCACTTGGCAAACAAGCTCCCCGCTACGCCAGAGTATCGCGACATTAAGATGTTCACGGACTTAGAGACGTTGTTCTTCAAGGCCAATAAGACGCCAGAGGAACAGCAGCGTGCCGATGCCGCATTACAGTACGTGATGCAGACCAGCGAAACCAATAGGGTAGTGCTGCTTTTCGAGCTCGCTCCCGAATTAGGAAAGTCGTTCGACGAGATTGAACCGATGGTGGACGCACTTCCCGACGATAATCCCAGGAAATGGTACATGAAGACGGTAATCGCTTCCACGCGCGCAGACCAAGACAACAGCGGTGGCAGGTTCATGGAATTGGTAAACAAATATGGTGCTGAAGAGGCGCTCCGAATGACAGAGAACAAAACTCCCGACTTCTTGGCATACCTGCAAAAGACCCTTGACTTAGACGAGAGTTACTACGGAAAATACTACGTGAGCGACTCTAACATAGGCGACGAAGTGCGCAAGAAATATCCTTACGACAAGAAGCGAGCCGACGAATATCGCGCCATGTTCAAGACTCTGACGGAGAAAACAAGCGCCGTTGAGGGCGAGAAAGGAGGAGAGGCAGAGCAATGAGAAACTGGATTACCGCATTGCTGTCGCTGACACTCTTCGCCACCACCGCGACCGCCAACGATGAAACGCGCGCCGACACGCTGGCACGAGACCTTAGCGAACTGGAGGCTGCCATGCCCGACACGATTATCGCAGACGAGCCTAAGGAAGACTACGGAGCGAGAAAGCACAACGACATCGACGCAATGCAATTTATTCTCGACCGTAGGCACAGATACCGGGGAGACTCGTTCCGAAAGGGCGCAAGCCAGTGGTTCCTGCAAGTGGACGGTGGCTTCACGGCATATTCCACACAGACAGCCATTTCGCTCACCCCAAGACAAGACCTTTCGCTGCGTGCCGGTTATCAGTTCTCACCCAACCATGCTCTTCGCCTCGGCTTGGGAGGAGGCTACGGATTCGTCAATGAGGAAGCAGAGAAGAACATTCCAAAGATGCCCTACACGATGACGGGCAAAGTGGACGTCGATTATCTTTTCAGTCTGTCGAACTATTTACTCGGCTACAGGCCTGAAAGACCGCTCGACTTCTCTGCCGTTGTTGGCTTGGGAGGACAATTCTCAACCATTTCGAGGACGTCGGGGACAGATGTTTACAACTATGCCGACTATAACGCATTCTCTATGTATCTGCGTCTTGGCGCCCAACTGAAACTCTTTGCGGGTGAGCGCACGTCGTTGGCATTAGAGCCCTATCTGCTCGTTGCCACCAATCCGTTCGACTTCAGTAAGCCTGGCGACAATCAACGAGACTATGACACTGGGTATGGAATAAACCTTCAAGTGATTTATCATCTTGGGTCGCGACTCACTCCGAGCACTATGGCAGGCGACTTCAAGCGCAGATATAAACCCGGACAACGACTTTTCGCCGACGATTCCACGGCTACGTTCTGGCGTCATCCTTCCTTCGTCGATTTGCAAGGAGGATTGATAGGCCAGACCAACGGCGCGGTGAACTTCGGAGAAAGCATCGGCCCCGTGTTCGGAGTGTCGTTCGGATATTGGCTTTCGTCGGCTGTGGCACTGCGACTTACGGGTGGCATTGGCCGCTATTACGTATCGGAATCAGAAGACGACAAGCGTAAGCTCAAGCTGACATCAGTAGGACTCGATGCCGTGGTCAACCCCTTCGGATTCCGTCGCGACTACGACTGGCAATCGCCATTCGGACTGAACTTAATCGCCGGACTCGAACTGGCTCGCACTCGCGGTCGCCTCGGTGATTATCAATACGAGCGAAACGGTGCAACCATTGGTCCGAAAGTGGGCGTTCAACTATGGGGTAGAGTTACAGACCACTTACACTTGACACTGGAGCCCACCTATAGTTGGGCCGAACAATTCAAGGGTCAGAACGAGCGAGCGTTGCTTGAGCAATTTGCTATCAAGGCGGGCGCTCAGGTTATCATCGACCACAATCTGCCATCGACACTTGCCAAAGACTATCGCATGACGCGCGACGGAATATTTAGCGTAGGTCGTGCTATAGGCAACGGAGCAGCCTCGGCAGCAGTCTTTGTAGGAAAGAATGTGGCATCGGGAGTATCGTCGGCAGCCGTCTTCGTAGGCAAGAACGTAGGCAATGCAGCCGTTGCTGTCTATAACTCAGCACTAAGCGTAGGCCGTTGGTTCGGCTCGTTGGGCGACCCCCACGGTGCTTCTATGGGACGACGACCACTGTTCGTGGATTACAGCTACGGCTACGGAATGTTTCCCGGTATGCAGGCTAAGGCATCAGAGTCGTGGGGAAGCACATCTCAAGCCTCCCTGGGATGGTGGCCTACAAGTTGGATTGGCGGAAGAGCAAGCATGGTCGTAGCCAAGGGCTCAGGCATAGTTCAACGTTCCACAGACGGTGATGCCGACCACGACGACCGAAAGACAACCGAGTTTGCAGCTGGAGCGTTGGACCTTTTGTTCAATCCTCTCGGACTAACACGCAACTACGATTGGAACGCTCCCGCGGGCGTCAATCTTATCGCTGGTTATCAGAACGGATACTATGCACTTGGGGCAATCAACACTTATGCTAAGGGAAGGAATAAATACTTTAGCAGTGTCCGACTCGGAGGGCAACTATGGGTACGTTTGAGCGACGACCTTAGATTCCATTTCGAGCCTCTCTATTCCATCATCAACGTGGAAAACATATATGTGAACGACGAGAATGCCAACGTGGTGAGCCTCTCGCCACGCGAGGGATATTCCGCAATGGCCGAGCGCCACCACCTCGGTCTGCGCTTCGGACTGACGTTGCTTCTGCGCACTGCCAAGCATAGAGAGGAGAAAGAGGGTGAGCCTCTGAACGACCGACGGTGGTTCGTAGGTGCCACCACGGGCTGGAACTTCCAGTGCCGCAAGCACTATTACGCCGGAACAGGGCGAAGCATCAACGGGACATTCATCGCCGGATATAACTTCAGCAAGCTCTCCGCCGCCCGATTGTCGGCAGAGTTCCTCAACAACAACGTGATGGAGCGCCACGGCAATCAGTACTCCATGAACAACCTGAAGGTGTCGCTGTCGTCGCTTTGCTACCAAATGAACATCACCAACCTCTTCAGTGGTTATCAGCCATCGCGACGATTCGAGGGCGTTGTGCACGGCGGACCGGCTCTCGCTATCGACATGCAAGAGACAGACAGAAAGTATTTAGGAATCACCGGAGGCGTAACGCTGAATTGGCACATCAACAGTCTGTTGGCACTCACGGCTACACACTCCCACTATTGCTTCGGTTTGTGGGACCACGGTCGCGTGTTCCGTTCAAACGACATAGTGGGAAAGGTTACTGTCGTAACGACGTTCAACCTTGGCCTTATGCTTAAACTATAATCAAGAAAGGAGAAACAACATGAAACGCTCACTGATAGCTCTTCTCTTCATAGCCACGTTCACGCTGACAAGTGCGCAAGAGTCTGCCGCCATAAAGGAACTGGAGAAGATTGCCGCCAACGACGTTGATGCGGCAAAAGAGCGAGCAGAAAAGATTATAAAGAGGGACAAGAACAACACAAACCTCGTTGTCTCTGTGGGAGAAGCATTCCTGAAAGCAGGGAAGATAAAGGAGGCTAAGGAATACTACGAACTGTCGCGCCACTGCGACGAGATAACGACGCGCTCTATCTGTCTCGGTGCCGACATAGCATTGGCAGAGAAAGACATTCCCACTGCCGAGATGCTCTACGACCGCGCCATCTACTTCGACCGAAGAGACCCACTGGCCTATTATAAGTACGCCGACATGATGGCACCACGAAAGCCCGACTCTGCCATCACGCACCTGCAACGGCTACGCGCCATCGTGCCGAGTGCAGAGACAGACAAGCGTCTCGCTAAGGCATACTATGACAGCAACAACTTCGACAAAGCAATCGAGACATACGAAGCCTTAGGTGCTGATAAACTTGAAGAAAAGGAACTGGTAAACTTCATCATGTCTCTTTTCATGGCCAAAGAGTTTCAGAAGTCATACGACGTTGCGGCGGATGCTCACAAGAAGCAGCCTCGCAATGCCGTGTTCAACCGCATGATGCTCTACAACGCCACCGACATGAAGCAATACTACGACGCTCTCGATGCCGCCGACGCACTATTCTTGCAGAGCGACAGCGCCGAATATCAATATCTCGACTACATCTACTATGGCTACGCACTGCACGGAACAAACCAGCACGCCGCAGCGATAGAGCAGTTTAACAAGGCTCTCAATCTGAATCCAGACAGAGCAGACGTAATGGAAGCCATAGCCGACGCCTACGACCAAGTGGGTCAGTACGACCAGGCAATAAAATACTACGAGCAATACATGGGCATGCTGAAAGAGAAGTCCGACTACGAGAACTTCAAGCTCGCACGACTATATTATCATAAGGGCACCGACGAAACGCAGACTAAGGAGTTAACCACCGACAAACGAGTGGCACTTAACGAAGCCGACCGTCTGCTTGCAGGCATCACCGAGCGTAACCCGCAGAACGCGACGGCACACCTATGGCGAGCCCGCACCAACGCCGCTACCGACCCCGACATGAAGCGTGGCACGGCGAAACCATACTATGAAGAAGCGGCTCGCCTCTTTGAAACGCAGGGTAACAACAGTCGTCTTAACGAGTGCTATCGCTACCTCGCGTTCTATTATTATCAGAAGAATCAGAAAAGCGAAGCATTGCGCTATGCCGAGCTGATACTGCAAATAACGCCTGGCGACGACTTCGCCACCCGACTGAAACAGGCGTTGGAGAGTTGAAAATAAATAAAGGTAAAAAAGATGAGTGATAAAATCAGGATTAAAGACATAGCCGAGCGAGCAGGCGTCTCGGTGGGAACAGTGGACAGAGTGCTCCACAAACGTCCGAACGTGTCGAAGAGCGCACGCGAGAAAGTAGAGAAAGCGCTGAAAGAAGTGGACTACCGTCCGAACATGTATGCCAGCGCGCTCGCATACAACAAGAGGTATAGCTTCTGTCTTATCATGCCTAAGCATTCGTCGGAAGCATATTGGGAAGAGATTGAGGAGGGCGCAGAAGCAGCTATCGACTTCCGTCGCGACTTCCACGTATCACTGAAGTCAATCTTCTACAACCGCTTCGAGCCATCGTCTTTCACCGAGGCTGCCACGGAGTGCATATCGTCGAAACCATCGGGAGTAATCGTGGTGCCAAACAAACTCGACGTTACTCGCGAACTGACAGACCAACTGCACGACCTTCAGATACCCTTCATACTGCTCGACTCTTATATGCCCGACCTGAAACCACTATCGTTCTATGGGCAAGACTCCTTCAGTAGTGGCTATTTCGCAGCTCGTATGCTCATGCTCGTAGCACAGAAAGAGACCGAGATTATGCTGATGAAGCAGATGCGCAACGGTAATGTTGCCAGCAAACAACAAGAGAACCGTGAGACTGGCTTCCGCCATTACATGCACGACCACTTCCCTGATGTGAAGATAACAGAGGTGAACCTTCCGCTCGAACTCGACGACGATAGAGATAAATACGATGAGATTCTCGACAAGTTTTTCACCACTCATCCGCACGTTCACCACTGCATTACGTTCAACTCGAAGGCACACCTCGTAGGCGAATTCCTACTAAGAAGCAATCGCCGTAACGTTCAAATCATGGGATACGACATGGTAGAAAAGAACGCCGAGTGCGTAAGACAGGGAAGCATCAGTTTCCTTATTGCGCAACACGGGTTTATGCAAGGTTACGCATGCGTGGAAAGTCTCTTTGAAGCCATCGTACTTAAAAAGGAAGTGCAACCTGTGAACTATATGCCCATCGAGATTCTGACGAAGGAAAACGTTGACTTCTACCGCAGAACGCAACTGTAACGGAGTTTGTCAAGTTCTTCAAGTTCATCAAGTTTGTCAAGAAGTTATACAGTAGAAAAGTGGAAAAGAAAGCTGAAACTCGTAACACCAAAGCCACTTCTTGATGAACTTGAAAAACTTGAAGAACCGAAACGACTTGATAAACTCAAGGAACTAAGACCACTTCATGATGAACTTGAA
>Ga0181612_118758_pt1 | contig 25954 bp, 11 predicted proteins | sample HoacroProtozoa21_FD_119630 | JGI IMG/M metagenome (GOLD analysis project Ga0181612, IMG submission 119630) | Hoatzin crop microbial communities from Cojedes, Venezuel. Combined Assembly of Gp0051906, Gp0051904, Gp0051908
CATGACAGATAAGCCATATACGGGTGCTAATTATGTAGCCACGAACGGCTCCGAAAGCCATAATATGTGGCTATGCGACGTCCTCGAATTCGTCATGGGCTATTTCCCCGAGACAATTTTCGTCTGGCAGAAGGAGAAGGCTTAGGAATATTATGGCAAGGCGCCATTTGTTAAGATTTTTGGGAAATGGCGCATATTCCCAACTAAATTTTCTATATTTATCGAGAGAACAGTCAGCCGAGATTAACTGTCGAAGCGTTGGAGCGAGAAGTTATTATTTTTAAAATTGATACCTAATGGACATCGCGTTTATTATATTTACTATATCTGAATATATCGCTATTACTATAAGCTTTTTTATTGGCATCTGTGCCATTATAGCTATAATAGATTACACCATAAAATTCTTTAAATGGATTGGTTCTAAATTGAATAACAAGAAGCAGAATGAGGAATCGACTGCTATACTTGATAAAACAGAGGACGGAACTTCCACAAAAGCCCAAGTTCCTAATCAGAAAGAAAACAATTCAAAAAAGGAAACTGCAAAAGTCGCTGCTGATAATTCTAATGCTCCAAAAGTAAATATTTCGTCCTCAGTTAAGGCACAGGAGGGAAATCAGAAGAACGAAAACACTAGCGAGAATAAGAACTCAAAGACAATTACTGGCAACGATGTTCTACCATCATATGAAGACGACTTTATACATGATGAAGATAATAATATAGATATAGAAATCTTTGAAAACGATTGGCTAGATGAGAGTAAACATCAAATAAATGTAAGTCAGCAAAAGCCTAATTCAAATATACCTATAACCATTAATGATAATAAACCTGAAGTAAAGAAGGAGAACGATATTCAGGCAATAATAAACTCAATAAATAATGACCTCGCAGAAGCGGATAAATTTATCAAGAAAGGCGATTTAGAAAGCGCTCAGTCAAAAATTAAAGAAGCAAAAGCCGCCTTTGTCCCAGATCTGCCCGCAAATGTTAAGAAGGAAGTCGAAGAAAAGACCAAACACATTGATGCGGAATACACATCTGGCATAATTCCGGAACAAGAGATAGTACATGTGAAGTATAATTTTCCTCAGAGCATACAGACAAAAGATGGATACTACTTCAATTTAATCTCCCCAAAATATGATACCGTAGTATTCCCATACAGAAGAAGCAAAGTGGAATTAAGAGGATATACAGAATCTTCATTCGAAAATAAACTTCGTTCCTCGCTCAATGAATTCAAGAATTACAAAGTTCTAGGAGACGTTTCCATACTCCCAAGTGATGGATGCCATCCTTATGAACCGGATATAGCAATCATCGAGATACAAAATAATTACGGAATAAGGATTGATATTGAAATAGATGAGCCCTATAGCGGAGTAGACAAGAAACCCATCCATTACATAGGGTGTGGTGATGAATATCGAGACATGAGACTTGCTAACATGGGATGGATTGTTATTCGGTTCTCCGAGACTCAAATATACAAAGAGCCTTCTAAATGTATCGCATTGATTAAACATATCATTTCTTGTATAGATTCGTCTGCTCCACAAAATGGATATGATGCGCCATCATTTGATAAACGTTGGACAGAAACCGAAGCCCAAATGATGGCCGTAAGGAGATATAGAGAGACGTTGATGAATCACGAATTCGGCAAATTGGAAACATCTCAAATAACCAAAGGCGATATTCAGCAAACCGCCTTGGAGAAAGCTGCGGCTAGTCAGGTTACTCCATTAATTTTTGCAAAAAAATCATATAATAATATTGACCATACAAATACGTCATTTAACCAAGACAATCTTATATCATTTGAGCCAAAGGAACATGTATATGTTTACAATGGCACGACAGAATTAATGCCTGTCAGCACGGCTATTTCACATTTCTTTGAGCCCTTTGACCTTATTCGGGAATCAGAAAAATATGCCCAAAAATATGGTCTCGATCAATGTAAAGTAATGGAGAATTGGGATAGCAGAGGTAAGGAATCAAGAGAGGTCGGCACATTTCTACATGCTCAAATTGAAGCATATCTCAATGGGGGAGTGATGAAAGATAGCACGCGATATCAATACAATGGAGAGTTTATCAAAGAAGATAAGGTCGTATCAATATCAAAAGAAATCCAATACTTCAAACAGTTCTTGAATGAAAACACAATAACTCCATTCCGAACTGAATGGCATATTTATGACCTAGAGCATAAGATAGCGGGGACCATAGATTTAATATGCAGAAATGGAGATTCATATGATATCTATGACTGGAAACGAAGCAAAAAAGCAGGTCCATTTGAAACTGTATGGAGACACGGAATACATGGACTTGAGTCTGTGCCAGATATTAGTTTCTATCATTATGCGCTTCAACAGAATATTTACAAATATATCCTTGAGAAGAACTATGGAATTAAGGTTAACAATCTGCACATAGTCGTCTTGCATCCAAGTCTAGGAAAATATATAAAATACAAGATGCCGGATATGCAGGATAAAGTCAAGACTATATTAAATCGCATCTAGGTTTAGCTAGAGCATGGATCAGCAGTTTAGGATAATCTCTAAATCAATTATTACCCTGAGGAGATTTTCGTTTGGCAGAAGGAGAAGGCGTAGGACTTTCTCCTTCTTGCATAAATTCCTTTAAAGATTTAGTTATGAATTAATTGAAATCTGGGAGGAAATTGTTAAATTTGGCAAAGAGATACATAACACGATACTGGAATAGAGAACGGACATGATCATGACTATTGATGATATCCTCTCACTTGAGGATAAATATAATTCGGTTGAACATTTTGATATGTGGTCGATTCTCTAATAGAGGGCACTTCTATAACTTCTTATAAAATCTTTTACTGTAAAGAATGAACAAAACATGGCAGATATCAGACTTAACAAGTTAACTAAACAATTTAACGTCGGGCTCGGAACTCTAGCAGAATTTCTAAACTCGTTAGGCGCCAACGTTGAGGAAAATCCTAATGCGAAGGTGTCGGATGAATATCTCGCAGAACTTGAAAAGAAATTCGGAGATGATAAAAAAGCTTCAGAAGAAGCTGTAAGAGCAGAAGAAAGGATGTCTATGATTATTGGAGAGCATTCTGATGAACAAAACGAAACGAGCGGCCCCGTAAATGAGCAACGCGAAAACTCACTGTCATCAAATCCATCCTATGAAACAACATCCTTGCAAGTCAACGAAGTTTATACTCCTATACGGAGAAAGAGGACACAAGACCGACAAATGCGACCGAGAAAGACTGAGAGTTTAACAAGTCTTACTCCCAAAACTAAAGTTGTTGGTAAAATTGACCCATCCAAATTACAGACTAATGAAAGAACTAGTTATTACGTTAATAAAGGAACTGCCCCTAAAAAAGTAATATACAATAAAAATAATATAACAAAAATAAAGGATGTTTGGCAGCGTTATATTGATATCCAAGAAAAACTAATACGGCAACGAAGTTTGCCCATACTCATAGATACTGAATCTATTCAGATAGAGGATGATAAACTCTATGTAACAGTAGATGAGAGTAATAATATCCAGCAAATAGAATCAATACTTAAAGGAGAACTAGGTGCTGATGACTATGATTTGAATTCTGGATTTATTATGGTCGATGAAAACAAATGGAGTCAACTGTCTGAAGAAGATCTGTCTAGAATACGAAAAAGTCTATCTTCAAATTATATTGAACTTAATACAACACCCTCCATCAATGTATCAATTGACTATAGTAATGGTTTAGGAAAATCAGATAATCTGACATTAGAGGAACTTCAACAATTAGATTTCATTCTAAAAGAAAGGAATCTTATTGAAGGGTCAATTGACGACAAGGCAACTTTTATCTCTACCGTATCTATACAAAGAGAAACAATGTTGCGATATTTGTTTGGCGACCATTTCCAGAAACGTGAAAAGAAAAAGAGGGAAAAAGGTGTAGAAACAGTCAAGGAAGAAGAGACGATTGAGTATCACAATAAATATATACCTTGGGATGTCTATCTGCAATATCAGAACACAATAGGCTTGAAGTGCGAGAGCTATAAGATTATTTTTACAGTTAACAATGAAGAAGCTTTCCATAAGTTGTTGTTTTCTTTTGAAAATCTTAAACCTTCGTCAAAGGCTAAGTCCTACTACGAATACACAAAAAGATATACCAAGGATTCGCCTATCGAGAAAGACTTTCTTTATGAGGTGAATGCAACAATCTCTCAATTTATGAATGAAGCGTCCATGTATTGTTCTTTGAATGACATAGACGTAGAGGTAATATTTTCTTATTCGGTAAAGAATCATACTCTGGCGAAAATGCAGCTTCATGAGCTAGCATTAGAACTTGCGGGACGGGAGAATTATAGTTTTAACGAAGAGACAGGCGCTATTGGTATTGATTTCAACTGGAGAGAAGATGACATCAAGGCTATCCTAGCAGAATTGGAAGCTCGTTTTCCATTTATCAAGGTAAATATTCACGAGGATCATAGATACAAATGCCGAGTGAATACTGCTATTGTTGGCTACGAAAAAATCAAAAAAACTCTGGAAGAAGAATATCAAGATATAGATGTTTTAAATGATAGCGTGAATCATAAGATTCTAATTAGCCTTCCGTATGTAGAGAAAGAACACTATGACATTTTGAGTTCTGACCTACGAAAAACTCTTCGGCAAGTAAGTGTAACAGGAATTAAGGTGAACTTTGCCCACAAAGAAGAAGGAAAGGTTCGTCTTAGTATCAAGTACAACGCTAAATCCAGACGGGAAGACATGGAGGAGGCCATTTCTGATATGAGGAATATAGATTTCGGTTTTATGCGTGGGGAACAGGAAATAAGATTCGGAAGACTCATTAAAGTAAGCTATCCAAAACTTATTTTCGACATTGATATTGAAGAGGACAAGAAAGAACCAATTTTAACAGCGTTAGAGTCTAAGGCAGTCAATACAATTATTCCTATTCTTACAGGCGATTTGGAAAAGATCTCTCGCTTGAAGAACACGTTTACTATGGCTACAACTGGCCGAGAACTGGTCAATCCACGTCTTCAAAATTTCATGTTTGATTCATCTCTGGCATGTAAAATTGATGAAATAGAATTGTTGACGAGGAAAGATGGAAAGGTATACCTTGAATTAAGCCTTCATTTACTTAATCCTAATATAAATGAATCACAAAAAGAAGCTATTATAAAAGCTATGTTCGCAGAGGATCTCGCAGTTATTCAAGGTCCTCCAGGGACAGGAAAATCAACGGCTATCGCAGAATTGATATGGCAACTCGTGAGGAATGGCTTTAAACAAGGTAATCCTCGTGAGCGTATCCTATTAACCTCAGAGACGAATCTTGCAGTTGATAATGCTATTTCTCGTGTTATCAATAACAAGACAAACCTAGTAAAACCGATAAGATTTGGTGGCGAAGAAAAATTAGAAGCAGAAGGGTTGCAATTTTCTATTGACCTGATGAAACGATGGGTTGAAGAAGGCGACACCTGCTTGAATATCGACGAATCTGATGAAGAAACTGACGCAAATGGTGAAGTAAATCTAATTCTAAAGAATTGGTTATCAAACATTTCACGCCGCGCATTTTATGGTTCTGAAGATAACAACGAGATAATGACTAAATGGAGAGCATTCTTGGATCATCCAAACAAAGAATTGCGCAAGATTATTTATGACCGATATATGGAATCCGTTAATGTCATAGGTGCGACTTGTAGCTCTATTGGTGACAGAAAAGCTAGTAATGATAGTTTCGCAAAATATACTTCATTCTTTCATAACTATTGTGAGGTATTTAAACAGAACAAGAGGAAAAGTAAGATTGAGTTTACTACTGTCATACAAGACGAGTCATCCAAAGCGACACCGGCGGAACTTATCTTGCCTTTTGTCTATGGGAAAAGAGCCATAGTGATAGGAGACCATCGACAACTTCCTCCTATGCTGGATAAGGAAGAGTTTGAAGACACACTTGACTATGCTCAAGAATTTGCAAAAAGCAAAGAAGATAAAGACGAAATCGCACAATTAAGAACATTTGTAGAACAGCATTTTGATGAGATGGAGATTTCTCATTTTGAACGACTATATAAAGATATTGACCCATCTCTAAAGGGGACATTCAACCTACAATATCGTATGCACCCCGATATTAACGAAGTTATTGAACAATTCTATCAAGAAGATGGAGGACTCGATTGTGGTTTAACTCATCCGATGGACCTTGGGGTAAATGACGTAGACATGAGTAATCCTGCATCTCGTTATCATGGGATAAAGGTAGATGGATTGATTGACCCCAACACTCATGTTCTTTTCATTAACACGACATCACCAGAAATGCTTGATGGAAAATCTAGGGTAAACTATGGTGAAGTAGAAACCATAAACCGTCTTTTAGACAAATTGGGTAAATCCGAAACATTCCAAGAGTATCTTTCAAAATTCTCTAAAGAGGAGGACAAGCAGATAGGAATTATTAGTTTCTACGGAAAGCAGATAAAGCAACTAAGAAATGTAGCTTTTGCCCATCGAAATATACCTACGCGAGTAAGCACAGTTGACAGATTTCAAGGAATGGAACGTAATATCGTTATTGTATCAATGGTAAGGAGTAATAAAGCACAAAGCACAAAAGGTCAAAAACCAGACAGGAAAAGATACCCCAAGTATGGTTATCCAGAACAGCGTTCGCTAGGTTTTGCCCAGTCTCCTAATCGATTAAACGTGGCCCTGTCTCGTGCAAAAAGGCTGCTAGTTATTGTTGGGAACGAAGAGCACTTCTCAAAATTAGACATTTATAAAAGGCTATTCTCAACAATTCGGTCTAACCAGAACAATATAATTGTAAATCAAGAAGAGGTATGAGCATTATAGATAAAATAAATTCTGCAGAATACATATATTCAACAACCACGAAATGGGGGTTAAAAAAATATATGTGTGAGATAAGGTATTTCACGGAGGATCCGCTGGAAGATCTTTATGATGCCATCTGTTCAATATTATATCACAATAATGGACGTTATGGCAAAAGGGATCTGGGTGTCCTGCTTGGTTTTAGTCTTATAACTTCAGAGGATGAAAATAACCCATTGTATTATGATATAGCGGAAGACTTTGTCTTTGAAGATATCTTAAAGATGATCGAGAAAGAACATCTTATCAATATCGAAGACGATGATGATGAGGTTGTTCTCACAAAACTTGGTAGGATTTCTGTTGAAGAGAAGAAACACTATAAATTCTTTTTAGGCCATAAAGATCTCTACGAACATCTAAAATTAGAATCAGATAAACAAATGGATTTAACAATGTTCCCATTTTATAAAGATATGGGAATATATAGTTCATTAGTTAAAGGCCCTCAAATATGGCCAAACGATAAAACTATCGAAGAAGTTATATATTATCACGATAGTCCCTTGCTAAAGAGATTAGACAATCAATCGAAAGAGAAAACTAATATATACCAAGCAGATCTGAAAAAATACTTTGAGGTTGAGACCAAAGATGTTGAGATAAAGTTATATCAAGATTCTGAAGGATACATTCCTGTCGTGATGAATGAGAATTCTATAGCAGAGCAAGCGACAAAATTGGTAAATATGCCAGAAAATGCACTTTATCATGAGAACTTAGTATTAGAATGCTTGTTCCATAAGTTGTGGGATAATAAGGATGCTGTTCTGAACTATGAGGCACTTGAACCCTATTTTGAGTTAGTAGATTTCGAGGCACTCACTATTGACAGTCGTATAGTGTGGACTGATGGGAGATTAATGAATGAAGTTTTTGAACATTCAAATCCGTCATGCTGGAAAAACATATCAAAATACTGTCCCGTTGAGGTACTTTATAATTATATCCCCTCATATTATGAACACTTTGATTGGATCATATTGACAGACCGAGTAGAAGACCACTTTCTTCTTGAAGGCGATAATTTCGTCCAATATCCTTGGGATTTAGAAGTTCTTTCTTCAGATCCTAAGCGAAAAGCTGAAACAATAGAACAATTGATCTTACGTCAAAAAGAGACAAGGGATGATTGGGATTGGGAGCAATTAGAAGAAAGAAAGATACTGTCCTCAGACTTCATTATGTCTAATTTGGATATTGTCAAAGTTGACTTAAAAAATTATACTAAAGATACTACTGAGGTCAAACGTGCTATTATTGATCATCCAAATAAGTTATGGGATTGGACTAAAATAGAAACAGAATTTCCCATAGACTTTTTGTATCACAATTTTGATAAGATAGGGGACTACCTGATAAATGAAAAATTCTTTGATAGAATTTTTACAGATAATAGGTGGGGTGGAACTTTCGCGACTAGTGATGTGTTCCGCTCGACTTTGCAAGAAGCAAACAGAAAAGGGAGGAGACTCGCCTCATGTATCCTTAATGATAAAAAATATATTTGGGACAATTGTGTCGTTGATACCCTAGCGGAAGCAGGTTTAATAAATTGGGCTTCCACAAAATACATGAAAGGCTTCGAATGTAATCCATATTTATCATGGGATTCTCATTTCTTTGATAGGTACTCTCAGTTTGTAAGCACACAAGATGGTTTTACTCACATTTCTGCCTCTGTCAATGATCTCAATATACTATTAGAGCATGACGAATTTCCTTGGGATTGGGATGCAATCTCTGGAAATAAAGAACTATTGCAGGATGAAAATTTGTACAGCAATTTTGGGAAAAAGCTAAACTGGCATATCGTTCTTGATAATCAGAAGGACGAGGATTTCATCCAAGCGATAGAGCATGTAGGTGATTATATCGGAGATGACAAGGAGGCATGGACAAAATTTTCCTCAATAGCATCTCTAGACTATGTTAAAGAGAAATACAAAGCCTCTAAATTTCCTTGGGATTGGAACATTTTAACGGAAAGATTACACTCAGAAAAAAGACTAATACTGGATAACATCGGTAATCCATTGTTCGTTAAAGAATGGAATTGGAGTTATCTTTCTGAAAACGTTGAGATAGACTTCTTAAAACAGAATTTAAATAAGTTCAAAGATTATTGGGACTGGCAAATCGTCTTTAAGCGTTTAGTGACATCAGAAAATAAATTTAATTCAACATTCCTTGATGGAATAGCAGATATAATTATGAGTATAAATGGAGACAAATGTGCAGTTGCCTGGACAGCTCTCACTTCTCAATACTCCTTTGATGAGATGAAACGTGTTTTTGCAGAGACCTCAATAAGATACCCATATCAATGGGATTTAAAACAATTTTGTCTAGATGAAAAATTTAATATTTTTACCGATTTAGAAGATTGCAGAAGATTTATTGATTGGGAGGCACTATCATCATCTTCCATGCTAGACAAAAAATTCAAATTCGATTCTAGATTAAATATAAAACAAGATGCTTGGAATAGAAAAGTTAAAGATATTCTTTCCGACAATAGATATAGATGGAATTTTAGATCTCTGTCTAATTTTGAAAGTTTAAGGGACGAGAGATGGTTCCTAAGTAATTTTAAGAGTAGACTTGACTGGAGAACGATATCGCAGTCAAGTAAAGTTTTTTGTCAACAAGATAAGCAGAAGCTAAATGATATAATTGAAGAATTTAAAGGCAATCTGAACTTTAGGGTCCTTTCTGAGCGAGAAGATATAGAGAACTTTGATCAGATTATAAAGATATATCCAAGAGGAGATTATAATTATAATTCTCTAATAGAAAGAGGCAAGATTCATATAGACGAGGAATTCCTTAAGGAAAACTCTCATTATGATTGGGATTGGTTCATTATTAGTACCTCAGTTGATTTTAATCCTACGGTTAATTTTCTATTGAGCAGAATAGATGAAAATCTCAATTGGGAATATCTATCAAAAAGAGGCGAACTTAGATTTTGGACAATTCCCAAATTTATTGTATCCATAGCCAACCGTGAGTCAATTTCAAAACGGATTGATTGGGAATATATATCTTCACTTGAGAAATTTCCTATATGTGAAGATGTGCTCAGCTGTGTTCCTCTTCAAAGACTAAATTGGAAGGCATTAAGTGCTCGAGAAGAGATTTTGACTTTCTTACACACTCTTACAGAGTATGTAGACTGGCTAATAATATCTAAAAATAAAAGTCTTAATGTATCTGACAATAGTACATTGGATAGATTTAAGGAATATTTAGACTGGCGAGTAATCTGCAAGAGAGATGATTTCCGATTCTCCGAGCAAATACTTGAGCAATATTCTGATTATCTTGATTGGGGAGAGGCATCAAACTCCAGAGATTTGAATTTTACTAAGGACCTTATTTTGAGATATGAAAACAATTGGAATTGGGTTGCATTAGATAAGAATCCAGCTTTCTATAACAAATTAGCCATTAGCGAGTTCCATAATGGTCGGCTTGCGAATATCGTTAAGTTTATAAATAAATTCCCCTTTGAGCCAAAAGCATATCATTTTACTCACATGAGTAATGCGATAAAAATCATCAAGACAATGAAATTACAAAGTCGCGACTACGCAGAAGGTGAGTTCTCTAATAGTGCTGGTTCAAATGTCAATCGAACAGATAAAGCTCATAGGTTCGCACGTTTTTATTTTGCGCCAAAATCCCCGACACAATTTTATAACGAATTTTTAGGTAAAGATCATGAGTATGATAAGTATGACAAGGCATGTAGATTAGGATTGCCCAAGTGCCCTATGCCCGTGTTCTTTATCTTTGACATTGAAGAAATATTAATGTTGATGCCCAATAAGTGTTGGTATAGTACAGGGAATATGCAGAAAGATTTTTCACGCCACTTTAAAGTAATTGATAATCCGTCAGCAATCAAAGCGCATGAAATTTATGGAGATATATATAAAAATTTTGTAGAGCGTCAACAAGAGTTTCTAATTGAAGGTGAATTAGATTTCTCTAAGTTAAAAAATGTTCGCATCTGCTGCTGTGATGATTACCAAGCAGAACTTTTAAGAAAAGAAGTTGAAGTCACTCGTTGGAAAAATATCATCAATGTAGATAAATCTCTTTATGAGTATCAAAACAAGTCTCTAGATTTTCGAGAAACAGAAAATATTATCAAAATATCTACAGAATATGCCGACCCTTATGAATTTAGGGTTACTTTTTCAGATGGGACACCAATTATCATAAATAGGAATAATGTTCTTCGACAAAAGGACAATAATATTTATGTGTCATCAGAAGTGGAAATCTCAAAGGAAACCCATTTTGAAGTGTATTTTGAAGTAAATGTACCAAGACAAGAAAGTTGGTTAATATATAAGAATTAACTAATATGGAAGATAATATAAAAATAATACGGGGAAATATCTTTAATTCCAATGCTCAAACAGTGGTTAACACTGTTAATTGCGTAGGAGTTATGGGTAAGGGAATCGCACTCGTCTTTAAATTGCGATATCCAAATATGTTTGAACAATATCAAAAATATTGTGCGCAACATCTGATTAACATTGGGAAATTATGGATTTACAAAGGCGAAGAGAGTGATCCATGGGTATTAAATTTTCCGACAAAGACACATTGGAAATTACCTAGTAAATATGAGTATATAGAAAAAGGACTACAGAAATTCATTGACACCTACGAAGAAAAAGGTATAAAATCAATAGCTTTTCCGCTACTAGGTGCGAACAATGGTGGACTTGAGAAAGATAAAGTATTAGAAATAATGCGAAAATATCTATCACAATGCAGCATTCCGATAGAGATATATGAATACGATCCAACTGCTCCTGATGATCTATTCGAGACATTTAAGCAACGTTGGAACTCAATTCCTGAAGTCGATAAAAAGAAACAAACTGGAATACGTACACAAAAGCAAATAGATACGATAAGTCAAGCAGTAAACTCTGACAAGGTCCGGTCTATGATCTCATTGATTGAATATAACGGGATTGGTTTAGTAACAATGCAAAAATGTTTTCGTTTGGTAATGGGCTACCGCGGAGACTTATTGTTAGATTTATGAGGCTTAATTTACGGTGTTGCCAATTATAGTAAATTGGGAAGATTTTTGTTTTCTAAAAGATATATTCGTGTTTTTGTTTACTTTCTTCAAAAACATTTTGTAAATTTGATGTTATGAATTTTCAGAAATTCTCCCTATAAAAAGAAACAATAGATTTTGACAATATGGCAATTTATACTCCTTGTCTTAAAAATTCAATCTATCAGAGCAATGAAAATGAAATAGTTTGAAAAACATCCATGTATATACCTGTAGAACAATAGAAAGTCGGCAAAATAACTAGACAAGGGCCCTGTATTTAAGGTAAACACAAGTGATTCATTGGCAAGCAACAGAAAAGAAGATAAAACATCGTAGACAATTAAAATATGAAATCAGACTCTCAAATTATAAATGAATTAAAAAAATATTGGGATTGTGATAATTTTGTATTCACGGGAAAATTTGTGGATAAATCTGCGAATCCAAATAAGTACTGTGGTAGAATCATAGATATTAAAAATGCCAATGGCGAAATAATTCGCAACATTAAGACAGGACAACCATTGTTTTTTAATGTAAAAAAAAGCATTAATATTGTTCCTGGTCTATGTCGAATAGAATGCGCATTGGCAGATAGCGAATATCGAGAGAAAATAGATAATGAATATCTAGTAAATTTCAGACTGTTACCTTCACAGACAATTGCAAATGCAGACGAAGAAAATAACGATATTCTCAGACGTATTCGCAAGAACTGGAAACTTAATGACGACTTTTTTATTGGCCAGATTCGATATGGACTTAAAGACGGAAAGTTAGACAAATCGAAATATACGGTTATAGATATTCGGCGTTCAGACTTTTCTAAAATAAACACCGAAGTAAATATAGGAGGGCTTAATCAATTTTTGGACATTCAACACTACAATAGATATTATAAGTTTTCTTGGAAACTGGCACCAAATTCTTCTTCTAGATCGCCATGGTTTTACATTGATACAACAAAGCCTGTTACATATTTTCCTCCAAAGGCAATCGTTGATTGTATTCATGATGACATTATAGGCTATCCAGCAAGTGCATCACAGATAATCGTCAAGACACTTGACACACTGAAGAATCAGCTAACAGCAAGTGGAAAAGAAGTCTTTATATACGAATTGTTACAGAATGCCAATGACTATCCATGCAAGTCACAAAATGGGCAGGTGATTCCAGTTAATGTCGAATTCAGACTCACTAAAAATTATCTGATTTTTCAGCATACAGGAGAATATTTTTCGCCAAGAAATATAGCCGCTATATGCAATATCAATGATAAAGAGAAAACAGATAATACAAAGGCTATTGGTTATAAGGGAATTGGTTTTAAGTCCGTTTTCCTCGATAACAACTATGTATATCTGAGAACGGGAGACTATTCGTTTCGATTTGATCGTGAAGATAGTGGGGATATTATGGACACTCCTTGGCAAATTATTCCTATATGGACTTCTTACAATTTCGTGGATCCTGAGATTTTGATGGCCTTTAATTCTGTTGATTCAAAGGAATACAAAGTGCAATTTGCCCTCAGACCTATGAAGCATGAGATGCTTTACGAGTCTGAGTCTAACTATGTTAAATTGTTTAGAGAAGTTTTTGACACAGAAAGAGTTCTGTTATTTATTCCTAATATAGGTAAGGTAACATTTATGTGTGAGGGTCAGCAACCCATAGTTCGTTGTAAGGATAGTGATAAATGGTGTGTCTCTGATTTACCTCCTGCTGATATTGATGAAAAAATAAGACTTCAGATTAATAAGGAAATCGAAGATGGTGATACTAAAATTCCTGAAAAGTATAAGGATTTCTCTAAAACGACCGTTAAATTTGCTTGTCAAGTTGAGGGGCACATATTAAAGCCCGTTGAAAACACTACTTTGTACTGTTATTTACCTGCAAAGAAAGCACGACTTGGACTTCCTTTCTTGATGAATACGGATATGATTCCTACTGGTCCGAGAGATGACATTGAAGATCTTGAAGTCAATTATGAAATTAGCAGAATCGCAGGCAGAAAACTTTGTGAGTGGCTACAATCGCTTTTGACTAGTGGACAATATGAATATGATTCAGTCTTTTCACTAGTGCCGGAATTCACACCAGTTACTAACTATGAGGAGATCTTGGAGAATATTCAGAAAGGTTTTGAAAATAGCCTAAACAAGATAAAATTTATTCCAGTTCTCGATGACAATACACTCAAATTTGTTTGTGTATCAAACATAATTTATGACACAACAGGCATCTCTGAATCTGGGCTATTTACGGATTCCGAGTTGCTTACATTTGCAGATGGAGAGGAATGGACAACAAATCCAAACGAATTCTTTGCACATCCTGATCTTAGAGGAAAAGAACATTTCAATGCTTTTATCGAAAAATACCATGCAGAAAACATGGTCTTTGGCGAAGATCAGATACTTGAATTATGTTCAAATGAATCTTTTAATGAATGGCTTAGTGACCAAAGTAACAACAACAAATTCTTAGAGTTCCTTTTGGAGCATGATTTTCTTCATAAATTCATAGATAACAAAAAAGAAATATTTATCGGAGAAGACGGTGAACTCTATGATGCTTCAGAAATATATTATGATATTGATGTACATCTGAAAGATTTATCTTGTTTTGCTGAGAAGTACCTCCCGAGATTATCTACAGAAACTAGAGAGTATTTTAAGGACAACGAAGATTGGAATTTAAAAATTGCATACGTTTTCTTGGAATTTAATGCTGACGATTTTGTTGATGAAGTTCTTAATGATAATGACATGTTGAGCCTTCTCGAGGATAAGGATAATTCGGTGTCATTTATCCACTTCCTAGCAATCAATGAGATTGATAATGCAAATCTAGTCAATCTGCCATTTTTTAATTATAATAATGAACTTGTTAAAAGCTATGACCGGTTGGTGTTTTTTGAGTCTGAACGTGGTATAGCCGTAAAAAGCAGTGAATGGCTTGGCGACTCGTGGATTGATTTCATTTCGAATGATTACTTTATGAAAGATAAGGACGCATGTGTTAATTATTTAAAATCGCAGTTTGACGTTCTTGACTATTCTGATAAAGAAATCATTGATTCTATTATAAAAGATCCGGATAAAACAGAAATTATCAATTCGCATTTGAATGAGGTAGGCACGGCATTACCATTTATCGAATTTATAAATGCAAATGCCGATGAATTTGACAATGGTTTTTTGTCAGATTTCCACATAATTATAATTAATAAAGAGGGAGAAGAATTTTTCGGCCCGGCAGAAAGCAACACCTATTTGACTTCGGCTCTTTATGAAGAGCTTGAAAAGAAGCCATGGGTTGATTGCGGCTGGATGTATTCTTTGTCTGAAGAATATTTTAAAGGGAAGAGCGAATCTGAAAAGAATAAACTTAAATCATTGTTTATAAAGGCCTTTGGTGTCAAAGAATTTGCGGTAGGTAACTTTGTAGACGATATTTTATTGAGCAATATAAAAGACTTAAATAATAATCTCACTGCTAATTTTGACAATAATATTGATTTCTGGAGGTGGATAAAGGATAATTGTAAAGAAAGATCACAAACATTGACAGAATTGTCAATTATCGCAAAAAATGCCGACGATGAGGAAGATTTTTATTCTCTTTCTGGCCACTCAATATACATGTCAGATTCTTTACTTCCTGAAGGGCAGCGCATAGAATCTATTGTAAAGAAGTACTACGATGATGCTCTTTTCATCGCATCCGAATATGCAGAAAATAATACTGCTGCGACAAAGAAAACTTGGAGAAAATTTTTCGAGGACTTAGGGATTAGGTCTGAACAGACGGAATTGGTGTTTGATCAGATTATTCCGAATCTAGACAATATAGAAGATCCAGGTATACCTAGTATGCTTGCACAAGCTAAAGATTTCTTTGGAGAACGAAGTATCACAATATCTGATTTAACGTCATTGAGATTAGAGACACAGGATGGAGAATATGAAGAGATAGGTGATTGTTTATTTGTCAGCACTAAGAAAGTTGAAGAACCTTTCAAAGATATTAAATTGAGCAATGAATGTAATATCTCTCATTATAATGCAGACACTAGGGCTTTACTTCTGGAGATAGCAGAAGAAGCAGGCTCAACTATCATTGAAAATATTGAAGATTGGCGCGCTGAGAAACTATCTCAATATCTTAGTCTGCAAGATGATGGTGAAACAATTAGTAATGAAGTTCATTATAATGTCATTAAAGAAATTCTTGATATAGACGAAAAAGAGAAGAAAAATTTATTAGAGGAGATTCATAAAATTCGGCTGATTGCAAAAGATGGTGAGTACTATGCCCAAGAGGATCTTACTTTAGGAAAAGAATATCAGCCATTGTGCGATTTTGAAACAAATGGAATTGGAGATAAACTAATCTACTTATCTGCGGATTATGCAAATTTAGCATGCGAAAAACCAGGAAAGAAAATTCAGGATACATTCAAAATTCATTATCGTTTTACCGAGAATGATATAGATTTACTTTCTAATTATTCATTCGCTGAGTTTTTCTGGAGAAGATTCGTGTCGCACGATATGGATTCAATCAAAAGAATGATAGAAGGCGAAAAGTTTAAAAACAAGGTGTGTATTCCATTACCTAATGGAGAGGTCGCATGTGCAGAGGATATTTACAGTCTCAAGAGACTTGGAGAATACAGAAATCTTGTAATTGATTGGGCAGCTTGTTTTCCAATGAATAATTATCCAGAAAAGACATATGAAATTCTAGAAATGCTTAATTTCAAGGATTCATTATCTTTTGAGGATGGTTTAAATGCACTGCAAAACACGGAGGACCAATTTAAACGTTATAATATAATAAGATGGATGTCGGACGTTTTTGATGAAAGTAACGAGGCACAAAAGTCAATGATTTCCGAATATAGAGCTGGAGAAAAATCGAAGTGGAAGAATAGGAACAAGAAAAAATGCTTCCTGCGAGACCTGTATGCTTTGGATATTGACGAGAAAGCAAATTCCAAATATTTGGAACAATATTTTAAGCGACATCCAAGAATTATTCTAGATGATTATTTTCCAAAGGCAGATAATAACACATTCTACAAAGAATGTGAAATGCTTCAGATACCTATTATAAGGTGGAAAGATATGAAACTGGACCCAGTATCTACGCGCACCGACGAAAATATAAAAAGCAGATTACGAAACTATTTGTTGTTTGTTGCCGCCATTGAACATTCTGAAAATTGGGCGGAATACTATAACTCATTATGTGAGAGATTTGACAGACTATCATTTAAGAGCTGCCATTCTATCTCTCTAACTTATAGTGAAGATGACAGCATTTCTCAAACAGCGAAGAAGTTCTATTACGATACTGACGACGACGTCTTCTATTACGTGGGAGAATGGGATGATCGTCTCGTTTTCACAGACTTTATTAATGAATTGCGAAAAGTTCTTGAAAGTGAAATGGATAGAGATATGTTTATGCAAATATTTGAGCCCAAATCAAATATCCATGATCTAGAGAATTTTGCTAATAGCTATTGTATAGATCTTGCTGATGATGAGAATTTTAGAACAATTTTGCAAAGACAACTAGGTGTTCGCCTTACACAATCAGAATATGAAGAAGACGAAGAAGAGCCAGAGCTACAAGAGGCATATCAACAATCAAAATTGATTGTTGTTTCTGGCCCTATAGATCCATCTGAAGAAGGAATTCCTAATCACAATGAGAATGAAACAGAAAACAAGGCGGAAGATGAAAGCAAAATTGAAGATGAGAATGATAATCTCGATAGACCTAATGTAGATAAGCCAAATGGTATAGCACATAATGTAGCAGGTACAATACCGCTTGAAGAAAATTTATATAATAAAGATGATGAGAACAAAGAAGAAGATGATGATGAGAATGTATTTAGAAGTAATCCGTCTCTAAACTATGACAAAAATCAACATCGAAAATCTTCAATATCAGAAACATCAAACGACAAAAAAACGAAGGAAGTGTATAAGGAGCAATGGGGGCCTGCACAACAAGATTCTCCATCAGTAGGCAAGTTTCGTAAGTATGCAGACTATTCTCCAGATAAATTTAAAGCGAGGAATTTTAATGCAGGAAATCAAGATCCATTGACTTTATCTCGACGAGATATTAGCAATGATGAAGTTCAATACCTTTCAAAATTATTTGGTAGGTCATTGAATGTAGATACAATCAAAGATGAAAACTACATCGTCCGTATGAGGTTTTATAACAGTTTGAAAGAAAATGGTCTTGATATGGATATGGAAGAACGAGATTACATTGAGAACGGATCAGAAGAGGTGGTGACAATGTCTGGAAAATATATTCACAGATGTAGTGCTAGGAATGGCATTCTCTATATATCACCTACGGTTTGGAATCATTTAAGAGAAGGGCGGTGGATTATTTGCTTCTATTCTGGAAAAATGGCAGACCAGTTTGTCTATATCAAGTCTCAATCAGAACTCATGGAAATTATCAACCAAGATGCACTTGTAATTCAAGTAACAGGGAATGATAAAAAAGAACTTGTTGACAAAATATATGAGGATGGATTCCACCAAATGGAAGGTAATATATACACATTAATACGAACAATCAAAGTCGAAGGAGAAGTGACGCCGTTTGATGAAAATATCACAGACTTTTACTCTGACGATGATGATCAAGATATAGATGCATTATGAGTACGAAAACAAATAACTACATAAGTTTTTTTAATGACCAAATTCTGGAAATCCAGAAAGATTACAACAAGAAGAAAGCTGTTCCGATTAAACAACTCCTCAGGGAGGATTGTCTTACGTTGGCTTACATAGATAGTGTCAATACGAGTAATGGACATATTATCATCAAGGTTAAAAAAGGACATTCTCCTCGTCTTAAGGTTATGAAAAACTTCACTCTGGTTTCTAAGAAAGCCCTAGAAATATTTGGTCCTGTTAATACTTGGGATATGTCATTTGATGAATTTAACCGTTCAAAAGATTTGCATGTAGACTTATCTGATATTTTCCCTATGTATTTTTTGAAGAGGACAGATTCCGCTCATGATTACATTGGATGTTCTTCGGTCACCTTACGAATGTTTCTAACAATCAAGACCGCTTTAAATCAGGGAAAAACCTTGACTGCTTTGTTGTTTGACCCATTTCCACCAACAGAATACTTTTCTAATTTAGCTCATTTCACAAAATTCAATTCTAACGATCCGCTCCTTTCAATAGAGCCAAAAATGGATTATGAAGATTGGCATCCAGAAGAACTTGCATATAGTCCAGAAAATCCCTTGGGAATAGTTGATCGAATATCAGAAGTTCTTTCTTCTGACAGCTGTTGTATTATGCAAGGTCCTCCTGGCACAGGCAAAAGTTTTACCATTGCTCATATTGTTACACGATATATGGAGCAGGGCAAAAGTGTATGTATTACAACTATGGCCAATAAAGGACTTATTGAATTGGCTAAGCAACCTCCTTTGGAAAAATATCTTGAACAAGGTCGAGTATATAAAACCAGGATCGGGGCTGATGAAGCTAAACAAGTTCCCGGATTGCAGGCCGCGGATAAATCTTTAATTGCGCCTGCGGGTTCACTAGTCCTAGCAACAAACTATATCCTATCAGGATTATACAATCCAAAGAGAGTTTCTTCATTAATAAGGCCAGCCTTTGATTTGATAGTAATTGAGGAAGCGTCACAGGCATTCCTATCCACTATTGTGGCTTTCAAACAACTTGGCAAAGATTGTTTGATTGTGGGAGACCCTATGCAACTTCCTCCTATAGTAGTGGGAACTGAAAAGGCTGAATATAAAGTGTGGAATGTTCAACAACAATGTGATGGCCTAACAGCTTTCGCGCTAGGAACAGATATAAAATGTTTCCGAATTATCACGACATTCCGTCTTACGCCAAGAAGTGCGAGCCAAACTTCAGTATTCTATGGAAAGTCCTTTAGATCAGTCCAGAAGGAAAAAGTTGATTTTTCTAAGATAAAGAGTCCGTATTTTCCAGAGGAAGGTGGGACTATTGTAACATATTCTCAATCAGGAGTTGATGGAATATGCACACTTTCTGCATTACAAATAATGCATCATGTAGTTGATTTGATTTCCGAGAATTATTCTGAAAGGGAAATCGCTATTATAACTCCATTTCGAGATACGGTAAAAATATTGCAAAAGGAATTCTATACAGAGTCACAACAACTAGATATTACAGTAGAAACAATCGATAGGATACAAGGAATGACAGTCGATTATGCGATTTTATATTTCCCGATGAATAATATAGGATTTTCTTTATCGGGAAATCGATTCAATGTTGCCACAAGTCGTTCCAGAAGTACTACGCTAATTATTTCAGACATCGATTTTAACGTTTTATCTTCTGTGCCCCGCATTTCACTGGCATATTTGAAAAATTGTGATGTCGTTGATATAAACAGTGAGACCGTAACAAGGCACGCAAATGATATCAATAAAGAGAGTGATTCAAAAGAAGACAAAATCATAGAAGCCACAACAATTACGAACTCACCTGCTGTTGAGCAACCGACTATTATATCTAATGAGTTTGCCTCCATAAAGGTGCTTGGTAAGATAGACCTATCTAAACTCGAGCATAAGAAGGTTGAAATAATGGATGACAAAGAAAATTACTATATTATTGATACAAATGTATTTGTAAATTGTCCAGATATTATTTCAAAAATAGATAAACGATATACGATAGTCTTAGCCGCAAAGGTGCTAGATGAATTGGATAAATTAAAGATCAAACTGTCTGCTGCAGAACAAAAAAACGTACAGGATGCTTTACGCTATATTAATAAGCAAATGAATCTAAGAGATATCAGAATGGAACTTGCAGATATGACTTTGCTGCCACCAGATTTTGATAAGCGATCTCCAGATAATATGATACTAGCAGTTTTGCTTAAATATAAGGGGGAAAGAAATAACCCTATCCTTCTTACCTCTGATAATGGATTAATGTCTAAAGCAAGGGGCTTGGGAATTACAACAATCTCATTGAAAGATTATCTTAGAGAAATTAAATATTAATACAAGAATTATTCACTTAAAGTTGTCTCTAAACATGATTATACGACTGATGCTTCCAATCCTCCTTACCCTCCCCATCCTCATCTCCTGCGGACAGACGAACAAACATCGGAGCCAGCAGGCGGCAGGGGAGTTGCCTATGACTGAGCCCTCAGAGGCCACAATAGAGACGAGCCTAGAAGCAGCGCCGGCGATTTCCGATTCCATAGAAGTTATTGCTGGACAGAGCCGCAAGACTTGCCCGACCAAGAGTGTTTCAATTGAAGAATTGGAGCCCGAGCTGCAATATCTTTGCGACCAAGCTCAACGGCAGTTGAGCGAGGACATCCATGCAGGAGAGAAACTTGATTCATTGATGGCAAAGGTTCTCTTACTGCCAGAATCATTTGATTATTCCTTCCCTTTACTCACAAAAAGAGAGGAACCTGAATATGCATGGATAACCATCCTGACATCATCGGACAAAAGGCTCAAACTATACAACTATGATGTTGGAGGCGGCACTATGAGATTCTATAAGACAAGATATCAATATAAAAAGGACGACGGTCAAATAGTCGCCGGCGCCTTCAATAAATGGGAACTGGTGGAGACCGAAGTGCCAGAATGGTATTCCGCTGCCTACTCAAACATCAAAAAGTATTCGAAGGGATATAAAATGGATGGCAGGCTCATTTTCTCAAGCAGAGACTATGCCGATGTCACAGACTCACTTTCTATAGAGAAAATACTCAGTGAAGGCCAACCCGTCAAACCCATTCAAAAACACATATGAAGCGCACAATAATCTTTTCTCTCATACTTTTACTGGTTTCCTACGGACACCGGAATAAGCAGGGGGCTACTGGATCGCGACCGGCAGAGGTGGCAGCAAATACAATGGCAGTTGCTGATATCAAGATGGCGGAGGATACGGTGGCCGTTGCTGACTCCGAGGTTGCGGCCGATGCTGAGATTGTCACCGACACCAATGTCGCAAAAGAAACAGCCGATGACAAACGGCTTTTTGACCCTAATTCCGTTGATTTTGACGCTTTGGCAGGCACTCATGTCGTGGTGCAGTTCGACAAGACGATAAATGGATATGCCGTTGTGGTTGATTGGTGGCCATACGCAACCCCATGCAAAGCGAATTTCACCCTTCTAAAGGATGGGCGTGTTATCAATGGCGCATATTCCGATAATTGGTGGACGTATGACCTTTATTGCCGAATGCAGAATAGTTATTCGGGGCGAAGTCCGATATTCCAGGATGGGGAAGTGGTAACTCTGGCGTACGCACCTCCGACCTTTGAGTACCAGGAGATGCTGGATGCTTTATGCCCAATATATTTTGCGGATGTTGATTTCGATGGTGTGGATGAATTTATTATAGGGATGGCTCTTCAAGGTGCCAGGAGTTCCAGTCTATTCAAGGCCTTTGAGATTCAGGGTAATCGTCTGGTTCTCAAGACAAAAGCGCCATTTGATGACATGCAGGATGTCTTTACTCGTTTTGATGCTAATGCAAAGACAATCTCCCAGAGGGAAAGCGATGGCGTCTTCTATTCCAAGGTCACCACATACCACCTCACTACCGGCAAGGTCGACGTTGAGGAGCAGTCCTTTGACGGAGCCGGTAATGAGATTGATAAACCAGAGAAATAGGACCTATATACTTGTAGACTTCATGCACACCCAATGAAACACTTCCGAAAAACACACAAGAATGCTATGAAATAATAACATGCGACCTAAGAGAAACATAAGAAATCTGGTAATTATTGCCATAATAGCCGCTATACTGGCTTTTCTAATAAGCGGCTATCGCAATTTCCATCAGGCCACCACGACCACGAACATGGAGAAGACGGCGGCGCAGGAAGATAATATAGTGTATGGCATTGATGTGTCGCATCATAATGGGCGCATAGATTGGGAGAAGGTGGCGGAAGATAATCATATCCAATTCGTATATATTAAGGCTTTCAACGATTGGTTCCTATATATTGGCAGATACAATAATGGCAAAGAACCACCTATAATCAAAGGGAATGGTAAATGTTCAATCTGGCAGTACTCGGAAAACGGCAAGATAAACGGAATAGACAAACCCGTAGATCTATGCGTATTTGTGGACGGGCATAATCTGAATGAAATATTGATCAACTGAGGAAGTTAGAAACCATAACCTAGCATGTTCCATCCATCGACAATGAGTTTTCTAATTTTTCCATTAACGATAAGTATTTCGGTTTTTTTGTCCTCAGATATGTAATGTACATTCCAGATGTGCTGAGTCTGAGAAGAACATCTCTCACTTTTGGTAGTCAGTTTCTTTTTCTTAAATAGTCTAAACATATTTTACTTTTAATGTTTCGACATATATACGAGAAAATTCCTAAGAGTGTTTCATGTTCTCTTAGGAATTTTTAGCAATGACGCATGCCTAGCGTCTAAGGGTCCGGAGGGTGAAGGGGGATGCATGAGCGATTTTGGCCTAAAACGCTTAAGGGTCAGGCGATTTAGAGGTGAGGCTTCGACGAAAATGGCCATTTTCGCTCAAGGGTCCGGTATCTTCTGGGGGACCCTTTGACGCTTCCGCATTCTCAACTGATTCCATCCTGCAATTTTTCTGAAAGGATGGTGCCACCTTTCGTCACCGCTCACTCCACTGCTCCTAACTCCCTTCAAACTACCGGAGTTAGCAACGTTCTAGGCCATTTTCGCGCTCAACTCCGACAAAAATCCCTGAGTTAAGCGCATTATAGGCCATTTTCGCGCTCAACTCCGACAAAATCGCAGGAGTTGGGAGCAGAGGGGAGGCCATAGAACGGATGGAAGAGCGCTATGCTACTCTTGACCATCTACAAATAGAACGTGCAGGGTACTTTTTTCGCACAAGATTTACGCCGTAAAATAAGAAATAATTCTATATAATAAACGCGCAAAATGACAAAAAGGTAAATCCAGACTTTCGAATACCCTCCAATTATAATTATTGTATTGACATTTACGAAATTTTAGTATCTTTGCGGCCGCAAAAGACAGAGCAATGTTTTGTAATCCTCATCGGAGGGCGGGCAAAGCCGGATAAGATGACTGGGTAAAACCAATCAGCCTGTCCGGATTTTTATTTATAGGAGAAGTATTATGGAACTGAGTTCTAAGGCCTTGGGAACAGGCAATATCTCACGTCTGTTCAGGCAGATTTTCTATCCCACTTTGCTGGGGATGTTGAGCGTGTCTGCGGTCACGGTAATCGATGGAATTTTTGTTGGTCATGGTGTCGGAAGTGATGGTATCGCCGCCGTAAATATCTGTGTGCCACTTCTTATGGTCGTGTCTGGTGTCGCTCTGATGCTGGGAACGGGCTGTAGCGTAACGGCGTCGATTTGCCTTGCAAAAGGCAATGGGCAGATGGCTCGTGCAGTTGTGTCGCAGTCCCTTCTCACGGGGCTGATTTTTTCGGCTCTGCTGATGAGCGTCATTTTTATTTTCCCAAACTGGCTAGGCAGATTGCTGGGTTCATCCGAACATTTGCTGCCGATGGTGAAGGACTATCTTATTTGGTATGCGCCTGGTATGCTGTTCGATGTGATGATTATCCAGTCGTCGTTCATCGTGAGGCTCGATGGTGCGCCAAAGCTGGCCATGACTAGCAGCATTCTGTGCGCACTGATTAATTTCGTGCTGGATTATATCTTCATTTTCCCGCTAGGCTGGGGCGTGAAAGGTGCCGCTTTTGCCTCTTCAATTTGCTGTCTGGTCGGTGCCGCGATGCAGATTATTTATCTTCTTTGCTATGCCAAAGATACTCGTCTGATTCGACTCAAAATGGGCTTTAAGCGCACCAAACTCTATTTTCATAGCATTTTGAGTCAATGCAAAATCGGTTCGACGGCTCTTCTCGGCGAGCTCACTATGGCGATGTTCATGTTCCTTGGGAATCAGGTTTTTATGCGTTATCTGGGCGATGACGGGGTAGGGGCTTTTGGCATCGCATGCTACTATATGCCTTTCGTTTTCATGATTGGAAATACGATTGCTCAAAGTGCGCAACCGATTATAAGTTATAATTATGGTCTCGAGGATATGGGAAGGGTGCGCACTGCGTTTATGGTTTCGCTTCGGACCGCCATTGGAAGTAGTCTTATTTCCACCGCAGCTTTTGTGCTGATTCCCAAGTTGTTGGTGAGTCTGTTCCTTCCTGCCGAGGATAATGCCGCCCAGATTGCAATTGCTGGCTTTCCGATTTTTTCGGTCGCATTCATATTCTTTATCACCAATCTGTCGATAATTGGTTACTACCAGAGCATCGAGCATGTGCGCACGGCCACCGTGTTCGCTCTGCTCCGTGGAGTTGTGTTCATGATTCCGAGCTTTCTGCTGATGCCTCGTCTCCTCGGGACGACCGGCATTTGGCTCGCTCTGGCCGTCTCCGAAGCCCTGACGTTTATTGTGATTTTGATTGGCGGGGTATTGAAGCAGGAGCGATAAGGTGATTCTCCCTGATAATGGTTCTTTCTTGGATGATGGTTTGAGAAAGGTTGGTTTCTTGATGGGGGTTTGCGAATGGTCGTTTCTGTGATGACAACCTTTCCATAAGGCGTGTGCGTTCTCGATTTTGAGAGAATATTAGATTTTTTTGCAAATCCAGATATTTGACTTATCTTTGCGGACACGAATGGGGTATTAGCTCAGTTGGTAGAGCGTTTGAATGGCATTCAAAAGGTCAGGAGTTCGATTCTCCTATGCTCCACAAAAGGCCTGTAAGTCGATGACTTGCAGGCTTTTTTTGTATTTATTTGCGAAAA
>Ga0181612_168370_pt1 | contig 25954 bp, 20 predicted proteins | sample HoacroProtozoa21_FD_119630 | JGI IMG/M metagenome (GOLD analysis project Ga0181612, IMG submission 119630) | Hoatzin crop microbial communities from Cojedes, Venezuel. Combined Assembly of Gp0051906, Gp0051904, Gp0051908
GAGGATTAATTACCGGGTACTCAGATGAGAGTGTGAAACAGGCAGATTCTGGATCAGACGCTGTGTACTAACTGTATTGTATTAGCTTTGCTTTACGTGTTCGGTTACTTTGTGTGTAGAATTGTAGCCTTTTTTTACACTTCTATATAAAGAAAAATATGAAAAATAAGATTATGCAATTGTTGAGGGCCAATTTAGGCAGAGGAACCCAAGGGCAATAGTAGCACATTGCAGCGAACTCAAAGTTAATTAAAGTGAAGTTTAAAATATTTTAAAAGCACAATTTGGCAAGATTGGTATTTGGTCCCACCTGGTCTTGTGCAAGTACATATTTTTTTTGCCTCAGAGCAGCGCAAACAAGACAGAAAAATGAGTAAGTTCTTAAAACAAGTTTTAAGGTCCTGGTTCGTATGCAGTCAAACAAAAATTAACAGTTACATTTTACCTTACAAGCTTTTGAAGAGCCATCAGCTACCCTTTTGAGGATTCTTATGAGTTGCTTTTGCAGCCAATAATGTATGTTTTACGTGTCTGCCTGAGCGCTCTGCCACTCAAGAAACTCTTAGTTCCTTTAACGTTCATCCAGTCTCAAATTATGCCAGAAAATCTATTTGTTCTCCTTTTGTGCCACTGCACCAGCATACTGCCCTATGAATTAAAGATCAGACAAAAAGCCTCAAGTAAGGAAAAGGATTATCTGAAAAGAATGAAAAAATTCTGGAAACAGTGAGAGCAACCATTGGGGCCTGCTTTAAGCAATTGTGCTGATGCTGTGAACCACAGTGGCTGAACTGCTGCAGCTCAGGACCGTGGAGGTGGGATTTGTACAGTTGCTGTTACCCAGGTACTGCCATACAGAGCAGAGCATCTGCTGGCATTTGGAAGTGGCAGAGACTCGCATTGTGGCACAAAATTAGTGCTTCAGGGAATAGAAGTATTATTTGTTAGTAACAGTTCACATTAAAACACACTTGAAAACTATCTGTAGTCTGATTGTCACTTGCTCTTCACACATTTCCCTGTGGCAAGGCTTCATTAATGGATGAAGAGAAACAGACGGCCTCTGTCAGAAGCTAGTTATTTTTGGTTCTCATTCACTCCAAAAGTTTAAGTACCCTGCACATGTAGTGCAATCTTCTCTTTAGCCTTACAAGGAAGTTTCAGGTTTGATCTGTAACTCCAGTACTGAGTGATAGTCACACCTAGGAAACACCACTAACACAGGTAACCACTTACTATTTCTGTGCCTTCCCTTGGTGCAGTGGTTTTCAGCCACTATACTTTGATTTGTTTGCTAACGAAGCATATGTTTTAAAATCCATTCACGTGATTCTATGAACAAAGGGGGAGAGGGAGTAGAATACCTTCCTTTTAGATTACTTTGATTGATCAAGGAGATTTCCAAAATTGTTTTGTTGTGCTTGCTAGGAAGGTTGCTCATGTCCATCTTTATGCAGTGCTGTCCTTAGCTCACGCGCAATCTCAACAAATAAAAATGACATTTTAACTTTTTGTTAATCTGCAGCTTTGTTATGACTCAAAGCTATCAACTTCACTCCTAAGAGTAGTTTTAATCCTTTCTGTCTACTGTGTTAACTTGAGCTGAAGCTGAACATGGCCTTTATTCCCTTTAAATCCTTTCCACTGTGTCTGTTCTTCGGGCCAGTCTGTCATTAAGACAAATACCGGTTATGTTGTCTAAACAGCTCTGTTCTGTTTAATGTAGCTGAAATTCAAAGCTTTCATCACCTTGCATGTTGAGCGATAACCTATGAGTGGCTACAGGTAGAGAGCATGGTACCACTACAAAGATAATTTTCCCCATCCTTTGTATTCCTTCAACCCCCATTTATTAAAACAAAACAACCCCCCGAAAAAGGAAAAAAAGGAGATTATTTGCCTTTACTTTCAGAGATCTACCTGTAGATGTACAGTTTTTAATTTGTTTTTTCAGGTGTCTAGAGGTTGGCTTTGCTTCCACTGAACCAGTAATGCCAGTGCTTCTTTTGCCCCCATACTTATTTTTCTAGCAGTCACAATAGTGCTCCTCTCTTTGTTTGGGTTTGTGAGGTATACTCTATACATATCAACAGCTCTACCCTAGCTGCTTTGAAACTTGTTTCTTTTACCTACAAGTAAATGGGTATGGTTGAGGAATTGGCTTCCTGACAATCTCTCTCAGGCTGGCATGTTTACCCGTGCTTTGTGTTTCCCTGTGTTCCCTGTTTGCTTGTAAGTTGTGTTGGCATGCATTTGGGAAACACTGGAGGGTTTTTTATGGCTAGAAACTGATGTTCCTCACACTGGCTCTGCCCAGGTTAAACTGCCCTGCTTCTACTGTTATGTTGCTGTGCTTCCCCTGGCAGTTTTTCTGTAGGCATGGGGGAGGTAGAAACTGAAATGCATTTGTTGCATCTCTCCTGTTCTTCTTTTTAATTTCTTTTTTCCTAGTTACAGATATTGCTGGAAAAAAACCCTGCTTGTGGAGAATCTTCCACCTCTTTAAAGCAAACTTTTGTTTTCTCAACTTGTAGTTGAACTGAATCATGTGCTTACCTCAAGCATGAAATTGGCATGCTTAGATCAGAAGGCATCATGCCGTTCTGCTTCTCAGTGATTTGGTATGTTGGCATCTTCCGTGAGAAGGTAGTAGCTAGATAAGTAGATAAAAGTCAATTTTCCTGGTGAAGAAGGAAGAAGAAAGTGAAATCTTCAGGAAGTTTGGAATAATACCATCAATTTTTCTTACCTTTTTATCAATGCTTGAATAAAAAATATGCAGTGTTACTAAGAGGATTATGAAGAGGAGAGGAGTTTTTTTCAGGAATGAAGACATAATTGTACTTTCCGTTTACGGTGAAGTCCAATAAGTTTAGGACAGTGGATTTTGTAGTGCTGAATGTTTTATTGAAACAATGTAGAATATGTGCTGCTGATATAGTATAGTAGTAGCTACTGAATTAGGAGTAGAAAGAAATGGAAGTGGTGGAAAGCTACTGTGGACTGAACACTGAGGCATGTTTGTTTGCATTATATGAGTGTCATTTCATTACCATAAAGTTTAATTTATTCAAGATTCTTTTTCTTGCAGGATAGTAAACATTTTTAAATTATGTAAATGGTCATTGGTTGCTGTTCTTCCTGTTTTGCTTCCTCTGCAATAAATATATATGCTATTAACATGGCCACCGCTTAAAAGTGTTGGCTTCTTAAATATTTTATACAGATAGTCTGCCCTTAAAGATTGAAAAGCAAACATGTGCTTACAAGGATGTTCCTAATAAAAAAAATTTCTAGGAAAAAAAAAATTTGCCTTTCTCTTTACAGGTTTGCACTTTGTTTTAGACATCTGGGACCATGTTCTATGCCCACTTTGTCCTGAGCAAGCGTGGGCCGCTGGCCAAAATCTGGCTGGCGGCCCACTGGGATAAGAAGCTAACCAAAGCCCATGTGTTTGAATGTAATCTGGAGAGCAGTGTGGAGAGTATCATTTCACCAAAGGTATCTATTTTACACTGATGTAATATTATCTTGTAGTGAAAAGAAGTTGTGTGTACAGGTGGTAGTCACTATTTGGGTCACTGAGGCAAAATTCCTGATTTTGCTCTTTTGAAGGGTGGAAAGGTCTGTTGAAATGTGGAGTGCTGTATTGACTGTTTGATTCTGAAGAGTATCTTGTCAATTTCTAATGCTAAAGTATGATACAATTTAGATAAAAAATGTTTTGCTTTTGTGTAAATGAAGGACTTGTATCTTGATGTACCATGCATCATTTAGAAGCAAATGTTTGGAAGAGAGGAAAACCCAGGCTTTGTAAGAATTAACTTTTAAAGGCCTTATGATGACACTGTTCTGGAGGTGGTGTTGCTGAGAGCTGTAGAAATAATACTTAAGATATTCTTGTTTATACTTGGGACCTAAGTCTGAGTCATGTTTCTGTTTGGCTACAGCAAAACAGTCTGAAGTATCGTGGCAGCTTGTGATGTTACTGGTTACATGAGGACAGTTTTCCATAGAAAAGAAATAAAACACTGTAGTGTAAAAGCCTTGCTTTTGAAGCTTTTAGTCTCTGGTTTTCTGGGAAGCAAATAGATAGCAACAAAACTGAAAGAACATAACACTTCTGGATGGCTGTTGTGACAACAGGAAATTTTGAGGAACTTGGGGTTATGAATTTTTTTTCTCTCTATTACTCATGAAAATGAATTTTTCCATTTAAGAACTGATATGGTCGTGGCTATTGTCACTTAATAGATGTCTGAATGTCTTATAAGAAAAGCAGCTGTTTGAAAAAAGAAAGAAAACTTATTTTTCTCTTCTTTTGGTTGATACAAATACAACAATGTTTCTATAATGCTACTCTGGATTTTGGAAGAACTGTGAAGTTTAAGCAAAAAATCCATAGTACAATCACAGAGATACTTACTATTCCAGAACAGTGGTTTGCTTCAGTGTCAGCTCTGGAAGGACTTAAAAAGAAGGTAATGTTCATGGACTGACTAGTGAACGGCAGCATTCTTTTAGAAAATGGAGAAATTGATAGGCACTCTTTCATATATTTAACTTTGTGTAACACTTTCATCAGCTGGAATATTAGAAAGACATTGTATGCCATAAAAATTTTGAATTCTTTGAGCTTGAGGTTAAACCCTGTATGGCTTAATCTTTCTGGGAGGCAATTACTCCATGTACCTTTCAACACAAGTCTCATGCTCTTTCAGACTAAAGTACTTAAGAAGAGTCCTTCACTGGAATTTTTTTATCAGTTTTCTGTTCCCGCAGCAGATATTTGATAGCATAGTAAAGCAGTGAGGTTAAAGAGGAAAGGAAGTTAAAGTTGTTTTAATGTGGCAGTGCTTGTTTACGGACACTCCACATCTTCCACTATTTCTGATTTTTTTCCTTAACTACAGGATAGAAGATGGAGAGGTAACAAGTAACAGTTTTTAACCAAATCGTAATGTATAGTTGTCCAAATTTTTGTATTTTTCACTTTTCTCACAATTAAAGTAACAAAGATGTCAGACAAAGTTGTGGAAAAATGGGTTTTGTCTTGTCATTTTTTTTTTTTTTTTTTTGGCCAGGCAGAGCAGTGTTTGGGAATTCCTGGAGTGAGCTGCTATTAATTTACTGATACTTGCCAGGTCATCCGTAAATAATATGTAGAGTATCATCTTGAACTGGAGACTTGCATTTTTTTTTCTTCAGTTTTCTGCTGATTTTTATACTGGTTTTAGATATTTGAGCTGTTGAAGAACTCATGCAATGCTGACTGAAAATTCATTAAAGGAAAAAAAAAAGGCAAGGCTACATCCGATTCACTGGTTGTGTAATATGTTTTTAGGTGAAGATGGCACTTCGAACCTCAGGACATCTCTTACTAGGCGTTGTTAGAATCTACCACAGGAAAGCAAAATATCTTCTTGCAGACTGTAACGAGGCTTTCATTAAGATTAAGATGGCTTTTCGTCCAGGTATCTGTCTTTAAGTACTCCCTGAAAAGTTATGTTGTTATAAATTGATATTTACTAAGAAGGTATACAATTCCACCTTCCTGTTTTTGTAGAAGAATTACATAAAGTTATACAGGATTATAGAAGTTACTTTCTTTAGTGCAGCATCAGGCCAGCAGTGTGACTGAGTTATATGCTGAAAAACACCTTTTAATTGAATTCTGAACAAAAGCTTTTCAAATTAGTGCTGATTCAGTAAAATCTCAGTTGTTATTTTGGCTGTTGTTGGTGTATGATGTTAAATGGAAAAAGGCTGCATGGTTTTTACCTTCTGTCGCAAGTCTGAAAAAGTCCAGTTGCATGTACTGAATAGAAGCACAGAAGGGAGCTTGTTTCCATCAACGGTAAAGATTCCCTTGCCATGAGTTACAAATGAAACATAGCATAAGCTGGGTTTTTACCACTTTAGCATTTTAGTTTCTGGAAATAATGTGAACTGTAACGTGTGCAACAAAAGTATTTTTCCCTTTTGTATGTGCAACACAACTTCCCCTTCTACTGTTACTTACTCTAAGATTTTTCCATTAAGGTGGGGAGCCATATTAATACCTGCAATGATTTTCCATCCAGCAATTATTTGCCTTATACCTAGTTGATAGTTTTCTTTAATTCTGGCCTGGGAAACTTTTTTCCAGCTGCACTGTAGCTGTGGCAGTGACGCTGCTGGATACTCACAGCTGCTGAATCATATTCTACATTTTTAAGTTAGCGAATGTAATAGATTTAAAAGCTGAACGTAAGGAAGACTTTTTTTAAAAGGTAACTCTTGAAAGTCAATGCAACAGTAAATTTGAGAAAAGATAAGGTATGTAAGGCCTTTATCTTCTTTTCCCGATCTTCACATTGTAATTCAGAGGTTGAACTTAATGTAACTTTCAGTGGCGATTTGTTGACTGTTGCCAATTTTTTGTTTGCTATTGCATTTAACGTCTTGGGTGATGAGAACACATAGATTTGTCTGATTTCACAAGGCAGTCTGTTTTCGCACTCCCTGCAGAGCACATGTAGAAGGCAAAGCACCTTAAAACAAGGTTTACAAAAAGCGGCATGCTGACCTAAAACAAGTTGGGATACTTGGCTTTGTTCTCAGTTTATCGGCTTGGTGGCTTAGGCATTATCTTGATCCTGTCTGCTGTGAGAATCATTTACATGTTTTATTTTAAGCAGCCAACAGGTAAAAATATTGGATAGCCCTGAAAGGATGGACTAGGTTTCTTCATTCCTAGCCAAGCACCAAGATGAGTAAGCTACAGACTCGTGCTTGTTCCTGGTCTCTCTGGACTGTCCATTGTGGAGGGGAACACGGTGGGCAGAGTGTTTCTGAAGTATCTGTACCTCAGAATTGCCTGTGTTGTGTGGGTCAGAAGGCAGAACACAGACCTCAAATCTTCTGCAAGTTATAGAAAGAATTGAACCTGCATATCCCATGCAATTCCAAGTGTCCTGACCTCTGAGCCTTTGAATAAGAGAGAGGCATGAACTACTGTCACTTGTTTCGTATGATGCCTAATCTGATAGTCATGCTCCGAGAATGCCCATGCCCACCGTAACAGATTAACCCACTGAATAGCAGATTAAGCATCTCGGGAGGATAAGAAAGGTGTGTATGTGGTTTAGGTAATCCAGCTCTTTTAAATGCAGAAGCCTAAGAATTTGTGTGGCCCAAGTACTGTGCTGGAACTTTCAGAGCCAGTTGAACTGACTAAATGATCAGTGGCAAAGTAGTCATACTACGTTGCCACTGCTTTACACAAACCAGGCTGCTGTGTTGCTGCTGCTTTACCCAACCCAAAATATAGGACTAAATAGCTCATCTGGAGCATCGTGATAAAATGTTTTTGTAGCAGGTATCTGCATAGTGTTGTGATGGCATCCAATGCCTATGTTGGCTTTGTAGCTCTGCGTTGTGCTATGCGGATGTTGAGTAATTTGAGGCTTCCAGGGTTATACAAAGCAGTATAGGAGCTTCAGGGTATATATTTTGAATTTAGACTGAATCTCAATACTAACATTATCTAAGATTTCTTCATAGGTGTCTAGCATCAGTTCAGTTCAATTTAAAAACAAGAAGCTCACGCAGAGAGAACAATGCTGAAGGCACAGGGAAAAATGCTGTCCTTTTAAGGAATGGGAACTCATGTCTGAGTGTTCTTCTCTGCAGGAGTTGTCGATTTGCCCGAGGAAAACAGAGAGGCTGCTTACAATGCTATTACCTTACCTGAGGAATTTCATGATTTTGACCAGCCACTTCCTGATCTAGAGTAAGCTTGGTTTGCTTTTTTTTTATTTCCATGCAAATAATGTTTGGTTTTAGTTGGAGAACCTGGTTTTAAACAGCAAACTTACTGCTGAATTAAGAAGTCTGTAGGTAACTTGCATTCTTAAGTCTTTTAATGTACCAAGCAAGTATGCAGTCATCTTTGTGTTGATTTTAATTTTGTAGCCGCATGTAATTTTAACCAAAGTTAAAGCTGTCCCCACAGAAGCTTTTGAAAAACTCAGATACATATTATCATTTTCTTCTTTCTTCTCTGCAAGTCACTCTACATCACATACGTTCTCAGATTAGATGAGATTAGTTTTATAGAAATGTCCTTGTTGGCCTTGTGTAGTGGCTCTTTAAATTCTTAATACTAATGGGTTGCATGTAGACATAATAACAAGTATGCAACTTCAGTAGTTCTTGATCCTTAAAAAAATTGATGTTACCCTTTTGGATTATTTCTAATGGAATTTCTGGGGTACAGTTTGCTTTACTTGGTATTCTGTTCGGTTTATATTCAAATTAGAGTGTATACTAATTTGAAACTACATAAAAATTCTGTGTTCTTTTAAGAAGCGTACCTTAACATACCACAGTGTGTTAGCTTGGCTCTGTTACTAGGTATACTTTTTGATAAATTATATTAATAGCTTTGGAAGCTGAAGGAGGGGAAGTCTGTTCTTAGTTATTGAAATTAGTGACCCCAACATAGCAAGGAGTAAGAGAGATTGCTGATACGTTTCCCAGGAGCTAATGCAATTTGAATGATAGGTTTTAACCATGAACGGTCTTACTGTCTTCAGTATTGTTTTCTATTCTGTGTTCACCATCAGCTTTTTTATTAATTGTCTAAAGTGTGTAGTGTACTTCTTAGGAACTAATTCCACATTTATCTAAGCAGGCTCTTAGCTGTTACTGTTTAATTTTTTTTAAATGGAGATTTTTTTTTTTTTAATAACTGCCTTCTGTTTGTTTAAGTGATATTGATGTGGCCCAGCAGTTCAGTTTGAACCAGAGTAGAGTGGAAGAAATTACAATGAGAGAAGAAGTAGGCAACATCAGTATCCTCCAGGATAATGACTTTGGTAAAAATCTCATGTATTATTATGTGTTACTAAGCTAGCTTTGGTAACTGTAAGGTTATGGTTTTGCAGTCGCTATGGATTTCCCACCAAGTACAAAACAGATTAGATCAAACATGCTGTGTTTCTGTACATTTAATTTTTAGTTTGTACATGTCAGTTTTTCCAAAAAGCCTGTCCTCCTAATATTCAGCAAGCTTCTAGCTGCCTATATAAAGCTGAAGAACATTCAGTCAGGTTAATTAGTGAAGTACTAGGTCAGTTACAATTTGCAAAATGTGGTGTGAATATCAAGTCAGCTGTTGCTTTAATCGCAGGCATGTTTTCGGCTGGAAACTGCTATGAGATTTCTAAAGCTGAAGCAGCCAGTGGTGACTAGTTTACTTGTTTATGTATGTTTTCAAGGACAGCATTCTAAGATCTGAATCAAAGCCTGAAGTCAGTTGTATTTGAGTATCTAGTTTCCATTTTATGTAATCCATAATTCAGTAATCTTTTTGAAAGTATAACTTAGGTATTGATGGTGGTGTTGATTTGGTATTGGTTTGCTCTTTGTATATGAAGCTCAACCTCGAGGCATAAGGTACAACTTCTTTGAATTCCTTGGAATTCTTTCGTTTCAGTGCAGCTAAAATTTAGTAGGATCTTGCTAAAATCAAATACTTATAATACAGTGCTTTGTAGAGGAGGTGGTTATTTTTATAATTGTTCGAACAGTGTTTTTGCTATGGTATTGCTGGGCGTAATTGCTTACATCTTGTCATTAACTCTGCAATTAAGATAACTTGACATTTGGTCTTACATTTGGGCCTTTGCTGATTGATTGGCTAGTTCTCTTGCATCTTGGTTCTTTAGCATTTGTAGCAATGAAATGGTGTTCTTGCAGGTGACTTTGGGATGGATGATCGTGAGATGATGAGAGAAGGTAGTGCATTTGAGGATGATATGCTAGTGAGCACCAGTGCTTCCAATCTCCTACTGGAACCAGAACAGAGCACTAGTCACCTCAATGAGAAATCTAATCACCTGGAATATGAAGACCAATACAAAGATGATAATTTTGGAGAAGGAAATGATGGTGGAATATTGGGTCTGTTTGAGATTTTTTTTTTTTTTTTCCCCTCTGCCCTGCCTTCTGCCTCAATAATTAGTTCTTGGGGGGGTGAGGGGAGGTTGTTTCGTTTGTTGCCAAGGTCTGTCTCCAAGCTGTGCCTTCAGCAGTGGAATTCTGGTTTGTGAATGCTACAGCAATATAGATGATGTGTAGCATGTAAAGTGTTGGCATATTTCAAATGAAATGAAAGGAAATCATCCAGAGCTTTTCCTTTCCATACGGAACATTCTTCAGAGAAAAAGCAATATGCAGCTCTTCCTTCCAAGGGTTTAATTAATATGATGAGAATTGTATTAGTGCTAAGAAATATAGTAAGATGCAAATATGGCAAGGGCATTGTAATAAAGGTTATCTGTAAGCTCAAAATTTAAGCTGAAATGTGCCTTGAAAAAGCAGTCCTAATTGCTTTTGTGTCAGCTTTGAAAATACAGGTTTCTGTAACCTTTGCACTATCTTTATTTGCATTGTCATGAATTTGTCTGTACTTCTTAAGTTTCATGAATTTGTGGATGCAAAACTGATTCTTTCAGATGACAAACTTCTCAGTAATAACGATGGTGGTATTTTTGATGACCCACCTGCACTCTCAGAAAGTGGAGTAATGATGCCAGAGCAACCTCCTCACGATGATATGGATGATGATGATAATGTATCAAGTGAGTATGATCTAGGGCTAGACCTAGAATTACTTGTTTTCAGCTGGTTTGATTGGGATTCTAATTCCTTAAAAGCATGTTGGGCTCAAAAGTATGAAATGTGTAAACCACTTCAAGGTGTGGAGGAGGAGATGGGAAGGGTAGCACAGTTTCTTAATGTTTTGACATAGTGCAAGATACTTGTTCTAATCGGCAGTGGGTGGACCAGACAGCCCAGACTCCGTAGATCCAGTTGAACCGTTACCGACTATGACTGATCAGACAACGCTTGTTCCCAATGAAGAGGAGGCTTTTGCTCTGGAGCCTATTGACATAACCGGTGAGTAAGCTATTTCAGAATATTTTACTTGGGTCATCAGAGACCACCTTGGCTTGATGAAGTGAAAATGAATGTCTAGCACTGCTGCTGACTACTCAGTGGGAAAAGAAACCAGGGACCAAGTGCTGAATTCCTTTTATTCAAATGGTAGCCTTCCAGTACTTTCCACGTAGGTAGTTTACACTGATGGTCTTGGAGGATACTAGTTTGTAGTTTCTGCAGTCAGTATATATAGTGGCATGATGCTGTAGCATTTGATAAACATGCTAGTTAAAATACAATGAGTTGGAGTAGAACTCATCATGTCTTTAATTCTAATACATTATCTCTAGTGCAGCACAGGTCTCGATATGCTGTGTTTGATCGCCAAGAGTGACTGTTCATGCTGAGAATGACTGCTCTTCTAGTGATTCATAGCTTTAATGAATTGTTGGATTCAGGAGATGCATCTTTGTATTTGAAGTTCTACTAAATAGTGAAATTCCTTGTCTTTTTACCTGATGCAAGATACTTTCTTATTTTAACTGGTACGGTATTTGACTCATTAGAAACAGATCCCTGCGTTATTGTAAAACAAAACAAAAAGATCTGGAAAAAATGTAGTTTGTCCTGTGTTTTCAGACTGAACTCCAGGCCCTGTTACTGCTTGGTCACTTAAAAAGCCCTAGCGCTGCCCTCTGGTGGCAAGCTAGCAACAGAGGTCCCAGCTGATCAGCTGGGACCAGCAAAGACGGTGTTTGCCAGAGCTTCAGGGTCTGCTGCAGAGTGCCAGGCTGTAAGCAATTTACAGTAAAGTCATTCTAGAGCAGGATGAGAGGTACAGGTAAGATAACCACCCACATTAACACTACCAAAGCTCAGATAGGGCTTAGGGGAGAAACTTGGTGTGGTATTTCGACTCTTTGGTTGGAGGGACCTTACATCACAGGGGCTTGCTCCTGAAGAACATCAACCTGACAGGCAAGCCTTGAGGGAGGGAGACATGCAGCTGAGGACATTGAGGCTTAGGTAGATTCAGTAGAACTACAAGTATGCACAGAAGAAGCTGTAGGTTATGGGATAGCATTCGTAGTGTTTGACCTTTCATAGTGCTTATAGCTTTTCATTCCTTCTCCCAAAGTTTACATTGCCTTAAATTCTTGAGGCAGCTTTATACATGGGCAAATAAGACCTATACAGAACCTGGAAGATTTTTTTTTACAGTGTGGTATCTGTTTGAGCTAACCTTCGTTACGTGCTAAAAATCTCAACAGTCAAGGAAACCAAAGCAAAGAGGAAGAGAAAGCTGATTGTGGACAGTGTGAAAGAACTGGATAGCAAGACTATTCGAGCCCAATTAAGTGACTACTCTGATATTGTTACTACTTTGGACTTGGCACCTCCTACTAAGAAACTGATGATGTGGAAAGAAACTGGTGGAGTTGAAAAGCTTTTCTCTCTGCCTGCACAGCCTTTGTGGAATAATAGGCTACTGAAGGTAATGTTTTAGTGCACGTTCGTTTCTGAATGGACTATATGCCGGGTTGTGCTTCATATATAATAAACATCAGTATATGAATAGTGATATAGTGATAGCAGTATTCATAATTTAAAAAAAAACACCTTCATTGAAACAACTAAGATAACACCAAAGCTTAAAATATTTATCAGTTAAAAAAAAATAATTTATTTCTGTAATGTTATTACTGTTGGAGAGGAGCTTAAAAATGGGAAAGGAAGATGGACCGTAATTACTTGATCTGAAATGAAATTAAGGACACTGAGAACTACAGTAATGAATAATGTGACCTTTCCCCTGTAGCTTTTTACTCGTTGTCTTACACCTCTGGTACCAGAAGACCTAAGAAAGAGGAGGAAAGGTGGAGAAGCTGACAACCTTGATGAGTTCCTTAAAGACTTTGAAAACCCAGAGGTTCCCAGAGAGGAGCAGCAGCAACAACAGCAACAGCAGCAACGAGATGTCATTGGTTTGTGTCTAGTCAAAGATGCTCTGCTTTCCCTCAGAGCTTATTTTTTTCTTTTTGTGCCTTATATGAAGTCACCAAAGATTTTGAATGAAGCAAAGAGCTTTGCAGTGGTTGTGTAACTTGATATAAAGTCTGTGACTTAAAATAGCTTTTTTTTCCTCGAAGTAGAAGACACTTAGAGATGAGGTTTGATCCAGTGGATTAAATGGGTATTGGATTGGGTTGTATGCACATCTCTACCAAGTCTATTTCAGTTACTGCAGAAGTGGTGTAGGCTGTTAAGAGTGCTGAATTCTAAATTAGCAGCAGATTGGACTTAGATACTTTGGTACAGTTTCAAATTACATTACTAAAACTGGGTTTGTTGTGGAATATAGATGAACCTATTCTGGAAGAACCAAGTCGTTTACAAGAATCAATGATGGAAGGCAGCAGAACCAACCTGGATGAATCAGTTATGCCACCCCCACCACCTCAAACAGGTGTTAAACGCAAACTGCAGCAAGTAGAACCAGAGCCAGTGTTACCTGTGAGTAAGATCTTTTTGTTTTTTGTTTGAGACTGAGAAGTGGGTAGTGTCTTTGAGCAGGAAGTGACAGATTTGAGGCACTAGCGTTCCATGCTGTTGTGAGATATGCCGGAGTAGTATCAGCATCTTTGTCCCTGGGTAGTCTTTATGGTGCTTTTCTTAAGTGGAAGGCTTACTGAAACATTTAAAATGCAGGTAGGATAAAGAAATGGCACTGTTTCATCTAGGAAGAAATCTTCAAGGAGTAGGGTGTATTGCTTAGAAAACTATCACGTTCTGCTGGTCAAGTGTGTACAGACAGCTTTCACTGATGAAGAAAGGATTGTCGTAGCTGCGCAAACTTCTTTTTAAGACAGTCCTAGTGTTCCAGGGTTAAGGGTTCAAAGAAAAAAACCTTTGATTTTCAGGAAAGATTTCCTAGCTGAGTTATGAGTAGACTTGGAAATGAGCTCATATCTACCTCTTCTGTAAAAGCTGTAATGCAGTGTGAAAGGAAAACATATTTGTGAGGGGGAGAGGAAATGGGCAAAAAGGTGTATTCTTTTTCTGAATGCTTGCCTGATGAGAACAGTCTTGGTTTATGCAGTCTTTCTCATATTTGTGCGGTTTTTCACCCCACTTTTCACACATTTCTTGGCTAACAGGTTGTTTGCTGTAGAATGAAACTGTTAGATGTTACATTATCTTGCTAAAAAGGGTGGCAGCTGCTGTTCCTCTTGGCCATGTCATTGGGTGAAAGTGACATGGACTGTTTGTGCTTTATGCTGAAATCAATGTTGTTGGTGCACGTTGGGAGTTCTCTGATCATGCCAACCAGATCAGGCCTCTAGCAACATACCTGTAGCAGTACCTGCTGTATGACTCTAAACCAGAAGTTATTTTGAGCTATTTTAGGATATGTATAGAAACAGTTTCGGGTATCAAGGTAACTTTACTGTCAAACACTTAACTGTGTATGGTTTCAGGGGGAGAATACTGTATATCAGTATATCGATTTTATTAAAACTGACTACATAAATCCTGTTAAACTGTTTTTCTGGGTTTTCCTCTTCATACAAGTATCTTCTGAGAATGATACTTGAACACCAAAGTCACTCGTACGTTTTTGGAAACTTTGTACAAAGTACCAACATTTTAATTCCTTCATGCTTGTATTACAAAGAACAACATTTTAATGTTTTGAAGATCTCTTGTTTCAGTGAGTTGAAGTGTATTCATGTAGCACTGCATCTGGTTATGTGGGATTTTAAAGTTGCGTGTGCTGATCCAAGAAATGAGATCAGTAGTTTGGATGGTGGACTAAGTGAAGTTATTGGAAAGCCTTTTTCCGTATAGTGGTATCATAATTTCTGGTTTGAGTAGAATCTAAAGGATTAAAAATACATGTATGGACATCAAAACAAAATAAATTGCTTTTCATTTTTCAAAACTGAAAAATTCTGACAAAGGGCTAAAATTTAGAGACTTGCTTTGTGGAACTGGTTTGTAGCATCCGCATTCTGTTGTAAAAACACTGATAAAATGATGCTGTCAGTTTAACTGTATTGTGTACTCTTAAAGCATCCACCATCACAACAGCTGGAAATACCACCTGTAGAAATGCCTCCAGAGGAGCCCCAAAACATCTGCCAGCTAATACCAGAGCTAGAACTTCTGCCAGAAAAAGAGAAGGAGAAGGAAAAGGAGAAAGAGGAGGAGGAAGAAGAGGAGGTAAGAACTCTGTGCAGAAAGGTTTTGTGTGTTCCCTAGCACTGTTTGACTTGGGATTCATCAAATGGCATAAGAAATAAATCTTTAGTCCTTACTTGGGAAATTATAACCTTCGGTAATGTCAATTTTAAAATTATTCCATGACCATTTTATTTATATTACTCAATTTTATAAATTGCCTGTATGTTCTGCTTTGAATTAGAGGGTTCTCCTGTTGTTGGCACATGGTTGGATTAAACCACTTTATTTATGACGACTTACACAAGAAGTTTTGAACTTAATTTTATGGTTCTATTCTAAATAGTCCATGCCACTTTATAAAAGTTTTGTAAGAAAACCATCCATATCCTAAAATGTGATAACTGAAGTTGTTTCTCAGCTACAACACTTAATTTTCTGTGGATATCAAAGTAAATTTAATTGACTTTTTTTTTTACCCCCAAAATGCATAATACTGAATTAGTTTTTTAAGAACTGTTTTATTGTTGAAAAAAGAATGTATCTGGACATGTGAAGTTTCCTTCTGTTAACAAGTCACATATACAAAGGAATGTGAATTGATTTAGTCAGTTACTTTAGTCAAGATGATTTCCCTAGCAATGTAAACAGCTGTTAGAATATTTTCAGTTTGAAGGGACCTACAATGATCCAGCTGCCTGACCACTTCAGGATGTTGCTGGATGCAGAGAAATGTTACTTTGAAAGTAGTACAGTGTAGAGGAAGAAATGCATGCTGACTTGATTTTGAGAAATAAAAAAAAATTGCCACACAGTTTTTCTGCACAGTTTGAGGTTCATGAGTTAAGACTGGAAAGAAAGCAGATACTGTTTGTGTGTGTTGCTTTGGTGGTGATTTTTTAAATTGCTGATTTGAAATAAAGTGCTGCTTACTTTAAAGTTCTTCACGTCTTCTGTAAACACGTGCTGTTCTGTGTAGGCGAGTGCTTCATAGGACACAGGGAGCCGAGTAGTTACAGCTGGCCTGTGCAGCTTTTAGTAGCAACTTGTTTTCCTTTTCAAAGGTTCTGTTTCCCCAGTGAAATAATAGACACCAGTGTGTTCTCAGTACTTGCAAAATGAAAGTGTTGATGCATGTTCAGTACTAGCAATACTGAATTGAACTGAAGTGTCTCTTCTCATTCAGCTGTCGTGACTGAACTTCTTTGTTTTACTAATTGTCAGCATAACATTTTGAGGTATAATCACAGTGGCTGGCAACCTTACAGTACGTCAATTTACATGTGTATCTTCCTCTCCTGCCTATTCTGGATGTATCCTGTGACTCAAGTTGTCTAAACCCTCTGGCTTGAAAAGCTGCAATGATAGCTAGAAATACCTCTTTTACTTCATAATGCAGTAGATGAAAACTTACTGTTTTGTAAGTGTGTGAATTTTGGCTGCTTATAGGAAGAAGATGGCACAGGGGGTGATCAGGATCAAGAAGAAAGGAGATGGAACAAGAGGACTCAACAAATGCTTCATGGACTTCAGGTAGACATGATAATTTGCATTCTCTTAAAGCAGCTTTTGAGTGTGCCCACCGACACTTTTGACCAGAGTTACGAGGTTAAGAAAGAGCTTTCTTTGCAGTAGATGTTACAGATTTATAATATCAGTGCTGTATTGGGGCCAGGGAGGGGGGAGGGATGCTTGTGATTGATTATATCATTTTTCCAAAGATAAAATTGATTAAATCTAATTAAATTTAAGTTGATTAAATCTTGTTTCCAAAGGACATTTGAAGTAAAATTTTTCACTGAAGTGTTTGTCAGACTTTATGTCCACTCTTGGTGTGCAAGACTGCCAGAAATTCAAATTTTAAAATAATTGGGTTTGATTGTGTTTTTAAGGAAACCTGAGCACCTCTGACTTTGTGCTCTGTGACCCTAGGCAAACCTCATCAAGGTCTAGGGATGATGAAACCATTTTACAGGATGTTTACTTCTGGCTAGGCTAGCTGGAGAACTTCCGTGCGATGATAAGCTGAATCTATAACAACTGCGGGAATCTGACCTTGGCTGAGGTGCAGCATTACTTTTCAGCATGTGGCTTCAGTCTGCACAGTCAGATAATCTTTCCAGGATGGATTCTTGCTTGCTAACACTTAAGTTCAAGTGTATACTTAAGCTTTTAAGTGCAAACTGCTGTCTGTTTGCATGTAGGTCTCTGTATGTGTACTTCATATATTCTTGGACTACCTTTGCCTTTCAGTCTAGTTTGCAGTTCCTGCCCCTTTGTTCCCTTAAAACATTTTGGTCAGCTGTCCCGGCTGTGTCCCCTCCCAGCTTCTTGTGCACCCCCAGCCCACTCACTCCAAAAGGAGAACATGTGCTCCCGTCCAAAACATAGCACCAGAGAAGCTGCTGTGGAGAAAACGAACTCTGTCCCACTCCAGCCAGTACAACTGTTGCGTAAAAGCAATTTTTGAAGTATCGAGATCTTTAGTTGGTGATGTTGTGTAATGTTTTCCTCTCTGAATGTTTCATCATAGTTTCTGTGAAGAGCTTCAGAATTCTCTTTGGACCATGTCTAGCTTTTTTTTTTTTCTCAATTCTTTCTTCCATTTGCCCAAAAGAGCATCACACTGGATGGCTGAAACATTAAGTCTGTAATGAGATTTGAAGTTAAGATCTGTTTAATATGAAGTAATTTTGTTTGGCCAGCGTAATATCTTTTCATCTAGTCGATATTCCAGAACAGACGGTTCTGTTTTAAATTGAAGACGTCAGTTGTTGTTCTAGCCAGCAAACAGATGTATTTTCCTGATTTTTTTTTTTTTTTATTTTTTTTTTCCTTCAATATTCTGACCAAGACTTTGAAAAAGTGTTAGTGACTTTGGGTAGTAGTTTCAGACAAGCAGAGGAGTTTTAGCGATAATTAGGCTTTCACCTTGGGAAAACTATGCATCTTTTAAAGAACCTTAGTTCTTGAAATTTTGTTTTAAACAGTAGATCATGGTTATTATTGGAGTTATTTTTATTTTGAGAAATAAAATAGGATTCTTTATTCTAAAATATTTGTCCTGTAGTCAAAAAAGACTGGCTAGCCATTGGTGCAGAAAGAAAATCCTGTGCTGTACTACAGTGCTTCTGGAATAAGTTGCACAGATTCGAGACTGATTTTTCAAACATTTCTGGGAAGCCTCCTACATTTCATGTAGATAAGATCCATACAGAAATTTTCATGTACATGTTGTATTGTCCCCATCCAACATCGAGTCCTTCCCAATCCCTCACAGTGTTCTGGGGGTGACAACAAACAGAATATTTCCAACGGATGTTCTTCTTTATATGTAGTTCTCTAATTTATGGTATCAATGTTTGTGTTTTTCAGAGAGCTCTTGCTAAGACTGGAGCAGAATCTATCAGTTTGCTTGAGCTGTGCAGAAATACGAATAGAAAACAAGCAGCTGCAAAATTCTACAGTTTCCTGGTACTTAAGAAACAGCAAGCGATAGAGTTGACGCAGGAGGAGCCTTACAGTGACATCATTGCAACACCTGGTCCCCGATTTCATATTATCTGAATGGTTAGGTAGAGCAGAGCTAGTGTTCGTTTCACTAGTGCGTACGTGTATTGCCCCATCTGTAGGGCCCACAAGACCATTGCAGGATATAGAGATTTTACTGTCTGTATAATGTCTTTGGTTTTCTTTTTGGGTTATTTTGGTTTTTGTATTTTAAACTTACCACTTAAATTTTTAGTGAACCTGCTGGGGTGGGTGGCTTAAGTTCCAGCTGCAGAAACCAGACAGCTCGAGGACCCAGATGAAGATTGTTTTAACAACTCGGAGCAGATGTGTGCAATATTGGTGCATGTAATGTTGAGTATCAATGAAAATGTCTTAGGATAATTTGACTAGTTGATTCAATAGTGATATTTTTAACCTATACAAGTGAACCTGAGTGGCAAACCTATTGTCTGATTAAAAACTTTGCCAAACTCGTCTAAAATGTTCAGTCTGCTTCTCATAGTAGTGGATTTTTTTTTCCCCTTCCCTAGATCTTTGTGCATACCGTGGGTCTCTTAAAGCTGCCCATATGCAAGGTAGTGCCTGATGAGTCAGCTTGCTTTGTCACTGCATTTTTGCAGTCAGATTTTTGTAGCCCTTGATGCTAAGGGGAAACAGGTGTCTGTGGAAGGTACTTCCTCCACGGGGTACTATTGTGTACATGAAAGGACGGAACATGCGTTAAGCATTTTAGACGAAACATTCCTTTTCATTATCACCTCATTATGGTCCACTACTGATAATGGCTAATTACTGTTAATAAGCGTCAAATAAAAACTCTAGTCATTTCATTTAAACCTTTAAGATATCAAAATGCTTTAGGTTTGTTAGAGCTGTATATAAACTCCAGACTTTTTAAACAGACTTCTAGATTGTAAATTATCTGATTTTTATTAAGCAGGCGTATGAAGATAAGAGAAGTTGAACAGACTGCCTTTGTGAAGATGCTAACTTCAGATACCACCTGTACCGAAAGGGCAACAAACTTGAATATACAGTACAAACAGGCACAGTTCCACTTAATTGTGTAGTGTATTAACGGCTCTTTGGATATATTTATGGTTTTAGTATCAGTTTTTCCAATAATGCACACTCCTGTGTTCAAAACATTTTTATCAGTTCTGGAAAAAAAAAGTCCCATTTGATTTTACTTACAAAGAATGAAGCTTTACTGATAGACCAGGTAGCACCAGAAATTATGTGAATATATTGATTATGGAAACCTGTCTTAACTTTTTTTAGGGCGAAATTATTCACACTGAAGGTTCTGGTTTTAATGTCGGCACTTTTGTGAAGTAACTTTGGGACTCTGAAATGTCAGTGTATACTCAACTGTAAAATTATGTGAATGTTTAAAAAAATCTGAGACTACATGATGACCATGTTCTAATAATCCTAGAAAAAGTTAATTGTATAAAGTTACTGCAGCTTTATTTTCAACATGATGTGCCTGTAAAACCATGATTTCCCCCTTTGTAAAAAGAGACATTGTAGATAACTTGAATGTTTAATTTGGAAAAGGTCATTAGTTTCTTGTTACACATTTTTAGTCTGTTTTTGTTGCTTTTCAAGGTTAATATTCTTGAAAATAGTTGATGCTGTTATGTATAACTTTTCTAATAAAAGTTGTGTTATAAGCTGTTATTGTATTAGCTCTGTATCATGTTTGAACACCTTTCATTAATGTAGTAGGGACCTAGCAATTACGGGTTGCTTGTTTTCGAGTTAGGAGTGGAGGTGTAACGATTTAGCTGTTGGAGAGATTTAAAGCTTGAATGTGTAAATAGATTTCTTGCCATTAGGAAGGCAGAGTTATTTTGCTGGCCGTACTGTGGTTTCGTTCAAGCGTTCTGTGCTAGGAATGTCTGTGCGGAAAGTTAGGGGAGACTGCCTGTAAAATGTGATTCATCTCCATGCCAGTCCCCGCTGAATGCCAGAAGAGAGCCAGCTTGAATTCTTTCAGCCCTGCTGCTCCCTTGCTTCTGGAACCACCTCTGCCTGTGGGCACATCTGTGCTCCTGAAGTTAGGTGCTCCTGGTAGACCCAGACGCCTGTGGAAGCAGTGCGTCTCCGCGGAGTCCCTCGGGTTACCTGCGGAGCTTACGCAGAGCCCCGGGGTAAGGAGTGCTGGTCGCTGTGGGCTGTCCCCGGGAGCTGAGGAACCAGCCGGGATCCGATAAGTTGACTTCGCCTGGGCTCCGCACAAAGGTGCTTCCCCTGCGGGAGCCGCTGGGCTGGCGCCGTGCTGCGGGGCTGGCGGGACGCAGGGCTCTGTGCGTGTGGGTGCAGCTCGCCTGCACCGGATAACGAGGACTTGGTTTTTCATTCCTTTGGTTAATGCTCTCTGAGGGACAGCAGTGCGGGGACTCAGGTACTTGGACTAGAATGAAAGGTAGCTTTTCTGCCTTTTCCTTCTCTTCTATCGATGACTAGGACATGTTGATCAGGCTCTTGATTACAGCAGTGTGATCAGCACTCACGACAAGCTGATTTTGCCCCTACAGTCTGAGGCAGTGAGTGCGAGCTCTGCTTTCTAAAGTACAGGATTTGTTACTAGTTTTGAATGTGGGCTGCGAGTAGTACTGACAGACTTGGGTTTCTTGGAAGGCAAGCTTCACAGTCACACACTGATCAGCTGCTGAATAAGGTCTAAGGAATGGTGATGGACAAAGCATTTGTGTTTCTCCTGTATCTACAAGACGTGTATTTCCCCGCTCTGTTACTGTACGGACAGGTGACGAGGTGCAGAGAGGGTCTCTGTTGCACAGCATTTATTCTGTTTTCCCTATGACTGCTGTTTTTTACAAAGATAGTGGGAGCACTTAAAAAAAAAGTACATCTGCATTTTATTATCGTTCCTCTTCAAATAAATGTCTAAACGGTTTTAAAGGAGCTAACCATAAGCATTTGGTTAGCTTTCAGTAGAGAAGAAGCCATTTTCCTAGCAGTTCTGTGAGTAACGCCATCAGCTTTTCAGAGTTTCAGTTTCAAGTTCAGCAATTCATTTTAGGAACAATGAAACAATGAGAGGCATTTCGATTTGATCGATGCCACTGCTGTGAAATGTCTTCCTTGCTGCTGTACCAGTCAGGCTGGAATGTCTCTGGCTGCAGTGTTACGCTGCAGCACCACTGAGGGGAAGGAGCTGCTGCAAATGCCTCTTGCTCCTTGGCCGTCCCTGCTGGCAGCAGGTTCCTTCTGTCTGCAGATCTGAAGGGTTTGCAGCGTTGACGACCGTGCATGCCCTGCTTTCCAAATTGCTCCTTTTTGGTGGGTGAAAAGGAGAATGGTTTGTGAGTCTAAGGAAATACTCCTGCGAGGAGATTCAGTTGCTGAATGAATTCCTGCCCTGCATGTTTCACCACTGTGAAGGCAAACTGCTCCAGGTCTTCCTCGGGAGAGCTCTGTTCTTATCCCAGCTGGGGTGGAAGGGAGGAAGGCAGGTAATGTGAGCTGCATCTGCAGGTCAAATACCTCATTGCCCGCTACTCCTCCCCTTCCCAGCAGCTCCTTGTAGTTCACAAGACATTTTATAGTTTGAGCCAATGCCTCCTCCCTGGAAGTGTTCGAGGCCAGGTTGGATGGAGCTCTGAGCAGCCTGGTCTAGTGGAAGATGTCCCCGCTCATGGCAGGGGGGTTGGACCCAGATAATCTTTAAGGTCCCTTCCAACCCAAACCTTTCCATGATTCAATACTTCCAGCTATCACTGGAACTCCCACTTCAGCATATTAAACGGACTTGGTCAGCAACCTAACTGGCAGCTGTTGTGTACGGCTTCACTTCAGGAACTTTGAAAGTCTATGGTGTTAAGGATGCTGAGCTGTGCCCCTCATTTGTAGACAGCAGATGGCCTTTTCTGCTTGGGTCTTTCCAGGTAGAGGCCTCCTACACCTGCAGGTAAAGGGAGGCAAACTGCAAAGGGTCGTTCTCCGCTCGCTGTTGTCATACCGCTGCCATGCGTGTCTGTGTGGTGGTATGGAACAGATGAGTTTTTCTGGGAGGAGTGGGGTTCTGGTGAGTTGCTCTGTTTCCAAAGCTCTTAAGTGTCCACTACTTGTGGAACGTAATTTCCGCAAGTGGTTATCACGTTCCTCCTTGTGCTTCTTCAAAGGTTTTTGCTTTTGTTACACCTACAAGGATTGGCTAGCCTATATGCTGTGCACTTCTGCAAGACAAACACATAGAAAAGCCAAAGGACCGGGAAATAGATTGTCCCAACACACAAGGAGGAAAGGACAATTCTCTCTGCATTTCTTGTGAACCTCTGAAGGTCTCTGAAGCCACTGGAGAGACAAGAACAGGAGGCAGAAAAAGGGAAGGCTTTCCCTCGTTATTCTTACGGGAGCTGTTTTTATATTTGTTTTAGTTCCAAACATTTTCATAGCGAGTCCAAAAAATTCCAAAATCTCAGCTAGGAGAAAATATCTATATTAGCCAAACAGTAATGTTGATGTTGTGTTATGAGTAGAACAAAGTGCCAGAAACTTTCTGGGAGAACACACCCTCCAATTTCGCTTGGCCCGAGCTATTCCCCAGAAGCCAGGAAGGATGCAAGAAGCAGTCTGGCTGCTGTGAGCTACGTCTCTACATGCTCTCCCTTCCCCAGCCCCCCTGCTCTTCTCTTGTGCCCAACTTTTGTTTCCAGTAAAAACATTAAACACTATAACATAGCCTGAAACTAACACTAAATAACTGAGGACTGTGTGGTTGACCTTTAATCATGGATGTTTATAAAAGATTTTTGACATTGATCAAGAATCCTTGTGATGAGAAACACAGACGCCGAGCATCCTTCTAGAACAGATGGGGGTTTAAAGCCAACAGCGTTCTCCATGCAAGGACTCCTCTCAAAATTAAGCGGCTCTGCTGCTCCCTTGGAATCCTCTACCCCTCTCCCTGCCATGCAGTGCCCAGGTAGTGCTGGCAATTATTTGTACAATTCCGTTATTTGGGTTTGGGGATGGTGGGAGCTGCTTCGGGGTAAAACCCACCAAAAGAAACATGGGGCTTTTTTCCTCCAGCTGGATCGGTTCCTACATCCTGCGCGCTGGGCAGCTGTACAGAAACTTGTGCCAGCATAACACAAGAAGCACCAGGCAGGAGAACAGAGAAGGGAAGGGGTGAGTGCTGCCTTTTCGGATGCCTGCGCCAACTTTGCATGTGTGTTAGATCAGTCTGAGAAAATGATTCACAATAATGCTGTTTGAATTCAGCAGTCCCAGCACTGGCTAACACTGATGGATTGGCGTGTTTATCGTCAGCTTGCACACCAGCATTAGAATTTCTGCTTTTCCGAGGCAGATGTTGAATGTTCTCCCTCAAATCGGGTATTTCTGTGACAGAGCTGAAGTCCAGCCGCTGCCTGAGGATGTGTCTGCGCTAGCTTTCTGCTCATTTTGAGGAAGCCGATACGGCCAGTCCTCGCGTCACTGGAGAGGAAGCCAGAATTAGCATCAACGTGCGCTTCACAGGCAGCGTGTGCTGCTCGTCGCCATGGATTGTTAACTCTGAAACGAAGGGGTCGGGATACCATAAACCACTCCACCGCTGAGGGTTTTTGCAGAAAAGTTCAGCTAGATCTGGTTTTGTACAAATTAAGCTGCTTCTCATGTTCCTTGACTACGGGACTAATCTCCAAAACAAAAGAAATGTTGATGTTTAAAGAGTAAGAAACCACAGTCAATGTTGTGAGGGAAAAATAGGAGAAGCAGCTTAGCATTTGGATTCAAAAGTCAAATTTGATGCTTAACTTAGAGAATGTTTCTTTGATTCAAATAACTGATGAGAGACCCGGAAAATGAGCTAAATGTACCATTTTGCGTTTTGTAGTGAAGCGCATGCAAACCTTAAGCTAGTCTTGCTGATGCTGAGGGAGGCAGCAATGAGCCAGAAAAGGCACAAAAAGGTTTGTTATGGTGGCAGCTACTTAGCAACGCAAGCTGCAGGTTTTCCTTGATGATTTCTCAAGACTGAAGTAAGTGTGGAAGACACGGGGTGCTTCCAGTGCTAAGCTTCATCTTCACATCTGTCAGAAATAGTTCCAGTTTGGTAATTGTGGCAGACTGCTCCCCGCGGTGTGAATAGCAGCTGGGATCTCTGTCGCCTGCGCCACCGAGCCCGTGGAATTACAGGGACGCTCTGCTGGGAGCTGAGCAGATAGCCCTCATACTAAAAAGCTTTAAAGCCAAGCCCGAGAAGAGCAGACCTGCCGCATGTGAGAGGAGCACCTCAGGAGCACTGGCCCGTCCTTGCCGCCAGCAGCAAAGCTGCCGTCATTCCCCTGCCTCGCCCGTGCTGCTCCCTTGGCAGGGGCTATGTAGCCAGCGCAGCGTTGCAGATGTTTGACAGGTTTTGCTGGTCGCCAACGAGCTGCTTTTGACGGGGCACAATGGGGCCAGCGGCTCAGCCTCTGGTGCACACGACTGCGGAGGAGGTTTCCGACCTGATGGCTGAGAGCTGCTCCCCGGGATCAGCTCCAGATTGCTCCCGACACACAGAGCCCAGGGACGAGGAGGCTGAGCCTGTGCACAGGGGAGCGTTAGGTCCAGCTAGATCGCTCTGCATAGAACCTTACCTAAAAACATTCTGCATTTATGGCAGATTTTATTCTTATGACTCAGTAAGCGCTGTTTCTGGTAGGAAAAGGCCCTTCTGGTTCGATGTGATGTGCGGATCATTCACACCCCGAAGGAGATACGGCGGGTACCAAATCCAGCCAGATGGAGCCCGAGCCTGGACTGAAAGTGAGATGACTGTGGGTTTTCATCGTAAACGAGGTGGAGGTGTGAGGTCTGCCAGCTGTGGAGGTGGATTCAGCACGATGAGAGCCAGGGCCTCCAGTTCAGCTGCAGGTTTGAAATCCAGAGAGGTAACTTAAAGCAAAAAATAATGCTTTAAGGTCATTGGACTAGCCTGCTACAAAAACTGTATATTATTTGAAAATTTCAACTTCTATCAATGCTGTCCAAAATAATTCTGTTCCCAACACAGGAGAGAGAAATCCAGTTTAACCAAAAGGTACAGGTAGCAATCATAGAATCACAGGTTGTAAAAGACCTCTAAGATCATCAAGTCCACCCCTCCTCCCAACACCACCATGCCTACTAAACCATGTCCCAAAGTGTCACATCTACACATTTTCTAAACACCTCCAGGGATGGGGACTCCACCACCTCCCTGGGCAGCCTGTTCCAATGCCTGACCACTCTTTCAGTAATGAAATTTTGCCTAATATCCAATCTAAACCTTCCCTGATGCAACTTGAGGCCGTTGCCTCCCATCCTATTGCTA
>Ga0181612_162666_pt1 | contig 25949 bp, 8 predicted proteins | sample HoacroProtozoa21_FD_119630 | JGI IMG/M metagenome (GOLD analysis project Ga0181612, IMG submission 119630) | Hoatzin crop microbial communities from Cojedes, Venezuel. Combined Assembly of Gp0051906, Gp0051904, Gp0051908
AACCCAAAACTTTCTATGATTCTATGATTCTATGACCGCGTGCAGAAAAAAAGGCGACTGAATCTTCCCCTGGCTAATATTATCCCGTTCTTTCCTCAGCACAGACCCAACCACCGATTTTAGGTGGACTCTTACTCAAGCTATAATGACTCCCAGAGCTCTGTGTATACAGGGGAAATTTGTCTTATAGCACTGCCTGGAGAGAATACAGTTAATAGTCTGGATGAAGGACATAAACAGTGGTATACCCTTATTTTTAGTCTCTAGGAATCAGTAAACTGATACGGAGTATCATAGTATACTCTTCTGGAATGTATGAGAAAAGATGCTGTCTTACAATCAGGCTGGCCATAGACAAAAAATCTCTACTGCTTTTCCTCTCTTAACCTCAGTTAAACTTCAGTGGCACCCCCAGAGGCTTCTACCTTCAGGATAAAAGAAGCAGCAACTGATTTTTCTGCTGGTATTTCATCATGCACAGATATAGATGAAGCTGAGTTTACAAATGAATTCCCACAATGGAGGTGTCTCTTTCCTGTAATGACATAAAAGATCACACCATTCTTAAAATTCAACAAAGTAGAATGGTTCCCCTAATTTCAAGTAGATTAGATAAACATTCCCAAATGCTTCTAACTAATAGTAAAGAGAAAAACTAAAGTTCAGGAAAGAAATGTGATTGAGTTTTCTGGCATGCCCTGAGTACTCAGCATAACAGCAGAGTTATTTAAGCTTTCCTTTTAAAAAAAAAAATAAATTTTGAATATAGTTATGCATTGCAAAAATCAAGCTTATGGCATATAAAATGTATGCTGAAGATATTTTTTAAGGTCTTTACATCTAAAATACTTGAAGTATTACCACTAGAGGAGATATTTCTCATTCTTTTTGATAGTAGTTCTTGACGTCTACTGGCCCATGCATAGAAGTGCTGGAGTTATAAAGTAGTTCATATTCTTTTTCTGTGTCTTTTTTTTCTTTTTATTTTCCTCTTTTTTAAAAAATTTATTTTCTTGGTTTGCAGCTGCACTGGAAAGACTTGGAGACAGGATGCTGTCTGGAAACAACAGCTGAGGATCTCTGGGTGAACAAACTGGGGACCTTGATTATTCTTGACCTTTGACAAAGACCTCAGGTTTATTCTTAACTTTTAGATACACATACTGTCTTTATGGACAGAGATAAAAACACTTCTTTCATTATTAAACCAAAGTTAGTTAAGTAGTTGTTGGCAAAGTCTGTATATTCAAAAAAAGACTTTAATTTATTTTTCTTAACCTGAGTCATTCTGATAGTGCAGGGAAAACTCAGCTCTAATGGATCTCCCCTTTGGTGATACTACAGTGTTGAGAGCTGTAGCAATTTCATATTTGAGAAATTTATTTTAAGACTGCATTTAGTTTCTGTTCCTTTCTCCTAAATAAATTTTATTACTCATATTCAAATTTTTAGGCAAAATCCCAATTTATTCATGAGGTGAAATTAATGGATTTTAGATGAAAATTCAGTGACTATTACTAAAGTTACTAAAATGACTACTTCTTTTGTCTTTCTTTGGTACCCAAGGAAATGATCACTTCTTAGGATCTTTGAATTGAATCAATCTCACCCAACCTTTTCTATTTAAAACGGACATTTAATGAATGTACAGTAGCAGAAAGGACATACATGACAAATCTACCTTGCTTTGACTCACACTGGGATTCCTAACTTCACCTATCTAAATAGAGCAATAAGTAAAGCTAATCTGCAAGCTCTGGAAAGGACAGATAGAAATAAGGATCACCAGAGGACTGTTCATTCTATCAGTGTAGGGCACTTATTCTAGGATTTGCAAATCTCTGTTAGAGATGTCTGTCTCTCTATGTCATCTATAGAATGAGATTAATTCCTCTGCGCAGGCCGTGAGATTCTGAGGTGCCCAGGAAGAGCAAAAGAAGAGCAGGAAATTGGATAACTTGGGAAATTGGTTGCACCAGGGGAGGCAGAGACAGGGGGGGAAAGGTGTCATCAGGTAAAGTGGAGAACACTAGAACATAAGGTTGTGAGTCATATGAGCTACCAACATGGGGTAGGAGCATATGATGGGCAAAAGGCTGTGAAGAAAAATGACTGGTATGAGAAATATCTAACTATAGGCATAAGACAGAAATAAGTAGAAGGCTAGAGGGAAAGTATGAATTATGCAACTGATTATCCTTTCTGATTAGGAAATGAAGCCTCAGGGGTAAAATGGCAGCTCTTCACAATTTAGGAGATAGCAAAGAGTCTCTGAAATTCTATCCAAGCATCAGACAGAAGCCTGCAGTTTTGTGCGGGTATTTTATTTTTAACTTGAGAAGATAACAATAAAAAGCACAAAAGGAAGAGCTCAGAGCAGCTGGCTTCCCAGCAGAAGTGAAAAAAGTCAGCAGGCAAGCAAAAGCAACAAGAAGAGTAGTGGAGAACTTTTAAATTCCAGATCCCAATTAAAGCTTAGAAGAAGATTTTTAAGTCCCTTAAGGGAAGGTGGCTGGGGAGATGTCATTTGGAGTTGCAGAAATCATGCAGACAATGAGACAAGAGAATTGCTTTAAAATGTAGTGAGATAGAGTAGACCTCAGCACCAACTTCTAAATATGATACAAACAGTAAAATGAGGGAATTAACCATCATTATAAAAGAAAAAATAAAATTACTTCTTATAAATACAAATAACTTCTTTATAAAAGAGAAATAATACCTCTTGCATCATAGAATTCTTATACCCATATTTATATTTCTTCGGGCTTCAGTAGAAGCATTCATAATTTCTGAAATACTCAGATTTAGTTTGAAATAATCAAACTAAATGGGCTTTCAAACTGAAAAAGTATTGTCTGCTTATCAGGGAGTAACTAGCCTGTATCAAACATGTTTCTAGAAGGGAAAACTGAGCAATAAAAACAACCTATCATGAACAGAAATACCCGTGTACAATAAAGGCAAAAGCTGAAGCTACCTTCACTACTGATAACATAAAACAACCAAAAAATGTTTGCTCTAGGGACATACAAAACATAATCTGTTGGTGCTATTATTTGTGTCATTTCAAGAAATGGACTCAGAAATTGAAATGGATAGCAGAGTATGTGTGCATGAGTTGAAGTGAGTGTTTCCTCACTTTGACTCATATGTTTACATTTTTGAGAAGTAAATATTAAATTTGATTTTTTTTTGCTAGCTGTTTAGTGAATACAGTATTGTACATATGGCAAAACTAGTGCCACTGGCCAAGAATACAGAGAAACATTGCCTTCCAAGAAACATGGTGTGTGTGGGGAGAAGAGGGAGAATAGATGCAAATAGAAGTAATTTTCTTTTATTTAGCTTTAGGGGCAAAATGTTTTATACAGCTTGCTGTGCTAAAACTAGGTTACAATATATCGTGTTCAGTACTACGTGTAATCAGTGTTTAGGGCTCTTTATTTTCTCAGATAGCTCCATTTGCGCATTCAGACAGAGCTTGTGCCATTTCAGTGAATCTCCTGTTGCCAGGAGTTACACGTATCAAATAAACTGTAGATTAGCCATCTATGGATTGTGTAGAAGTTTTACCATTTGGAAAGTCTAATACAGAAATATTACTATTTCTGAGTCTATCAGTACATTATAATAATTCAGATGTCTTTTACTTTCAACATTAAATTCTCATACATACCTGCAGATGTTGAGCTTGTCAACCTTTATTTCCTGGTTAAATCTAAGGCTTACACTTTCTTTTTATAAAAAAATGATCCCTTTTCTGAAAATTTACTAATGGAAGTGAAGACAGTTTATAAAAAACAGGAAAGGAATGCTATCTGAAAAAATATTTTACTTTCTGCTGCCTATCACTATGTTCTTGCTGTCTTGGGAGGAATTATATCTTGGGAGGAGTTATACTTCTAAACACCGTTTATTAAAGCAAATTTGCTGAGGTTACACACCTCCTAAGTTTAATAACAGGGATAGAGAGAACTTTTTTAAGAAGAATATTTTCAATCAGTGATAGCTGGGTGGTGGCCTGTGCTATAGAAAGGCACAAGTGTACAAACGATATCAGGCACAAGAGGCCAGTAAATAATTATAACAGGTAATCTGGGCTTTGTTTTGAAAGGTAACTGTCAAACATAATAACACGACAATAAAGTAAGAAGATATATACAGAAATTCAAAGTTGCCGAATAATAGTGTTTTTAAACACCATGTGACCTGCCATGAATTAAAAAAAAAGAGAAATTACACCATCTGTTTTCATTCAGCTTGTTAAAAACACTCTCAGGCATTGATAAGACCAAAAAGCATGGTAGATTAATTTGATTTTAGTGTAGCGGGAAAGTACATCATCTATTCCCTTCACCTGAGGGAGCCAGAGATCCTTGTTCTGCAACAAGTCGTGGTGCATTGGGTTCTCCCATGGAATAAAGTGATCATTGCTTTCAAGCAACTGACAATTACTTGATCCTGTCTGGTAACATTTGTTATTTCAAAGGGTATAATTTTTGTAATGCTGCTATCCATTTATCTTGGATATCATGGTTCTGTCATTCTCTTTCTTGACCACCTGGATTTTTAAGATGGAATGCCCATTTTAATGGCAGAATATTCTAATGGTACTCTTATCACATTTGTCTGCCGATTTCTCTTGTGCTCACCCCTACAATGGGTCTCAATAGCAAGGAGAAGGCATTCTATCTAGAATTACAGAGCAGAAATAGAATCAAAGTCAAGATGATTTATCACAGGCCACATTTAAACAATCGTTATTTTGTAAAGAGATTTTGTGAAATAGAAAACATTTTGAGACTTACTTTCAAAATTTTTTTCATTATTGGAGCACCTGGAAGTCTTTGATCAGAATCCCATTTTGCAGGGCACCATGCAAACAAAGTACAAAAAGATGGTCTCTTCTCCAAAGAATTTAAAATCCAGGGGTAAGATAACAGGAAGCAGATACAGGCAGACAGGGGAATCAAGGAAGCCATGAGTCAATACAGAACTGCGAGTCAAGAGAGAAAACACTGATTTCAATGTGGCTCGTAACTGAAATTTTCAGCAAAAGGACATTTCTAAGGCGGTCAGAGGAGTGCAAATAAAAGTTTTCATATAACTTCACAGGAATGTTTTTTTAAATATTTAACAAACTGACAACGGTATTGTAACTGGAGGAACAGAGATCAGAGTTAACAGATGCAGAAAGATAAATGGTAGATTGTTAAAGAAAACATAGGTAGCTTACGTTTGATTTGATGGTTGAAGAGGTGCTTGCAAGAGCTGGTGGACACACAGGGTATGGAACTGCATCAGCCCTCCAGGTGGGTGTGCATGGGGCAAGCTTGGGAAGGTCAGGGAAGAGTATGCTACTGTGATCCAAATGGGGAATTATTAGTGCTCAGAGAAGTTTTAGCTTTGTGGATTGGTAAATCAGACTACACATTAGTGACATCTTACAACAACAATAAGCAGAAGCTGGACATAGTCGGAGTGTGAGGATTTAGAAAGAGGCCCGACTGAAAGATGGTGCCAGAAGATAAACCAGCAAGAACAAAGACATTCATGAGTATTGAAGAAAGGTTAGTGTGGACAGACTCTGGATGGAAGATAAGGAGCTCTGTTTAGCTGCTTCTGCTGACTGCTGAACAGACAGACAAATATTTCATGTGGGCATCAGAGGGATCTAAACAAGATGTGAACTTAAACCAGCCCAGGAAAACACACTCTGCCATGGTCACACACTCCCACAGGTGGTGAAGGATGTGGTGTCTATCAGCAGTGTCTCCAGCAGCCCTGAGAGCCTGAGTCTACCACAGGAGACGACCTCAGGGAGGAAGGCAGGCGGCAGACCTTCAGGAGAGATCACCAGCACTTGTGTGCCTGGTCATGGACGGCAGTGTAGAGCAGAGGAAGTTGGTCGTGACCCTGTGTATTAATTCACTTAACGCTTTTCCTTATGAAAAATTCTTGCAATGAAAAATACAAATAGAGTGGTGTAGTGTGTGTGTGTTTGTAGTTTTCTACCTACCAAGGCAGAAGCTTTTTTTAGGCATTAACACCCTCAGAACAGGCCATCTGCTGGGTGGCATGAAGGTTGCCTAATAATCAAATGAAAGAAAAAGGTCTGGGAGGCAGAGGCACGATGTTCAGGTTTCTGAAGTGTTACTCACATGTGCTATTTATTATATATGTGTCATGGGAGAAATGCAAACTGACACACCCCTTTTGCAAAGATATGTAAAATTCACATGTAAATCACACCTCTGTCATTCAGCAGGTTTTCTGTTAAGCTCTAGCAACACTGCTGATAGTGGTCGGCCTTTGAAGAACAGCAGGGTTTAAAGCTCTTGGGTGGAGATGTGCTTTCGCTTCATTCACGTAACTGTACATAAGCTGACAGAGATATAAAATAGCAGGAATACTGATGTGCCCACTAAAGGTGTCCGTTGGCAAGCTGAATTTGGCAGCATGCCAAAGCAACTCACAAATTCCAATTAATGCAAAGGTTCACAGCACCACTGTAAGGAGGAGAGTTGAGCTGGTCTCTCCCAGCTCCCCCACTGAACTCCACGCCCAGATCTCTGTGCCGGTTCCCCGCTCTGACTCCGTCAGGTCTACAAGGAGCTCCCTCCCGCTGCGCGGCCGGAGGAGAAGGGCAGGAGAAAGCAAGTAGAAGGGCCCCCAGCATCAGGCCAGTGTTACCTTGGACCACAAAAGCTTTTTTCATAGCCATTACTGGTGAATGAGTTAGAAAAGTGGTTGAAAATCAGTGTCCAAGTACTCAGCTGTGTCTGTGCACTTTTCCTCTGTCCTCAGACACACACTGAGCAGTGACAAAGCTGCCATTTTGCACTGGAATGCAGCAGTGAGGATAAGCACCAACAAGATCAACATGCTCTACTAATTCTACCGGGTGTCCATGTCCGGGCGCTGGCAGCGGGCTGCCGGGTGGTCCCTGAGAGAAGCGGCCTGGGCTGCCCCGAGCCGGACTCAGCCAGTTCTGCATGGCTCCAACACACCCACAGCAGGGAATGGCCCAGCCCCACAGTCAAGATGGCGGCGCCCCGGGGAGAGCCTCTGTGAAAGAAAGGGCTGAAAATGCTGCTGAGAGAGGAGGAAGGGGGCCGTAGCAGAGTCTGGAGTGAAGGAGTGAAGTTGAGCATGGGAAAGGCAGGAGGAAGAGTATTACTTTAATGTTTGTCTTTTTGTTTCCCAATACCAGATGCAGTAATTAAACATATATATATTAATTAGCAATAAAGTTCATTTTCCCCAAGTTGTGTCTGTTGTGCCCACAGCTCCACCTGGTAAGTGAGCTCCCTGCCCTTCTCTCACTCCTGCTCCATTTGTTCCCCCTCTGAGCAGCTGGGTGGGTGGGAGTGAGCGAGCAGCTGGGTGGGAGCGTGGCTGTCAGCCAAGTCTCACCTGCGCACCGCTGGATGCTCACCTGCTTGCTCCTTTGTCCTTTTACATGCACGAAATTTCAACTACCACCTACTTCATGTAGGAGGACTATAGCCTCACACCTGTAAAATAACCGCCCTAAAAGATTAATAGGGGTAGATTTTTCAGATGAAAAGATTTTCAAACTTCTATGACAAGTGAACAATCAACAAAAAATCTCCACTTACAAGAAACAGAAACTTGCAAATTCCTCAAGACTTTCCTGACTGGACTGTGACAAACTGGACATCAACCCTAGGCTAAGTATACTATGCGTTGCAGTAATTTAGCTACTGTTTCTAAGAATAACTGGCAAGATAATATGGTGCTGTTGAAATTTAGATGCTAAAATATACAAATTTCAAAAGTACTAGCCAAGAAGAGTTTCAGCTAAAGTTGTTTGAAATCATAGATAACGGACATTGATAAAAATTAAGGGTCAAATAAATACTTTCTTGAAAGGTACGGTTATAATTTGAGGTTCTGAGCAGAATTATTCAGATTTCTTTAAGCGCAGCAGTGCTTCTGGCTACTGTTACGAAATGGGTGTAGTATTAGACAGCTATGTCAGTAAAGCTCAGGTAAAAATCAATTAAAGATACAAAATAAAGGTATTGGTTAAGAATAAATATTTTAAAATATATCTGTCTTACATCCAGTTTAATTCAGATATTCAAACCTAAGGCTCAGATTACTTGCTAAATAACGTGTTTGTGTTGAGTATTATACTTTAGAACGTCTCCCACTTCATATGATTATCTTATAAGTAACTTAGAACATATTGACATCATACATTATAGACCATTGTATATCAGTAACAGCCAAACTATTGAGGCTACTAGAGTCATTTATGAAGCAGACAGACACTTCCTGCAACTCGACTGTATGGAAATGCAGTTTCGGGCCCACGGTGTGGACAAGCATAATCTAAGGACTGCTTTAACTTCTAAAGAATTTTAATACATCATTTTAACATCTAGAAGGCTGCAAGAATTGCAGTACTTCAATCTGTTACTTGTGTAATCCATGTACTTTTTTCTGGGATGCTCCAAGAGCGACTATGGTGCTTTCTGAACCAATTGTCCATATGTTGGGGACTGTGTGTATGTCTAGGAAATAATTTGTAGAGTAGTTATATCACAGCTCCTACTTCCTGGCAAATCTGACACAGGGGTTATGGAAAACTGATTTGCCACTCCTAACATTTTCGTAATAGTTACAGTAGAATATGCTGAGGTAAATCCATTCAACTCTCCCTCCATCTGTTCATTGCCCAGATGATGTGACAAACAATATAAAGTGGAACACCTACAAACCAGCAACTTAAATCCCACGAGAACAATACAAATCCTTCCTGGAACAAGGGACAGTTTTTGATGAGCCACCTCTCTTTGTTTAGGAGTTCCAGTTGGATATAATTTTTAGTGTTTGCAGCTGACCAAGGGAAAAGTAGGCTGATACAGTGCATTTTCTAATGAAATTTATGGGAATGGCAGTTAGTTAACTCAAAAGCAGTCCACTACACAGTGCTTACATGTCAAATAAAGAGATTTCTGTGAAGCAGATATAATTTCATTGTTGTAGAATAACACATTTTTATAAAAATCTTTTGTGATAAAAAGTAGGGCTGGTAATAGAGAGAATATATCTCCTGTACGTAGCTAGCTGTGCTAAATGAATATGTGCACAAAGCTAAAGAAATCTACCTCCAGGTCTGAACTGAAAAAAAAGTTACATGAAGTAGTGACGTACGTCCAGAATCTTTATTTCCCTCAAGAGAAAATCCAAGGAGAAAACCAGAGCACAAACATTAGTCACAGAGTCTTCTTCCCTAAAATACAGCTTCTATCAATTACATTGCATTATGGTGACATTCTGTCAGAGGAAAAACAGATCAAAGTTTAGATGGCTCTCACCAGGCTCTAGGCTTTTTTAGGGTCACCAGTTGTGGCTATATGGGTTTGTGGTTACAAATCTATGAAAAATAAATTTGGCCAGTACTGCAGGTGTATTTCAGCTAAAATCTTATTAAATGGCTTTTTTATGTGCACCACAATAGTCCTGCAGTCCCAGATTTTCACTTTGTGCTGTCATTTTTTGACTGGTTCCATTATGAAACTTGAATTACTTGCTGGTCCTAGATTAGATGTCAGCAGCTGGCATCTCCTTTTAATTCTTAGCACCACCTCTCGATATGAGATGCAGCAGTTTGTTTCCCTCAGACATCTATAATCTAGTTCAGAGTATGACTTTAGCTTCAATGTATAATTTAGGGAAGTTACTGCTCTGGGCACCAGAAAGGATTGACCCTTGTTCTCAAGTCTGGAAAATAAATACTGGAGATTAAGTACCGCAGTTAAGATCTAAGTGGTTATTTAGTTAAATATGACTAAATTATTTAAGGCTGAAGATGAGAAGATTTGTATTGTGATACAGCTAATGACCTGATGGCGAGAACATTTAGCTTTCTAAGCACGAAAGCCTGTACATACTTCTATTTGGAAAATGCCTAAATACAGTGTCAGTAAAGCCTAATGGGTGGGGTGTTAGGCACCTTAAAAAGATGTTTGCCTTTATATCTTTAGGGGCATGTCTGCTAATTCTGTTTCTCAGCATTGCTGTGTTTTCCACTTACGTCTTTGGGAGTTGTCGATACTCTGTAAGCACTCTTGAGATTCAGTCCGTATTAGGGAGATGAAGGCAGGTAACTCAGAGGAAACATCATAGAAAAATAAATATTAACTATGAGATATTGTCAACTGAATCTTTTAGAGTGACATATATAGGAATAAGCCAAAGTGGAACCCAATATGGAGTTGTATCTACAATGGCACACCATGAAGGATATATGGATGCACACTTTCATTTTTAAAAACGGTGATTATTGGAGTGTTGAGTCTTTTCTACACTAATTTACAATATACAGAATATAAATATAATAAGCACATTTATGATCACTTCTGTAAAAATTATTAATTTATTATTGACACAATTTAAAAATAATTATTAATAATACTAATTGTATTACGTTACTCCTAGAAGCACTCACAATAGACCAGCACTCTATTGAGTTATTCTGATCATGGAACAAGAAAATTTCCTCTGCCATAGGTATTTCCAGTCTTTGTACAATCTAATCTCTGTGACAGACAGGAGACAAAAGATGGCTACATCAGGTGTCAGATGCATTGAATCAAATGGCACATTCAGTATGCTTTGATACGTCATGTTTTATCAAACATCCAAGGAAAAATTGTGCGCTTATATTACACTGTATTTTAAAGGTTGTACAAGCATCATAATACTACCCCTTCATGATACCATAGACTGAATGCCTTTTTCCTTAACTTTGGCTTTCTCTTTCTTGGACAAACATTCTCCGTACTGTTTGCAACAATCCTCCTACACATGGCTGGCAAATAAATAGACTTCATTGTCCTTTGCTTCTGCTGTGAAATGCTGTACTATTGGAATTTAACTACCTTCTTCCTTGTGACTGTTGCTTTGCTTATCTATCCAGCACTACTGTACAAGTCAGTACAAAATTTTTTTGCCTTTTTCTCCTGTATACAAAGAAATTCAACTTGCATCACTCTGCCAGATGGTGCTGTTCATTTCCCCTTTTGAATTAACTCAGTTTTATGGTCTCTGCCCTTACCTAGATTAACTGGACACAGGTTTTCACTCGCCTGTGCAGTGTTGGAATAAGAAGAGTGTTTCCCTGGAACCTTTAAATGTCTGAAGCAGTCATTTACATGTACAATATCATCACCAAAAGTGCACATTTTCTCAGTTGAAATTACAAACAAGTTTAAAATCTCTACACATTTGTTTGAAAATATTTTCATTTAAGACACTGTAAGAAAACCCTTGTGTTCAATTTTAGAGACCGAAGAATTAATCATTCCTATGATAAATCTGGATTGTGAAATAATTTCACTTTTAGCCTAACTGTATTCAGCAGAATAACTGTTTAGAACACTTTGGAATTCTGCTGGAATGTTTACCTCTAATTGCCATGCAAAACACTTCTGCCCTTTCTGCTGGGTAGGGCAAAAAGAACTGTCATTTTAGCATAGATTGGCTGCACCAGCCAAGAATGTGTGGATTTTTTTAAATCATTCTGTTCACACTCTGACTTTCTCTTCAAAGCTATAGAAATTTCTTCAAACCATTATTTTTTTACTGATAGATGCCCTTTCAATATTCTGTCCTCTCTCGTCCTCTCCCACCTTTCCCCTTCCCTTTCTCCGCTCTCTACTCTTATTCCTGAATCAAATGCCAAGGTATTGGGAAAGATACACATGTGTGTACATAGATTCACATATGTGCTCACATCTGCACACAGTTTCACAATGTGTCATTAGGATGCTTAAGTTGTACTATTAAGGAAACTGCAGCTCCTCATCTTTGCCATCCTCATCCTGCCTTAGGAGGAAAGCTAAATACCGCTGTAGCCAGCTGCTCTTTTTATGCTGATTTCTAAAATATTTGACCAAGTGAGATCCAGCAGCAGTATGCAACACTCTGCATGCTGAGAGTTTTGGCTAAGACCATAGCTACTGATGTGGTTGGATAATTTAGCATAAATTTGTCCTGTTTTTAAATAGGCAACTGTAGGTTTGATAGTTGTTTTTTACACTGTGTTATCAGTCTATTATTTAATGGGAAGTTATGGTATTAATAATTAATAGCAATTGTGTACATAACGACTTTCAGGAATTTTTAAGCACTTTGATGTACTTACAGGGGCTTCATTACTTCTGTTTTTCAGAAAGGAAAACAATGGGTGAGAGAGAATGTGACTTGACAAAAGGTCATGCACAAATATTGACAAAAATGACTGCCAGAAGGTAATCTTGGCTTTGTTGACATCAAAGGCAAAACTCACAGAGAAAACAATGGGCTCTCATCCCAGACTCCTGTCCTGACTAGGTGCTGCTGAGGGAGACTGAAGATAAAATGTGTTACTGGAAATTAGTTGGGGTATTTTAGGACTTCATGCTTGTATTTACAGCTGAACACTTTCTGAGTCTGATACGCTACTGTGCCCTAGATGTGATTGCATTGGCTCTCACGTGGGGGTGCTGATGTCTGAAAGTACAGCAGGGTTAGAAATATGTCCCTTTTCTCCTCCTTTGCAGAGCTGAGGGATGAACCGGATATATAAACAAATGTTCATTGCCGCGATCACAGACTGGTGTGACACTGGAAGGGTTATCCTCCTATAATTAAAGTGCCATAAAACCTGTTTAAGGAACAGTTACTGGGACTAGATGTGTCTGTGGATACTGCTTTCTTCTTACTATGACAGACAGAAAGTTAGTGGTAATGACAGAATTATATAAGGAAATGAATCTTGAAAAGTGAGAAAAAGGATCTGAAACTTTTAATGTTAAATTTAAGGATTCAGGAAGATACTCAAATTCTGCACAGAATGCTGGGACCAAACACTTTCAGTCTTTTCAACCTGACTGTTTTCTTTAACATCGACAAGTATTATTATGCTTCTTGTGCTTCATGCTCCAATTTATGTCTAGTCTAACTCACTTGTCAGTAAGTTGATGCCTGACGTCAGTCTGGCTCTTAATATCTTCTTTTTGTTAGGTGTTTACCTCACATTTCTATCAAGCATCTCTGTCACTGAATTAAAACATACTTCTTAAAGGATAATGTCTGCACTTCCAAAACAGGTGCAATCATCACCTTTTCATTTTCACCTGGTTTAAATATTTTTCAAACTTCACCTAACATGTCTTTTTTTCCCTTTGGAGCTATATTTTTCAGAGTGCTAATCTTATGCAGAAAGGTTGAAATAAGTTAGTAATAAATTCATAAAAACCTTTTAGAATTTTGCAAAATAATGGTACAGTTAAGTAAAATAAAGCAGGCTAAGTAATGATCAGGTTTTTCAAATGATGTTTGTAATGAGTGGGGAAGTAAAAGGTTACCTGAATGGCATTTGTTACATTCCATCCTGCTTCCCAGCTTGTGATCAGTTTGACCTGGGCACGTGGCAGGGGAGCTGGGGACTTGTATTCTGAATCCTGGTGGCAAACATCAAGCTCAAAGTTCAGGGGTCCATCTGGTTCATCCCTATCCTCACTGTGAGCTCTGTTCAGTTCATCTCTTCTGGCAAAGTTCACATGCTCTTCATCAGTGTCTAGGCAGCTGTCCCATCTCACCATTCCCAAAAAGAGAGATGGTGTTTCCCTGAAGCAGTTGAAAAGAGATGAAAAAGTCTGCTTCAGGTGAGCCATCCTGAATAGGGAATATTAAAATAAAATCCTTCCTTGCGTGTCTTTATTTTTTTCAGCAGTTGTACATCGTTAATCCTGTTGTTAGGTTAGCCTTGATATTGTAGCTATGAAGTTTGATGTCCTTAGTTCATTTATTTGTGCTGATTTCAAATACCAGCTAAAGACGTATCTCCAGGGTCTTGAACATACTGCCCAGAGTAGTCTGCAGCAAGATTTAGTAGTCTGCAAGCTGCAATTTACAATTCAAATCCTTTTTCCTTTTACCTATGGTATCTACCTAGATCAGTCATTCATGAAGCATCTACAGGTGGCTGCAAGAATCTCTTCCTGGAAATCATGCGTGTTTCTGATACAAATAAAGAGTTCTGCCAAAAGGCAAAAATATGCTTCATTAAAAACTAGAGTTGATGGACTGACTGCTAAGTAAATGCTTGTAAATAAGTTTGCTTTTACAGATGTGGGAATATTCTGCTGTATTTTAGTGTCTACAGAGGTCAGTAGAACTTTAAAAATGTTCTTTAAAAAGCTCAAAGTTGCAAGGAAAAAAAGAAACTAGCTTGTTCATAGCTATGTCTAATTCACAGTTGCTGGTGACAGTTAGGGGAACGACACAGAGCTGTGATTATATGTTTACTGTATGGATGTAAATGGTGATACATTCTGATTATTCACACTGCAAAATCCTAAAAATAATATTTACCAACGTATCCTCTTCTTTCCTTGCATGGCCCATGGAATTTGTGAAAGAAAGGTAAAGAGAGAGACTTCTATTGCACAGTTATAGGATTATTTATGCCCATTTTCTTTTGTGTTTGCCATGCTTGCTCTACATTCCACTTTCCTCTTTGTTTCTTTATTAAGAGTGCTGGATTTTAACAGCTAAATTTCTACATTAACAACTGAATAACTGGTACAATACTGCTGATCATGCTGAAAAACGTATTTGCTTATAAAAGGTCTGAATTTGACCACGTGAGATCAAGTACAGTCCTTGTTTGCGCCAGCATGTCCTTCCTGTCAGCTGAAATGTCAGGAATTCTCAAAACATATTCAGAAGCTTATATTCCTGAACTAGAATTCTGAACTGATGACTTTTCTGCCAGATATATGTGAACTGCACTCTCACTAGTAACTCTCAGGTGTTGCCCATTTCCAAAACGAAAGATCCTTTGAGGCAGGCCTTGTTGCCTGTTTTTTTCTTATATTCTCAGGACTAAATAAACACAGAGAGAGCCTTCACTGTTACGTATTTTATGATCAGACACTGAAATTTCTCTTGTTCTCATCACAGAACTAATATTCTGAAGCTGTCCACAGTTTATCCATCACTTTTAAAAAACAGAAATATTTCAGAAATACTACCAGGACAGAGTTCTGTTCCTGTTCCTACCTTGTTCAGGCCTCATCACTGTCAAGTCTCATATGTGCCATGTCCACGGGTTTATGGCTGGATGCACTAGGGTGTTTCTTTTACACATTGTGAAATCTGCTCATGTTGACCTGAGGTGAACAACAAGTGGATCTTGCTTGTCAAAATATCCATTTACTGGTACTTCTGAAGACCAAAGTGAATGTCACTAGCCATCTCACAAACATATGATCTCCCGGAGTGACCTGGAAGGTGCTTGAAAATACAGCTATGGATTTTACAGCAAATTTTGACCTCAATTTAGTCCTCTCATCATAGCCATTCCAACAGAAAGCTTCAGGTATATTTCTGAGGGGAATTGCTCTATGAATGGTGTATATACTGCATATGTTAAGTAAACCTAGTAACAATATCTATAGAGTGAAAATAATAACATAAAAATTACAAGGTTGGTTTTCCTAATATATACAGAATAGTCTGACATACACAAATGGAACCATGGGAAAAGGTAAAAACTAGAATGTATTTTCAGTTAATTCTCAAGCATTACTTCTGTAGATGTTTACATTTCCAGACAGAAACATTTTGATGTCATTGACGTTATTCTCATGCGAAAGGTATAACCTTACCAGACACACCATTAGCATTTAAAAAGCCATATTTTATTAATTAAATACAGATAAGAAATATTTTAACATGCTGAGGAACTGAATTACATCAAAAGAAAAATTTATTGTTGTTCATTAACAAATGATGTATTACATAGGAAATTGCATTGTTTATCTGCTGTTTCTAGATTTTTTCTGTCTAAAAGAATTTATTGAGGCAGCAATCAATGCTGCTTGGTGGGTTTTTTTGTGTTTTTATGGTTCTTTTGTTGTGTTTTTCTTTAGTTTGCTTGGTTTTCCTTGTAAATTAGTCAGGGTTTCATGCAGCCATCTTAATCAAGAGAAGTGAAAGCAAGTTTAGGAACAGAGAGATACCTTTGGATATAGAACTATTTCATTTGCCTATACGTGGTTAGAGAAGAATTGTCCAGTTTTATCCAAGGTTCTCTGACAACAGTGGAAAGAATCCCATTTTCAGATCTCTTACCTGCCAGATACATCTGGAAGTCAGAAAAATTAAATAACAGTTTAAAATGTTCTTTCACAGTTACCCAAAAGAACTTAAAAATAATGTAAAATCTATTTAAAATATAACTTTTAGTTGGTTTAAATTCACTGCTTCCCTACTGACTATCAAATACAAATGCAAGTAGGTTTATATGTTTCCAGAAATATCCAAATTTTAATAAAATATTTATGTTATATCTCCCAAGCTTGGTATACTGTTGGGACTATTTGTTTCACTGAAATATCATTATTAATCTCTGACATACAGCATAGTACAGGGCAAGACAGATTATCATTGTACAATGTTTATTATTATTTATTTATAATACTGCATAGAGACCCTAGCAGCCACCTTTGGATTAAGTGTCTTAAAATCAAATAGTAGAAGACAGCTTCTTTATGAAAGGTTTACGGTTTAACAGGAGAAGACAGACAGAGACTCTGCAATTGGGAGTCTGTCTTTCTTCTTTGTCTACTGGGCATGGATTTTTCGTTCTCTGTATTACCTGCAGCTTTGATTTTTGCAGTCAGTGGGAAAAATTATGCTCTTAGTTACATCACTGTATATCTACTGGCTGTTTCACTGATATAAATAATGAATGAAGGAAGATGTACCAAACCTGGTTTTATTATTGCATTAAAAACTGCTTTCTAGATGACTGCAGCAGTTTTCATATTTATTGTCTTACTTCCAGGCCATCAGAAATAGTAAAGGCAAGAAATGAGAACTGGACTCAGTCAAAGGGTAGTCCAGTTCATCGCTTTTCCCATGCACTACTTCTGCTAGACTTCCTTTCTACCAATGTTCTTTATCCACACAAGCCATTATTACAACTTTCATTAAACCTTATAACTTGACTTAAGAAAAACTTCCTGATTTATAGTAAGCCCGTAAGTATGGTTATCGTTGTCCTCATCACTTAGTCACCTATTTCTATTTCAGTACCTAAATCAAGATTAAAATTTTCTGCTTGTAAAGCAGCATACTGTCACTGTGATTCATAAGCTTGACATGGCTAAATTTCAGGAACAGGAAGAGTGGATGGCTAGGCTTGGAAAAGATATCTTTCTTGGTCAGTAGGATTTTATAGTGCAGCTCTTTCTGCCCGAGGGAATTAAGTCTTCAGAGCTGCCACTTGCTTTGGCCATGTTTTCTTCAAAATAATTTTGACTGTCGTATCCTTCAGTTATAACCTTCAAGGACAGTGTTTCAGAAAAACAATGAAAAGCAGGTCAACAAAACAGTTTCTCAACCCCGTTAGCTTTTATCTTACATAACAGTGTATTTACAGATCTTTTTCTGTAATAGTCAATCCTATCTCTTCCTTATAATCTCACTTTTGCTGTGGAACATGGGTTTGGTTCAGGTACTGAGGCGTAGCATGTTGTGGCTGCTTAGCATACTCTTTCATAAGGGAGAAGACCTCTCTCCACAAAAAAGGTGTCTTAAGGAGTCACCATTCTTAGTCATGAGGCTAGCTGGGGCAAATACAGCACTTCTAGATATGTAAGACTTTCTCTAGAAGAAATGTCTGCTTAGAGGACATGCACTGCTATTACTTCCCATAATGGAATATATAACTAAAAGGCTTTTTCAGTCTTTCCCATATCAATGCACTAGGCCTATGTGTAAACCTCGGCCCAAGAGCATGAAAATTTGAGAGTCAGGCAAAGATAGATCTGTGGTGTATTCCCACAGAACCCTGAAGCTGTATAATAGAGCGACCAGGGATGCAGGTGCACTGCCAAGTGCCCATGTTGCACTGTTGCACAGTTTAGCTACATCCTGGCTGTCCCACTCTTCAGCATGAGATCAAATGGGTCCTTTTTTTGTAGAGAAGATGTTTTTTCATATTAATCTAGCTTTCAGTTCTTCCTGAATGACTTTAAACTAAAATAGAGATAACAGTGAAAAATGAAAAAATACCTGAAACAAAACAGCACTCTGTTTAACTGACATATCCAGAAAAAAATATCACACACTACTCATCCACCCTTTGCCTTGTGTATGTTAACGGTGACTGAGATGAGTAATTTTTTTGTAGTGAAATAAGGATTTTGGTTTTGGTACTGTGTATCCCTAATACAAATGTTTTCAGAGGTTTTTTTCACACTTGTAACTGATGCTTCTTATGAATGCTCAGGTTTCTTAGCAAAATTCATCTTCTCCAGGTGTTTTGGCCAATTGCACAAATTTAGAAAGCAGACACAGAGAAGGCATAGCACTTGATGAAAGACAATATTAGTAGTTGATTGTATGATTGTGGAAAGGTCTCTTCGCATACACTTACATTTATTTGTATGCTTTTGTAAGGTTTTCTGTATTGTTGCTTGCTCTATGCATATTACTCTGACAACTCTGTAAGTAGTTATTCAAAACTATATTCAAATATGCAAATATATATATGACTGTAAATGTGTGTGTGGCGCTTTACAAGTGCATGAAAGATACGGTGCCTCCCCTAAGAAGATAAACCCTAGTCCAGAAAGAAAAGAATTAATGTGGAACCAACTTAAACAAAAGAATGGAGTGGTTAACCCTGAACAGATCAGTACTGGAAGGTTTCTTGAAAAAGCCTGATCGTTGGCCAGAATTTGTAGAGGACAGTTCTTGCCAGAGAAGAAGAAGGAGATCTTCAGTGCTTAAAGGACATGAAAGGAATTAAGCCAGTAGTGGAGGGATAAAGAAAACAGTAGGAAAGAGGACTGTAAGAAACATAGGTCTGCATGGTGTAAGTAAGAGAAAATAAGAACAGGCATAGAGACAGAAAGGAAACTGGAAAGATCAAGTGTTCAAGGGCAGAATGTCGTAGTATTAAGAACTTTGTTACTTATTTACATAGAATACAAGATGTGCCATAAAAATCTCCATTTGTAACCAGAATTGTGAATCCTTTTCTGAGTTTCTCAAAGTTGCTACACACTAAGATTATTTCTATTTCTTGCAATAGTGGGAAAGAGAATAATTTCTGGCAATTTTCAGTGAAGTATATTCTGCTGTGATTTGTGAAATGTGATTTATGAGGATCAGAAAGAATGCCAAGGTAAAAGAGAGAAAAATACTTCATCAGGAGTGGCTATGGAAACACATCCCAGTGATGGCTGTCAAGGAATATATCTCCAAACCAAGCTCACAAGAGATACAAATGCCAGAAGTGGATATTGACCTTAATTCAGGACATTCGTAGGCATGCATTATGATATAGTCCTTAACTGTGTAGATGTTTCTTTCTTCCCATCAGCTAGTATGCTGAAGAGAAATTACCATTATTTAGGAATGAATTAGTGTTATGGAACTAAGATGACTGAGGATCTCTGGAAGGGGCAAGGTAGTCTTATACCTAATAGAAAAATGTGTTTTCCTTCTGACTGCAACACGAAGTTACAGCTTGGTGAGTTGCACCATGTTTTTTACATGGTTTAATGTAGCTGGGAGTCCTCTGAGTAGCAGAGAAATTTTCTGATCTACCCATTTAGGTCCCTTTCATACACATGATAGAATAAAATAGGTGCTTTTAGAGAGTGGTTTATCTCCTACTAGAGCTGGCACCTGAAGTAGGTCAGATAACATAGGTCAGAGCCATAAAATTGACAATTTCCCCCCTCTCTGTACATAAGGGAACTCTGGGATCACTAGCTTAGATTTATGTACCTATCTGTACCGCAGTCATGTGAAGGCAGGTGAGGTGAATCTCATACTATGCATTTCCTGAATGCATAGTACCAATTTGTAAATAACTGCTGCTGCAATTTAGTCCATCTCAGTGCTCTCACAAGATACTGGTTACATTTGGCATTCAAATGCATCAACTTTTTTGGCTTTTTTGCCGAAAGTCTGTATTTTGTTCAGACATGTAAATATATGTAAATGAGGATATTTAACCCTGTTGCTAAATGTTATAGTAGAAAAAGGTTCACTCCTTTTTTTAAAGAAATAAGGCCAAGATTTTAAACCTATTCTATTTGGAAGTAGTTTGGTCTCATTGATTTAGAAAGTTATATGCTTAAATTTCTTAAATTATAACCTTAAGGATAGTAGGAATTTGATGATTCTGTGTTCCATATGTGGTTTTGGTGTTGTGCATTCTGTTTTGTATGAGGTTCCACAGTGAGAATGAGGATTAAAAAGAGATTCTGGATGACTGTCTCTTATGTGGAAACCATTCCTTGAGCACAGGATAAGATGGGGGTGAAAATATGTGATTATGTAATAAATGACTATCAAAGTAGCGCATAAAGGAGCTGAATTAAGATTACAATAGCAAATCATAAATAGCATCCATAGCTCTTCAGCACTGGCTTTTCAGACTTACTTTTTAAACAGTTCTTGGGATACACCATTCTGCAGAGATGTACCCGTTTCATAGAACTAGAAAAGGGTCTCAGGTTGTGGGGAATATGCCAAGTGTCTGTCATACAGCTCATGTAGAAACTGTACCTACACAGTGATTCATTGGCATAATAGTTTTACTGAATTGATAAAATAACACAAATTTAATCTTAAACTTTAGTTGCAATGATTAACAAAACATTAACTCAGTTTTGTTCTTGTTCTGCTGAATTCAAATGTCAGTTTAAAAAAAATGTATTTATATTCTAATTTTAGATGGTATGGTAAAAGAACTATCAACCCAACTTACTGCCCTTTAATCCAGCAACCCACATATTAATAGCACACACAAAGACTAATAAACAGTCTGTGGTGTCCGAAAAATTCAGTGATGTAGGTGAGTGGACAGTGGATAGATACTAATCTCCTCCTCCACTTCCCTATGAAATGGACTGTGAAGAGGGAAACATCAAGAGCTTGCTAACTGGAAATGTAACATCCAGATGAAGTAATCTGTCACTTAGGGTGAGGGATGGCAAAGCAATAAAGCATATCTACAGGTAAAAGGTGAAGTTGATGGCTATGGTTCAAGTTGAGGCAGTTGTTGAGAAAAAATATTGTCACAATAATGAAGACCAGCAGGCATAAGCAGTTCCTCAGGTACCACATTAAATTATTATTTCCACTTCTTTAGAAATAACTGAGATGTACAACATGAAAACCATGCTAGGTAATTTTGTAGATATGTTCCACAGCATAATAGGTTTTTCATTTTGCCTTCAGGAAAGAAAATGTACCTTCATCAGAGCTGCAATTTTCTGTGTTTATTTGTAGTCCCACAGGTTCAACTGTATGGCTTCATCAGCAAGTTCTGCTCCCTCAGTTCTCATCCATAGCCTCTCTACTCAAGCATTCATTCTTTAGAGGAAGAGTTCCTTCACTTATTATATGTCTTCATTTTAGCTATTTTCTTCAAGGAATCCTAACAGGAAGATTCAGGTGTAATTTATATGTATGGCATTATTGTCATATCTCTGTGCATTTCATTTAGTGTAATCCAGGGAAACTACTATTTTTAGGAGCAGTTGCAGTTAACAGAGAAGATGACTTAGTGTTGTTATGCTTACGTCATTTGGAAACAAAATATTTTACTCTCATTCTTGGTGAGATACACTTTAGACTTCGAAGGATGATTAGGTGAAACATTAATCTAGTCCTGTGACTTTGCTCACAACCTTTTACATTTAACTTTTTGATACAAAATTCATATGTGTAGATAAATAGTGAAATCACAGTCTCACAACACAGACATCCATCAATGTAAGTATATATGAAAAAAGAAAGAACTGCAAAATGTATCATTGTCCTTTGCTATCACAGGTAAACAAATGCTTTGAGGTGTTAAGCTTGGTTGTATTTTCCAACAGAGATTAAATAACAGCATTTCTCCAGATTAGAATAAACAGTATGCAGTAGTTGAATCAAAGTAACAGAAAATTTTAAAGGTGGTTAAATCAGAATAAGCAGAGAAAACAAAAGGTGCCAAAACCAGCTGAATCGACCTCTGTTGTTTCTTAGTACAAAATTACCATGCTCTGCTCTCTAGATTCGAAATACATCAAGCCTCATAGGTGTTTTCTATCTTCTGTTTTTCCCCTTCAGCAATGATCTTTCTTCAATAACTCAATAAAAGACAACATAATTTATTTCTTTTTATTTCATCTTTTCATATTTTGATGATTGTTTTTTTAAAACCACTGCTGCTTTGAGAAGTGACAGTGTCCAATGCTGAGAAGCATTTCTGATTAAATATAAATACCAAATGCAGGGCCATGCAAGTCTCTGTTCTTAAAGAGTTACCACATGAAATCACACCACAATATTTTCACATTTTGTGCGAGTACGGGTCAGAGAACATGACAAATGAAATATGTTATTCATAATAGGATCATAGAATAATTTAGGCCAGAAGCAACTTCAGGAGGTCTCCAGCCCAAACTCCTGCTCGAAGTCAGGTCCGTTGTGAGGCCAGACAGGGTTGCTCAGGTCTTTTTCCAGTAGAGGCTGAAAAAACTCCAAACGCGGAGACTACTCAATCTCTCTGGGCAACCTGCTCCACTGCTAGACTGTCTTAATGGGAAGAAACTTTCTTTTTAAAGATGGTTTGAACCTCTCTTGTTTCATTTTATGCCTGTTGTCTCCTGACTTCCCACCACATACCGCAGTGAAGAGCCTGACTTCATCTTCTTGATAATCTTCCTGTAGGCATGGGAAGGCTTCTGTTGCTTCCCCCTCTCCCCAGAACCTCTGGAGCCTTCCCTTTTCCAGACTGAACAAATCCTGCTCCCTCAGCCACTGGCTCATGTTTGGTTTGCTGCCTACCAGGACCTCCAAGATCTCCCTGCAGAGCTGCTCCCCAGTCAGTCCCAGCCTTCCCAATCTTGGAAGTCTCATTTGTTGCTTAAACAAGTACAAGTCTCTGGCTGCTTCTTCTCTTGTGCAGCTGGATGATTTGAACCGTTTTTTCTGCAGGATCTCTGTGAAGATTCCGTCAATCTTTTTCAGATTCTCTGACACTGCACAGTCTGCTCGCCTTCTCCTGTCAGCAGTGCAGGTCCTCAGCCCGAGCACACCCCCTACAGGCAAGGACAGCATCTTCTCCTGTCCCAGCCCATGGAGAGGTACCAGCCCCTTCCTGCAGCCCCAGACCTGGATGACCACATCTGCCCTCCAGAACTCTGAGTCAAGTGCTACCTCTGCGGTACCACTCGTTACTCCAGCTGGTGCTAGGGACTGCACGCGCCCAAGTTTAGTGAGCAGGCCCATGCTGTTTTTCGCAGCGTTCCGGCTCTCTTCCACGGACTACTCTTCTGCATGAGCTACTGCATCTGTTAGCTACTACTTGCTGCACTATAGGTTAGATAGCTGTATAGATCTTATGCTAGCAGTGGATGTTTGACACTCCGTAATCAGAATTCAGTTGCAGACAAAAGGTCTAAGTGTCTTTTGAGCAGGAAAGGCTAGCAGAGCTTTTTACAAACCGAGTTTGCTAGAAGTAAAAGCCTGTAGTACCTACGCTTTTCCAGCAGCAGTAGGCACCCCAAAATTCTTAGGCGAACTCCAGGAAGTCCTCCAATCACCTCAGGCAATAAAACCCAGAAATTGCTGTGCAAAGTGTTGTGTCTGTTAGTTGACTCTGTTTGGTGCACACTGGGCAAATGAGGTTTAAGTTCAAATAAATTGCCTATATATTACTTGTGTAGCCCTATAATGCCTGTTTTTTGAGTGAGTCTTCTGCTTTATGCATAACCTACAATAAATAGGTTATTTACCTATCTGGATGCCTTATACTATACACTCCAGTAAAGTCTCTACTACTGTCAAGAGATTTATTTAAGCTAATCATCACAAAGGGATTTTGCGTCTTCTACAGGAACAGAATGCCTGAACATTCTGCTTTTCTTTACACTCATAAAAGTTGTGCAGAAAGTAATGTTGAGAAACTCCTCTCCCACATTAAACAACTACGATGGTTTCTCTTAAGCAGACCATTATTAATTGTCTTCAGAACTATTTCAGAAGATTGATTCATGCATAAAAATGCATTTAGTCAAAGAATTCAGGTTTCAGCAACTCTGCTTAGAAAAGCTTTATAATTTTCTTCTTGAAGAAAGATCTTTAATTACATCGGAAAAATAGAGTGGGATTTATGCATATATTCTAATTATGTACTAGTAAAACTGAAAAGCTCTTCGTTAAAACCATGTGGAGAAAAATCAGACACATGCCAGCACTTCATTACTGAGAACTGAAGAGGAATTGTGTGGTGGCTTGTTACAGCATTACATAAATAGAAGGGCACTCTACATATTGCATATGTCGACACAGTCTTTTAGATTAAAAAATAGGCTGATTTTGAGAAAACAGAAGAGGATACAAATTAACTTGGTTAATTAAACCAAAGCAATCAATTCTACGTAGTGATACTAGCACCTTACTACCTGTTTAGTAGAGCAAGCATAATAATAAACGTGTTCTTTCTAAGTTAAATCTGTATATACACACCCACGCACAGATCTATATGGAGAATATAAGATGAAAGACCAAGGTTCATTCAGCCACAACATAATTAGATCTAAGTGATCATCAAATAGTATAGTTAGCTTATACAATTATTAATATGAATTACATGCTTCTAGCATGACCAGACTCTATGACATGTTTTCTGTTTAAACATAAGCCTTTGTGATGCAGGGTGTTCTCATGTTGTAAACAAGAACAGCTGGTGCACAGGCTGTGTTACAACACACTGTAATAACAGTACAATAGACTTATTGTTACGTCTAAGATTGTTCATAAAGAAGTTATTCATATTTTAAACACAGAATTACTGCGCACTTTTTGCCAAATTGCAGACCCTCACGAACAATTCCCTTTGAGTCACAAGCACATGGCTTTTCATTTCTTAGGATCAGTCCGTAAGATGACAAAATAATTAAGACTCATGAGGGGGTTGGGTATGTACAAAATCCAGATGCTGGCCCTGAATTCATAGAAGGGAACCAAATAATCTCTGAATCTGAGCAGGGTAGGGGGGATAACAGTAGAAGTTAGAAATGAGAAAGGAAATAACTGTGTCCCTACAGTGAGTCCCTCACATTTGGCCAACTCCTGCAGCTCTTCCTGTGTTATCAAGATCCTTTATATTATATGCCTATCCATAAAAAAGCATATTGCTGTATATTCTGAGTGAACCAGCTCATTAAATGTAAGGAAAGTTGACATAGTGGTTTGATGACAGGTAAGATCTCTTGTGGCTATGTATATAAAATACCTACCTCATTATTTGTCAGGTAATAAAGCACCCTAAATTATGCATAGCACACATATCACTGCATGATTAAACAACATAAATAATTTCCTAATATTTGCAATATCTCATTTCTACCTCTATCAGTAAGTATTTTCAATGAGAGGTATTACAGAAATTTTTTAGGTTAACTTCCAAGTAGGACACATATGAATGAGAGTCTTCCACCGTCATCAGTTCTAGTCTTGTCTTATTATCAACAATGTAATGTTTCTTAAACTGATCAAATTTGATTTTAAACATCTAAGGTTTCTTGTCTAAATTATTTCTATGAGAAGAAACACAGAATTACAGAAAGGTTGAGGCTGGAAGGGACTTCTGGAGGTCATCTGATCCAATCCCACAGCTCAAGCAGAGCCACCTAGAGACAGTTGCCCAGGACCATGTCCAAATGGCCTCTGCATATTTCCAAGGATGGAGACTCCACAACTTCCCTGCACAACCTGTGCCGATGCTTGGTCACCCTCACAGTAAAAATGTGCTTCCTGATGTTCAGATGGAACATCCTGTGTTTCAGTTTGTGCCCATTGCCTCTGGTCCTGTCATTGGGCACCACTGAAAAGAGCCT
>Ga0181612_173297_pt1 | contig 25944 bp, 18 predicted proteins | sample HoacroProtozoa21_FD_119630 | JGI IMG/M metagenome (GOLD analysis project Ga0181612, IMG submission 119630) | Hoatzin crop microbial communities from Cojedes, Venezuel. Combined Assembly of Gp0051906, Gp0051904, Gp0051908
GCTGCTAAAGGTGACATGTCGGTTGACGAGCTAGCTACTGCACTACAAAAAATCTGTCAGTGGCCCGAAGATTCCGTGCCTAACGAACAGACTGTCTATGTGCGTTGCAAGGCTACGACCAATGGTGCTGCCGATGTTTACTCTAATGTAATCACCTTTGTTGTCAATCCTTACTATGTGGAGCTGAAGGATGCCGCTATAGAATTGTGGTATCTGGTAGGTGCCGAAATTGGTACTGTTAGTTGGGGCAACACAGCTGATGGTGTGGGTACAGGCTTGCAACCACTTTATCCTGTTGAAGGCAACGAATATGACAAGAAGACGGGTCAAGGTGAGTTGAAGTATATTGGCTACTTCCATGCTGGTGCAGGCTTCAAGCTGATCAAGACTCCAGGTAACTGGGATGCACAATGGGGTATCAAAGATGGCGTATATGTCAGGGACGATGGTGGCAGTGGAGATATCACCGTAGATAAGGATGGTTACTACACGATTATCCTCAACACGGCGACCAATGAACTGAGCATCACGCCTTATGATGGCGATCCTATTGTTTGTGGCACGATCTCAATGCCTGGTGATTATCAAGCTACGGCATGGGACGTTACCTCTAACCTAATGGATGATGTCTTTGATCCTACTGTGGTTGAGAACCATGACTGGTTTGTAGGGTTCTTCACCGTTTCGGATTGTCAACTCAAGTTTGCTGCCAATGGCTCATGGGATATTAACTGGGGTTCAGCATCCTTCCCCTATGGTCTCGGTACGCAAGGTGGTGCTAACATTCCTGTAGAGGCTGGCACGTACAATGTATTCTTCAACGATATATTGGGCTATTACAACTTCATTGAAATTTGGTGAAGAACCGATGGAGCGGGCTAGGCCTGCAAGCACTAACCCGCTCCTCGATAAACATATAAAAACGTAACAATGATTATGAAAAAATTGATATATGTTGCTGCAATGGCATTGTTGTTAACAAGTTGCAGCGAGGACTTTAAAGACTGGGCTGACCCTCAGAGCAACGACCCAACCACTGTTGTTACCTTTGGTAACGGCTCTGTTTCTGGTGTTGACGTGATTGACTACAATCTGTTGGACGACTCGGTGAAAGTGGTGAAAGTGTGTGACCTTGTTGCTCCCACTTCTAGCAGCGAAGATTATTCACCTTACTACAAAATTATCCTTGATGGTCAGGAATTTGATCTCAATGCCGATGGCACTATGGATGCCCAAACGCTTGAGAATTATGTGATTTCGCAATATGGACATGCAAGTGAGCAACGTGACCTCAATGCTTACGTCGAGATGATTCTATTTGATGGCTATGCCGCTACTACTCTCAATAGCAATGAGTTCATCGTTAGTGTGATTCCTTCTGCAGTTACCGACTTGTGGTACTTGGTAGGTGACTGCATTGGTGATGGTAGCTGGGGTAATACTGAAGATGGTCTAGGTGTAAGTCTCGTGCCGATGTATCCCAATAGTGCAGATGCTTCAAGGCTCGATTATATTGGTTACTTCCCTGCAGGAAAAGGCTTCAAGCTAATCCATACGCCAGGTAGCTGGGAAGAACAATGGGGTATGGCTAATGGCCAATATGTTAAGAATGATGGTGGTAGTGGAAACATCGAAGTCTCAGAAGATGGCTACTACTCAATCGTTTACCATATGGACAGAGATGAATTAACGATTGAAAAGTATGAGTACGATGTAGCTACTTATGCAAATATCTTTATGCCAGGTGCATATCAAGGTTGGGATGCTGCTGGCAATCCTATGGTTGCTATGAGCACTGTGGTTGAGAACCATGACTGGTATCTCTCTGCTACCTATGATGAAGATACCGAACTCAAGTTCGCTGCCGATGGCTCGTGGGATGTTAACTGGGGTAATTCAACCTTCCCCTATGGTTTCGGTGTGCAAGGTGGTGCTAACATTCCTGTTACTGCTGGCCAATATATCGTTCTCTTCAACGACATCTTGGGTCAATATTATTTCATGCAAAAATAAGTCACCCATTAGGTAGATAAACTGAACTTAAATCAACGGATTGCACTTCAGTACTATGTGCAATCCGTTGATTTTTTTTGACCCACAAGTGGCTTTTGTGCAAAAAACCACGACAATCTGATAGTTAAATGCAAAAAAAACTATAAATTTGCATTCCCTTGATAACAATATCAATGATATTAATAACCAATTATTCAACACATTTTTTTAACGTTAAAAACAAAGTTACACAGATGAAAAGATTGTTTACACTCTTAGCCCTAGTGGTTGTGCTAGCAGTGCAGTCACAGGCAGCCATTTATCTCGTGGGTCAGTCACCCGTGGGCTTGGGATGGGACCCTAGCAAGGGCATCGAGATGACCGACAATGGTAATGGCACCTATCAGTATGTCGTTTCTATTAGCGGTACGGTTTATTTTTGCTTTGCTGATCAGCTAGCTGCTTCTAGCAGCGACTGGAGCACCTTTAACTCCGATTATCGTTATGGTCCTTCGTCCAAGGACTATAAGGTGGTTACCAACACCGATGTGCCCGTGGGCAAGAATGGTGACTACTCGTTCCGCTTTGATGGCGATGGCACTGAGTATAAAATTATCTTTAACCTCAATGCACTCACCATCCGCATCGAGGGTAACGATAGCCCTGAGGTGAACCCTATCACTGGAGACTGCTTTATCCTAGGCGAAATCGGTGGCAACACGTGGGCTCCCGACCTTGGTGTGAAGATGAGTACTACCGATGGCAACATCTTCACAACTACCGCAGCAACTACCAACCTCTCGGACTATAGCTATTTTAGCTTTACTACTAAGCTTGCTACTAGCGCCGATGATTGGGGTAGCATCACTGACTACCGCCTGGGTGCACAGAGCGATGCCGACTATGAGGTGACAAGCGATATGTTGGGAACCGAGATAGGTTTAAGTGCATTTGGTGGCACTACCGCTTTCAAGATTGCTCCAGGAGAATATAAGTTTACTGTCAATGTGAATGAGAAGACCCTCGTTATCAGTGGCAACATGTCGCCCATCGACCCCATCACGGGCGATGTGTTTGTGATGGGTGAAGTCAATGGCAATGGCTGGGCTGCCAACACGGGTGTGAAGATGAGCACTACCGACCAAAATGTTTACACTACTACCATCACTACCGATGGTGCCAATGTGGATGAGAACGATGGTATCGGCTATAGCTACTTCAACTTCACTACCAAACTTGCTGAGACGAGCGATGGCTGGGAGACTATCTCGGCTTACCGCTTTGGTGCTAGCGATGTGGACTATCTAGTAAGCTCTGACCAACTAGGCATTGACCTATCGTTGAGCAACTATGGCGTATTCAATAGCTACAAGATTCCTGCTGGTACCTATGACTTGACACTCAACCTTGCCGATAAGACGCTTGTTATCGCTACGGCAACTGGGATCAAGGGCGATGTCAATGGTGATGGCGTAGTAAGCCTTGCTGATATCAATGCTATTATTGAAATGATGTTGAACAATAATAGCAGCACTAAGGGTGATGTGAATGAGGATGGCCAGATTACGATTGCCGATATCAATGCAGTCATTGGCATTATGCTTGCCGATTGATAATCGCATCCTATAGCGTATTCTAACAAGAGGGGTCCCGTTGCTAATCCAGCAGGGCCCCTTTTGTATGGTACTATCGGCTCATGATGAGATTATTGCCAGAGTGGGTAAAAAACTTTACCTTTGCAACCACCAAACCTATGAGTGATATGACTTTTCTTGACATCGAACAAGTGGTGAAGCACTATGATGGACATACAGCGTTAGATGGTGTGTCGATGCAGGTGCCACAAGGGTGCATATATGGCCTGTTAGGACCCAATGGTGCAGGAAAGAGCACCCTCATTCGCATTATCAATCGCATTATTACAGCTGATGCTGGCCAGGTGATGCTAAATGGGCATTTGATGGTTGATGAGGATATTCGTTACATTGGGTATCTGCCTGAAGAACGCGGGTTGTATAAGAAAATGAAAGTAGGTGACCAGATTGTTTATTTGGCACGGCTCAAAGGTATGAGTAAGGCAGACGCCGTAGCCTCGATGCGCCAATGGCTAGCACGCTTTAACCTTGCTGAATGGGAAAACAAAAAGGTAGAAACATTATCTAAGGGTATGCAACAGAAGGTGCAGTTTATCTGTACCGTAATACATCGTCCGCCATTGCTGATTTTTGATGAACCATTTTCGGGTTTTGATCCTGTGAATGCTGAGCAACTTAAAGCAGAAATCTTAACCCTGCGTGACGAGGGTAGCACTATTTTGTTCTCGACCCATAATATGGAAAGTGTGGAGTCTATTTGCCAGCAGATAACGCTTATCAATCATGCTCATGTGGTGTTGCAAGGCAGTGTGAACGAGATCAAACAGCGTTATAAGAAGCATGTGTTTGCGGTGTCATCGGAGGAGCGCATTGAGGCCAATCCTCAGTTGTTTAGCGTGATGGATGATACACCAATAGGTATGGGCAGTGAGGCACCTAGGGGTTCTACGTGTTATATCCAATTGCAGCAAGGCGTGGATGTGCGTGATGTGATTGCGTGGCTCAATGAGCACTATAGGTTGCAAAGTTTTGGCGAAGTATTGCCTAGCATGAATGAAATATTTATTGAAACCGTTGATGCGGGAATGACCACTACTTGATTGTTGACAATGGATAAATTGCGATTGATTATAGCCCGAGAGTATTTGTCGATAGTTGGGCGCCGTTCATTTATCATCATGACATTGCTTATTCCAGTGATGATGTTGCTAGTTGCAATCATACCTATTGGCTTAGCCTGGCTAAATGATAAGGGTGGTGATGCACAGAAAATTGTGATAATAGATGAAACAGGGCACTATGCTAGAGCCTTGAAAAATAGTGATTTGTATGATTTTGTGGCTATGCGTGGAGACACGCTAACCAATGCTAGAGATTTTTATAATCGCTCCCAAGGCAACTTAGATGCCATTGTGGTAATTCCAAGAGATGTGGATAGTGCGGCCACGGTTAATATCTATAGTGAGGGAACGATATCTCCATCGCTCGTCAATTATGTGACGCGCGCTTTAACCGACACCATAGAGCGTGCCCATCTAGCTTCGTTAGGTATCCCACGGTTGCAACAGATGGTTGACCAAGCTCGGGTCGATTTGCAAGTGCAGAGTTTTAAGTGGGGCGATGATGGTGATGAAAAAGAGTCATCAACGGGTATAGCAATGGCTATGGGATTTGTGCTATCATTTATCACCTATATGTTTGTGCTGATGTATGGTGCCATGATAATGAATAGCGTTATCGAGGAGAAAACCAATCGCATAGTAGAGGTGGTGGTGAGCAGTTGTCGCCCATTTCAGTTGCTACTTGGAAAAATCATTGGCGTGGGTCTGGTTGGCTTAACCCAGATGGCGATATGGGTGGTGATGATGATTGTGGTTGGTCTGCTGGTTGCTGGTGTGACTGGCGTGAGTGCTCTAAGTATCATTGATGCATCATCGGTCACACCTGCTCAAGACATTGCCAATCCCAATATTGCTACCATCGTTCGCCAACTGGTTTCGGTCAATTATCTGTATCTCTTGGGGTGCTTTGTGCTTTACTTTGTGGGTGGTTATCTACTCTATGGCTCGTTGTTTGCGGGATTCGGCTCAGCAGTAGATCAGGCAAGTGATTCCTCCCAATTTACTACACCGATTATACTATTGATGGTGATTGCTCTCTATGCAGGTCTTGCTTGTGTTGATAATCCGTCAGGACCTATGGCCACATGGTGTAGCATCATCCCGTTTACATCTCCAGTGGTTATGATGGTGAGATTGCCTTTTGATGTTCCCATGTGGCAATTGGTGTTGAGTGTTGGTCTGTTGTTTGTGACGGCATTGGGCACGACTTGGCTAGCAGCACGCATCTATCGACGTGGCATTCTGCACTATGGCCAAAAGGCAACATTCGCCACCTTGTGGAAATGGCTAAAATAACAATAGGTAGAGATAACAGAGACCCAAAAAGGATATATTATGAGAATCGTTGTGCAGCGAGTAACGGCAGCCTCGGTCACTATTGATGGGGCATTGCATAGTAGCATCGATGAAGGCTTGCTAGTGCTAGTAGGGGTGCGAGAAGGGGACACGCTAGATGATGTCAGTTGGCTAGCGCAGAAGACGGCCCATTTGCGTATATTTGATGATGAATCGGGCGTAATGAATCGTAGTGTTATCGATGTTGGTGGAAGTGTGCTTGCCGTCAGTCAGTTTACACTCAATGCATCGACCAAAAAAGGTAATCGCCCTAGCTATATCTATGCCGCTGGTCATGATGTGGCAATACCATTATATGAGGCCTATTGCAACGAAGTGGCTAAATGGTTAGGCAAACCCACACAATGCGGTGTGTTTGGCGCAGATATGCAAGTGTCACTTGTCAACAATGGCCCAGTGACCATCATCATTGATAGTCGCCTCAAGGAGTAGAAACGGACAAAAAATCGTGCTATGATGTTGCATGATTGGTGATTAATGATTACCTTTGCCACGCTAAAAAAATGAAAGGAGGTCGTAGAACTCCATTTAGATAGTGATTATCAATTAAATATGGCAATTCTGAGTCACGCGCGATACGTGTTATCAAGCGAGGCGATGAACCATACATAGTGCATAAAATCCTCGCTCCCTTTCTTAAATCAAAGCATTTTAAATATCAACTCATAAAAAATTAGCAAGAAAAAACTATGATTATTGTTCCTGTAAAAGAAGGCGACAACATCGAACGCGCCCTTAAGAAATTTAAGAGAAAATATGAACGTACTGGTATCGTGAAAGAGCTTCGCGCTCGTCAGGCATTCCAAAAGCCGTCGGTAACCAACCGCAAGAAGATGATGAAAGCGGTGTATGTTCAGCAGTTGCGCCAACGTGAGGAATTGTAAAGAGATTGGAAAATAACTAACTATGTATATCAATGGCTGAGTCTATTTTGAGATTCAGCCATTTTTTTAGGAATAAAATTTGGAATTCTGAGGAAAAGTGCTTATTTTCGTGACCGAGAAAAGCCCGATGCACGCTAACAAGAGGGTGATATCGCGCTCATCAAAGCAAAAAGATAAGGTATTATGGACACGACAATCAAGCGGTTTCTAGACTATTTGCGTTATGAACGCAATTTGTCGGCTCGGACAGTAGAACTGTACGGCTATAACCTAAGATTGTGGTGTGACTATATGACACAAGGTGGCCGACCATTGGATGTGACATCGGTGCGCACAAGCGATATCAGAGCGTGGATTGTGGAGCGTGCTACTCATGGCGATAGCGTAGCCACTTTGAGAACGCATGTTCAAGCCTTGCGCGCGTTGTTTCGATACTTATTGCGTCATGGTGAAGTCGCTGATAACCCTGTAACTGAGGTGAATTTGGCTAAATTGCCAGCCCACTTGCCGACCCTTGTGCGTGAGAAGACACTCAATACCTTATTGGATAGCGAGGTTGATCTCACCGATTTTGTCGCTGTGCGTGACCATTTGGTCGTGATGCTGTTTTATGAAACAGGAATACGCTTGGCTGAATTGATAAATCTACAAGATGTTGCTGTGGATTGTGATAAGCAAGAACTTAAAGTGCGTGGTAAGCGCAACAAGGATCGGATTGTCCCTTTTGGAAACGAATTGGCGACTTGGATAGAACGCTATCGCCAGTTGAGAGATATGATACCTGTACAGTGCGACAATTTGCTTGTGACGGCAAAGGGACGCCCATTGTATCGCTCGCTAGTATATAGGGTGGTGCATGATAGCCTTGCTGCTGCTGGAGCAACGGGCAAATTGAGCCCTCATGTGCTACGTCACACCTTTGCTAGCGTGCTTCTCAATCATGGAGCCGACTTAAATAGTGTGAAAGACCTATTAGGACATGAGTCGTTAGCTACGACACAAATATATACTCACTTGACATTGAGTGAACTACAATATAATTATGAACTCGCCCATCCACGGGCATTAAAACAAGGAGGATAAAATGGAAGTTAAGATTAAATCTATTCACTTCGATGCAACCGACCGCCTGCGTGACTTTATTATTAAAAAAGTAGACAAACTGAGCAAACACAACGAAGAGATTGCTGTTAGCGAAGTGACATTAAAAGTGATTAAACCCGAAACAGCAATGAATAAGGAGGCTTCGGTGCGCTTGCTGATGCCGCAGCGTGAAGAATTATTTGCCTCTAAAGTGGCTGACACCTTTGAGGAGGCTGTGGATAATTGTGTAGATGCTTTGAAACGTCAATTAGAGAAGACTCACCGTGAGCCCCCGCGCCGTGGTCCCGAAGGGCATGGCCCTCATCCAATGAGATAAAATAGGTGGTTGAAATTAGGCCATCTGTGTGTATGCTATGAGGCGGCTCAAACCGCCTCATAGTTATATGAACCTATAACCAAAGGAAATAGTCTCTCTAGTTGAACCGTGGCCAAAATAGGACTAAAAAGGAGTCTAAAAAGTTCGTTTAAGCGAGAAATTCGTTTTTTTTTGAAAAAAAATGGAAGAATGTTTGCTAGATAAAAAAATAGTCGTAACTTTGCACCCGCTTACAAGACCACCCCGGACCTTTTAAGCAAGAGATATTGCCTCTTTAGCTCAGTTGGCCAGAGCACGTGATTTGTAATCTCGGGGTCGTTGGTTCGAATCCGACAAGAGGCTCAAAACATAACACAATGGGTAGATTCCAGAGTGGCCAAATGGGGCAGACTGTAAATCTGCTGCGTCATCGCTTCGGTGGTTCGAATCCATCTCTACCCACTTGTTTTTGCGGAAGTAGCTCAGTTGATAGAGCATTAGCCTTCCAAGCTAAGGGTCGCGAGTTTGAGCCTCGTCTTCCGCTCAAAAGAACGAAAAAGACGTCGCCAATGTAGCTCAGGGGTAGAGCGCTTCCTTGGTAAGGAAGAGGTCGCGGGTTCAATTCCCGCCATCGGCTCTAAAGATGCAAAATGCTTCGCCTCTCACTGATTGCGGGTTAAGGTTATCGTAGGGGGCGGAGCGTGTACGCAATATAAATCGGAATAATTCTAACTATTCATTAAGAATAACAACTAACAACAGTTATGGCAAAAGAGCATTTTGAAAGAACAAAACCGCATGTAAACATCGGTACGATTGGTCACGTTGACCACGGTAAAACTACCCTCACCGCCGCCATTACCACCGTATTGGCTAAGCAGGGTGATATCTCGGCAGACAGCGTTCGCTCGTTTGACTCGATTGATAACGCTCCCGAAGAGAAGGAGCGCGGTATCACCATCAACACCGCTCACGTTGAGTATGAGACCAAGAATCGTCACTATGCTCACGTTGACTGCCCGGGCCACGCTGACTATGTGAAGAACATGGTTACTGGTGCCGCTCAGATGGACGGTGCCATCGTTGTAGTTGCAGCTACCGATGGTGTGATGCCACAGACTCGTGAGCACATCCTGCTCGCCCGTCAGGTGAATGTTCCTCGTTTGGTTATCTTCTTGAACAAATGTGACTCTCCTGATGTCGATGATGAGATGATCGAATTGGTTGAGATGGACGTTCGTGACCTATTGAGCGAATATGAGTTTGATGGTGAGAATACTCCTATCATCAAGGGTTCGGCTCTAGGCGCTTTGAACGGTGATCCTAAGTGGGAGAAGACTGTTCTAGACTTGATGGAGGCTGTTGATGAGTGGATTCCTCTGCCTCCACGTGATCGCGATAAACCATTCTTGATGCCTGTTGAGGACGTGTTCTCGATTACTGGTCGTGGCACCGTTGCTACTGGTCGTATCGAAACAGGTGTTGTTAAGGTTGGTGACGAAGTTCAAATCATGGGCTTGGGTGCTGAGATGAAGTCTGTAGTTACTGGCGTTGAGATGTTCCGCAAGATCCTCGATGAGGGTGAAGCTGGTGACAATGTAGGTCTGCTATTGCGCGGTATCGACTACAAGACCATCAAGCGTGGTATGGTTATCTGCCACCCAGGTTGCGTGAAACCTCACGATCACTTCAAGGCTTCGATCTATGTATTGAAGAAAGAAGAAGGTGGCCGTCACACCCCATTCCACAACCACTATCGTCCTCAGTTCTACATCCGCACCTTGGATGTTACTGGCGAAATCATGTTGCCTGATGGCGTAGAAATGGTAATGCCTGGCGACAATGTGGAAATTGACGTGAAGTTGATCACTCCAGTTGCTTGCAGCGAAGGTCTGCGTTTCGCTATCCGTGAGGGTGGCCGCACCGTAGGTTCTGGTCAGATCACTAAGATTCTTGAAGACTAATCTATAATAGTCCATACACATAAAAGGCCTCAGCTGTGGCTTGCTACGCAGTCAGAGACTGAGGCCTTTTGTTTACGGGAATAGCTCAGTTGGTAGAGCGACGGTCTCCAAAACCGTAGGTCGTGAGTTCGAGCCTTACTTCCCGTGCTAAAGAAAGATCATTCAATACAATGAAGAAGTTTTTTAATAAAATACTTGCGGATATCAAGGATTCTTATAACGAACTCGTTCATAAGGTTTCTTGGCCGTCAAAGAGTGAACTCGCCAATAGCACTATCGTAGTAATGGTAGCTTCCGTCATTCTAGCGTTAGTGATTTGGGTCATTGACTTGTGTATCAATGAAGTGATGCACTTGATTTATGGCGTATCGGCTTAAATTCCGATAGCAGAGAAACTCTCAAGTGGGACATCCACAGATACTAGGCATTTTTATCATCATCTAAAGACAACAACTACCGCAGACTGTTATGGCTGAAGCAACAAAGCAGTGGTATATTTTGCGTACCATCTCAGGCAAGGAACAGAAAGTAAAAGAGTTGATCGAAGCGGCTAGGCGGAACAATTCCGATTGGGCGCAAAGCATCGCTCAAGTATTAGTGCCTACTGAGAAGGTTTATACCACACGTGCTGGGAAAAAGGTCATCAAGGAGCGTGTATTATTCTCAGGTTATGTGTTTGTACAGGCTGAGTTGACGGGCGAGGTTGAGAACTTTTTGCAAAATGCAAGCAATGTGATCAACTTTGTGCGTTCACGTGAAGGTGGCAAAAAACCAGAGCCAGTGCCTGAGCATCAAATCAATGTGATGCTAGGGCATGCTGAAGCATTGGATGAGCGTAATGGGTTGGCTGCAGATGACTTTATCGTTGGTGAAAACGTTAAGGTAAATTATGGACCATTCAGCGGTTTCATAGGTGAAATTATGGAAATCAACGCTGAACGTCATGAATTGACGGTAATGGTGAAAGTGTTTGGACGTGAAACCCCGTTGAAATTGGACAATTCGCAAGTAGAGCGGGCTCCTGAACAAACTGATGTTACGCAGGCATAACATGAGTTCGCAAATTTTATTGTAACAATATAAATCATTTAAAAACAATGGCTAAAGAAATTGCTGGACAGATCAAATTGCAGATTAAAGGTGGAGCAGCTAATCCTTCACCACCCGTAGGTCCTGCTTTAGGATCCAAGGGTATCAATATCATGGATTTTTGCAAGCAATTCAATGCCCGCACCCAAGCTAAAGCTGGAAAAGTTTTGCCCGTTGTAATTTCGTATTATGCGGACAAAAGTTTTGACTTTGTGGTCAAGACGTCTCCAGTGCCAGTGCAATTACTGGAAGCTGCTAAGATTAAGGGAGGCTCTGGCGAGCCAAACCGTAAGAAGGTGGCTAGTGTAACTTGGGACCAGGTAAAGGAAATTGCCGAAGACAAAATGCCTGATTTGAACTGTTTTACTCTAGCCTCGGCTATGCGTATGGTGGCCGGAACAGCAAGAAGTATGGGTATCACTGTTAAGGGTCAATTCCCTGAAAATGTTTAAAAAAACTTCAATTTGATTCACAATGAGTAAACTTACGAAAAATCAGAAGTTGGCTAACGAGAAGATTGAAGCCGGGAAAACTTACACCCTTGAGGAAGCAGCAGCATTGGTAAAAGAAATTACTTTCACTAAATTTGATGCTTCAACTGATATCGACGTACGTCTTGGCGTAGATCCTAGAAAAGCCAACCAAATGGTCCGTGGTGTGGTTTCATTACCTCACGGAACAGGTAAGCAAGTGCGTGTTCTGGTCTTGTGTGGACCAGATGCCGAAGCTGCCGCAAAAGAAGCTGGAGCAGACTATGTTGGTCTAGACGAATATATCGACAAGATTAAAGGCGGCTGGACTGATGTTGACGTGATTATAACGCAGCCCCAAATCATGGGCAAAGTAGGCCCTCTGGGTCGCGTGTTAGGCCCTCGTGGTTTGATGCCTAACCCCAAGAGTGGCACTGTGACCCCTGATGTTGCAAAGGCTGTGAAAGAAGTAAAACAAGGTAAGATCGACTTCAAGGTCGATAAGGGAGGTATCGTACACACCTCAATTGGCAAGGTGTCGTTTACACCAGCGCAGATCAAGGAAAATGCTCAAGCATTTATTAACACCTTGATAAAGCTTAAACCTGCAGCTGCCAAGGGTACATACATCAAGAGCATTTATCTTTCGAGCACAATGAGCAAGGGCATCAAAGTGGATCCCAAGTCTGTTGAAGCTTAACATTTAAAAAGATGAGACTAAGAAAATGAAGAAGGAAGATAAATCGAAATTGATTGAGCAAATCAAAGATGAGCTCTCGAAGTATAGTGTCGTTTACTTGACCAACACCACATCTCTCAATGCCGAGCGCACTGTTGACTTGCGTCGTGCAGCGTTTAAGGCTGGCATCAAGATGATGGTTGTCAAAAACACTTTGTTGAAGAAGGCCATGGAATCCAGCGATGTGGATTATTCAGGCTTGTATGATTCTCTAGCAGGACCTACCACGTTGTTGCTTAGCGACACTGGTAATGCTCCCGCTAAACTGATTAAGGGCTTCCGCCAGAAAAAGGAAACTATCCCCGCTTTCAAGGCTGCTTATGTTGAGGAAACCGTATTTGTCGGTGAAGAGAACCTCGACGCATTGGTTGCTTTGAAGAGCAAGAACGAGTTGATTGGCGATGTTGTTGCTTTGCTGCAATCACCTGCCAAGAATGTCGTTTCGGCTCTGCAGTCGGGCGGTGGCAAGCTGCACGGAATCCTTGAAACCTTATCGAAAAAAGAAGAGAAATAAAAAACCAAATTTAAAAACAATCACAATTAATTCATAATAAAATGGCAGATCTAAAAGCTTTTGCAGAACAGTTAGTCAACCTTACCGTAAAGGAAGTTAACGAACTCGCTCAGATTTTGAAAGACGAATATGGTATCGAACCCGCTGCTGCTGCTGTAGCAGTTGCTGCTGGTCCTGCTGCTGGTGCAGCTCCCGCTGAAGAAGAGAAGACTTCATTTGATGTTATTCTCAAATCTGCTGGAGCACAAAAACTTCAGGTAATCAAGAAGGTGAAAGAACTTCTGAGCCTCGGTTTGAAGGATGCTAAGGACCTAGTTGACAAGGCTCCAGCTCCTCTTAAGGAAGGTGCATCAAAGGATGAAGCTGATGCTCTCAAGGCAGAACTCGAGGGTCTTGGCGCTGAGATCGAACTGAAATAAAAACACCTGTTTTATCGGGTGTGTAGGTTAAGAATCCCCACGCGATGTCGATTCTTAACCTTTTTGTGTCAAATTTTGGCACGATGAATCACATAGAGCCGCCGCTGACTGTTGTCGCTAGGCAAAGTAGGGTAGTGGCGGCTTTCTATGATGATTAAGGCTCTTGAGCGTGCTACGTCGTCAAACAAGCTTTTTTATGGATAGGGACGTGGTAACGATGGCTATTCGCTAATAAAAAATTGAGTTCACAAAATCCTTTTTTTCAATGTCAGTTTCAAAAAAATCACGAGTTAATTTTGCGCGCGTAAGAAACCCTTATCCTTATCCAGATTTTCTGGACGTGCAGTTACAGTCATTCAGAGATTTTCTGCAATTAGATACTCCGACTGAGAAAAGAAAAAACGAGGGACTCTATAAGGTCTTTTCTGAAAATTTTCCTATAGAGGACACTCGCAATAATTTTAGGCTTGAATTTCTAGACTACTTTATTGACCCACCACGGTACACGATCGAAGAATGCTTGGATCGTGGTTTGACGTATAATGTCCCGTTGAAGGCAAAGCTTAAGCTATACTGCACCGATCCCGACCATGACTTCCCGACAGCGATTCAAGATGTGTATTTGGGTGCTATCCCATATATGACCGACAAAGGTACTTTTGTTATCAATGGTGCTGAACGCGTGGTAGTGTCGCAGTTGCATCGTTCGCCAGGCGTATTTTTTGGACAAAGTCTACACACCAATGGCACCAAGCTCTACTCGGCTCGTATTATCCCATTCCGCGGGTCTTGGATTGAATTTGCTACCGACATTAACAATGTGATGTATGCCTACATCGATCGCAAGAAGAAGTTGCCAGTTACCACATTGTTGAGGGCAATAGGCCTAGAAACTGATAATGATATTATAAAGATTTTTGGACTTGCCGAAGAACTCAAGGTGACCAAGACCAACCTCAAGAAGGCTGTTGGTCGCAAACTTGCTGCTCGCGTATTACGTAGCTGGAGTGAGGACTTCGTTGATGAGGGTACGGGTGAAGTTGTGAGCATCGAGCGCAATGATGTGATTATAGATCGCGATACTGTGATTGAAGAAGAGAATATCCCAGAGATACTTGAATCTGGTGCTTCTACAATCCTCGTGCACAGGGATGATGTGAACACAGGTGATTATCAAATCATTTTCAATACCCTCAACAAAGATACTTGCAATAGTGAGAAAGAGGCTGTTAACTACATTTATCGTCAGTTGCGTAATGCTGAGGCTCCTGATGATGCTAGTGCTCGTGAGGTAATCAACAATCTGTTCTTTAGCGAGAAACGCTATGATTTGGGCGATGTGGGCCGTTTCCGCATCAACCGAAAATTGGGGTTGAACTCTGAGTTGCGCGTACTCACCAAAGACGATATTATTGAAATTATAAAGTATCTGATTGGACTAATTAACAGCAAGACTGATGTTGATGATATTGACCACTTGAGCAATCGTCGTGTGCGCACTGTTGGCGAGCAATTATACAACCAATTTGGTGTTGGTCTGGCCCGTATGGCCCGAACAATCCGTGAACGAATGAATGTGCGTGATAATGAGGTGTTTGCTCCCATTGATTTGATAAACGCAAAGACGATTTCAAGCGTTATCAACACGTTCTTTGGTACCAATGCCTTGTCACAGTTTATGGATCAAACCAACCCATTAGCTGAAATTACGCATAAACGTCGTATGTCGGCATTGGGTCCTGGTGGCTTGTCTCGTGAACGCGCTGGCTTTGAGGTGCGAGATGTGCACTATACTCACTATGGTCGTCTTTGCCCAATTGAAACACCTGAAGGTCCTAACATTGGTCTGATATCATCATTGTGCGTGTATGCCAAGATCAATCATCTAGGATTTATCGAAACTCCTTATCGCAAAGCTAGTGATTCAAAAGTCAATCTGAACAATGATGAAATTGTGTATTTGACGGCCGAAGCCGAAGAGGGTAAGATAATAGCTCAGGGTAATGCTCCGCTGAACGAGGATGGTAGCTTTAAGCGTACACGTGTTAAAGCTCGCTTGGATGCTGATTTTCCTGTGGTTGCGCCCGATCAAGTGGAACTGATGGATGTTTCGCCTCAACAGATTGCTTCTATTGCTGCGGCACTAATTCCTTTCTTGGAGCATGATGATGCCAACCGTGCACTGATGGGTGCCAATATGATGCGTCAAGCTGTGCCATTGTTGCGCAGTGAGGCTCCTATTGTGGGAACAGGTATCGAAGGACGATTGGCTTATGATAGTCGCACTCAGATACAAGCCGAGGGTGCTGGAGTGGTCGAATATGTTGATGCTGATGTGATTCGCATTCGTTATGATCGTACCGAGGAAGAACAGTTTGTTAGCTTCGACGAGCCTGTTAAGGAATACAGATTACCCAAGTTCCGTAAAACCAATCAAAGTACTACCATCGATTTACGGCCTATCTGTGATCGTGGTGATCGTGTGGAAAAAGGTCAGATACTCACCGAGGGCTATTCCACTCAAGATGGTGAGTTGGCTTTGGGCCGCAACTTGAAGGTGGCTTATATGCCGTGGAAGGGCTATAACTACGAGGATGCTATTGTGATTAACGAGCGCATGGTGCGTGAAGATATCCTCACATCGGTCCATGTAGATGAATATACGCTTGAAGTGCGTGAGACCAAGCGAGGAATGGAAGAATTGACCAACGACATTCCTAATGTTAGTGAAGATGCAACCAAGGATCTTGATGAGCGTGGTATCATTAGAGTGGGTGCTCATGTCATCCCAGGTGATATCTTGATAGGAAAAATCACACCTAAAGGTGAGTCCGACCCCACGCCAGAAGAGAAACTATTGCGTGCTATTTTTGGTGATAAGGCTGGCGATGTGAAAGATGCATCACTCAAGGCCAATCCATCACTCAAGGGCGTGATTATTGGTACTCGCTTGTTTGAACGTGCTGTGAAAAAGCGTGTGCGTGGTGGTGACCCAGAATTGCCCAAGTTGGATGCTGAATATGAAGATCGTCAAAACCAATTGCGCACGCTGTTGATAGAAAAGCTAGTTAAGCTGACTGAGGGCAAAACTTCGCAAGGAGTGAAAAACTATCTTGATGAGGAGGTTGTTCCCAAAGGACAGAAATTCACTGCCGATATACTAAACCGTATCGAAGAATTTGATTCGGTAAATCTGAGTAAGTGGACGGCTGATGCTCATCGCAATGAATTGATTCGCGCCACGGTGATGAACTACTTGCACAAGAGCAAAGCTATTGAAGCCGAGTTGAAACGCAAGAAACTTGATATCTCTATAGGTGATGAGTTGCCTTCTGGTATCATGAAGTTGGCCAAAGTATATGTGGCTAAAAAGCGCAAAATCGGTGTAGGTGATAAGATGGCTGGCCGTCATGGCAACAAGGGCATCGTATCGCGTGTGGTTCGGCAAGAGGATATGCCATTCTTGGCAGATGGTACACCAGTAGATTTGGTGTTGAACCCACTAGGCGTTCCTTCGCGTATGAATCTAGGCCAGATATTTGAGGCTGTTCTAGGTTGGGCTGGCAAAGAATTGGGTGTAAAATTTGCAACACCTATCTTTGATGGTGCAACACTTGATGACCTTAACGAGTGGACCGATAAGGCTGGATTGCCTCGCAGTGGCCGCACGCAGTTGTATGATGGAGCTACTGGTGAGCCTTTTGACCAAAAGGCTACTGTGGGTGTAACCTATTTCTTGAAACTAGGCCACATGGTAGAAGACAAAATGCATGCCCGTTCGATTGGTCCGTATTCGCTTATCACTCAGCAGCCATTGGGTGGTAAGGCTCAATTTGGTGGACAGCGTTTTGGTGAAATGGAGGTATGGGCTTTGGAGGCATTTGGTGCTAGCCATGTGCTGCAAGAGATTCTCACCATCAAGAGTGATGATGTGGTGGGCCGTAGCAAGGCCTATGAAGCTATTGTCAAAGGCGACCCGATGCCTACTCCTGGAATGCCCGAGTCGCTCAACGTGCTATTGCACGAGTTGCGTGGATTGTGCCTAAATGTTAGACTGGATTAAAAGCGATAATATACACTATGCCATTCAAGAATGATAATAAAATCAAGTCAAACTTCACCAAGATTACAATCAGTCTAGCTTCGCCCGATATGATCAAGGCGAGTACGCATGGTGAGGTTACCAAACCCGAAACAATTAACTATCGCACCTATAAGCCTGAGCGAGATGGATTGTTCTGCGAGCGCATTTTCGGTCCAGTTAAGGATTATGAATGTCATTGCGGAAAATATAAACGCATTCGCTATAAGGGCATTGTGTGTGACCATTGCGGCGTAGAAGTTACCGAGAAGAAGGTGCGTCGTGAGCGCTGTGGCCACATAGAACTTGTGGTTCCTGTTGCTCACATCTGGTATTTCCGCTCATTACCCAACAAGATTGGCTATCTATTGGGTGTGCCAACCAAAAAGTTGGATATGGTAATCTACTACGAGCGCTACATCGTCATCAATCCAGCTGGTGTGAAGCTTGAGGATGGGGTTGAATTGAAAAAGTATGACTTGCTTACCGAGGATGAGTATGTGGCTATTCTCGACAAGTTGCCCAACAATGCACAACTAGAAAACGATAATCCTAATAAGTTTATCGCTAAGATGGGTGCAGAGGCCATCTACGATTTGTTGGCAGAGCTCGACCTCGACTCCTTAGCTAACACGTTGCGTGATAGAGCCTATCATGAAAACTCACAACAACGCAAGACTGAGGCCTTGAAACGCTTGCAAGTGGTAGAGGCTTTTCGTTCAAGTAAGAATATGAATAGGCCAGAGTGGATGATCTTGAAATATATCCCCGTGATTCCACCCGAATTGCGCCCATTGATTCCACTCGATGGCGGTCGATTTGCTACGAGTGATATCAACGATTTGTATCGACGCGTAATCATCCGCAACAACCGTTTGAAACGATTGATCGACATCAAGGCGCCTGAAGTGATTTTGCGCAACGAGAAACGTATGCTTCAAGAGGCAGTGGATTCGTTGCTTGACAACTCGCGTAAATCAAGTGCGGTCAAGAGCGATGCCAATCGGCCATTAAAGTCGCTGAGCGATAGCCTAAAAGGCAAGCAAGGCCGTTTCCGTCAAAATCTATTAGGTAAACGTGTGGACTACTCAGCTCGCTCGGTGATTGTGGTTGGCCCTGAACTCAAAATGGGTGAATGCGGTATTCCTAAAGATATGGCTGCTGAGCTATATAAACCTTTTGTGATTCGTAAACTGATTGAGCGCGGCATCGTCAAGACGGTGAAAAGTGCCAAGAAGATTGTGGACCGCAAGGAGCCCGTTGTGTGGGACATCCTAGAAAATGTGATGAAGGGACATCCAGTGTTGCTTAACCGTGCCCCGACGCTACACCGTTTGGGTATTCAGGCTTTCCAGCCCAAATTGATTGAGGGCAAAGCTATCCAATTGCATCCACTAGCTTGCACGGCATTCAATGCTGACTTTGATGGCGACCAGATGGCTGTTCACTTGCCACTAGGTAACGAGGCTATTGTTGAGGCTCAGTTGTTAATGCTTGAGCCACATAATATCCTCAACCCTGCCAATGGTGCTCCCATCACAGTGCCTTCGCAAGATATGGTTCTAGGTTTGTACTATATCACAAAACTACGCAAAGGTGATAAGGGCGAAGGGTTGAAATTCTATGGTTCAGAAGAAGCACTGATTGCCTATAACGAGGGCAAGGTGGGTATGCATGCTATCATATCGGTTGTGGCCGATGTGGTCAACGAAGATGGAACTCGCGAGACCAAACTTGTTGAAGACACTTCGGTGGGTCGCATCATGTTCAACAACTGTGTGCCTACCGAGATTGGCTATTTGAATACGTTGATTTCTAAGAAATCTTTGCGCGATATCATCACGCGGGTGATACGCTATTGTGGTGTTCCACGTTCTGCCAAGTTCCTCGATGATGTGAAAAATATGGGTTACTATATGGCCTTCAAGGGCGGTTTGTCGTTTAACCTTGATGACGTGTTGGTACCCACCGAGAAAGCCGAGATCATCGCTGAGGGTGATGCTGAAGTCGAGCGTGTGATGAATGACTACAATATGGGTCTGATTACCAACAACGAGCGTTATAACCAAGTGATTGATATCTGGACCAACATCAATGCTAAGCTCACCAAGAAACTGATGGAGCAAATCAGTACAGACCAACAGGGCTTCAATTCCGTGTATATGATGCTGGATTCTGGAGCTCGTGGCTCCAAGGACCAAATCCGTCAGTTATCGGGAATGCGTGGTCTAATGGCTAAACCACAGAAGTCGGGTGTAGAGGGTGGCCATCAAATCATCGAGAACCCTATTCTTGCTAACTTCAAGGAAGGTCTATCGGTGTTGGAATACTTTATTTCTACCCACGGTGCTCGCAAGGGTCTAGCCGATACCGCATTGAAAACAGCCGACGCTGGTTACTTGACTCGTCGCTTGGTGGATGTGGCTCATGATGTGGTGATCACAGAGGAAGATTGTGGTACACTACGTGGATTGGTCTGCCGTGAAGTGAAGAGTAATGACGATGTGGTGGCTACATTGGGCGAACGCATTGTTGGCCGTGTGTCTGTGCACGATGTGATTGATCCCACTACGGGCGAAGTGATTGTTAGCTCTGGTGAGGAAATCAGCGATGCTGCTGCTGAGCGCATTAACAATTCGCCTATTGAATCGGTTGAAATCCGTTCGGTGCTCACTTGTGAGGCCAAGCATGGTGTGTGTGCTAAGTGCTATGGACGCAATCTAGCATCGCATCGTATGGTGCAGAAGGGTGAAGCTGTGGGCGTGATTGCTGCCCAATCGATTGGTGAGCCTGGCACGCAGTTGACCTTGCGTACCTTCCACGTGGGTGGTGTGGCTAGCAATATTGCTGCTGTGTCCAATCTCACGAGTAAATATGAGGGTCGACTGATGCTTGAGGAGTTGCGTACTGTCAAGGATAAGGATGGTAATGATATTGTAACGGGTCGCATGACCGAGATGCAAATTATTGACCCCAACACTAATATGGTGCTCACACAAGCTAGTATTGCATACGGTTCAAAACTATTCTTCCAATCGGGAGATATGGTCAAGAAGGGTGATGTAATTTGCGAGTGGGACCCCTTTAACACGGTTATTGTTAGTGAAGTGAGTGGAACACTTAAGTTCAACAACTTGATTGAGGGAGTTACCTATCGTGACGAGGTAGATGAGATCTCTGGTAAGAGTGAAATCTTTATCATTGAGAGTAAAGATCACACGCGCATTCCAGAAGCACAACTTTATGATGCAAGTGGAGAACTAGTCAAGACCTATTCGTTGCCTGTAGGCGCCCACTTGATGAAACAAGAGGGCGAAGATATCTCTGCAGGTGAAGTGTTTGTCAAGATTCCACGCTCATCATCGGGTGGTGCAGGTGATATCACGGGTGGTTTGCCTCGTGTGACCGAGTTGTTTGAGGCCCGCAATCCATCTAACCCCGCTATCGTGAGTGAAATCGATGGTGAGGTGACCTTTGGTCGTGTGAAACGCGGTAATCGTGAAATCACAGTGACTAGCCGCATTGGTGAGGAGAAGAAATATCTCGTGCCGATGTCCAAGCAGATTTTGGTGCAAGAGAACGACTATGTGCGTGCTGGTACACCGCTTAGTGATGGCGCTATCACGCCAGCCGACATCTTGCGCATCAAGGGTCCAACGGCTGTGCAAGACTACATTGTCAATGAGGTGCAAGACGTCTATCGTGCTCAAGGTGTGAAAATCAACGATAAGCATTTTGAAGTTATCGTGCGCCAGATGATGCGCAAGGTACGCATTGTTGATCCAGGAGATACCAGATTCTTGGAAGAGCAGATTGTGGATAAGCGTGACTTCATGGAAGAGAACGACCGTATTTGGGGCAAGAAGATTGTTACCAATCATGGTGATGCCGAAGATATCCAGAACGGTCAAGTGTTGACGGCTCGCAAATTGCGCGACATCAACTCTTCGCTGAAGCGCAAAGACTTGAAACTTGTCAAGGTGCGCGACGCTGTGCCTGCCACGAGCGAACAGATATTGCAAGGCATCACCCGTGCTGCGTTGCAGACCAGCAGTTTCATGTCGGCCGCTTCGTTCCAAGAGACAACCAAGGTGCTCAACGAAGCTGCTATCAATGGCAAGGTGGACTATCTAGAAGGCATGAAAGAAAATGTTATCTGCGGTCACTTGATTCCTGCTGGTACAGGTTTGCGCGAATATCAGTCACTAGTAGTAGCTGGTAAGGACGAGATGGCATTTGCATCTATGCACGACAATGAAGTATCTATTGAACAAGAGCAAGTAGAGCGCTAGCTCTTGTTGTTAGGATAAGGCTACAATTAGGCACATAAAAGAGGTTGCAAGACATCGTGTTACAATTGTGCTAAGTAAGCAATCCTAATAGAACTAACATATTTATATATTTTCCATAGTTAATTTGTTTATTGGAACGCGAGTGCGCTGTGAAGCGGGCTCGCGTTTTTTTGATATGGAACAATTTGGTGAGAACTATGCCTTCTATCCACTGAAAATGATTATCTTTGTGGCGTAATTCAGAAGAATGCAACGATACTGGGCATAGCGTATTCGGCTTTGCTTGATTTATAAGAGATTTGGTGTCCTTGTCACCACCTAAGGGATGAGGATGAAAAGGGAATCAGGTGCGAATCCTGAACAGACGGTGCTGCTGTGAGTTCCGCTAGAGCATTCGCCCGCCATCGACCACTGCACTAGGTAGTATCTGCTGCCACTGGGTGTGGGAAGGGGCATGGCCACAAGAGTATGGGCGAGGAACGAGTCAGAAGACCTGCCAAGTCGGTAGATAAAGACCCGTAATTGTCATGCGAACATTATTAACTGTTTGGCTAACTGTTTGGTGTGTGTGGTGCGTTGCAGCACAAGATGGTGTTGCGATGGGGGATACTGTGCCAGTTGCGGTAGGGCATGGTAGCCTAGACTCGATGCAATATATCCAAAATGTGATTGTGTATGGTCGACGACCATACGAAGAGGTGATACCTGCTCAAGTGCTAACAGGCAAACAACTTGAAGGCTTAAATAGTCATTCTGTAGCTGATGCTATCCGCTATTTTTCGGGCGTGCAACTCAAGGATTATGGAGGAATTGGTGGCTTGAAAACGGTGGATATCCGCTCGATGGGTACCAATCACATGGGTGTATTTTATGATGGCATTCAGCTAGGTAATGCACAAAATGGTCAAGTAGATTTAGGCAAGTTTTCACTTGATAATATTGATGAAATCTCGCTATACAATGGCCAGCGGAGCAGTATTTTCCAGTCGGCTCGCGATTTTGGTTCGGCAGGTAGCATCTATTTGCGTACTAAGCGCCCGCATTTTGTGGGAAACAAAAGTGACAATGTGAATGTATCTTTTCGCACAGGGTCGTTTGGGCTATTGAATCCATCGGTGCGTTGGGAACATAAGCTAAACCGTAATGTAAGTTTGTCAATAAATGCCGAATATACCTACGCTACAGGTCGCTACAAGTTTCGTTATTATAAGAAATACAGTGATGGCACAACTGCTTGGGATACTACCGCTACTCGCCAAAATGGCGATGTTCATGCTTTTAGACTTGAGGGAGGCGTGTTTGGCGTGATGAGTAATGGTAAGTGGCATGCCAAGGCCTACTACTATGATAGTGAGAAGGGCATACCAGGGGCTATTGTCAACAATGTGTGGAAGCACGCTCAGCGCCAATGGGATCGTAATTTTTTTGTGCAGGGTTCGTTTCAAAAGCGAGTGGGTGAGCGCTATGAATTGATGGCCAATGCCAAATATTCGCGCGACTATCTACATTACCTGAATCCTGACACCACGTTGATGTATGTCGATAATGAGTTTTGGCAAGACGAGATATATCTCTCGATGGCCAATAAATATACCATTTTGACCGATTGGGATGTGGACCTCTCGGTGGATTATCAGTGGAATTATCTAGATGCAACGTTACAAAATTTTGTCTATCCAATGCGTCACACGCTACTCACCGCACTTGCCACCGCTTACACTTGGCGAGGCCTCAAGGCGCAAGCTAGCCTGTTGCATAGCTACTACAATGACCGTAGCACGGCGCGTAATGGTAGTCAAGTGGTGGGTAAACGCTCTGCCAACAAGGAACGATTAACACCAGCTATTTTTGTGAGTTGGCAGCCCTGGCAGGAGCAAGATTTTAACTTGCGAGCATTCTATAAGCGTATTTTCCGTATGCCCACCTTCAACGACCTCTACTATACCGATATGGGCAACATTACGCTTGAACCAGAGTATGCTACACAATTCAATGTCGGCATGCTCTATCGTTTGTTGAGGCAGCAGGGCTTCATCTCAGGCGTGAAATTGTCGGCTGATGCCTACTATAATCGCATCACCGACAAGATTATCGCTGTACCCAAAGGCACAGGACAATATCGGTGGATGATGATGAATGTGGGAAAGGTGAAGATACGAGGCCTCGATGTGTCGGCACGCACAACAATGCGTTTCCCAGCCGATGTGATAGTTGATGTGAACTTGAGCTATACCTATCAGCGAGCCCAAGACTATAGCTATCCACAGGACAATGGTGATGGTGGAACCTATAAGGGGCAAATTGCCTACGTACCTTGGCATAGTGGCTCGGTGGTGGCACATGCCAATTGGCATGATTTGGATGTCAACTATAGCTTCATCTATGTGGGAGAGCGCTACCATACGAGTGCCAACACTCGAGAGAACTACGAGCAGCCATGGTATACCCATGATGTCTCGTTGGGTTATGCTTTTAGCCTAGGCAAAGTGCAACTCAAAGTGTCGGGAGAAGTGAACAATGTGTTCAATCAATACTATGATGTGATTTTGAACTACCCTATGCCTGGACGTAATTATAAACTCATTGTTAAGATGGATATATGACCAAAGTCATGATTGAACAGGAACGATATCGAGTGATTGGGTTATGTATGGCGGTGGTGCTGTTGCTATTGCTGCCTTCTTGCCGAGAAGATGATGTGATTTGGTTGCCCGAGCATGTGAACGTTGCTCAGCCCGAATATACCGACATAGAGGGTTTCTATTTGTTGTGTGAGGGCAATATGGGTTGGAATAAGGCTACTCTTGACTACTATGACTATGCTAGTGGTGAGTACGTGCGCAATATCTTTTCATACTTCAATCCCAATGTGCCCAAGGAGATGGGCGATGTGGGCAACGATCTAGGCATCTATGGTAGCTACTTGTATTGCGTGATTAATTGTTCTAACAAGGTGGATGTGCTTGATAAATACACGAGTGTCAAGCAATATCAAATTGATATTCCCAATTGCCGCTACATACGTTTCTATGGTGGGTATGCCTATGTGACAAGTTATGCTGGACCAGTGGAAATTAACCCCAATTATGAGCAGCGAGGATATGTTGCCAAAATAGATACGACAACAATGCAGGTGGTGGACACTTGCTTGGTGGGATTTCAACCCGATGAGCTAGAAATTGTAGATGGCAAGATTTATGTTGCCAACTCGGGTGGTTATATGTTTCCTAACTATGAGAACACTGTCTCGGTGATTGATGTGGCCACCTTTAAAGAGGAGCGCCGTATCCCAGTCCAGATTAATTTGCATCAGATTAAGGCCGATAGTCGAGGTGTGCTATGGATAACGTCGCGCGGAGATTACTATACCGAGCCAAGCAAAATCTATGTTTATGACACGCGCAAGAGTCAATTGGTTGATAGTGTGGACTGCCGAGTGAGCAACATGTGGCTTGATGGCGATAGCTTGTATGTGGTGAGCACCGAGTGGAGTTATGTGACGATGGACAATCATTTCTCTTATGCTATCATCAATACACTAACTCATGAGAAGGTGTCAGATAACTTTATCACTGATGGCACTGAGAGCCAAATTGCGATTCCCTATGGAGTGGCAGTGAACCCTATCACCAAAGATATTTATGTGACCGATGCCAAGGACTATGTGTCGCCAGGACGGTTGTTTTGTTTCGACCGTTATGGAGTGAAAAAGTGGGATGTGCGCACAGGTGATATTCCAGCCCATTTCTGCTTCTTGGGCACCAATATCAATGAGCAATAGTGGTGCGACAATAGTGATTTGAATATTTATATATTTAAGCAATAGAAAGGAGAAAAATGATGAAAAAAATCTTGTTGACGTTTGCCTTAACTTTGATAGCTATGGTGGTTGTAGCTAACCATCCATGGCTTACTCAAGTGTATGATTATCAGCCTGCTCCAGGTCAGTTTATCAACACATTGCCCGCTTGCTCTGAGGGCGAGCCTAAGGATAGCGTGCTGGCCCGTTGTCGAGCTAATATTTGTGGA
>Ga0181612_139192_pt1 | contig 25942 bp, 10 predicted proteins | sample HoacroProtozoa21_FD_119630 | JGI IMG/M metagenome (GOLD analysis project Ga0181612, IMG submission 119630) | Hoatzin crop microbial communities from Cojedes, Venezuel. Combined Assembly of Gp0051906, Gp0051904, Gp0051908
AAGTTTCTCAAACTACTGGTTGGCAATGCTACTTACCTCTAATTACTTTTTCACAAAACTCGAGTCAGCAAAATTTGCAATGACTAGTATGAATCTCATAATACCATGAGCAGTGGGAAAGTGTGTTTTTGCAGATAAGGCACCCCACACTACTCATTTAACTCAGTATGATCCCCACACTGTGAACCTGGCGCCGTACCAGGGAAGGGTATGGGAGAAAGAGGCCAAGCTATTATAGCAGATAGATCAGTACGCATAAATTTAGGCAATCATTTAACAGGAGCTCAGCTAAACAAGCTGTCCCTCACCTTTTGTTCCTTTATAGCTGTTTATGTTACTAATTAAGCTGTGGGTTTAGGTCTGCAAAGTAATGAGGCTCTTCCACCTGCTGATGTCAAAATATCTGACTGTTTGCTGATACTTTAAATAAAAGCAGGTAGGAGAGCGGGCTGTAGTAATTGAGTGGTTGCCTGTAAGAGTTATTTCAGGGTGAACGCTGGAGAGGCTGGACTGGCCTAGAAATTTAGAAAGAAATGTTGCTTTTTCCAGAGGTTGCTGATTGGAATGTTTTCCTGAGAAGTCTTAGCGTTCGGCAGTGTTCCTCACTCTAGGTGTAGTATGCACTGAGCCTACATCTGGGTTTTCATAAGGGAGCAGATTGTGTGTGTCTCTCTTGTATAGTCTAATTAAAATAACTTGCATACATATGTCAGTGTTCCCACTGAGTCTGATGGTATTTAGTTAACTCATTTTCATTTCGGTGAATGCAGAGTGGGACAGGTTTGTGTTTCTAAGCTTTTGTGGCTGACGAAGTTTTAATTGAATATATAATGAGTGTTGTGTTTAGGTAATTATTTGAACCCTATGGCAGTGGCAACCTGAAATCTAGTATGCTCTGGCATTTTGCTTTATATTTAAATATCCCCGTTTGATTGTTTTGAAGACCTGAAGCTGTATTTTGGGCTACATATTTTGATTCTGGACTACACTTGAGTGGGAGACTCTGAGGAACAGTCCAGGATTACAGAGCAAAGCTGGCAATGCTATACATTGCTCTTGCCCTTTTCCACTCCTTCAGACTTTGACTCTGAAACAAAGCCATCTTTACAGTGCAACTGATGGCTTAGCTATCCAAGATGAATTGTAAAACCTAGTTGCTGAACACTTGCTATAAAGTTTCTCAAGGATAAGACCATTAACCTAGATCTGCTGGCCAAATTCCAGTCTTTGTATTTAACTTCTTGTCTATGTGTTGCTCTGGTAGTTTCCGTTGTCATGATCTTCACACTCTCTCATCTCTGCAGCTGCCATGTGACATTTCCTTGCTTACTTCAGCAGAAGTTGCAAATTACCCAGCTCTAGTTTTAATTCAGCAATGAAGCATGCGCTTTGCAAAAACACATTGCTGCTAAAAGATGTTCATGTTATCTTAATCATATGTTAGGTTAAAATCTGGATCAGCATATAGGAATGAAATAATATATTTGGATTTCTGAAAGGATAACATAGCTTTTTGCTAACTACCAAATCCAACCAGGAACTGCTGTGTCAAACGATCTGAAATGAATGGGCTGTTAACAAAGTTAGTTATTAAAGCACTGTGTAGTAAAAAGGATTGCATCTCCTTGTAGAAGAAGGATTTCACCAGTGGGTTAATATGGCCTGTATCTACTGTTTAAAAGTAGATAAAATATCATAGCAAAAGTAGTTGTAGTGTGATAAAAAAGTGACTACTCAATGACTTCATGTGTGAAAGGAAGTAAACAAGAGTGAAGAAATCATCGCAATATAGATAGGTTAGCGTGGGTTCAACTAATAGATGATGTACCTTTTCCTGAATAGATCACCTGGTTCAAATCCAGATTACAAGGCAAATTCTGTCTTGACGTATATAATTTGTTTAAAAACATCAACTTTGGTTAGTAGAATTTGGCCCTGTCTCAGTGATGACTCAAATTCATTACTGTACACAAGTGAAAAATCGAGAAAGAATGTGTTATCTATTAAAATATTACTTATTTTTATAGTCACAAATGGATTAAAGAATTCCTGATTATATTTCATAGTGCCCTAGCCAAGGAGGTTTTTATAGCATGAAGGGAACTGTTTTTTCAGCTGTTAGCTTTTACAGTCTAATACCGGCTTCATGGCTTATGAAAAGTGAATATGAACCTACTGGATTACTGTACAGTATGAACCTACTGGGTTACTGTACAGACTGAAGCCCTGCCTGGACATTTCTGAAAGCTGTTGCTACTTTGAGCTGATTTAAGGGAGAGACCGTCTGCATCCGGCATCTCTACAGCATTTTTGCCAAATCTGCTTCTGGCTCTCATCATTCAGATTTTGAGTTGTGCCCAAAACCAGAAGTTTGAATTTTCATTGAAGATGACCAAAAGTAATACCAGAAAGTTGGTTTTACTACTGAGCTCCTGGTTCAGACCAAAACTCGGTGGTCAGAAGGAATTTTATGATTTATGATCTGTTCTGAATAAGGATGTATTTGAAGACAGCATTGAATTTCAAGGTCGAAGAGGGAAGGACAAAGAATAGGAAGGAATGAAGAAGAGTGAAGCATGTCGTATCCATGATTGTAGCCAAGTGCTACAAAACCAGTATGAATAGCTGAGACTGTAGTGTAGTATTACTCTCTGGGCCAGCTATTTAGCATATTGAAACTAAGGTGTCTTCTCATCCTTTATGAAGAAAAAGTCTCTACCACAAGATGAAGACCTGTGAAGAAAAGATTTGTATTGCTGATGTCTGCTAAAGAGTTAGAAAAGGCAGGCTGAATTTAGTTTAGCCTTAAAATGACTTAAAAACCTGTTCTAGTGACTGCGTTTTTCCCCCTAATAATGCATTCTCTTAGTGTGTACAAATGAGCTGCAGCAAAGCTGCCACACGAGCATAATGCGGGAAATAGACCTTAATCGATATTTCAATCAGCCACCTGTGGGTGACTGAGAATTGCTAGTTAGGGGCTCTCCTACACGAATAAAAAGCTACTTGTTTTCTTTCTTTGAAGGAAGAGCTGTTGGGAAGTTTACTTCTTTGGGAATTTCTTTACTTGTATAACTAAGAGTGTTCTTCCAAAAAAAGTAGTATTCAGTGAATTCAGTCCTAGCTTTGAAAAAACCCAAAACCCTGTTTAATTTTGACTGCTAAAGGGAATGCTAGATGTTTATGTATCGGATCCAAGCTGGTGTTGAACGAGTACAGCCCCATCAGTTATCGTGGGGCTGAGCTGAGTGATACACACCACGTGATAAGCACACCCACACTTTTGCAGGGAAGATTGGTTTGGGTATTTTTATTCTTTTGTTGTTCAGAAATTGTTATCTGAAGAAAACGAGAAGCTGTATTTTCTTGGCGTGATCACAGCTATGACTTCATTGATTGAAGGGAGGTTGCTATGGTGTAACCGCAGAATCTGTTCGGTGGTGTGCACAGTGTCACCACTGAAAGCCCCTCAGCTGCCAGATTCCACACAGTGATAACTGGGATCCTGCATTTCGCCTCCCACCTCCGCGTAGTGCCATATGGTAACCGTTGCAGTCGCTGACCTTTGGTGGCTATGCGTGTGTCTTCGCACTACCCTCTTTTATTTATTAAATCATTCTTTTTTTTAGCTTAGGGACTTAGTTGCAAACCAAACTTAATAGGATCATTACTACTGTGGATTGCTTCCTAGAAGAATTGACTGGCTTGTCATTGAAATCTGCTAAAAAATAGTCACGGGCAGGCTGCAGTTTTCTCACGGAGGGAAGCAAGGCCTCCCCCCAGCACCCGCTGTGCCAAACTGGTGGGGTCAGAGCTGCCTGCTGCTCAGCGCAGGCTGCTGCCGCGGCTGGGGTCCGGCCGGACGCAGCTGGGTGGCTGTGCCCGCAGGAGAAGTGCCTCAGCACGTGGGGACGGGTCTCGTTTGCTTCCAGAGATTTTGCGTTAGGCTTTTTGCATGTGGCTGTGAGCGCAGCTCAGTCCTGTAACAGAAGGGTCCCGGTGACGCGGGATGAGGTGACGGCTGTGGGCAGGCTCACTCACGCGTTGCCACCAGGGACGGGGCAATATTAATATCGCACTAACGGCAAAGCCGTGAGCACTCCATGAGGCACGAGGTGATTCAGCTAACCACAACAAAACCGTTTTCTGTAGAATGTGTCAGCCTTGAGAAGTGGGGGAACGTGTGTCGCAGCAATGTAAAGCCACAGCTCCTGTGGCACAGTGCCAGGGAAGTCAAAAGCAGCATGGAGGTGATCGGCAAGGGCTAGCGTGGGGCAGCTCCGTTTGCACCTTGCTGTCCCAGGGCAGGAGAAGAGCTTGAGCTGTGCTCAGTTTGCTTCTGGATATCGGTGAAAGAAGAGCCAGTTGTGCTGAGCAAAGGTGGGTGGTGAGGAGGGGAGAGGAAGAGGGGGGAAAGTTTGTTTGCTTCATTGCTGAGGAGAAGATAGATGTCTGCAAAGAGAAGGTATAAAAGTGTGTTTGCTCTAATACAGCTACTAGACACTAGGAATTTTCCAGATACCCTTTACCCTCCAGTGTCTTTTTGCCTTTATCAGTTTATTTAAATGCCAGTAAAACATAAAAGCAAAGCTTACATTTCTTCTGGCCACATGGTATCTAAAGCTTGCTTTGCAGGTTTCTCTGTCCTCTCTGAAAGTGGTAGAGATGCCATCCTTCATATCCTGGATTTGAGCTATTAAGATCAACCTGAAATGACATGAGAGAGTGTATCAGCAATGAAAAAGTCCTGAATCCCTGGATTTAGGGTTGTCAAATCTCTGAAACTCCTTCAGGGATCTAAACAGCACGGTATTGCTTGCACGTACTATATGTGTGTTAGAGCTTTCCTCCTAAATTTTATGAGGGGTTTCCACTTTTGTCCAGTGATGTGCCTGTGTGATATATAATGCTCTTTTATTCTTTTGCACTAAATACACACAGCAGGTAGAGCAGTATGAGCAAAAGTAATTGTCTAGTCATTTTACTGCATCATATGCAAAAGCCAGCAGATATGTTCTAAGATGCAGAACAAAGAGAAAGGAGGAGGAGAAGGAGATAGTTTCTGAAACTATTTCTCCAATGATCTGTCAACATTTTTAAAATTTTTTTTTCTTGAAAGAAGTTTGATATTGGTGCCTGTCATGTCCACTACATTTAGCTGGTGAAAAGGGCTGTACTGATCCTTTGATTTCAAATTAAGTAGATATGTAAGGTTTTAGTTATAAAATAACAAGGTTTTTTGCTGCTAAAGAAATCTTGTTTTCTCTGTTCCTGCTCTCTGACAGTTGGTTGGCAGAGAAAGGAGGAATAATAAGTTTTAATTATATCTCCCCAAACAAGCAGATTTGAAAGCAATGCAGGGATTACATGAGAATAAAATCCCTTCAAGCATTAACTGTCGCTGGTAAAAGGATGTTAGATATAATCCTATAAGGTTAGATGTCCAGACATCCTGGTTTAACCAGGACAGTCTAATTTTTAATTTAACGTTCTGTCATCCTGATTATTTTCTTCGGGAGGCTCATGTGTCATGTTTGCCTTTGTGCCATACTCGAGAGTGGCACAATCATGAAAATAACACTTTAAATCATCATGCAGCTTTTCTCCTCCAATTTCATCAACCAGCATCACATGTCAAAATGCATTGAACATCACAAGCCAGGAGAATAGGAATTGTATTATCTTCTGCATTAAAAAGGAATAGATAAGCAAGAGAACAAAGGAGAAGTAATAAAGAGGAGTGGGGAGAATAGCTCCAGATCTATACATGCCTTTTTTTTCTTTATGAGGAAAGATGCCCGTGACAATACACAATACACTTGTCACTTGCTTGTTACGTGGAGCTTGAACTAAACCGGTTCCAAAAAGCTTCAGGTGCTGTCCCCTTCAGACACTTCTTGGTTGGCAGGAAACTAGTAAGCAAATGCCAGTGGAATAGTTAAGAAGATGGGAAGATTTTTTTTTCATTCCACCCATGAGCTTTCAAACTCCCTCAGACAACAGATGGGTGATCCAAATTGGGTCTAATAAAGCAAGGAGAGATATTTTTTCTGAGGCTAGAAGAAGTTTGGCCAGACTTAACAGAGTGTTTATTGTGCTTTTGCAATTTTTGGTTTTAGGCTGGAAGCAGAAAAATCTGCTGAAATACAGTGCAGTATCCAGCTGAAACCAGAACAGTATTGTGAATCACAGGAGAGAAGCACGTCCTTTGTGATTTCTAGGCAGAACAGGTTCAGAAAAGCATCTGAACTCCTTCAGGATTTTCTGATCATCCAAGCCTGAGGCTTAGCTTTTCTCATCCCTCCATCCTCTCTCTGGGTCTCATTGTGAGAGTCGCCGAGTGCTCCCTTTGTCCAGCTTCACTGTCAGGTAAGAACATTCATTACCTCTGAGAAGGTGCCGGTGCTTTGTAGGATGAAATCTTAAAAATACTGTGGTCAAGAGGTAACACACAAGGTTTTAATAAGCATCTAAGCCAGCTGGTTGTTTTCTTCTCACGCTAGATTTTCTTTTATAAATCGTTTAAGTCTCGTGAACGTGTTGCTCTTACGCCCACATCTTCATCGTCACTTCACTTAAGGCAGGACTTACGTCTGTGATTCATTTGGAATTTCCCAGGTGCTCAGAGGCTGTGTGTACAGACCTGACATCTCAGCTGGCCTCGAGGATTTCCTGAAGGTCTAACTGCTATACAACTTACTCTCCCCTAAGGGTAGACAGTGGTAAGTTTAATAGATGTCTAGTTGGATGAATAGGACGTGTCATCCTTAGTCTTGGTCCAGGCACGGTGCACAGGGTCTGGCAGTTGTTACATCCTGGATGCTTTGCAAATATTCAGGCACAGGATGATGTGCTGCAGTACCGTGAAGCACGTTAGTCATACTGAGGAAGAGTCCTCTGGGAGCTCCCTCAGTGAAAGGAAAGACTGCTGCGAAAATTAACGATGAGGTGTGAACAAAGCATTACCACTCTGGGGAGCTGAAAAAGCCCTTTCTTAGTAAAGAACCTACTGCTAAGGAGTCAGTAGTCAGTGACACTTGGAAACTGTTGACCCTCCAGCATTCATCCACCTTGGATCCAAAGGCAGAGCAGTGAGAAAGCTGTGTCGGTAAAGCAGTGGAGAACAGTTCTCTCGTCACACACTTTTGAAATTCCAACTGGTGCTGACTGGAGTCCTGACCACTTTCATGCTATGGTACCGCTACAGCAAGCTGATGCAGTAGGAAATGGAAGGAGCTCTCTCCAGCTCAGCACAGCCACCTGGAAGCAGCTAAGCACTGTGGTAGAGGGGGAGAAGCCAGTTACTTGTAGCAGAAAGATAACAGTAGGAGCCCTGGTGTGAGATGTACAAGGGTGGGGTGGGATGGAGGGATGGCCAGGCCTCTTCCGTTGGGTTGTGTGTTCTTGCAAATACAATGGTAAAGTAACCAGGATGGAGACACAGTATCTCTACTGTCCCCCTCTGAACAGGATATAAAGTGGATAAATGGTGCTGAGATCCATTAATCTCTGTTTCTCTCCTTTTTGCATATTCTGGCAGACTCTTGATAGTTGGATTTTTGCTGTCAGTTTTTACCATTTTTATTTTACATCAAAGAGTGGAAGAAAGAAACTTTATGTTCCGTCTCAGCAGATGAGCTCATGGGTAAATGAGTAAAACCAGACCGTGGAAATCTCAGTGCTCTGAAGTTTGATGGTAGCCAAAATGACAGAGGACAATCTTGCAATTGGGCAGGACTCCCCCTACCACCCACTACTAATTGTGTCGTTCAAGAATATAACTCAAGATGCTTTGGACCAGATTGTGATTTGAGATACACCTATTTAAATCTGGCATCAATCTTTCCTTCTGCTTCTATATTAATTAATGTCTTGTGGGCTGTATTTCTGCAGCTAGATAGTAGGCTGCTTTGGATCCAATTTATTTCACTGGATCAGGCAATTTAGTTCTCTTTGAAGTTTTTATTGTGATTTATATTTGGATGTGCCTTTATATAACTGAGAATTAAAAATGAGTATTTATGCCTTTTTATTATTATGACGTCTTTGTGATTAAATGCCTGTCTCTCATAGCAGGTTGTAACCCAGGAAGTCCTTTCCAGCCCTGCATTCCTCACTGAAGGCAGCAGGATTCTGGCCCGTGCAGCATGACGTGGATACTGAGCTTGCCGTGTGGTAGCATGGAGAGGGGGAACAGATTTCTGAACACGGCTTCAGGTGAGATTCCCCGTCTGCCTCTCAGGGTGCTCAGTGCAGTAGGGCAGTGCTCTCAGCCCCGCTGCTGGTGACCCAGCTCTGTCGGCTGCAGTTTGCCTTCAGAACAAATGCCTCTTCTGCATGCCCCAACTCCACGCCAGCACTGAGGCAGAGTCCTGGGGCAGAGTCAATGAGGATAGTTTTGTGAACTTTTAACTACGAAAGGCGCTATGCAGAAAACCAAACGCATATCTCCCAGCCTGAGGCTGGACTCAGGCATGATAGTTTGTATAACCACCAGCAGCTGTTCCTTTGCTGGCTGGGGCTCAATCTTCGTTGAAGGCAATGGAGGGAGAAAGATTAAGTAATGCTGCAGGCACAGCTGCATCTATTTTTTCCCCCCTGTGGCATCACCACTTTGCCACTTGTTAAATGAATAGGCTCTGCTGATTCCTTCCCTCTTCTGTGCAGTACAAAAGCAGGACGGACTTGGACTCTGCTCTCCACCCCAGAGCGAAACAAACAGTTTGACTTCTTAACAGCCAGCAAATTAAGCAAGGTAGTTAAATAAGGCCACAAATTAGTCTGTTTTATCAAGTTACTGAACTTTGCGTTTTTAGAGCATTCCGTGTTTTTCACCTGTGAAGGAAAGGCAGGCTTCCCTACCTCAGCTCAGTGTGTCCACCTGAAAGCACTCCACCAGTACTTCTTAAACAGCACGTCAGACCTGGGAGTATGTCTGTAGCATATCGAGGAGATATTGGGACACTGTGCGGTGAACTTGGCCATAACCAGGGCCAGATACCACTCAGACATCATTCTGAGTGCGCTTGATTTTACAGTGCTAAAGAAGAATCTGTGTGGGATGCGTGGTACACTTGGGAATTCACCTAAACAGTCACGTTCCCTGTTTCTTCTCCTCGCCTGCCGTCCTCCTTGTCCTCACTGTTAGCCTAGCGTTGTGCCCAAGGGCATGGCAAGCACTGGCAGCAGCACATTGTTCTTCAGAAGCAGAGCTAAGCTTCACTGTCCTCTGTTCACTGTTGGTTCCCAGCCCTCTCCTTCACTGTTGGTCATGAGGTGCAAGGTCATCACTTTAACAGAAATGAGCAGCATTAATTAGAAGCAGCCCACAGTACATTTTGTTATGTACAAAGAGAACTTGGTACAACGTTTCTCATAACAAACCTTTGGCTAGAGTAATCAAAATGTTCTGGCAACAGCTAAAAGGAGCAGTGCACTTTGGGTAGGATGATTTCTGCCTACTCGGTCAAGGTGAAGCTCTCTCTAAGAGGCTGGCCAGTGTAGGTCTCACTTAAGCCCTCACATATGTATCGCTATCCCTTAAATCTCCAAATCCCTCTGAGGTGGGCCTCCAAGACCCTTTCTCTCATCTCAAAGAATTCTTTGAGATTCCTGTCTTGACACTCATACCCTCATTCATCCTTCAGCAGCCAAACAACTCGATGAAACCGTGATGCTACTGAAACCAGCAGCTCTCTTACCTTTCCTGGGCCAGCATTTTACCTCCACGTGGTTGTAGGCCTTCCAAAACATTTGTGTTGTAGACAAGAGTAGCCACTTCTCTCTCTTCCCACATGGGACGTTCTATCTTTCGCCGTCAGGCTGCCACATACACTCGTATGGTAGTTCGTTCTTTCCTGGTTTGTTTTACCCAGGGGTAAACCCTGTGACTGTAGGGGCTAGTGCCGATTTATGCTGGAGATCCATAGGTCACAAGTAGTGTAGCGTAAGGTTATTATCTTCTATTTACCTGGAGAACGTAGTGTTAAAATGCACTGCTTCAGCTGGTAAGGTGTCCCCGGGAAGAGAATTCCACCAGAGAGGCACAGAGGATCGAAAAGCACGGCAGTTTGAGTGTAGAAATAGTTGGGATGATTAACTGGTACTGTAAAGGGTCGTGGCAGAAGCATAAAGAACGCGCTGTGGAAAACAGTGATTCTCTTCCATAAATAAAATAGCATTGTAATCTTAAAGAAGCAGGACTTGGAAACAAGCAGACGATGTAAATAAGTAAGTAGCAGGGGGAATGTGAGAATATCAATCAAGAAATTAAGCCGACAGCATAAATAAGCAGGCAGCCATAGCCTTGGGGGTGGATAGAAGAACACGAAGTCAAGCAAAGATGTCAGTGGAATTGTCGAGAGAAAAGAGAATCTGTGCTATGAAGACAAATGGTGCAGTGGAAAGAGTCTGAAAAAGAGCTTCACCTCAAATACCAAATTCATGATAAGCAGGGCTGGCCAACAAACAAATTAATAAAAGTGAAGCACAGGTCACAGTTGAAGAGACAGTATAGGATCCTTGCCACTGATAAAACTACATTAGCCTCAAAAAGTGATTTTGTGTTTAAGTCACTGGTTTTATATCTCGGGATTTTTTTTAAATACCACACACTATATAGACTGTAAATGTGCCTAGGGAGGAATGCATTATGGATATAAAACTGTCAGTTATTCTTTACATTTCTAAGTTCCTTCACTTTGAAAACCCATAAATGAACTGTAGGAGGGCATTTTTGAGGCAAGCAGCTATAATTTTTTGTTTTCACTTTTAAGCTGTAGCATTAGCAAATACTTTTCTTTGTAACTAATAGTCCTTGTGGGACGTATATGAATATTAAAAAAAGGGGAGAGAAGGTCAAAAAGGTGTGTGTGGTAAACTTGGTTTTGTTATTTGACATGTTTTCTTCCACAAGCCATCAAACTTTCTCACTAGTTCTGTTTGGCCCAGTGAGCCTATCTGAATTCTTTTTCATTAATAAAAGCTGTAGAAGATATCACCAGTGACAAATTAGGAGGTGTTTGAAGAGGTGTTCTCTGTTCACGAGAAAGCGTGTGTGTGAGAGGACAGTTTGGTGCGAGAGATATATCTGCAGTCAAAGAAAAAGAAAATACCCTTTTTCTTTTTAACAAAGAAAAGGTTGCTTCTTTGAGATGAACTTAAAAATTTGCTGAGAATAACAAAAGATAGGATAAAGCAGGCTGGGCTGACAGAGTACCCCCATGGCCATTGAAAGTGGTGGACGTCATTCAGAGTTTTGTCAAACCCTGTACATCACTGAAGCACAGCTTCCTAGGTGTTGCCTTGTTCATTGGCACCTGCTCGCAGAAAAGAGCCCCTCCACCTTCCTCCGGAACCAAATTTCGCATTGTTTTTTGCCTTCAGAGCAATGTACCATTCGCAGCTATGCTCAGAGACTCTAAAGAATGGGAAAATTATGTAATTTCTTTAGATTTTCCTCTTACAAATCATTATTTTCCTGCATTTACTTTTGGGAAAACCTTCATTAGGTCTAGTTTGAGCCTAAGAAATTCATGACCTTTCAGAGCTGGTCCCTGGGGTTCTCTTGTTTGGAATACAAAGCTTGCTAATAGGTTGTGAGGGCATTTGTTATATCTTTAGTTCTTGGAGAAGTTGTGTGTGTTGGAGGGTGAATGCCTTTAATCAGTGCTCTGGAGGTTCACTGCTCCAAGGCCAACAATCTGCTTGCTCTGTTTACTACGTTGGGTTTCGGTTTTGTTTTTTCCTGAAGAAAACAAAGTGAAATAATCACATTCTGTGACAGCATACTGAGTTTTTCAAATCAGCTCCAATGTACTGGTTAAGGATCCTCTTGTCTCCCTTTTTTTTCCTGTGGTCTTTACTTCGTGAACTTATTTGGCACGGTTAGAAGATCTTCAGTTCTTCCACTTTGAATTTAGTTTCGTTCTCCAGAGTGCAAATCTTCATGCTTTGTGGAGTTTCTCTGCTAGTCTGAGCAATACAACTTTATGTTTTTGGCTGCTTCGTGTAAACTGCATCCCCACATACAGACACAAAACAAGGCAGGAGATAGAATATGACATAAATTACAGAAAACACTCGCTCAGAGATAACATTTGGAAGGCATACGTGTAAGCAATCAATCACAAAGCCCAGGGGTAAACTCCCTGGGACACAGCCTTTTCTGTGTTCAGAGTTGTATTCACATAACAGCAAAGCCCTTGCCTACAGTGGGATTTCTAGGCATTACTACAATACAAATAATAATAAGAAAAAGGTGTTTAATTCATTGCAATTCCAAACAAACTCTGCGGAGAATTCTATAACAGCAGAAGATAAAATACTTAAAAGAAAGGCACTGTATAGTTGATTCTGCTTCTCACAGCTGTGATAACAGCTATACCAATTTAGACTGGTTTAGCACAGAGGAGTATCAGGTGTATCAATAAGTAATTGGTAAAGAAAAACCAGCACTATTTATTAATTAACACCTATCACTTCTGCACAGAAGACTTTGTTTGCAGAAGAGGCAGCCTGAGGGCCTGGCCAAGTCCTGTCATTCATCCTTTATCATTTTTCAGATACTGTTTTTTTGCTTTACCTAAGTGAAGTTTTTTAAGGCCCTGGGGGGATTTTTTCATTAGCAATCCCAGCTTTTTCCGGTTCTTTTTAGCACCATGTTAGGACTGAACATGCAGGTTCTCCATGAACATGGCTTTCCGCTGAAGGATTTGAACCAGGGAAGTTGAACTGAGCTCTCTCCAGGCACCAGGACAGAGCCAGGGAATGGGTCCTCCAATTTGCTTGCTGGTGCAGCTGCAGGCGGCGTGTTTATGGGTCAGCTTGGTGCAGGATGGAGTATGTGGGTCCTGGTTTTCTTTAGCCCAGTGCTTTGTATCAAGTCATTGGTTTTGTGAAGATATTAACGAGCATCTTTACATTTTTGTTGAGCAAAAGGATGCTTCTGTGGATCTAGTCAGGTAAAGAAATTTTTTTTAAAATTCTACCTGAGCGCTTTGTTAAGACTCCTTCTCATTGCAGTCCAGTCATTGTAAGATATGAGCTTTCTTAATAAAAATATAGTCAATTCTCCTTCAATGTTGCCAGCAAACAAAGATCGACTGTTTTTAATGTACATTTCAATTTACAGTGCTTTTGGAGGCCATGAGGGAAATATATAGTCCTAACCACTTAGCTGAAAGTCGTTGTTATGTCAATACAAAATCATTATAATAAAAAACTACTGTAGGCCCTGAACTTAAAAAATCTAGACATAATTTGATACGTATTTGATACAAATCCATAGCTTACCTCAGTTGGAAATGATATTATGGTTGGCTCCATTATCATTATTGCAAACTTATGATCATAATCATGGCACCCCTGCAGAAAGAATTCTGAAAGGCTCCACAGCCCCTCACTGCTGACAGGGCGGTTTCCATGGGAGGCTTTACATCAAGGTAATGGATCTTGTTAATGTATTGTTGAACTAGCTAGGACTGAGATGGAGCAGTCAGTCTCTATGCCCAGGCTCGCCACCATGACCTGGACGTATTGACTCTCCTGAGAAAGCAGCGGACTCTTAGAGCAGTGTATGTTGGAAGGGACCTCTGGAAATCACCTGGTCAAATCTCCTGCTAAAGGTGGGCCAGCTAAATCGGGTTGCTCAGAGCCCTGTCTAGTTAAGATCTGAATACCTTGTAGGATGGAGATTTCACAGCCTCACTGGGTACCTGGTCTGGTATAGGACTGGTGACTTTTTTTTCCTAACATCTAATCAGAATTTCCCTTATTGCAGCTCTTGTCCACTGCTTCTCACCCTGTTATCCGTGCACCTCGAGCACTCCAGCTCGGACTTCTCTGCACCCTGCCCTCAGGCAGCTGACCGCAGCAGTGAGATCCTCTCACCCTCCCCTTTTTAAGACTGGCCACATCCAGTTTTCCCGGCCTCTGCTTGTGCATCGTGTACTCCAGCCCCCTAACCAACATGATGGCTCTCTATTCCCTGTTGTTCTGCACTCCGGGGACCATGATTTGGGGTGGAAATTGATAATTCCACAGGACTTAATACTGGGAAAAGGAAACAGGGGTTTGTACAGCTCCTCATGGAGAGACTCACCTTTGTATCGGGGATGCTGTCAGGGCCAAAGGCCGCCTCCTTCTGCGAGGGGGTGGAGAGCTCCTGCCTGTTACTCTTGGAGGTTTCTGGCAGGATGCTTAACCCCCCAAAAGAGAGTTCAGCCAGGTTGCGGAAATGGTGTGTGGCAGGGTAGCAAGCAGTTTTCAGGCTGACTGGATCGGGTGATGTGAGAGGAGGGTGATGCCAGTTAAAGAATATAACAGGAGATTTCTAATATCTTTGAAAGGTGTTCAGATGGGTTTTACTTTGCAGTAAGGAGAGGCTGAAGCAGAAAGTTGAGAGAACAAAATCCCCTGTCTTGCTGAGCTCCTGGTGAAGCAGGAAGCAGGTCCTTTTAGTAGTGAACTCCTCAAAGAGATTAAGGAATTTGAAGGCAGCATCTATCTATCTCTAGATTCAGCTCTGCACATGACAAATGCTTTTGCTATGAGAGCAAGCCTCTGACCTTTTCCTTCCCATCTCTCCTGCAGCTGCAGTGCTCAGCCTGCTCATTAGCAGTGCCTCAGTATTAACCTCAGAATAATCCAAGAGAAAAGCCTACAGAAATCTGCAGCCTCCGTTCTTAAATACTCTGTTGCAGGCTAAATGAATGGAGCAAGTACTATGTTCCTCCACCCAGGAGAGTTCCTGTGCAGGTGACCCAAGTTTTGGAAACCGCCAGTATAATCCTTTGAAAGCACTGATGTGAATATACCAGAAATATTTTAGTTGACCCAGTGAAGTCTGAGAGATGCGTGGATCCGTAGTTTTACATGTGGTATAAACAGAAAATAAAGCACATCTTCCCACGTCTTTTCTTCTTTGCCGTGCACAGACATATGCTTAAAACATAGGAAGTACAAAGCAAGGGTTTGAAGGGAAAGGTGCTGGCAGGAGCCTGCTGACATCTCTGATGCTCTCTGACATCCTTGGACGCTGGTTCCTCGCTGTGGCTGTTGCAAGCACAGCTGCTGCTTGTTCAACTGCTGCCAACACCCCTGTGCTGCTGGTGGAGAGCCTGTAGCAAACACAGAGCTTTGCTTTTCAGATAGTTGTGCTGAGAAACTTCCTGAGAGTTGTGCTTAAATACAAGTTGGAGTCAGGACTGGCTCCCGGAATACACCTGCACTTTGACTGACAATGGGAGCAGGGGCTTGCCACTCAAATGAAGGAGAGCTAAATGGTAGCAGTGACTATTTGCATAGCCCCACAGGTCATTACTTGTAGTCTTGGATCATTAACATACCTAAGAAATTGTTAAACTAGCCAGAGTACAGACTCATGGTCCTATCTGTTGTTTGTCCCGAGTTTTTGCAGAAGAGCTGCTTTGTTTTCTTCCCTTCCATTAACAGTTTTGTTTGGGGGAACAACAATATCTACCTCTAAAATAAAGACTTTTACCTGATACTTCTAGTATTGTTCCCCTGCTCTTTCAGATATTCAGTAATTATATTTTAATTCATACCTCCAGATTTAATTGGCAAGTTAGGAAGTCTAGTTACAAACCTGGAACCCAGCTGCCTTCTCTGGAGGCTGTGTCAAGGTGTGCCAGCACATCACTGACGTGAGCCAGGAGCTGGCACACCGCTGCACAGCCTCCAGACACACTGATATGACTTGCAAAAGCCTCTGGATGCTAGTTGCTATTCGTTTTACAAGGCTCTTCAATAAATGATCAAGTGCTGTTCTGTGCTCTCCACTAATCTGAGATTCATCTTCAGGCAGTGGTATTTGTCATGAGCTACCAGTTTCACTTTTTTTCAGAAACAAAGGCCAAAGAGACCAAAGAGCTGTGTGGCCATTTCATCTCCTTCCTGACACAGAAATGTTTTCTCCCAGAGCTTTTCTACATCCTGCAGCCACCTTCCACTATGATTTTCCCAGCTTACATAAGGTAAGGAGGGTTACTCCAGGTTACTCGGTTGGGTGGCTGCTGAGAAATAGCTGGGCTGCTGAAGAATAACCTCTGTGCGATTCAATAGGTTACATTTTTACCTGTGCTACTAAAGGTGCAGTCTTTCAAACAACATGGAAGCAAACTTCTGAGCACAGCCTGTCATTCGGTATCTGACTGCACTTTTGAAAGAGGTTGTCCCAATAAATTCCCATTTAGGTAACCTGCTGTGAAGTACGATTCAGGAAAAGAAATGTGCAAAAACATACATCAGGCTTATTGTGCGATCATGTTTCCAGTGTGTTCCTCATCTGCTTGTGTCTACTGTCTTTCCTCAGACTTTTGTAGGAAGTGGGATGGAATCAATAGTAGCTTATTTGATCAAATATGACTAAGCAATAGTCATTCATTTAACTTATTCATTTGCCAACCTATAGAGTAGAAAAAGAAAATTAATGAAAAACAATGTGTTAAGCTGAGGTTATTTTGAATTGCCAAAATCCCACCGATAAGTTGATTTGGTACTTTCTGCGCTTTTTTTTTTTGTACTTTCAAATTGATTTTGTACTTTCTGCACTTTTTTTCTGTACTTTCACCTTTCCCTCTTCAAATTCCCTTGTGGCTTCAAATGGAAAAGATGTTTTCTAGTTCCTGTCAGATGAACTTGGATAGTGCTAACATGTGCCACAGCACAAGTTCCTCGCGTGTGCTGGATGCATGTAAAGCAGTGCCTCCAAATAAACCCTTGTGGAGGCTGTTCTTTATTTGTCAGGGCTACATGAGGATGGTCAGAGGAACAAAAACCACATGTTAAATTCCTGAAGTCAACCTGAGGGAGAAACAGGGTGTTCTTGTTCCTGTCAGAATTTGCGTTTTGGTAATTCTGGTAAATCACCCAAGCAAGGGATGCCCCTCCAAGGCTCAGAAAAACGCTTCAGAAATGCTATCAGTGTGTTCCAGATGCACCTAATCCTTCTCATCATTTCTCACATGAACAGTCTCACTGACTTCAGCTGGACTTCTCCCAGATCTTAGCTCAGGAATGGCATCTAAGTGTGCCTATCAAAGCGCAGCCTCTTGCGCCTTCGCTTGCCCCTCAGCATTTCTTCCTGTACAGCTGTTTCAGACAGGTAAGTCTCCTCCCTGCTCCCTCTCTGCCAATATGAAGTGTAGCCCAGAGTAAGAAGGGAAAAGGAAAGAAGCTCCTGTTATGTTACGAGTAGTTTGGAATAAAAGATTCCATAGAAATGCAGGATGAAGATCATTATCACTTATCTCTTACTGCCAAATGTTCTCAGCTGTCGATCTGGTTGAGCCTCTCAGCTGAACGTATCGTTATGACTTACTGTCCATTTGAGATCAAACCAGTCCATCTGTCTAACTTCTCTGTGTACATTTTTTGCCTATGAAAGTAAAGCAAAATCATCCCTCTGCAGTGTATCTCTGTCAATAAATTGTCGGCATTTTGCATTAACAAAAACAATCCTTTGACAGTTAAGGAAGAGGATTATTACTTAGTGCCTCTTTACTCGCTACTCTGCTCCTCCAATTTCAGCTGCATGCATTAACTTAAATGAGGAGAAATAACAATGGTAAGGAGAAAGATGACCTCATGTTATAAGAAGCTCAGTTTGAGGAGCTGAACTTCCTACAGGGAGTTATGCAGCAAAAACTTGTCTAGATGCTTGCCTGCACTGTTAAACTCAGCACATTTTTGCAGGTGCCTGGTTTTACACCATACAGTCAAACCATCCAAGTCTTGCCAGAAGCATGACAGTTGGCAGAAGAGACATTAGCACTTGGAGATAATAGACCAGACTTTCTTAAAGATCCTTTCTTGTAGGACCCACCAATGCAATTTTCAAGATGTTTTTTAGGATTTAAAAGTAATAGCTGAGCTTGCTTCTTTCTGTGTGGGGTATTAGGACATGGGAGTCCCAGCATTCCCATTGGGAAAGTGGCTCTTCAGCTGTGTTACCTCGATGGTGTTTAGGTGTCTTAATTATTGCTTCGTTATGTTACTGAAGACTTCACAAGGTGCTTCACACTCGGATATTAATACTCAGCACCCTAGCTGCCCCCGGGCCCCAGCACCTGCTGATACGTTTCCACTGAGTGCACAGTTGGGCTTCCAACCTATATGCATCTGCTCAGGGCAGAGAGGCAGCTACAGACTCGGTTCCCCCTGTAAAAGCTCACCAGCAGAATCAAGAAGGAGCCTGAGAAGGTCTCATTAAAAACAAATGGTGGGTGCTGTAAAGGGGCAACTAATGATTAAAGCAGAGCACAGAATGCAAAAAATGTACGTTATTACGATGAGAGCTTTTTTCTGTGCTGTGAATGGTAAGGAAAGGACATATCTCAGCTCCGACATCAGAGAGCTCCTTGATCATTCCATCATGCATCAGAAAGCTCCTTGATCAGCTCTGTGATTGGTACATCAGCGTTCAATTGTCATTTCTGTGAGTGTTTTCTCGCTAATTTTCGTTTTACCATACAGACAAATCAGAGAGACAACACTTACTGCAAAGGTCCTCTGAGGTTAGGCGTACGAGTGTAAAGGAGCATCAAAGCACTTGGTCGTTTCACTACGGACAAGGCTAAAGGTCTTTGAGACCTTCATCTCCTGCCTTTCCAGCAGCCTTGCCAGGCTTCTCCCTTCCCCCGGCTGTCTGTGCTGGCAACTGCTCAGTGTAACACGAGGTGGAATTTGGCCTTGTTACCTACCCCTGTGAGGCTGTAATTTTTTGTTGTTGTTGTCCTTTTGTACCTGATGCATTGAGGGAGAAATGCTGGTATCTTGGCAAATATCTGGACATCTTTGCTGTTAAGAGAGCAGTGATTAATGTGCTTTTTTGTTCTCTCTGATTAAATTAAAACATGTATTCTAACATGTCTTGGAGACATTTGTAATTGTCCTTGTGTAGCCAAGCTTATCAGGACGCAGTAGCAGGTGTTGTCAGCTCAGCCAGCCAGGATTTTTAATCCTGTATGCCAGCCCCTCCGCTGAAGGCCAAGGCCCAGATGCCGCAGCCCTTCGCTCATGCTAAGCAGGGTTTCCACGAGCAGTCCGTTGCCTGGGATGGAAGCCGAGCGTCCCCGAGCCAGGCCACGGCAGAGCCCTCCAGCCGCCGAGCGGCCGTGCCGTGCGTGTTGTCTCGCAGGGGGTTCTCCACGTTAACCCGCTCGGCTGCACCGGAGACTCGGGAAGGTGGATTTTTTTCTCAAGATCTGTGAGTACTTGAAACAAACTTTGCTGGCTTTATCTTAAATAGAGCTTTTTGCTAGTTTATCTCAAAGTGCGTTTCAGTGGAGAGTAGCAGCAGCTTTGATGTGGGAAGAAAACACAGTTTCTGTGAAGTGCCTGTTCTGTGCCCTGTGAAGAGCCCTCTCCTCCTCGCTGGTTGATGTAACCCTGAGCCAAGTGTCCCCTCCATCCCCACCACTGCCCCTCCCGTCACAGGGTGCTCCAGTGCAGGGGTCTGACTGCCAAGGTGGCTGCCTTCCCGGTCTGCCCTAACCCCTGCCACCCTGCTCACGGCTCTTCTATGGAGGCCACTCAAGGCAAAAAGTCTGGCTGGCTGACGGTCACTCGTTACTCAGAGCTGGGATCAGCTTTGTACTGATTAAGCTCCTTCCCTCTTTTTGGTGAATTTTAGGCAAGTGGTGCAGTATTCTCTATTTTCAGCCCCTTTTGATGTGGCTGATACTATAGACTAATGCTATAGGAAAACATACCCCTCAAAATAAACAGTTTACAGACCTAGAACGAAGTTAAAATAGGTTTCATTTGTACTTTTGCCATCTTTGTGTGAGGAATAAAGAGTAAACTGATTGACAGCATTTGCAGAATTGCAGGAGTTGTACGCAAAGGGTCAGGTTTTTCTGCTGCTGCCATTTTGTCACTATTTTCCTTTAAGGAAGATTAGGTCTGTGGAGGTGTTGGCATGTACTGGTTGAATGTCTGAAAAAAATGAATATCAATAAATTTAAAAGGCAGGACAATGTTTGCCATGATATATTCAACAGCTGGAAAGAGGAGTGTATACTTGTGATATTGTTCTGTTGCGATAACTCCCTGGCAAATTTTTCCTGCACAGGGAAAGGAACTCACAATCCCTAAATACAGTGCTTCATTTTGGGGCAGTTTTGCGCTTGTTCATGTATGTCCTTTAAGTTTCCTTTGCCCATCAGTCCCAGAGTCACACTAATTCATGAGTTGTGTTTTGGGAATGTAAACCCAGTTGCTGTTCCGAAATGCCCGTAGACGGGGACCTGGTAGGAGCTCTGCTAGGGAATTCATCAAAAAGCATCACATAAATGGTGTGTCTCATCACAATAACAGACACTCAGGGTTACCATTGATTTGGAAGCAGATGTGCAACAGACAACTGAGATTTTTATCAAAGCTTTTCTGGGCAGTGAGTTACCATGGCAGTTGCAGTGAGATAAAACACTGTGGGATCTTTGAGGAGCAGTCTGTTATAATTTTGTAATTCTATAGGGCATATTGTCAAGAATTCAAAGCACCCCGTTAAGTTTCACTGTGCTGTTGTAAGGTGAGTAAATATGATTAGATCCATTATGAGACTGGCAAAATGAGACACAGAAGTGATATGGTTCCCCCACTGAGGCATATACACCACTGGAGTCGACTCGGTGCTCCTCTTCTGCCGTGTTAGCCTGCCGCAGCCCAGCAAGGCAGCTGCAGGGTGCCCAATTGCCCCTTTGTGGAGTTTCGCAGTCTCAGGTGCAGCTGTGTTTTCCCAGCGGCATCTATTCCTGATCTCTCAGGGATGCACCCCTGTAGTGAAGATTTTACATATTTTACTTGATGTATCTAAAAGCAGAGTTCATTAAGTGGTCCTTAAAAAAAGCCCTACCACACCGTTCGTGCCGTCATTAGCGTCTGCGTGCTGTTAGTGCTTCTATCAGCCCCCCGTGCGCTTGAAGTGTTCCCCATTGAAATCAGCAGCCTGCGCCTGGACTCCCACACAGTGCCTTTGTGGCTGAGGCCATGCCTTCCCCCTGCCCGCGTGTCCGAGACTCGTACAGCCCTGATGTTGTACTCTCCTGTGTCCCTACCACAGCTCCTTTTGATTACAGAGCAGCAGCAGCTGCCCTCCTGGGAGCCTCCGTACAGACAGGCGCAGGCCAGAACTTTCTCCTGAGCAGAGTATTTTTATTAAAAATTACTCCCATAGGCTGATTGTTATTATTATTCTTTTTAATCCTGCTATTGTCTCCCTTAGGCCAGTCAAACTGTGAAGAGTCAAACTTTAATCTGTGATTGCTTTTACACTTGCTTGTGTTTCACACATGCTGGGAGGTGCGAGGCTCCTGCCTGCGCTCCACCAGTGCGCTGCTTCGTTGCATTCCTGAGATTCTTTCTGCTGTTGGTTTTCTGCTTTTAAAGGCGATTTGTACTCGAAAGGAGAAAACAACGCTTTTTTAATCCTGTCTTCCTTGCCAGTGTTACTCTACCTTTGTCAAGGCATGGGATTATCCAGGGCTGTGTGTGATCTGGGCCTTCCCAGCGGTAAGCATTTGGGATGGGGGAGAAGGCAGGACAGCCATGCTCAGCTATAAAGCCAACCTTAAAGAGATTTAGCTTTCTCTGGGAAGGGGCCAGCTGCATTATTTTATGTTTGAGGTCCTTCCAGCTCTAAGATTTGGTGTAATCTGTGGACACAGGGAGTTCGGTGAGGTTGGGAAGGCCAACAGTGGTCCTTCAAAGCGAGCCTGAGTGATCCCCATTCAGTGCCAGCCCACCAGGGTGACATCTGGACCTGCAGGCCAGCTATGGTTCTAGACCACCATCCAGCAACAGGTAAAATGCAAGTGCACGCTGAACCTGCAGTCGTGCATAATGGCAAACTTTCAGCTCCACCCTACAGTCTGCTCTCGTGGAGCGAGAACACGTAAGCTCTGATGATGGTGTCATGGTTTAAGCCAGCAGCTGGGAACTAGGACCAGATAGCCACTCTCTCACCCCTTCCCTTAGCCCCCCAGTGGGATGGGGAGGAGGAATGGACAAAAGGTAAAACTTGTGGATTGAGATAAAGACAGTTTAATAAGACAGCAAAGGAAATACTACTACTCATAATAATGAAAATAATGAATATGCAAAACAAGCTGTACACAGTACATTTTTTTTCTCACCACTCAATGACTGATTTGCAGCTAGTCTCCAAGCAGTGATCACGGAACCTGTGGAATTTGTGAAAAAGCTTGAACTCCCCCCCAAAAAGAATGAACTCACAGAAAAAGGAAAAAATGAGGATTCCTGTCCCCCAGCCAACCCCCATTCCTAAACTACAGCATGACGTCTGTGGTATGGAGTATTTCCACTGGCCAGCTTGGCTATCTGTCCAGCTGTGCTCCCTCCCAGCTCCTGCACAGCTGCTCATTAGCTGAATACAGGAGGCTGGAAAAAGTCCTTTATTTGTTAGCAACAACTGAAAACATCAATGCTATCAATATTCTGCTTGTACTTAATCCAAAACACAGCAGCTACTGGGACGGAAATTAACTCTATCCCAGCCAAAACCAGGAGAGATGGGAATTCATGTGTGTACGCACTGTGGGCCCAGACCTTTGAGACTGCAGAGCAAGCTCTTTGCTTCATGTTCTTTCTCAGAAGACCATGCAGAAGGGGAAGAAGCAGTAAGTCAAACAACTTTTTAACTGTTTAATTAAAAAAAATTTTAAAAATCGGCGCTGTGGCTGACTTCATCCTTCAGAACCTAGACTGCCCAAGTCCTCGTTATTTCCTCAGTTATCAGCCCCAGTGACAGAGAGACAGCGCTGGGACACCCTCCGCCCTTCCAGCCCTGCTGCCACCTTTGTACTGGCATCCATCAACTAGGGATGGACTCCAGAATTCATGGCATCCATCAAACCAGCCTCCACCCTCTTAGTTCCTCCTGCCGGGGCATCCAGCTAACAGAGGTATCTCAGAGGTATCTCGTCTTCTCCAGTCTGGGTCCATTTAGCTATAGTTTCTTATCTCCCCTTTCTTCACTATTTTGTGAGCTTCTTAAAGCTGACTTTTTGGTCATGTTTTTAGAGCATGCTAAAGACTTCTCGCTCAAACCTTCCCAACCTTTTCTTTCTTAGCCCTTCTTACAAAGGGCTCCTGTGGGAACCCTGCTCTGCCGTGTGCTTCATTTCATAATCCTCCACCCTGGCCTCAAATTTTCCATGACAGATGTTGCTGATTCACCAATTAAATTGAGCAGAATAATTTCGATTTTTTTAAAAGTAATTTTTAACACAGTCCTATTGATTCTTCTCTTTCATGTGGCCCATGTTAGATGTTTTCTGAGAAGGGAAAAAAAAGCATCGCTTCTACTCTTTTTTTCTGACTTTTGGCTTTTGTGGCAGCACAATATTTGACTCTCTGCTCCTTGTCTTGCTCTGAAACAGTTTATCAAATCTCCTGCAACAATTACTGTCTGCTCCTCTATTATTCACTTTCACTAGCTTGATTCTTTCCTATCAATCAGGCTTCTTTTCCCTCTCCAGCCTGCATTCTGTCAGCATAAAAGTCTCCCGCCTTGAACCGCAGTCCAGGGTAAATGCAGACTTTTAACCCTTCCCACCAGTGCCCAGCCCTCTATACCTCAGTGCCAGTGCAATTCATTTTCTGTCTCCCTAGTTCAGCTTAAAATGTTTGAGTTCTCCATCACCAGCTCACTCTTTCTCTCCGTTTGCTAGTGTGGGATTTCTGAGTCAATAGAAGGGTCTTCTGCAGGCTTTGCTCACCGCTCCAGTGACATTCCAACTTTCATCAACATTTTGGTGGCCGCTGTAAGTTTTTAGGGCTACAGCAAAACCTGCTGCAGTACTATAGCTTCTCACTGATTCCTGTGTGCTTCAGATTAATCTCTGTCAAGGAACTCGCCACCCTATGAATATCACCTCCGTCTATGTAATAGGTTTCAGGCTGGACTGTGGAGAGGTGGTTTTGCTCCTGAAAACAAAAGTTGTCCGTTCGTTAAGACACAGAATTGGATTCTGCTCCATGTTCTGCTGTGGCCCACAGTGTGTTCTCGTCGTCTTTACCTCTGAATCTCTCTGCGTCCTCCCTCCCGCCCGGTTCCACCGTCTGCAGTGCCGCTGTCGCTGGGCGCATTCACCTTAGAGCCTTCATGTGTTTGCGTTTTAAAGGCTCTCGGAGAAATAGGTTTTTGTAAGTAGGAATGAAACTCTTGTTTTATCATAATCATTAATAAAGCAATTAATTTGGTCTGTGCGCTAGAAAATTTGAAGACCTTTGGTAGGTCATGCTTAGAAGTACATGTCTTTTGTATTAGTGAATTGATAAAATTTAGACGGAAATGAGAAATGTTTTCTTCTCTTTACATGGAATGGGAAAAAAAAAGTGCTAGAAATTTACTGGATTATTAAAGAAAATATGTCGGGGGGGCTATTTTTACTCAGTGCTATTTAGTCTCAGAAGATCATGTGAAATATTTCATATTTGTCTACGGCAAAAAGTAATTTTAAGGCAAAACCCACTGTTTATTTAGGAAAAGTATGTAATTTTGTGCAACTCCAAAGCCTCATTCAGGAGACTGTTCTGGCAGCGGGCTGCCGCCAATGGCAGCATCAGCGCGGTGTGAGCGAGCGGAGGGACGGACTCCTCGCTCTGCGCATGGGTGTCTGCCCGCGCTGCTCGAGTGGAGGGACTGGAAGGAGAGAGCAATTGTTTCTGTGCTTCCTATCAATTAGGATCAAAGCTACTTAGCTGGCTGAGATATGCTTCCTCTGAATCCTCATTTTGGGTTTCTGTCATGCTTCTCTAATCTCTGACAAAGTTACATTTCCATAAAAAACATTTCCATTTTTCCTGCTTATTTTTGTTAAGTGGAAAGTCTCCTTAATGATGGGTTTTTGGATTCAGAAACTCCTCATCTAGGTCAGCATTTTCAGAACGCCAGTTTCTCAGTTGTTATACTGCTACGCCTCAAATCCTTAATTTTAAACAATGAAAATCTTGGAACAGTTCTTGCTTTTCTTTAGTTTCCTTCCCTCTGAGAGCTGAATTTTTCCTCTCATCACAGTCTCCATCCCAGCTTCAACCCATTTATCAATTTATAAGTCTCGCTTCTTCCAGAATAGTTTTTCAGATACGTATTTTTAGATGAGAGCTGTTCCATCTTTCCAAAATGATCACTTCAACCTCAGCCACTGGAGCTCAGACATACAATATTTAAATTATTATTTATAGTACAGGAACATGCGGAGACTTTCATTAAAGATAAGGCATTAGGCATGTGCCTTGATGAGTAAAGGCACAGTGGATGATAGTCCCTACTCTGAGCAGTTTGCACTCTTAAGCCTGGGTGGACTTGCTGGGGGAATTTAAGGAGAAATTTAACCCAGGCACACATTAGCATCACCCAGGGTTGGATACAGTCTCCAGGTCTTGGCAGAGTTGCCCAGCCCTGCCTTCCCCATCAGTACCACCCTGTCTCAGCATGATGCTGCTTTTGTCTCTGCACCCGATAAGCAAGAGAGACAGCAGGACGGGATCAAACAGAAATAAGGGAACCGAGTGTCATGAGAGCATGACCACCCGAGGGAGATACCATGTGGGCACAGCTGGGCACATCTGCCTCCACCATGCAGAGGAGTGCAGTAACGGCGTCCCTAGAGCTGCAGTCGTGGTGGTATAGCTCTAGGGCACGGCGACAAAATGCCGATTCTTCCCCTTTACTCCGCTCTCATGAGACCTCCATCTGGAGTCCTGCGTCCAGCTCTGGAACCCCCAGCATAAGAAGGACATGGATGTGTTGGAGCGGGTCCAGAGGAGAACCATGAAGATGGTCCGAGGGCTGGAGTACCTCTCCTATGAGGACAGGCTGAGGGAGTTGGGGCTGTTCAGCCTGGAGAAGAGAAGGCTCCGGGGTGACCTTAGAGCAGCCTTCCAGTACATGAAG
>Ga0181612_108354_pt1 | contig 25924 bp, 17 predicted proteins | sample HoacroProtozoa21_FD_119630 | JGI IMG/M metagenome (GOLD analysis project Ga0181612, IMG submission 119630) | Hoatzin crop microbial communities from Cojedes, Venezuel. Combined Assembly of Gp0051906, Gp0051904, Gp0051908
AATTTAGAGAGAAGGATGTTCTGGGGGACCATGTCAGAGGCCTTACAGTAGCTCCTTACATCTGTAGCTCCTTAGCTTAGCTTTACTGATTCCATCCCTTTACATCTAGGCAGCATCCTTGTATTATTCCCAGGATACATGTCCCTGGTTCCACTGCCTGTGCATTGCCTTCTTACACTTTAGTTTGACTAGGAAGTCCCTACTCTGCCATGTTGGTCTCCTGCCTTCCTTTCCTGATTTCTTACTTGTGGGAACTGAGAGCTCTTGTGCTCAAAGAAAAATGTCCTGCCAGCTCTGTTCAGCTCCTTTATCCATGAGGGCGGTTTCCCAGGGCGGTCCCATCCACTAATTCCTTAAACAAATGAAAGTTTGCTTTCCTAAAATTCAGGATCCTGACTCTCTCTTCCTTTGGCCCATATTGCTCAAGACTGAATTCCACCAGGGCATGGCTGCTGCAGCCCAGGCTGCCACCAATCTTCTCATCTCCAATTAGTTCCTCCATGTTGGTAAGCAGCAGGTCTAGTAACACTTCTCCTCTGGTCAGGCTGTCTGTTGCCTGGATTAAGAAATTATCCTCAACACACTGCAAGAGTCTCCTGGATTGCCTACAGCTTGCTGTGCTGGGTGACACGAGGGTGCCTGGAGTGCCCCAGCAGGACCAGAGCATGCGAGCGTAAGGTTTCCTGGAGTCGAAGTAAGAACACTTCATCAGCAGGCTCCCCTGGCTCTGGTGGCCCACAGTAAACACCAGCCATGGGGTCTCCTTTGTTGGCTTGGCCGCTGATTTTTACTCATAAGCTCTCAACCTGTTCATCACTGTTTTTCAAAGGCAGTTCTGTGCAGTCAACCCATTTTTTTCCGTGGATGGCAACCCCCCTGCCTCTCCGTCCTTGCCTGTGCCTTTTGAACAGTTTATAGCCATCGACTGCAGAGCTCCAGTTGTGTGATTGGTCCCACCACGTTTCAGTGATAGCGATTAGATTGTAGCTTTCTGGCTGCACAGTGGCTTCCAACACCTCCTATTTGTTACCCAGCAAACTGTTTTATATCTCTGTACCATCCTTTAAAGCTATTGCATGTAACATGTAACAAGTTGAAAAAAATGAGAAGGGTTCAGTACAAACTCTTAAATAAACTAAAACATCCAGAACAGCCTACCTCAAATATAAGTTCTAATGCAGTTACAATTTCTGTTCCTCATTCAGGTGCACCATTTCCCAGGTTAGAAACCCACCAAAAGGAGCTCTGATTTATCTAGTGATCAATTCACTAGAGATTAAGTGATATACTTCTTCACAACCAGGAGGTGGTAATAGCTGGAGTGTTGCAACATGCACGAAAAGAGGTGAAGGCTTGTCCTGGGAAACATCACCAGATGATTTGTAGGGAAAGAACGTGTTGCAATTAAATGGTTAGATTACAAAACAGAATATAGGTAGGGCAAATGCTTTAATGTCTGTTTTCATTAAATCCATGTAGCTGAGCATCATCAGAAAAATTGTACTCACGATGAGGGAAAAAGCTTTAAGGAAGAAGTGGGAGAAGATCCCAACCCAAAGCTAAGTGCCGGTGGCTGGTGGATGAGACCAACTTTTGGTGGCATTTTAGGTTTTGGTGGGCTTACATCCATCACAAATGCATAGTGTCAGACGGGATGAGGGCCAGCCAGAAGCTAGGAGAGGGAGAAAGGAACTGGCCTGGAAAAGGTGCGTGGTGGTCACTAAAGCCATAGAAACCTGATGTTGTTCGTCTCAGGTTTTCAAAAGCTACCGGTGTCTTTTGATGGATGGTTGAGGTACCATAAGCAGCTATTTTTCAGAGAGCATTTTCAGAAGTTCTGCTCTGTTCTATGATATTTTCTAGTGGCCCACCACAAATTGCAGTATCCAAAGTCACTGATCACCTCAAAGTCTTGTCTATGGGCAACAGGAATTTTCTGAGTTAGTCTAAAATCACTCTGAGTCACTAATGAGTCCGGATAAAGTTTTTTACCACTATGTTTATTTAAAGCCAATCACTGTTACGTTTCCCAGAGGAAAACACTGCCAGCACCATCAGCAAGCAATACATTGATTTTAAATCAGCAAGACTGCCGTTGATCTTAGCAGCTATTTATTGCAGATGTTCCCAGCAGCCACTTGCTAATGGAATTTTAACAATTCACTCAGATCGCTCAAAGGTCTCAATGAACCAAGGGAAAATTTTGTCTCTTGCAGGAAATATCTCACTAAGGCAGTGCCTTCACTCACAATAGTGAGACAGTCAGAGTGATGCATGTCTCGAGTGTTGGTGAATCCTAATGATTAATTTTCAAGACATGCATCGTTGTTATTTTATTCAGCTTGTCCTGGCAATATACACAGTTTCACATCTGTCATTAAATCCCTGAGCTGCTGGTTGCTGGAGGCTGGGAGTATACAAAGCAATATGTCCAGCCTTCTGACCTCTTCTGGGGCTCTGCAGCAGTTAGCTGCTCTCAGCCGTAGCACAGACGAATCCTTAGTCTGGTGCAGTACACCTACCCTTACGTTAGAAGTACTGTTACAAGAAGAGGTCTAAATATGCCTCTCTTTCTGCTTTCTTTCCTCTAGAACATGGCCTTTTTCATTTGAGTTAAAATCTTGCAACACAAGGATGATTTTTTGTTTGGGTGTACCATTTCCAATGGTTTAACAGGCAACAACATGCAAAACATTCTTGTCCGACAAAAACTACATTTGTTACCAATCTCACTCTGGTTTTTTGCTTGCGATTTCAGCTCCAAAAGTGTCACATGGATATGCGGGCAAAAATAGGAGGAGTAGGCAGGGAATTGCAATTGTAAAGCATTGAAGAAAAAGGTTAGCTTATCATAAAACTGAAAGGGATAGCACTTGGCTTGGGGCTGGAGAAGGTGGTCGGTGTACGCTTTGAGTCGAGCTGGTGCCCCGCCTTCGGTGCCAGCAGAGCCTTGGCCGGCTCCATGCCACGGCTCCTTTCTGCTGTGAAATTGCGGCAAGCACAGCAGTACCTGCTGGGGCCACTGCATCCCTGTGCCCCTTGGGGCCACTACACCCCTGTACCCCTTGGGCAGGTGTCCTTGTCCCCGTCCAGGTGGCTGGGTCTGCCGAAAAGCGGTCCGCACATCGAATGGCTCCCCAGGCCACAGAGACCCTCACTGATGTCCGTGGCCTCAGGTGTTCCTGAGGAAAGGCGTAGGTGCCAGACCTGCCGAAAGGGTTCCTGGCATTTGTACAAATAGCACAACCACACTTTTCTCTGCCTCCTACACCTGTGTAATGCACGGGTCCTGAAAGCTGCATGTAGCCAAGGCACCTGGCAGGTACCTGTCATTTTAGCCGAGACTTGACCTGTAAGAGTGCTGTGGTTGTATTTCTCTGCGTGTTACAGACTGCAACATTATCAGGCAGATAATGAAGGACGAGGGCGAACGAGCACTTTGAACAAGTGGGAGCGTCCATCACTCGCAAACCTCCACCGCCTGGCACTGAGCCAAACCTGACAGATGTTCTGAGCCACTCTGGCGTACTTCTTGTGTGTTACGGCAAGGGACAGAAGGAAAATAGGATCGTGTGAGACTCCCCAGGCCCTTTGGGAGGTCTGGATTGTATGCATGGGTGGAAGTATCCCATATGACAAATAGCAAGAGGGAAGGAGGGAGGCAGTACTTTCTAGTAATTAAGAATTAAAGGAAACCTGGGCTTTCAGCCAGGCTCCTCTGCTGACTTGCCAGATGATTGTGAGCACCTTTCAGTTCTTTACACCAGTCTTCATCAGGAAACAATGGTTGAAAGCTGTCTTCAGATCTGGCTTTTCCCTTTGTAGTAAAGTAAGCTTGAATACAGCTAAACCCAACCAAAGCATGAGCCAGAGAGCATAACCCTTTTTTGGAAACACATGATTTTACCTGCAATTAATTGAAGCTGTAGCACTCAGGGGTCGTACAGCCCAGAGGCAGCTAAAAGTGGGGCTGGTGGTCAGGAAAGGCGTTTGAAGCTAAGCCCCACGGCGAATGCGGCAGGGGCTGGGCGCAGGCTGCTCCAGAGCTGGCTGCGCTGCTGAATTTCTGGCTAACGCCCGGGCTGGGCTTTCTGGACCTGCACAATGGTGCCACAGTTCCCTGTCACTATGGAAACTGGTTTTTGAAAAGGCACTAGTTTAAAAAAGTGAATTGAAACCAAAACTTGTGCTTTGTCTTCGTCCCTGGCTCTGGGGTTCCCCTGGGGACAGGGGAAGGCTCCTGAAGGCTGGCCTGGCCTCCTCAAAATCCAAACTCAGGTTCCCCTTCGTGAGAGAGCCACAACTGAATCAGCAGCCGATTTTTTCCAGATATGCACGGAAACCACGAGAGCTGTCAAGTCAGCAGGGAAGACCCCCAAAATAGCTCAAGAGGAATCAAAACCAGTGTCAAAGTAACAAGGTGTGGTCTGTCCCTCCTGCCGTTATGTGGCCCACTGGGGACAGCCACAGAGTATGCAATAAAATTGTGTGCAGCCCAGACAGGTTCATCTCAGAGTGTTCAACAAAACCAGGAGGCTTTTCTTGAATTACTTTGTTCTCTGCAGTCTTGCCAAAGCTTAGACATGGGAGTAAATGCTACTGGGCAGTTATTGGAGGAAAAGGCCAGCAGTATGGCGGGGCTTTCCCCTGTCCATGTGCTTGGCATACCTGACTGACGGGCTTTTCACAGTCTAATTCAAACCCAGCGGAGATGAGGGTAACCAAAACGGGTGTTCTTTCCATGTGTGGGGCTATAAAAAGCTCCTTATTGAAAATAGCTTTGTCTTGGAGCCTACAGTTCAGACTTAGTTGTGTTCATAACACTCTGGATAGGTCATACCTGGCTCCAGCAAACCAGCTGTGAGGAAAAAAGCCCAGCATTTTAGGCCTCTTGCTACAAAAATCCCAGAAGACACCTGCATGTGGGTGCTGGCCCCAGACCAGACCTGGTGGCATGGCTCTCTTTTTAATGCTAAGTATTTATGCATTGCCGCCCAGCATTAGAGAATCACACCTGAATCTTGACACTAACACTGTCACCAGGGAATTGCAAAGCACTTGCAACCTGCATTTGCGGCTCTGGAGGTGTTGCTGGAAGCTAAGAGCCCTTTGCAGAGGCTCGGGGAGGACAGGCACTTCTCTCCCTGCCATTCCTGCTCCTTTCCTGATTTCATCATTGCACCTATGTAACTCTCTGCAGGGCTCTGCTGAATTGCAAAGGAAAAGCTGAGGGCTGGAGAAGTCCTGGAGGGGGGCACTGAGCAGCCCGAGGAGGAGAAAGGAGGGAGGGAGGGAGGCTTTTGAGCGAACTTTGGCCCTAGAGGAAATCCTCACTTAACTGCCTTTCTGGGATGAGTTCAGGAAGCCCTACGCAGGGCATACCTCACTCGAAGCCCTTACAGACACCTAATTAGCAGGTGCCAGGGTGCAGGATGTGAATCAGAGTAATTAGTTTCCATGTACAATTGGCAGAAGGAAGTGAAGACTTCCCCAGGGAAGACCCAGAAAGCCAAGTAATTATAAAGCACTGGAAAGACAAGGCACAGTGTTTCCTTCTCTCTCTGAAATTTCAGCACCCAAACCCCACTCCCTCATCACGTTCTGAAACAATAAATTCATGTTTAGGACAAAGACATGGAGGAACAGAAATGCTACAGCCCCATATAGTACTGACCCAGTAAAAACAGTAGAAAAAAGTAGCTGGGCTTGCTTTTTTCCAACCAGCTTAATGCTGCTCCATTATCATGGGGCCATGCTGGATTGCTTGGACCTCTCAAGCCTTTCCACCAGCCCTTCCCACCTGCTGTGTCAGCATCTTGCCATGGAGCCCATAGCTCTGCAAAGAACCTGCAAGAAACCTGGGGACAACCGTGAGTGAGTCCACCGGGGAAGGTGCCGCTGCAGTGAGGGGCCTGCCCATGCACAGAATTACGGTGCAGACCCTTCTCTGGAGCACACGGACCGTTCCCAGCGCAGACGTCAGAGGCTGCCCCTTGTCCACCACCTCCCGGGGCAAGCAGGAACCTGCATGACACGGCTGGGGACTGCTGGAGAGGACAAAGCCAGTGGTGGGAAAGGCTTTCTCAGCCCTGGGTGCCCCCCAGGAAGCCTTAGGCCAAAGGCACACACCAGCAGCTACCAGCCCATGTAAGGGAGCCTTTGCAGACCCCTTCCACTCGCATTTATTTTTGGTCTGTTCTGCTTTCTTTCCCTCGGGGTTTTCTCTTTTCCTTGGCATGCTGTCAGGCCCTGGGCACTTTGCCAACAGTGCAGTTGAGCGTTGCTTGTCGTGCCATTCCCCAGCCTGGGAATCTCTGCTCCCAGCATCATTGCTCCAGTCTCCTCCAGCCAGAACTGCACAGTGACAGTTTTCAACAAGCAAATGCACCCATGCAGCCATCCGCAGCGACGCTCATTCTCATCAGCAGCATGTTCAGAAAAGAGAAGTGAGGCAGGATCCACATCCAGCTCCTCTCAGAAACTACCAGTGTGCCAACGTGTCAGGAAAGGAGAAACTGGAGAGTAACTTAGGACAGCTACTAGCATTGCCCTCTTACCTGGAATAGCATTTTCTTGTCTGTGGATGTCCTAGATGCTGCAGTGTGCAAACTCGTGAGGAGCTCTGTTTTCAGTCACGCCACCCCTCTGTTTCACCTGTTTTAAGCTGCTAAGCTGGAAGGTATAGCCTTGAATTTGAGCCAGCATTTATTTATCATAAATATCTGTGATGGCAGCCTCAAAGGCAATGGTTTTCCCCTTAGTGCTTTTTTTTTAACAGTATGCCACCGAGCTGTTAGACTTCAAAGTGCTTTAGCGTTTGTGGCTCCCACATCAGCACGAGGACAAATGCTGCAAACATGGTGCATGGGTCTCCCGACGGGAAGGGGAGATGCTGGTGCTGGTGCCAGTCCTTTCCACCTGGCGCACTGAGGCTTTACCACCGCTGCCGAGAGCAGAGAGTGAAGGCGAGAGGAGGTTTGTGGTTAAGCAGCAGTGTGGTGTCACCAGCCCTGCACAGCGAGGCTGCCAGGCTGCCTCCCGACCCACCTCACGCTCCCAGAGCATCACGTAGAGGAAGGACAGTGAGCTCACGTTTGCCCCCATAAAGGCTCTGTCCCAAAACATGGGGATGTGAGGTAGCTCAGTCATTATTTTTTGTTCTTGCAAATACAGCAATATTTTAAGCTCATTTGGGACTTTTTTCAGCCTACCCACAGGTATACCTTAAAGATGTCCAAGCTGCAGACATTTGCCTGTAGGTGAAATACAGAGGAACATTAGAAATAGGAACAGAAGAAGGCAAAGCTGAGGTTAACTGATGCCTTTGGAAAACAATTTCAGGCCCTGAGAAACATAAAAATCTGGTTACCAGTGGTTCCTTTCTTGGGGTGGCTGTCTCTGACTGCCTTACCAGAAGATTGCTGTTTAACAAGCACTTTTCATTTTAGGAAAGAATACAACAGTTGTACCTTGCTCACTGGACCATAGCCAATCTGTGTGACCTCAGTTGCCCTTTTGCTTGTCCTGTGCCTCACCTTATGCAAGACTGAGATGGTTAAACTAAAATTTTTATTTAGATTGTTGTAGATTTTTAGCTAAAGAAGAAAAATTATTTTACAGAGGAAGATCTGGATGGTGCTAATGCCGTGAAAAGCCAGAGTTGAAGACTCAACACAGGTATCAGTGCCTACAAATTCCTGTCCTTATTACTAACCAGCTATGGGAGGCAAGTCATTTAAAAATCCCTATTTTGGCAGCTGAGAGTTAGGCAGCATTTAGGAGCTGAAGTCTAAAACAATTATTCAGAAAGCATGTTAGACTGCACTCCACAGTCACTCTTACTGATCAAGTAAATAATGCGTCCTTGCAGTTCTCATCTTCGGTATTTCTGCTAAACACAGAGATAAAAGTTGGCTTTCTCCTAATCCTTCTTCCATACAGGGCAAAAGGAAGTGTAAATAGAAGATAATGAACATCAGTGTACCCTTTAGGAGAAGTCCAAAGTGCTCCTCTGCACAATTATCAGTATTGTCATATCAGATAAATAGTTTTAAATTTTTCCTGTTTGGCACAGAGGAAGCTCTGTTTGTCACCAAAGTTCACGCAGCCTCCAAGGCAGGGTCAGCAAGTCGTCAAAGCATAATGGATAATAAATCCAGCATAAATAACTGAATCTGGATTTAGATCAAGAGGCAAATTACAAATGTCTGAGAAGCTTAAAGAAAAGATTTGAAACTTCGTTGCTAAAAATAGGTTTTAAATTTTTGGAAAGCTTTTTTAGCTTTTAAGACTTCTGGATAGTTAACTTTGATTCGTTTTGCTGAGGTAGAAACAGTCAGAAGACGACAGTGTGGTTTTGCTGTGAAGTAAACGTGCTGAGATCAGCTCATATGTCTGTCCAGAACTGCTGACTTTCGGGCACACTGCGAAGTGTCTGCTTTTCATCTCATGGCAACTCATGTGTGTTCATGCTGCTGCTGTGAAAAAATCCAGCTCTTTTAGCAGTTAAGGCTAACTTTGTAGTTACGTGAGAGCATGGTATACTTCCCAGCAGAGACAGTGCACTTACACTAATGTTTTGAGTAATTAATACAAACAAGGATTTTCTTCAACGTGAGCTGGAATTTTTAGGTTTTTACTACACACAGGCACGAATGGCTGCTTTCTAGCAGGACCATATAAACCAGGCAGAAAAAAGTCCGTTCAGCTCAAGCCTCTTCTCCAAGGCTGGACATTGCAATGCAGCTGATAATGCTGAAAAGTAGAACGGCAAAAAGATTAGGAAACTTTGAGCCTTGTGAGACATGTATGCATGATCTCTTGCAAAGAGTCTTCTTATCAGGGGAACACTGGACAGACTTACTCCTTGCTGTCAGTGGCAGAGTCCATAATTGCTGCTGTGCAAGCAAACTGCACTGGGGTTGACAGAAATGCTTCCTTTTGGATTAATGTTCTGCCTCCTGTGCCCTCATCAGACAAGGAAATGATTAGACAATATTGCATCTGTACAGGTACGTGGGCTGTTGCGCCTCAGCAGAAGGAGAGGCATAGCTGGGAGTGGGTAGGGGAACAGGCACTAAACTTGCGCTTATGTTACCTGGATTGAAGTCTCGGTTCTGCCACAAACTGCCTGTTTGCCTCTCACTGTCCGTCTCTTGCTGCGTGCATGCGTGAGGCACAGTGCAGCCTGCGCTCTGGTTGGCATTTCTCAGTTCTGTTGCAATAAATGTAGTATAGACTTGTACGTTCCAGTGTTATGCCTACAAGAGTTTGCATTTCTGCACCATTATCATTAGTTTGATGAAGCTAGCTGAAATAACAATACAAACACACGGTAAAACAGATGTTCTTCATTTCAAGTCCTTGACCCATGCCTATTAAAGCACTTACAGGAGGTCTGATCTGCAGCCTATTCAAGTTAATTAAAGTCCGTGCATTCACCTCCGTGGGCTTCAGATCAAGCCCAATGAAATTAATTACAGAAACAATTTGCAGGAAAGAAACAAAAGAAAAGCATAGGACTGGAGGATGCAAAACAGAATAGTGGCAACAAGGCTTAATCACTCAGAACTGCTTAAAGGCTGTTCTGGTTAAATGATCAGAACTGTTGATGCAATTATTGTGAATATGATGACATGAAAATGAGATTTTGTATGTAAAAATTATTAGATTGGATTAGACCACTACACATTGACTTTTGAATAACTGCATATAACTGCCTTTATAGCAATAAGCTGACCAAGAGAATGACCAACTTGTTGATAAAAATAAGGCTGTAAGAAAAGGTGTAAAGATGGGACAACCTTGCTAAGGTGCAGGCTTCAACTGCTCTGGTCGAAGGCAACGGCCCCAGAAGATATAATATTTGGCAGCAATACCAGTTAGCAATGTTTTGCCTCCTGGCTCCTGGAGTTGCTCCATTTCCCCCCTTGCTCCTGCCTGCCCTTGTGCCAGCACAGACCTTGGTATAGCCCTTCCGTGAATCACACGGGGAAACTGAGCCCGCTTTCAAAGATGCACACACAGAGACAAGAAAACATATTTTGCTGGGTTATTTTTTACCCCAGATTGCACCCCCAGTCTGGCTCAGAGCATGGGCTTTCAAGTGCTGGTGTTGACACCAGGGTCAGGCTAACACAAGGTGAGGAGGGAGAGGATGGCTGGGAAGGCCATGGCGCAGGGGCTGGCACCAGCCAGCTCTCAGCATCTCAAGTCAGTCCATAAACCTTTCATGTGATCTAAAGATCACCAGAAATACCCATTATTGAGTCTCTGTTTGTTTGTTTTAATGCAGTCAAATTGTTTTTTTACAGTAACTGTTTGCTTAAAAAAATTGTTTAACCTTGTGAGAAGTGATGGAGTGTTGATTACTCAATCACTGAAATTCAGGAGTCTGAATATACATTCTCCTCGCATTCCTATTCCTAGCATGTCATTATTCCAATTAGGAGAGTGTTTAAGATATTTAAATAATCTCCCATTCAGCTACATGTATGAGAAAACGCATTCACTCAGTACAATAATGCAATTGTGTCTTTCCTCTGAGATGGCAAAAGAGGGTTGTTGGAGCTGTTTTGAGAAACAGTAGCTGAAAAGCAAAGGCAGTCAGACAGATTGGGCATGAGAAGACAAAATCAAATAGCAAAGGTGTGGAAAAACCCCTCTGCACGCACAGACAGCAGAGAGCAAAGTGAACACAGCAGCCTGTGTGAGATGAGAAACTAGATCACTCCACCAGCTACAGCAACATGTAGATTTGGGATGACTCTTCTTCAAACTGGCCAAGAAAACAGAGCGTGAGGGGGCTGATGCTCTTCTGACTTCCACTGATGCAAATCAGGAGTAGCTATGCTCAAGCAACTCACTTCAGCACAGGTACACTAAAGCAAAAATGATTTGAGCGAAAAAAAAGTTCAGGCTCAAAAAGAATAGGTGCAAAACCTGGAGTCAGCGCTTGTCATTCCTAAAAGCCATAACATTTTTATGGTGCTGACCTAAAAAAACACATAGTCCCAGCAGCAATTATTCACAGCACGGACGCTGGGACACTTACTATACAGCCAAAGACCAGCAGCAGAGGAGGTCTATGTTTAACCAAAGGGAACAAAAAGATATTTTTACAGTTGTTTATGTTTATCTGTTCTATAAATACTGAGACAGGATTCCTTTTTGACCAGTCTGCGGATCCAATTAATTTGTTTTTCAGTTTCATTTTTGTGACTTTAAGTTCAGAGGTGACTTAGGGTTGCAAGACACAGCAACCACAGCTGCTAAAAATAGACTGCAATAACGTTACACACACAACAGCATTTAACCACCTCATTCCCCTGTACCTCAGCTCTTTGAAGTCCCTGTACTTAGGCAGATTTGTGTATTTGGAGGCATGTAAACCTGCTGTGGTTGTGTATTACCATGTCCAGAGTAACATGGGGAAGGAGACAGGATGGAAACAGCATGTCCGAGAGGCATCCCGAGCTGCTGGACAGACACATGGCTGAATGCTGCCCTGTCCCACAGGGACAGGTGGGGAAATGTTCACCCTAGGGAAAGCTGGGATTTCAGCCTTTTCAGTGTTGTATGGCATTGATTTCAACTGCAGACAGTCATTAAAACAGCAGTGTCTAAAATCAAGACAGAAAAGAAAGAAAAGGGTGTGACAGGAATCAGAAAGATGTGATGTTGATGGATTTTTTTCCAGTGAAGCTGCAAGCCTAGAAATAAATCTTCTAAAACGAAGCAAAAATTCTCCCCTTTCCAACAGTGGGCCATGTCCATTTTTATCCTTAAGAATTTCAGACCATCAGGCATAAAACAGCTCTGAAGAAGAGCTATTAAGTCAATGATGGTGGAAGGAACCCCACCTAAGCTCCTGAACCCGGGGCTGTGTCATGCGGGGTTTGGCCAACGTTGCTGGGCCAGGGGAGCTCCGAGCATGGTCTGCAACAGGCGCCCTGAGCAGGGGATAGTGCATCAGCGCCCTGGGAGCAGCTGGGACCTTCCAGCTCGGCAGAGCCAAGGTTGAGCCCCACTCCCTGCTGCTCTCCTCTGGGTAACTGAGCTGAAGAGGTGGCCTGGCTGGGGCAGGAGAGCGGCCACTAAGCCAGGGTGTTGGGTCAAGAGGGACAGGACAGCTACAAGAGATGGGGAGAAGGCTGGAGGAAGAAATCAGGGAAGGGCTAAAATAGTGGAGATGGAGGTGTTTAATCTTGCACGTGTGTCAAAGTAGGCACAGGAGAGGCCAAAGCGGAGCCAATTAATGGGAGCCACTGCCTCAGCAGCTACTTGCTGATATTGCAACTAGCAGCAGTTTCATAACCGGCAAGTGAAAGTCCAGGTGACACTATCCCACCTAATGATGCAATTTATACCATTCTGCTTGGCATTTTCACAGATCAGGAAAACAAGAGGCTTTCATAGGAAAAGCATAAAGGGTTTGGGTTTGTGCAAGGAAGGGCAATGTTTATAAGCTGGAAGGATGCCAGCCAGTAGGGTGGGGATGCAGCGGAGATCTCTGCCATTAGTGGTCTTCTCTCCGTTTTTTCAAGTGATGCGTACCTGAAGTTACTTGTCCAAGTAACTTCATTGGTAAAATCAACAGTAGTGCAGCAGGTAGCCTGTGTTTCCTTCCTCTCTGACAGTACCCATCTTCCTCATCACTAGGGGAGAAGCAGAAGTCTCTCAGCTGACTGAGGGAAGGCCAACGGGGCGACATTGTCTGACAGCCCGACAGTATGGCAGGACAAGTATCATGAGAAGGGCCAGGCTCTGCAACTCAAGAAGAGAGCACTGCAGTATCTGTCACGATTCACCATGGCAGGACTTGTGTTTTTTCACTGCCTGTATTTTGGGTCTCTAATTTTGTGCTTATGGTACAAATTTGGCATTCGTGCAATGCTGCAGGTGAGTGGCTGACGTCCTTTCTTCAGCCCCTCTTTCCTGGCACTTTTCTCATCTCTCTCTTCATCCCAACTCTGGCCCTGGCTCTGCCAGTCCTTCAGCAATCCCACAGGATCTCAGAGCAGCTGCTGACAGGTGGATGGAGATCCCTCACATATGGGGAAAATGTAGCCTTGCCTAGATATGACATAATATCCCATTTCTCCTAGACAGCCCTTTGTTCGTTCCTGTCTGCATCTCCAGCAACTGCCACCTGAGCCATTCCTGCCATATCACTTCCTCCATGCAGGGGTATTTGCGTGAGGTGTGTTTGTGAGACCACATTGTGTGATGTGTTTGTGCTCTGGATTAGTTTAATGGAACTGCAATAGAACCTGCAAGACAGTTTCCAGCTGGTAAATCGTGTTTAAACAATGAAAAACAAATACACTTTCTTATGGCTCCAGTCTTTGTACAACTGGTTGCTTAGCATTGTTTCTATCTCCCGTCCACTTTGCAGTGCTTCAGCAAGATTGCCAAACAAACTGGCCAAAAATCAATTTAACAGGGATCAGAAAAAAAACCCACACCAAATGAGACGTAACAGGCACTGATGGGATACACAGACATATCAATTTGGCAGCTGGTCAAATGCCTCAGAGCCATCAGTTGTGCTCATTAAACGTCAGAGTTGTGAATTTGCCCCAGGCATTATATCAGCAAAGGTTTGAACACAGCCCAGCTTGGTTGAAAGAGATTTTCTCCTCCAAATTTCAGGTAAACAGATGAATGAGATGTCAGTAGCAATTCCATACCCCAGTTTTGGCTCCAGAACCAGATTTCTTATGCCGCAAAATCAGGTTGTAAAATTTTCCTTTTATTCCAAATAAAGATGAATCCTTTCCCTAAGTAGTTACAGGTGCTTCTCAAGCAGAGGCTCCCAAACCATAGAAATTTGAATTTAAACACCAGCAAAAGTGGTACCAAGTTTTTGATTTTATTATGTTCTAAATGTAAGCATTTACATAGACATATCTGCCTGAAGTCTCTTCCCCTACACCGCAATAGTGATAGGGCTTCTAAGTGGGTTTTTGTGGGGTTTTTTTGACGTGGAAGATTCAAAAAGCAGCAAACTTTCTGTAAACACTCAAACTTGCAAAGAAAGATGCTGCCATTACTGGGGTTTGTTTTCTTTAATATCACAGCAGCTCATGTACTGTATGACAACTGCCAGGAGATGACATAAAATTGAAGATAACTAGAGTGAGGTAGAGAACACCGAATTCTTCTAGAGGTCAGCAAAGAAAGAGCAACAGCTCCCTTCCCGGCCAGTGCTGCTGAGCAGCACAGGAGAGGGCACGGCTGGCACCAGAGAGCTCCCCGGCCCTGGTAAGTTGCTCTGCTCTGCACATCAGGAGGTTCTCACTGATTTAGGTTCAAAAACCATAAATTAGAAGACCCAGTGGCTTGCTCTTTTGTGTAGGCTTTGGGAAAATTTTTGGACAAGAGTTTACACTGAGCAGAATCTGGAAGGTCAGATTTCTTGCACCTGACAGGGGCCTCAACATGATGGGATTTAAGCCAGGTATCATTCAGCTAACTCTACAGAAATCGGTGAGGTCTCCCACTGACAAACTGGTTACCCAATGTGGCCTAGGTTGTGAAACACATGCTTGGCCAAGAGCTTTGCCTCACTATGGACCTTGGGATTTGACCTTTAATTTTGAATGTGTGACTGTGTAAACATTACAATTTGCCCGCACGACATTCATCACAAAACCCACTCACATGCAAAGGACCTTCAGGTAAGCAGCAGGCAGAGGCTGTTCTTGCAACACCCAAGCTTGGTGAGTTCTCCAAGGGCAAGAGACCTCCTTACCTTACCGTGAAGGTGGAGAGCTGCCAAGCTTTATAGCCAGGGCCCTAAGTGCTGTGCAGGTCCCTCCATGGGAGAGCCTTTGCCTGCGATCTTCCTGTGTCTGCTTATTTAGAAAAACGTTTGAGTCAAGTGTTCCCCTGTTTAAGAGAGAGATACTGCTGCTTCTGGAGTGCAGTATTACTGTTGCATTCGGTAAGAGTGTTCTGACTAATGCTGCCTGCTTATATCATATTTCAAAACATGCAAACAAATCTGTGGCCTTTGCTCCTAGCAGAAGTGTCGTGTGGATCTAAACGGAGACGGGGAGACTGGCTGGTGGGAGGGGATCTGCAGACCAGCTAAACCATCCACTACTGAACAAGTAGATCAGGAGGTTTCTGAAGAGTGGAAGGTCTATGTCAGGCACGGCATTTCACTAGCACCGGACCCAACGGGGATCGGTATCCTTCAGTCCACCACTCAAATGCGGCAGCACCTTCAGGAGGAAGTGGCATTTATTAAGCAAATGCTGAGTAGCATTTGCAAAGTACATGAGACTGTTATCTCGGAAATTATTTACCAGAACGGAGAGTATCGATTCTCCACCTCCAGCATGCTGATTCTCAGGAAAGAGTTAAAATTGCAGCTGCAACCTCAAAACCTGCAGCTATTTGCATCTTTTTGTTGTGTCAGTGGTTTGCCTGATAAAGGAACCCTGACCTCCTCACCTGTAGAGGAAAGTCCAAAGATATCTTCAGAAGGTTTCAAGGTTGTTTACCAAAAAGCAGAAGTGCCAGAAACCCACACAGGGAGGCAGCCTGGGAATACAGGCCAAAAAAGATGTTGCAACACAGTGGAGGCCTCCGACTACCAGTAAGAGAGCACAGATCTCGACTCATAACTTTGCAATGCCCCTCAACCATTTGAAACCCCCGCTGAAGGATGTCTCCTTTGGGTGACATGAACTGAATCTTCCAGAATCTACGATTCAGTGCTATAGCTGCACTGCTTCCCGCAGACCCTCTGACGCTGAAGAAAATGACTTGCCTATTATCTTTTCTGTTAAAGCCTGGATTTCCTGTGCAGGGTAAGTCCTCATGTAAAAAAGCAGAGAAAATGCTTTAAAGAAGGAGGAGAATGTGCTCAGATTGCGAAGCAGCTGATCTAAAGGTAGCGAGACCCTTAGGGAACCCTGGGCCACAATAGTTGACATTTGAGGCAGGAAATAATGGTTTATTTAACTAACTGAACTGAAAACTGCTGGAGAATTTATACAAGAGAAACAGAAATAGTCAAAGGCAGATGTGAGGGCTAAAACTCCTGTGATCGTGGGAAATACTAAGAGATATTTCACATCTGGAAGTAGAAGTGTCCTCTGCTTTGTGGTTCATCTAAAAGACAGGTCAGGTGGGCAAGGGATCCCCTGGACGGTGTCCCTGCTTGCTCATCCACACAGCTTCTGGCAGAGTCTGCTGCTTCTCCGCACACTTTCCCTTCCAGCCACAGACCTGCCTTGACATTTCTGAGATACAACAGCACAATTCTTCAGCTAGGCTGTTCTGCTCCTAAGTATGCATATTTTTGCAAATGCTTCAGTAAAAATACTTTTGAACACATTTGCTAGTTAAAAGGGACCTTTCTGCTCAAATAATGGTGTTTTTTCAGAGGTTTTCTTCACTCTTCTTAGCAATATGCAGTAAACAGTGGGATTTTCACTTTCTGTGGTAGTGAATGATACCCAGGAGTTTGACTTTGCTAAAAGATCTGGCTACAGACACCAAGCTGAGAGAAGAAAACCTCTCTAAGTCGGACAACTTTAGTAACAGCAAAGGAAATGGAGAGAATGGCACAGGACAAAAGCATTCATTATTCATTGATTGATAGCCAGGGGAAAAAAGTCTGTGAGCAGTTTTTGGGTTTCACAAACCAAATCTGACTTTGGCAGAGCCTGGCTGGTCCCACGGCAGAGATCCCGTAGGTGAAGTGCTTGATCTGTGACCTCCTCCATCTTTGCCCAACAGGGACATTCCCCACAGCCCACTGTCTCTCCCCCTCCTCCCTCCAGCCATGCTGAGGGCCAAGAAGTCAGTGTTTCTGGACTGGAATCCATTATCTCAGCTGCACTTGAGCCCATCTAACAGGGAAAATGCCAGGTAGCCATCCTTCTGCAGAGCAGTGACCTTCACCTCCTTCTCCAGCCCGCTGGGAGAGCAGTTAGACGAACGACAGTTTGGCTGCACTGCTGAAAGCCATGGCCTCAGGGCAACTAACTTGATGTTGTTGTTGTTAGGTTTGCTTCCAGCCGAACGCTTCCCGGTCGGTTTCGTTGTGCAATTGTGCAAATTCTGATGCCAGCACAAAGAAGGGACAATGCAGAAGCCAGCGATGCAGGCAGAGCAGAGGTTGCTTCCCTCAGCAGCTGTGCTGGCATTGGCCATCCACAAACGCGTGCGGGCTGCCTGCTCCAGGAAAAGCTTGATGCAACCATGTCGAATGTAAAACCCTGTGAGGTGATTATTCAGACTTTCCTGCAATTCTGCACAAATCCTAGCATGGGCTTGCTCCTCCCTGTACTGCACTTTGCTCACTTTCTGCGTGCTGCATGCTTTTCAAATACTCACACGGCCGACCTGGAGGAGAGTGCTTCAACGGGGAATGAGTCTGTAACACTAAATCATCTCCCGCTGAGCCCCACCAAACCACTGCAACCTTGAACTATCGAACAACGGATTTTGTGCTGTTTATGTTGCCCAAAAGGCTACATTTCGAAACCTGAAATGTATGGATTGGGAGAGCTGACAACAATTCATTCTGCTCAAGCTGTTTAATAACGCTGCACAGGCCTTGTTTGAAAAGCTTACTTCCAAGGGGGGGAATTTAACCAACCTCCAAACCAACTTCCTACTCAGTTACGGTGAACAAAAAGTCTCCAAAATACTTAGAATCCAATGTAAGCTAACAAGTAAAGGAAATAAGTGTTAAAATTTTAACTCCTACTTGACGCTCTATTTGTAGTTCATCCAGTGGTAATGAGCCAGATTCTTGCCTGGCATAAATGGGCATAAATCCACTTAAGCCATGTAAGAATGTTGATTTATGCTTGCTGCAAATCTGACCTTTATTTCGGTATTTCATGGTAAGCTCCAATCCTCTTTGAACTGCTCATTTATTGGAATAGAATTAAATTTACCAAGGTATGCTCTGACAAAACAGCTTGCTTTTCCCTTAAATTCTTGTGTCAGGGATAAAATGGTGGCCTATTTCAATGTAGAACTGCTAATAAGATAGTTTTGTTGAAGGAAAGACAGAAATTATAGTATCATTCATTACAATGCTGCATGTTTTTTATTTCTCTCAGTTTCACCAAATCAGTAAAATATGCTCCACAAATTACAAACTCCTTCTAGAAAATCTGAGATAAATCTGCAGAACAGAGGTTGAAATAAGTTTAGCTAACAAGCAATTGCGTAAAAGCTTAAATATGTGAAGCCAAACAACTTGCTGAGAGTGTATTGGAATGAATATAACCTTACATTTGCCTAACTGAAATTACATTGCTCCAAATGACCTTATGTTCTTTATGTCTAAGTCCACAATCCCTGCACCGCGGCTCAGCACACTGCACAAAGCCAGACTTACCAGAAGATGATAATCAAGAATTTATTTTATTAGTTTTAAATATAACACTCTCACTTTTTGACTGTGCTAACTGCATGGTAAGTACAGCTTATCCTCGGAGAGAACCATGCTGAGAAAATTACATGTGAGATTACACTACCGTGAAGTGCTCAGTGTGGGGGCTACACTCAAAAGACGGAGCTCATGCAGGAAGCAGCAGCCTGCTTGCTAAATTCTGTTTCACACAAGTAACCTCTTACGCTGCTGTTTTCAGTCTGCGCTAGCTTTTGATTGGCTTCCCGATGCTGACTGAAGTGTTAGTTTGCATTGAAATGTTTACAACCTGGCCACCAGGTAAAGACTTCTCCTCTAACATGACAGTACACCCATGGGGACTTGACATAGATACGTTAAGGTTGGTATGGACAAGGTATGAACAGCAATGTACAAGTGTGAAATCACCAAGAAACAACAAGAAGGGGCAAAGGAATGGTATGTGCAGCTCCTGAAGGCACATACCAAAACTGGGTCTGGAAAACCAAGGGCTGCCTCCTGGGAGGATCTCAGACTTACGTTGGAGGCAGTTTTTCCACAGCTCTGACTCCTAGCTGAACTTCAGATCTATACTGGAGCTAGCTTGTCTCCAGCCACATCTCCTAGGTGGATCTTGGACCTATGCTGCAGCTTTGTCTTCAGCCCCATCTCCTGGGTGAACCTATGTTGCAGCCTTGTTTCGAGCCTTGTCTCTGGTCCCATCTCCTGCTACTCCTGGATAGCCCCTGTTCCCGATTCTTTAATTTTGCCTTGTCTGGGACTGTTGATGGACTTTGTTATCAGTGTCCAGGTCTGTGTGCCATGTTTAGGGGCTGCACCCAGCTGGTGAAGGCACTGCCTGTGCTGGGTCACCCTTGGCTCCTGGCTTACACCACAGAGCCCTGTCCAGGCTATGTAGCCACACACATCTCCCTCCTCATACACATGAAAGAAGCAGTGAGAACAGCCTGTGAGAGAAAGTATGTGTGAAATCAGTGTAAAATAAAATAAACCTCCCCTTCAATGTGGTTTTGCACTGAACTTTGCTACATTAGCTGAACATAAGTGAAGGAAACAGTCAGGATAACACTCTGATCTGATAGAGAGGTGCAGGTTTTTCGGTGCCCTTGATTATGGAGCGTGTTCCTTGATAATATGCATCTTGGGGGGTGGGGGGTGCTTCGTAATTTGGGCACGAGTTTCTTCAAAGCAGGGAGAGGATGAGATGAAGAGGTGCAAGAGGCAGAGGAGCAGAATTTCAAGAAACAGTTCATTTTAGATTGCTTTCATTTGGCAGCTTATTATACGGTTTTTATTTTCATGTGTGATATAGTAGAGATCTGTAAAAAAAGCTGGGATGCTAACTTTCAGACGTGCCGTAGCCCCCCCAAAATGAAGGAGATCTTCAAATCAGGCTCTCAGCACTGTTTGGGAAATAAATCCAAATATTTCTCTCAGTGTTTGAAAAGAAGATTTTTTTGGCGCCAGAGCGACATGACAAAATGTGCAATCCGTCCAATCTGCTTCAGCCGCCACAACGATCTGCCACCGTGTGTGGCAAAGACGCATCGCTCCACTCTGCGGGCGCGTGTGACCACAAAGAGCCCCGCACCCTTCCAGTGCAACGGCCAGGCCTTTGGTACGCGCTGTCTGTTGCTCACCAGTCTCCCAGCAGCGTTCTGCGGAGAGGTCTGCTCCCAGCAGGCGTGGGGATGCGCTGCTGAGCCCCTCAGCGTTGTGCGCAGAGATGCCCGAGGAGCAGCCGACGTGGACACCAGTGTCTGGCTCCACGCAGGGCCACTGGCCGCGCAGGCTCCCAGTCCCGCTGCTGCTGCGATAAAGATGCGGCCGCCATCTGCTGTCACCCACCCAGGCCAACTCAGGGACCGTGAACTGGGAGTGAAGTCCCGTCGGGGGCCCTGTCTCCCCCTGCCCACCTGCGACTCCCGTGGGCTAGCACCTTCAGTCCTCGGCTTCGTCCTTCCTAGCGTTGCTCATGATTCTTACTGCCGATTTCTCTATCTCTTTGCTCCCAGGCAGGAAGAACAACCTCCCGTTGGCAGCCGCAGGACCTGGTGTGTGGCCAGGCAGCCAGCAGCGACACGGCATGATGTCCGGTTGGGGATGCCACCTGCCATGTGGCATGGGGATGGAGAGGGATCCCTCGTCAACGCAACTCGACAGCCAGCACGTGCACATCTGTGTCGGTGCACGTGTGTGTGCACCCACAGCTGCTCTGTAGTGCCAACTGTTGCTTCCTACGGACCCGAAATACCGTTTCCTCAGAGTCTGCATCCCGTGCAAATCCTTGGTCTCTTAGCTGGGAGCTCGGATGAAATGCAGATGGGGGGGATGTTCAGCATAGTTCCTAGGGCAGAGAGATCGCCAGCAGCGAATGATGGCTCTGCTGGAAGCGGCTTGCTGAACTGGGCCAGTTGTCTCTCAGTCCGGGTTTTCTTATTTGGGATGCTCTCCCCAGAGGCTTGTTTTTCTCCAGTGATCTAAATAAGCCTAATCCCACGGTGGAGCAAAGCCCTTGCTGCTTTGCAGTCTGTTTTACACGTGGTGTTTGAGGTCCTGTTAACTCTATAGTATCTGGGTGCTACGGCTGCTGTTCAACGTTTAAATCCTGCTTTTTCACATTTACTGTGATAGTGGGTTTCTTCATTGCCTTCTTTCTAGCAACTTTGGAAAGGAGGTTATTCTTGTTAAAGAATCCTTTCTTTGAATCTTATTTTCATAATTCTTATGAATATATTGCTTGTTTAAATAGATTGACCTACTGTCTATATATCCTTATACGACATATTTTAGAGGGGCTTTTTTGTCTATTTCCAATACACTTAGCTTTTTGGATTTTTGACATGTTTAAGCAACAGGCGCTTTCAAGACACTTTAGCTAACTGAACTACTGAATAAGCTGAACAGCTAAATTAAATATAAACATTTTCTTTTTTTCCATTCTTAATCTTCTTTCTTCTCTGGTTAAGAGAACGCTTTGCAAATAAAGCTGCTCCACCAGCTGGTGTTCTTCAGCACCACCATCCTCACCTCCTGGCAGACCTACTTGTTGTTCATGTAGAGGGTATTTTTCGCAAAGATTAGTATTTTCATCTGTAGTGTCCTGATTTCATAGGTGGTGGTCCACAGGCCCCAGTTCTTCACCCTTGTAATACAGCTCACCTATTGACTTTAGGGTACACTGCACGCTCGCAGGCAGTCACGGAGCGCTGCATGGCTGACTGCTTGGTGGGGCGCAACTCTGTGTCCAGACCTCTAGTCCAGAAAGTTTCGTAGCCTTTGTTTAAAGCATGAAGCTGAAAACTGTCCTGAAAAATCCAAGGCAGTTACTTGAAATCACTTTTAAGGACTAGGGAAGTTTATTCCTTGGCATCTTAAGTTTGTTTCTGTCCCCAGTGTACAGCAATGTAAAAGTGGTATTTTGTGATTGCTCTGGATTTGAAACATCTGCACTTTAGATGACTGATCATTTTGGATCATGTACAGAGGAATTCACATTCCCTGAATTTAGTTTGTCTGGCTTGCATTCGTGTGTCAGGAAGCTGTACCCCTTCCGCGACCAGCTAAGCCATTAAACAATGAGCTGCTCAACTTAAACCTCTCCCTCCGTTGCCACATTTAAGTACCTAGAAAAGAAATTACTGTCAGTGAGATTACTTTGCCTAGAATAAATCACGTCAGCCAAGCTCATTTCCAGCTCGGCTTGGCTAACTGCTCCTGTGTATAGCAGAAAAGCCACAGATGCCAGATACCTTGGTCTGAGAAAGACTTCTAACAGCGTCTCACATGACCTTGTGTCTCACAAGCAAGTCACAGAATAACACAAATGGATGAGTACACAACCGGGTGTAAATTGGACCCAGAGAATGTTTAGCAAGAGTACAATGTTACCTTGGCTGGACACATCAAGCAGAATTCTGCAGGAGCATCTCCGTAGCACCAATTTGATATTTTCATTAAATAATTTGGAGGGCAGAACAGGAAACTCGCTTACCAAAGCCACTGGCTGGGAGGGGCAGCAAGTGTTGGAGGATGGGGCTAGGATCTCAGTGAACTCAGCAAATGACAGTCGGGGAAAAGCAAGTGATTTGAAGGACACGCTTCCACTCTCGGCAGAATTACCAGCATCACAAATGCAGGCTGTGGAATCACTGGTCCGATAGCATCACCGTATAAACACACTTGGTGGTTAGCACAGGTCACAACCCAAACAGGAGTCAGCCATGCCACTACAAAAAAGGCAAACAGCACCGGGGGCTATAGAAAAAGGAATATTGTTTGCCAGGCAAATGAAGCTGTTCTTCTGTTACGCTCGGGGCTAGGAAACCTTCGGTTGGAGTATTGTATTCTGCTTTGGTTAGAATAGAGAATTCAGAGTTTTTATGAGGAAATGTGAGAGGAATCGGAATGGTTTGTCCTAGAGAAAGGGGAGACCCAGTGGGGGGCCCCTAAATATGTGCACTGTATTTCTAAGGGAGAAGGCAATAAAGTCATCTCATCTGCTGGAAAGGCTCAGTGGGCAACAGAGATCTGGGTTAGACTTTAGAAACGGTTTCCTCATGGTGCAGATGAAAAAAACAGCTAGAGAGATTACTGTGGAGTGTCACAGCCTTGGTTTCTGAGTTTTAAAGCGTAGATTGGACAACTATCTATCAGAAATTATCTAAATATAATTGATCCTGGTTTTTGGGCGGGAGGATGGAGACAGTTCCCATCCCTGTTTTTCTGATATTCCTGCCTGGAGCCAATGGTCATAGTTTAGACATCTAAGTCAGTTGTCTAAATTATACATTGTCAATACCAGCTAATTATCCTCCCGAGACTCTTGCTTTCCATTTCTGTTTAATAGACCTTTAGGAAAAAAATCTTAGCGCACTGTCAGTAATTCGAATGAGAAGCAGCTATAAAGTAGGCTGGAACCACGCTATGCAAACCTGTGTTTTCCAGGTCGCAGGCTTCTTTTGAGCACATACCGCCAGCTCTGCTCATGTTTAAAGAGGTTATGATCTGGAGACCTGTCTGCCAGACATCAGGAGGACTCCAGTGCATTTAGTGAAGGTTGTACCGGAACATCCATTTAACTTGCTGCAGAAAGGATGCTGGATGAAAAGGGGAAAGGAAAACACAGACGAATATTACTCATTCAGAAAATGCTAAAACTCCGGCTCTGAATAGCCTTTGATATTTGACCTCTGCAGACAGCCTGTAATTAAGACTCTAATCCTTTAAACACTCACACACACTTAACTTAAAGTTAATAGGATTAGTCACATGCCTGAAGTGTGCATGGCTGGGGCGAAAAACTGTTGTTGGGTACAGCTGATTACAAACTTGCAACACAGATACTTTCTGGTCGAATACTGTCTTGTATTTTCAAAGTCTTTTCTAAACAGTTCTAGTCCCAAGTAATGAAGATATTTATTAAAAATAAAACTCCAGTTCTTGCTTAAAAATATGTACACAAAAAATATAAATTGATCTGAACTTTTTCAGAGGCAGAAATTACCTGGTCTTGGGAGATTTGAGAGGAGGTACTTTGGGTTTCTGGAAGACGTGGGTTTAAATTCACTTACTTTTACGTTCTTTCAAAGCATTTTGAGATTAAACATGCACAGAATCAGACAGATCAGAGAGGTACAAAAAGAGGAAGAAACATTTTCTATCTTAATTTTTATTTCACAGAAATAACAGTTTGGCTTAAAAGCACGAAAGTTGTTTCTTCTCTTGACGCTGACAGACCGGCTGTACTTGGGGACCCTGGCAAGCTTAGTCTGGATCAATTCACCACACTGCAAACGTACGCAAAGCTTATGAAGAGTGAACACAATCTGGGAAGTGATTTAGGATACAAGGACAGAGCTGTAGGGCACACACTGCACGGAGGCCCCCATTTGTTGTTGCACATCTGCCAGAAAAAGCACCTGGCCCACACCAAGGCACTGCACGGACGTGTAACATAGGCTAGACCTAGGTCTGAGTGCTATGGGTGCGACCCGGGAATCCCGAAGCAGCTCAGCGTTGCTTGCTCCTGCCCCGTAAAATGCCCGCAGCATTCACTGGCACAGCACTATTACTCCTCCCTTTGGCCCCAAGACGGATGTAAATTCTCTCCGCTGAAGGACCTGCAGTATCGCAGGACTGTCATATGCAGGAAAAGGTAATGACTGTGATTAAAGGTGTCCACAAAGTGGCACGCAATAAACAACTGCAATGCCACCCCCTGGCCCGGCTGTAACTCCTCCTTCAGATACAGGGAGAGATTTCCTCCGCTCATCTTCAGGACTGCAGTCAGCAGAACAAAGACTGCATTTAGCCAAGTATTCCTGCCAACCCTAACATGGACCGAAGTGAGCAAACACGAAAGCCAAAGAGCAACAACCCTCGCTCTGCCAATATGTTGTTGTTCTGCAGGGATCTGAGTCATACTAAAAGGCCTCTCCAGGAAGGGCGCAGTGGAGATACAAGAAATTCAAGACGGAGCAGGGAAATTCTGATTAAAGAAGCATCACACCAGCGATGGGGCGGCAGATAAGACTACCAGAAAATGGCGTCGTATCCTTTTTGACAGCACCACAAGCGGTAACAGCATGCCAAAAATGAGGGAAAAATCGGTGAACCAAGTCTGCCTCTGAAGAGCGACTGACTGAAAGTCTTAAAATTAAAAAAATACGTAAACTGAAAATTTAAAGTAACACTATAAAGAGGGCAGAAAGGAGAAGAGGTGATCTAGGTCTGGGTCAGAAGTAAAGAGTCAGTGCAGTGTCTTACGGAGATCAGAATTAAAACGGGAAGAGCGAGCAGGATGAAGTTCTTACAGGACAAGGGGCTAAACCAGGCCCACGGCCCAGGAGAGAGCAGCAGGAGACTGGGGGGAGTGTCCACCCTGCACAGAGAGATGCCATGCAGAGACACCAGAGCCAGCACTACAGACGCGGCTTCAGATCTCCTGCAGTTCAACAGCTACAAAAGCCCTGCGAGTTAACTGGTGTGGTCCCTCACTCCAGTAAACTGTCCTGTTCCTCCCCGCAATGAGGGCCGCGCCGGGCGTCTTTCCACTGGGCTGCGACACGGCTTACGGCTACAGCCAGAAAGGAATTTCACACACAGAACAAACAAAGTGAGGGCAGCGAAGAGGTGAAGGAAGACTGGAAAGCGCAGGAACCTGGAGGAACTGAAAGTGGAGAGCGGTCAGCCAACAGCGATGTTAACGAAGAACTGATGTTAAAGAAACGAAGAAAAAGCAGCTTCCTTTCAGCGCCTGGGTTCCTCCGAGCAGCGGCGCGGGGCAGAGGGATTTTTGTCGGGCGGCCCTCAGCAGAACAGCCGACGGCCGAGGCCAGGGAGGAGCCCTCAGCCAGCCGGCATCCTCGCACCCTTCCCCAGGTCATCGCAGACTTGGAGAAACACACCGCCACACACACAGCACGCTCTGCTCGGCGCCTGCCAAGGTCAGTGCTACTCCTGGCCGAGGGGTCCCACTGACCCGGCGGCCTTCCCACCGCCGCCACCCCCCCCCCG
>Ga0181612_147427_pt1 | contig 25922 bp, 16 predicted proteins | sample HoacroProtozoa21_FD_119630 | JGI IMG/M metagenome (GOLD analysis project Ga0181612, IMG submission 119630) | Hoatzin crop microbial communities from Cojedes, Venezuel. Combined Assembly of Gp0051906, Gp0051904, Gp0051908
GAAGATGTCCCTGCTCATGGCAGGGAGGGTGGAACCAGATGATCTTTAAGGTCCCTTCCAACCCTTACCATTCTATGATTCTATGATATTTGTCATGTACACAAAGGCTGAAGTCTGCCCATGAAAATGAACCCTATCACCTTACCGTAATTTCTCAGACACTTTGCCTACACCCACAGGACTGTTTTAAGCAGTTGGTTTATATACGCAGGGTAACATCAGCACGTTGCCCCACTGCCGACCATCCCAGGTAAGAAGAGCCCAGGATATATACTGAGCTCACACAGCTCAGTACTGAAATCAGGCAAGCCCTGTGAACACCTGCAGCTGCCACCCGCTTCCCACTGCTGCACTGGGTGGGGAGAAGCCGAGAGCTTGGCAAAGGTAACTTCAAACATCCTCCTTCGACTGTGGGAACGGACCTTCTCAGCTTGTCAGCTGTTCTTAGGGTGGTGAAGGCTGTGAGAAGGTAGGCAGGCAATGCCCAGCGGCTTTTGCCAGCTCCTGCGGGAGCGCTGAGGCTGCACTGGAGTCTGTATGAACCATGCATTTTCTCATTCCGGCTTACATTAACTCATTCTTCCATGGCTTCCAGATGCTTGTGCTTACCTGAACTGGATATTCCGGAAGAGAACAGACAAGTTGTCAGAACATAACTTTAGCTCTGGGTTAAATGAGCTTTGAGCTGGCAAGTTTCTACTTTTGTTGTTTGTTAACAAAACAAGAGGGGGTGGGGTGTTAAATAGCTGGGACTAGCATGCAAATCTGTAGTTGAGTTTCTCCTGTGGCTAGATAGAGATCAATACTGCTAAGTAACTTCTGCACATCCCTGAACTCTCCTGTGTTATCTTAGAAGAGTGAACTAGGGATAATCCGCACCAGAATTCCTCATGTCTTAAATCTCAAAGGTGTACGTTTAGCCACTGGGCAATCTCAACTATGTGTTACAATAATTGTGTGCCATTTAATTTCTTTCATTTTAAAACAATTATTTCTAATCACTCTCATTCACTATTCCTCTGCATTCCCTCAACCCCTCGGCAATGACAGCCCCAGCCACACAACGCCCATTCTGTCTTGCATCTCTGCTTTTCTCTGCCTCTCCAGAGCTGCTTGACCCTCCCGCCTTGAGCAGCCTCCTCCCAAAGGGACCTGAGGAGCTGGGAGGTGGCAGAGAAACGGCACAGAGCGCAGTGTGGTGAGTGAGAACATTTCTGATTTTTCCTGAGAGCAGTCCCAGAAGCAGGAACAGACGGTCCTCAGTAAGCAGGCAAAACCAAGGAAGCTGGGCTGATTTGCCTCTGCACCACATCTCCCTCGCTCCAGTAGCTGTGCTGCCCCAAAACGCCCTCGTACAGCAGCACTGACCCAGCAGCCATGCTGGCTCGCCAGACCTCTTGTACTGACAGAAGAAACCTAGACATTTGCCCTTCTCAGTAGTTACACCCTCCAGGAAAATGGTTTCTTGGCCAGTGCCTGGGTTTGGAGGCAGCGAGGCTGTGAGACGTGGGGGGAGCACTGGGGCAGGAAGGGGCCGGAGAGCAGCAGCCTGTCGCTGCTTCCTGGGGCCAGCAGGGGTCAGGCCCCCTTCCCCAGAGGGCCAGGTCCCACAGGAGGCTGGGGAAGGAGGAGCAGGATCCTATCAGGACCCGGACCAGTCCTCTCTCCCTCCATGCTGCTCCTCACCATGTCCTCATCTCTCCTGCTGAGCCCCTTTCCCCTTCTTGAACTCTGCTGAGCCCCACACACTCCATGCTAATCCATCTTCACCTCCCACACCCTTGTGACTGGTAGCGCTGTTCTCATTTCCTAAATCTGCCCCTCCAAACCCCACAATCCTAAAATCCCAGAAGCCCCCCCCTGTACAGAAGGCGTGTGCCTGTCATCCAGGAGACAAGATTACTTTATCGTAACCAACTTTCATCCTCCCTCCAGCACATCAGTGCTAAGGGTTCAATCCATATAATCTTTCTGCAGGAGCTGTCCCCAAGTGGAAGCAATGGCGATGTGCTGATCATTCCCAAATACATCTATAGAGACAACTGCATCTGTAATTTATTACCTTTCAGGAAGAGCCTCTCTAATGTTAGCTATGCAAATTAGCTCGGCGAATCCCTACACACACATACACAAACTGCAGAACGAAGTCTGATCACAAACAGGGGAGGACAGTTGCAACACGTTGCCAGACGACTGTCAGTGTTCTGCCAAGAGAAACAGATACGGCAGCAAAGTAATTTGTCCACTTGATTTGCTGAAGTACTGTGACCACACAGAGTCTAAAAATTCCTCTGCTCGGTCTTTTTAGTATGTACCTATGTAGCCAAACTTTTTCTTTTAAAAATTATTCAAAGTTGCATCTCCAAGGGCACAGCAGGAATCTTGAATCAGCCAAGACAAATCTAGAAAGGGTGAGATCAGTCAGGGTGGGAAGTACAAAAAGTACGGTTCTAAGCTTCATGAGAATACAGATACCCTGCGATAGTAAAAGCATCTTTTGAGATTGCAAAATTCATTTTTCTGGGTGCAAGGAGGAAGAATTAGATCTGATACCTTGCTACAGCACTTCAGCTTTCAGCTGACATTCCACAGAAAGAACTGAAGTCTGAAATAGCAGTTATCCAGTGAGCCTGAGCCCAGTATCTCCACTACGACAGACAGAGACACAACCAGCTTTTTAACAGGTCCAGTGAAACGCTTAGGAGGTCCCAGCAGTTGAATTCATAAAATGCCCATCTTCCCTCCTCCTTGACATTACCACAATATGGATGCAAGATATTACAACAGCATTCCAAATATGTTTTCAGAAGTGTATTTTGTCAAGAAAGATACTGCTTCACATCAGCTTAGATGCTGAAAAACAAACTGACCACCTCAAAACACTTTCTCTTGCTTAGATCCAAAAGGTGTGCTCAGATACGGCAGGGAAGTATTCTTCTGTATGTGCAACATTAACCTGCTAAGGCCCAAGTTCTCAAACATTAGCAAGGATCATCTGCAAACCTGGACACATATTTAGCATATTTTTACTTAATAGGGTTAAAAACGTAAACTGGTTTGTACAAAATAAATACTGCTATTTTCTGCGATACTTTCATCATAAAACTAGAATCCATAAGCTCAGTGCATTTAATTCCAACCTGCGGACTTACACACGTGCAGGAGTGCGGGACAGAGCTTTCGCTGAGATCTCTTTCAATTTCTCAGTGCCTTGCTTTGCAATTTTCAGATTTCTTCTATGGTATTTGAAAGGCAGGGTTAAGAACTGCACAAAGGATGTCAGCCTGTGAGCAGAAGGGTGACAGCGAAGGGCAGGATGCTGGCAGGGGCTGGGGAGCAGCTTGGCTAACTGATCAGAATTAGCCTCCCAGAGTTCACAGATACTCCAACACCATGTTCATGATCTGCAAAGCCTGAATTCCTTGCCTGTAGCATGAGCTCTGAACAGTCCATAAACGATGTGTCCATGATTGAGCTTTCAAATCAGAAGTTTAATACAGCAATGGCTTAAACTGTAACTGGAAAATTGCTTTCACTCCTACCTGTGTGCTCCAGCAGAGAAAGGCAGTACCCGAAAATCTGATTCACAACATCTTGGTGTCTTTCGCAAGAGCAGATGCACTAAGCTGGATGGCCTGGCCCAAATCACAATCAGTCCTGCTATATACATCTATATGCCATTAGCATCTTCATTGTATCCTAACTGATATCTCTGTTTCAGCTGTGAGGAAATACATTTTTGCATCTAGAAAGCTGGAAACCTGTACTGGGACTATTCAGGCTGAAAGACGCTATAGGCTGTAAGTATAATTACTCAATATATGCAGTAGCCACTCTTTAAACATGAGTTTCTTAACGAGTTTTAATTCTTTGTAATACTCAAAGGCACCAGTAGATGTTTAAAGCTGTTTTGGGGCTAGAGAGTATTAAAACAGGAAAAAACCCCGAGTTTCTTAAACAATTAGATTTCTATTTCACTCGTCACTCTCTTGCAACCTGAAAACAGGCCCATCAATAAACCAAATGTAGTTTAAATAAGAAAAGCAGTATGCTCTCAGGCTGGAACCCTGTGTGCCAAATTATAGCTTGCAGTAAATTTTTATGAGCAAGTTATAAACCCCTGAAAAATGGAGCTTACAACAGAAACACTGGAAGAGCCATCACTGCAGCAGCCCTAACATATGCTGCTTGTTCTTGCCTGGTGAAGTCTAGCTTCTTCCTCATCTTCAACATCGATACTGCTTCCCGCAGTGGCTGTGAAATGAGCAGTCATGTCTGCAACGGCTGTATCTTCCATCTCCATCACTGAACACTGCTCTTGGCACTAAAACACAACGCGTTCTCTGACCTGTCATGCACCCTGCTCTACACTCTGATTGCTGTGGCTTATCCTCAGGGAACATCTCCCTCTCAGATTTGTAGTTTACCCTGTGCAGATAAAGCCTGCTGCTGGCCTCTCACGTTCTGCCTTGGCAGAGGAAGCATACTTCTAGTTCACACATCAGTGACTGCCTACAGGGCAAGGGTCTATGAACGAAAGTGGAGATTCAGAAGAGAAAGAGAATTCCAGAAAGAAGAAAAGCGTGACAGAGACTAACAAAATAGCAGATGAGTGTTCATTATGTAGTTAAATCGGCTGTTTCAAGAACTTGTCAATATAAAAGCTATAATGGGAATACACTAAATTTGCCCAATAGGATTTTCACCTGAGTTGAACCTTGTCACCACAAACTTCCCCTAAAAACTGGGAAACTTGAGTTCCTAGCCACAGACCGAAAGTAATGCAATTGACTTCATCAGGATAATCTCTATTTATACAGCATGCCTGAAAACACACCTCTAAACCGATCAAAATCAAAGACGGACACAAGGGCGACAGCACAGGTTGATAATGTGCAGGTGTAAAGGCAGCTGGAACTGCTGGCCTGATTCAGCAGCACCATGCGGTTTATTAGTTGATGTACAGACGCAGCGATGGGTGGAAAATACGTCAGACAAAGCCACGCGCTATTAACACAGACACCTTCCAAGTCTCAAAAACCCTATCTAATGGGAAAAAAAGGAACAATGGTCACATAAATAATTCTCCTCCGTGAAATCTTGCATTCATTGTGAGAACTGATATTTTTAGGATGTGGAGTAGTCTTTTTCCATCTCTGATTTAAAATTACATTTTTCCGGATCTGCAAATGTTCATATAGCTTAGATTTTTCTAAATGTTTCTAAAAGGATTCCAACAAACTTTTAAGAATTCTGTGTTGTTTTCCTTTCCCATTTCCTCTTCCATATTTTTCTTCTGACTATCTGCCCCTTCTCCTTTTCCATTTTTTCATCACTGGAAAGAGACTGAGGGAAGACAAAATGAAAAAAGCTGTATTTTGCATTGGGCTGTCAGGACATTTTTTGGTCAGGAAATGCTGAAGTTTTTCATGAAGCCTAACTTGACTCTTTTGCCAGCTCCATTCTGTGACCACCTCCTTCACAGCACAGAGACTTTCTACAACACTGCTCTGGTCTCATCAGGTTCAACAGCAAGTTGGGAGCATCTTCCACAACCATATTTTGCTTTTATTATTACGTCAGCAAAATGAACCAGGTTTATTCCCTCATACAGCATGGAATATTTAGCTTCAGTGAAAACCAAATGCAATTAAGGGATTAATACCATCATGATTGTATTTTGAAACCTGTTTGCCAAAAGCATAGTCACTGGCATGAAAAACTACATCCTTCAAGACTTCTGTGGCCTCTCTGCTAACAAACACAACGACAGTTGTACGCAGCACAGCCTACAAGAGCACTCCCTGTTTTCTCATTGTCTCAGTACACCCTCCATGATTTAATTACAGATTTTGGCTCTGCTTTGATTTCAGTTTATACTAATGATATTTGATTGACAGTAACTTAAGAAAAATCACAAACTTATGTTAAATTACCAGATTATTTATGTCTTTTCTGCTGTACTGGTAACAATGACTTCAGTGAAACATATGGAACAAATAATGGGATATTTAGAAATCAGGAGTTTATAAGAAACTGGAAACAACTTGATATAAACCATTTAAAAACTATATTGTGCTTCATTAAAAAAGATATATATTTACCTAGTCTGTCTGGTATTACAGGAAACAAGAGAGAGGTACTTGCAACTGTAATTGAAGTGACAACATATTTCATGGTAGCTGGAGATTTCGACTATCTCTAAAGACTGGATTCACTCTAAAACTACACAGCCTACTTACATCATTGTCCAATTTCAAAACACACCTAATATTAAGAAGAGTCAGCAATATGTTCCTCAAGCCAGAAAAGTACTTTGCAGTATGAAGGCCCAGTTGATTTTGATTATCCTGTTGTTAAATGTCACCCTTTAGGCACAGCTGCACAGCCCCAGGCCATCATTCCCTCAGCGAGCGAGGTAACACTGAGCTTCCACAGGCACGGGTCAGGCTAATCTAGTTTGTATCTGCAGTGCTGCCGAGTCAGTTCTGGTGCAGACAAGGATATGACACGTCTCTACTTCTTCTCACCCTGTTTGATCTTCACAATCGCTGTACCAGCACAGAGCTTCCCAAAAATGCTGAGACTATCCACAAAACACACCATGCCTACCTACTTAACAACATCCCATCCCCCTGGGCCCCAAAACCAAAACAATCACCAAGCACACACTAATAGCATTCACAGTAGAAAGCCAATGGCAATTAAAGAGAGCACCGAAGTGGTGTGGCAGAGGACTGATTAACACACTGCCAGACACCAATTAAGGTGAAGCAATAATATGTTGGGAAGTTAATTAATAGATAGCTTGGGATAAATACAAAGTATTAAAAAGCAGTTGATGTGCTCTGTCATTTTTAATCACCACATTTATGAAAAATTATGAATAATGATGCCTCACAACACTATGTAATAACAATACTGCTGTGGTACAGCCAAAGCAAAAGAAGCCCAACCATTACTCCTGGCCGCTAGAGATGACAACAGCTTCTACAGACTGGATTTGCCTTAAGTGGCATCACACTGCAATCGAATTTCAAAACACACCAAATAGCTATCGAGGATACACTTCTCAGAACAGTTTAAGTGCCTTACTCACGGCCACTTATAATCTCACTAGCAAAGCTCATCTAGAACTAGTCACAATTCTCTGGGCCCTTTGCTAGCCGGTACATAAACCCCCTCCACTTCCCAATGAGAAACATTTATTCTAAACAAAGACTGACTTTTATTTGTAACAGTTCTTCTCAGAAAAGTATTGGCGGAAAGGCTTCCTACTATGTATTCCTGTGAGAAGATAAATCTTGCTCCTGGATAGCTGGTAAGCAATATTCAATATTACTCCACGAATTATTTCGTAAGATGAAAAAATTAAATAGCAAATAAATAGCCCTAGAGAGGGGTCGAGGGGTCACACTGCATACCTCAAGACCCAAATTTGCATTCATGCTTCAAACCCGCAGCGTGGATTGCCACCACCACCTGTACCACAGTACTGCGTGCCAGCGCTGGGCACAGCCATGGGAAGGCACCAAAGACTCTGCATCCTACCCCGTCGAGTTGGAACAGAAATAAACTCAGTGTTTAGGACATAGGCCTAGTTCCTGGCTCTGTGAATACAAGGTACATTCCACTCTAATTACTCCTAATTGCCATGACTTAATGTATAAATATTTGCAACACACGAATATAAAAGTGCTTCCATCCTGTTAGCTACAGACATGTTACCAGCTGCTAGAATGTTTTCTAAGTCTTTGCAGTTTCTCCAGATACAGGCCACGGCTCCTCAGCTGACGTAAGCCCTTTGAAGTGAGGGGCTGTCTTGTTTTGTTGAGGTTTTCAACAGATAGTTGAATGGGAACCAGTGCAGTTCTGATGCCCCAGTTTGCACACACCATCTTCCCATAAATCCTTCTTTTATCCATTTGTTACTGTTTTCCACAGCTGTTGGATGTCTATCATTGTGCAGCCTGAACCCCAGCTACCCTAAATCTGTTTTTGCCCTGTGCTGACTGCTCCCCTGGTACTTAACATTCTACCTCTCCTCCATCCTGCTTACACTGTTCTGATTCTAGTATATTGGAGAACTTAAACTGGCAAGATAAGGCCAGGTGACAGCACAGCAGACATGACCCAAGCATGTTCTTCTCAATTTAGTCCCTTTTCTTGGTAGAGCCAAACCTGCCAAAAGAGTCAAGAGACGAATTCCAGGGTGGTTGGGGAGGGGGCTGAGCAGTGGGTGGCACTGAGAACAACTGGGACTTTGGCTGCCAGTTCCAGAAAGTTCACAAAATGGTTCTCGAGGGAGCCACCCCAAAGGCCAAGGCAAGCCTTTGGAACAGAGCCAAGAAAATGTGGAAGATCCTTAAGGTTACGTTGCAATGTTGCAATCAAGTTTTCCACGTCCATCGGCCCTACACCTCAGCTGGGTGTGCCAGAACAGTCTGGCAGCATGAATCCGTGTCCACAGAGGTCAGGATTTATTGACTGAACACACAGATTGCCATCAGCCATCAAGCTCTCCTAAAGCTGTGATGATTCTCAGCCTCCCTCCACTTGGACCAGTAAATCGGAGCAGCTGAGACACTGTATGCAGACACAGCGATGTAACTCACTACCAAGTCCCCCGAGGCATCTTGGGCCATAATTTATACAGCTCTGAGTACTTTTATATTATATAGAACTGAGAGCATGAAGGAAAACCAAACCAAATGACACAAAGCAAATGCAGACAATGAATAGCCTGAAAAATTAAAATAGCCTCAAAACTTGAAGAACCCAAACCATCCCCCTAAATGGCTCACACTAAAGAAGACGCCTTGTTGATTAGGCTAGAATTGTAAAAATAAGGAGAGTCATAGGTTACTCCGTTTTTGTTTTAATTCGAATCTCTGATTATATATTACACGGTAAAGCCGAGGAGGTGCCCCAAGGCAGGGGCTTTCACGATGGTGGTGGCAGGGTAGCCTGCTCTTCCTCCTTTCTTTGGGGGTAGGGAAGGTACCATAAAGGGCTCGGCACTGTCACCACCTAACAACTCGTTTTTTCTTCTCCATCCCCCCAGGCTAAATGCCTCTTCCCCAACTTCTGACACAGAGTGTGTCCCACGCCAGGTCCTGCTAAGACGCTGAGGAAGAGGAGGGTGAGACAGGGCAGGTCACAGGATGACTGAGGATGACAACAGCCTGAGTCATACCCACTGAATCCTCTCCTTGTCTACTTTCACCTCATAGAGCTCACAAGGTTTTGGCAAATTCAAAATAACTTTTAATGACCAGTAATTGCAAACCTGAGTTACTCTACTAATGCAAGCTAACACACACACAGGTCATACTTCTCGCAGATAACACAGTGCACATGCCCTCCTGCTAGTCTCTTTATCTGTGCCATTTTACCCAGGATTTTTCTGCAGGCTGAATGGGAGTTTCCTTCTGGGACTAACAGTCCTCAGCAAACTCTGAGTAATAAATAATAATAATAAATAAATTGCAAAAGCCCCAGAGCAGTCTGCTTAGTCATCTTATTAAGTGTTACCATCGCTTTCGCAGCGTTGAATAGGCCTTAGTCAGCCACTCATTCCTGTAAAAGACACGGTTTTCTCATCAATAATCCTCTGCAAAAGTGCCAGAATGTCACGGCTGCAAAGGAATTGCTACGAGCAGCACAAGGAGTTCCCCTCTGACCTCTCCCACTGGCTGGACAGCAGTTAATGGTTGTTCTGCACTTCAGAAGCCTGTTCTCTTAATGTTGATTTTAACTACATGACAACATTTAATCATTTCTGATTATCAGTCTGCTCCCACACCGGCAAAAAAGGCTGGATCTCTGTCTTTCGCTACAAGAAAAGCAAGAGGAAAATGCTGGATATGAGCTGGTGAGGCACTGCAATTCATTTTTATATAAATTTGCTTTTAAAAACAAGCAAAAGTTTTTCTCATTTTATGCAAAATAAAGGGGATACCATAATGACAAGGTAAAAAAGAAAGCAAATCATAACCCTCAAGGGTTTACATTACCAGGTGCTTTGAAGAGAAGTTTCTAAACTGTTTCTTCAATTTTAGAGATTGAGTCACACTATCATGCTACATCTGAGCAGAAGTGTTAATCAGAATGAACAGTAACAGCCTATCACAATAGTAGTAAGTACATAAATATTATTGGACATACTTTTTCAATAATCTTATATGTGCTTTTTTTACAAGCCTCCATAACACAGAGAACATATGAGCCCTGCTAGTATATACTGTACGGCAAGGTAGTTAAGAATATATTGCATTTATAAACTATGCACAACTTTACGAGTCTCTAGCTATAATTTCATCATAGCACAGTAATTGGAAAGTCTGCATAATTTTGGAAGGATATGTGTTATAGTTAAAAGAACACTATTATTGCTAATTGGATACCAAGCTTACATTGTAAATCAGAGCAAAGTATGGGCTCCTAATTACAAACTTTTTAGAAACAAGCACTGTATGTCTTTACATTATTTTTGGCTAACAAGTGACTTAAATAATCTTAGTATTACAAAGTCCATAAATCTTTTTTTTAGCTGTGGCTGATGAAATGCTACAGGATAAGAATGTGTGTTCCCAAGGTAAATAGCTGGCTTGGCAACCTCATCTCCAACAGTGAATCAAGGTAAAGGGGTATGTAAGTGACTGGCACTGGCAGAGCCCCAAGCAGAAAAGGTAAAAGTAGAAAATTGGTCTTAACTTACGTAGCATGTTGCAGCTTAACACATTCTAAACAGGCTGGGTTCACTCTTTGGCATCTGAAGCTAAAAACTTACAGCCGTATTCTTATGTGGAACGAACTTGTGTATTAGGGTTTTACAACACCAGCAACAAGCTTTCATGAAGTTGTTAAGGTCCTGAATCCAAAGCTGTTATGCAAGGCTATTTTTTAAATTATTTTTTCCAAACTGCTTTTCCTCTGCATGCCTTGATCCACTCTTACTGCACCTGTGGCAGCAGAGACAGCTCTCACCACTGAGCAGGGAGCTGGGCGACAAATACCTATGGAAATCAGTATGTTTATTGGATATGATCCTTCACGAACTCTGCTGGGCTGACGGCAAGGGCTAAAAGCCTCAACTTCCTACCAGAGTCCGTGGAAGCTGGGAAGGTTCAACAGAAGCTATGATCCTCACAGGATCTGTGGGCTGAGCAGACAGGAGCTAGGTCAGCTACCCCAATCCTGTAGCCAAGACGCAGGAAATGTGGCTCATTATTCGGTGTTTGGATGTTCACCAAGGCCTTAAAGATCTGCTGCTTATCTCAGTGATGGATCAACTGAAAAGCCTTGTGCGTTAAAAGGTATGAAGAGGAGGCACCTTAAAAAACTGGGCCTCTTGGAACATGTAACCTGACCCAGGAAGATCAATGCCAACTCTGAAGTCTCTCTTTCATTCTTTCCCCACTGGAAGGAAATTCATGCCTATATTTAAAGTCTGTTGTGAAGACAATAACGTGCTACAAATCTCTGGAAATCCTTTTGACTTTTTCTTTTGATTTTCTATGTATTATATATATTTGTTGAAAAAATGTATGTAGACTCAGCCGTGTTGATGCTGTTCAAAAGTCAGCCTGCACAGCATCAAGACAGAGGCCATGTGTTCCAGATTTAAAAGCTGTATTCGCTGTTTGATACACCATTCAGCAAGGACTCACTGTCAGACAAGCTTTCTAATCTGTTTAGCATGTTTCCACCTCTTCTTCTTCAGGGAATGGCTGTGATACATTTCACCAGGTTACCTAGTAATTTTGGTGTCTTAACAGCCAGTTGGAGCAGAAGAGGTCTTTAGAAGCCTCAGATAGCCTATGGATCCCAACTAGGCTGAAAAAATCCCCAAGGTCTTGAGTTCAGCAGCTCTGCAGGGTATATGTGTTTAACCTTTCATCCTAGACAGGTTATTAAAGTACGTTCACTGAACTTGATTCCAAAAGAAAAAACAGAAGCAGCATGCTTGCACTGTTGCAGATGAGTAAGTACGGTTAAGTCCTGTTTTATGACCACCTTAATTCCCTTCCTATAAATTCACTAACCTCAAATCGCAACTGTGAATGCCCCTGACAAACAAGACTTGTCTGCCTGGGAGCAGAACACTGCAAGGTCAGCTTGGCTTGTACCCATTTGTTAATGCAAGACCTGAAAATTATTTCTGTCACAAGTTCAACCACAATTTCTCCATCCACCACAGGGTTAACCCAGGTTCAGTTTTGCAGTGTAGATCACTCAAAATGTATGATTAAAAACAGAGTACAAAAACATATAAAAACATTCCAGGCACATTGGCCGTGGAAGCTGGCTTGTAGCCTTCTTGCTGCCACCAAACAGCAGCACAGCTTTGTCCGAAAACCTCTGTATCTAGGAAGGTGAGAGATGAATGACAGACAAAAATCAAACTGCACTGACAGGCAAAGAGACTAGAGATGAGTTTCTCTGTGTTGATTTGACCACCTTGCTCAGGCGCAAGCCTTTAGTATTCAAAATCAGCATAACCTCCTGATAACCAAAGATATCATGACAATACCGTGTCTCTCCTAGAATGACTGGCTGAAGTACTACAGTGCAGGAAAAACTCTCATGTGGAGCTTTTCCTCAGTTTCAGGTTGGCAGGTGTTTCCCACTGACTGGAAGCACTGGGAACTGTTCTGGAACAGGAAACAAGTCCTTTGGGACCTGGAGTAAAATGCCAACTGGAAACTTTTAACAGGGCAGGTATGGCAGAAGCCTTAGACTAAATCATTAGTGTGTGACTGTAAAAGCAGAGAAAAAGGAGACAAAGGCAGATGTGGGCGTGTAGTTTAGACAGGAGGACATGACTCAACATCTTCTGAGCAACTTTAGTTCTTAATCACAGTCTCCACCAGAGAATTCACCAACTTCAAGCAAGAACACATTCTTATGAAGGTGAGCACAAAACACGCTCTTCGTAACCCCCAGAAACCCAGGACAGACTGGGCACATAGAAAGGAGAGGCAAGCGTATATAGTTCAAACCTCATCAGAAGGTAATCTGTGCCACACTACATCAGGTGGGCAGCTGCAAATGCTCTCTGAGAAGCTCTCATCTCAGCAGCAGAGGAAAGATTTACTATACCTGGCAAATAACCCTTCTACACAGAGCAGAATTTGTTGTACTAAAAAACACCCTTAGACAGCCACAAACTGCACCATCCAACCTTCACCTGCAATGCATTTCTTAAAACTTTCTGGTAACCGCATTTTAAGTTTTTATTTTTGTTCTGCTATTCTGAAAATCCTGATGTTTCTGTTTAACATCACTTGCAGTGAATCATTAATTTCAACTGAAACTAGGCCAAATTCTTCACCTAAATCCTTATTTAAACACCTTTAAAAGTAGCCCGTTTTTAAAGGTGCTGAGCGCTTTGCACCTCTGAAAAAAAAATCAGCGTGCTCTTCCTTAGACACCATCTCTCTCTTGACTCAAGCTGATGGTATATTTCAAACAACCCGAAATACTTTGCTTTCAGGCAAAAATCTGTCCTCTCTCCTTAGTGCTGACACTTGACTCACTGGTGGTTTCTGAACAGTTTTTTGGGGGCACAGAAATTGGAATGTCTTCCCTGTCAAGATAAACACGTTCCTTTTCTTACTGAACACCTGAGCACAGTGAGGCTAGGTTCCAACTAAAATACTCACAAGAATTGCTTCATGACCAGGTCAGGTGAAACCAGTGAGCAACCCTGCATGCAAAAGAGCAGAGAACTGGCAGGAACTTCGAAGCATCCCTCTTGTGCGCAGGATATCCTGAGAGCACTGACCGCTAACTCTGCTTTCGAAACAAAGTGAAACAGTCTGCTACAAGTGCTTTAAAGCCAACTATTAGGTTTCCCATGTGCATGTTGCATGCGCATGTTTTAGACTATCCCCACGTAGCACATGACATTCCCATTAGCTTTTGTTAACTTCTACATCAGAGTAAGCCAGAATCTTAAGAAGATTAACCTCTGTTCCTTCTAACTGTTACTTAATTTTTATTAGAACAATTTTTTAGGGTAGTTTTGTGGGCTTTTTTTCTCCTTTGGATGGATACAGAAATTTCTCTGATGAAAGCTTCAGACTTTTTTAATTAAAAACAAAACAAAACAAAAAAGCCCAAAAAACCCAACCCTGTAAAATTATTTTCCTGAAAGAAACTGCCAAAACTCTAGGAATCAAATTACAGAACAGAAGCAGACGTCACAATTCCAGCTTTACTCTACCTACTCAGGGAACCTGAATGCCTCTCTGAGGTGATGAGCTGGTGGGAAACAGCACAATTCTGCACTAAGGAGGGAATTTCTATTTCTATTTAATGATCTTGGTGAAAGTGAAGCTTATGAGCATATGTAATGGATTTCTGTGTTCTTAAAAGCTGGAAAATAATTCTTTTGCCTGCTGCTGAATAACTCCTACGCACAAACCTACAGCCATCCAAGAAAGAAAAAGACCGAGGGTTTCCATCTGTGGTCTGCAAAGTGTTAAGGTTAACTATCTGCAAGGCTGCCGTAAAACATAATTACAAAAAGCTGATTACTAGTGGACATACATTTGTTATCCAAGAGTCTGCAGTTCTACTCAACCATTTTTTAGAAATCTGCAAATTGAAAACTATTTCAGGGTCAGAGGGCCTGATTTTGGCCTTCTCCTTCACTCATTATACTGTTTCTACTTTTTAAATTGACAGACATTCTTCATTCATAAGCCCCATTATTTAAGTGGCCATTGACTTCAGGAAAATAAGTCTCTGCTACGTTCAATAACTGCTAACCCCATTTATCCAACCAATAAATAATCCCTCACCCTCTCCTCCCTCCTCCTCAACTCCTAGCTTATTACATTGCAACATCTTGGCTCTATGCCTGTTTAATCTTAGTAATAATGATCAAAACCAGAATGCACAGATCTCAGTACCCTGATTAGGATCACCATCCAAACTGTACATAATGCACATACTTCATTAGAAAAAGAAGGTTCTGCCAGAGGTTGCCATATTTGATTGGAACTTTTACATTTCTCAGGATTTAATATTATCATCAGCAGTTCATATCCCACTGGACTTTCGATGGTAAATATTAAGTTTATTAGGTTTTCCCATTGTTAGAGGCAAATGAGGAAGTCAGGTTTTTTCCTTTTTGCATGAACTTGTGTCAAGAATGATGATTCTAAAAAGTCATTAGAGAGCAGAAAATGAAGGGTGATTACAGTATAATACCTTACAGCTGACGAGGTGCTGTTCCTGCTCCAACAAATAAGATACGCTGGTGAGGCTTCAGTCACATGTGCTAAGAAATAGGGTAACCCAAATTTAATGTCTGGGTGATGTCTCTTTAGAGCTTCGTGTAGTATACATTAAAGAGTCCACTGACAGAGAACATGACTCCGTTCCTATCTGTGATGGTGGCCAAACATCTACTGACCAAAATTGTACATACTAAAGGTTACATTTGTCAGTCTCATGCTATAAATAACTAGTCTCCAGGTGTACAGTCTAGTTTACCTTGGCAAGGAGAAGATGGCATACTGATTTATACAGTCCAACTACCATTAACATGTCTTGCACTCTGACGTGTCACAACAGTTACCATTTAAAGAATAATCCCCAATGTTTGGTCCCAAAACATTGGATAAACAAAGGATTCACTGTAGTTACGTTGCTTACATTTTAAAGCAAATTCTACCTTGCAACACATGTGAGAAAGCCAGGAATTTTTGGTTTCACTGGACACTTACTGGCCAATTCCTCTGCAGATGGTGATTTTGTCAGCTAGCAGAACCTTTTCTTCCACTGATGTACTGCCACATAAAAAAAATTAAGGCCTGAGGGTTAAATGCAATTGGTTAAAGGGAAAAATGAAAGGATACAGTTTTAAATAACGCTTTACCATGGTCCTGCCTTAAGTAAATTAAAATCAGCTTAGAGTCTTATTCTTTTTTGCAGAGAGCCGGTGTCAGTGAGGCTCAAAGCGTGGACAGAAGTACCAAACCTCCATCCTTGGCTGTAGATGGCTTGAGAAACCCAAGTTTGTGCTGACATGCCTCTGATTCATGGCCACTTTATAAAAGGAACCATTTTCCTTACCAATAGGTCACCCTAACGAAAGCAGCCTGGCTTTCCTGAAACACTTAAGTGTGCAAGAGAAAGACTTTTCTGTATAGAGAGAAAATTCCAGGCAAATTTGACAGAGGACTGCTGGTTGCAAAGATATTAAGTTCCTACTAGTTTTTATGAAAATTGGCAGCTCAGTAGAGGAGCCACTGAAGAAAAGACCTCAACAGGAGACTGTTTTTTCCTAGACATCAGAGAATCCTCACAGGCACTCAGCCTTGAGACAATCAAAGGAAAATGGGCTTAATTAGCTCTGCTTCCCATAGACTTGTTTTTAGGTTAACTAATTTATCTCCTCTACAGAATACTAAAGAATCCCTTACTGTAAGAATGCCTATGGTATGGGATGAGGCTGTACAAAGTGTTTCTGTCTATCTGCTGTCTCTGCCCATAAAAGATATTAAGTCCCTTTGTCCAGCATGGACAATGGTGGGGGAAGGCTGGGCAGGAATTGAGGGAAGAGGCATTTGCTTGTGCACATGGGTTAAAAGGCATTTAATGAATCACAGAAAATAACAGCTTTACACAGTAAAAGCATTCCCTCTCCCTGCTTCTCTCCCCCTGCTTTTCCACATAAATTATGTGAACATATCATCAAAACATGATGATTTTTATTTTCATAAATGGGGCCATATGTCAGCTAAAACAGAAAATGTGTGCTGAACTGTGATGTGGGTTACATGATACGCTTTAATTGGATGTCACTTTAATGTAAACAGCTTTACATAAAACTCAGCCTAAAAGAAAACTTTTTAAAATTGTCAAATATTAGTTGCTAAAACAACTTGATGCTGCATGTGTCTTTTGCATTGTCTAGTCAATCAAAGGATATCAGTCACGAAGGGGCTAGATTCTGATCTCACTTGCACCAAAGCAGTCACAGAGATGTTGCTAGAGCCAGGTAGAATAGGGAGTCAGGAGCAAAAGACTTTTTTTGCCTAAACATTTTTGCATAAATTTTCCATGTAAGAAGATTTTTTTTTTTTTTTTTTTATTGCTAATGTCATTTGTTCATCTAAACGTTTAAGAAGTGCAGTTCACTTGTGGTCAAGTCTGCATGCCAACATCCCCTTTTGCAGTGGGAGAAATCTTAACCTGAAAACAAAAAACCCCAACCAAATACTATACACACACTCTTCTATAGGCAAAGCAACCCACTTTCCCTCATACAACACACAACTCCAGCAACCCGTATGGAAATAACCTCCAGTAACAACCAACTACTATAATAATGAACAGCTGAAAATAATGTGATTAAAAAAAATTTTTAGAAAAGTGGCTTTGGTAATGCTCATAAAACATCAACCACTTACATTAGGAAACATTAACAAGTCCATATTTGCTAGCAGATAGCACAGGGTTACCACAGTCATTTCCTATTTATAAACATGGGAAAAAGCAGTCACACCTCACCTGCTGCTCTGTGGTAGCTGCTGGCAAAGGCTTATTCTTTGATGCCACTGTGTTCTACTATCCCAGCAACACTCAGAATGGGACTTTTTGAATGATACTGTCAAGTTCCATTTCAAGTGACAACTGATTCTTGCTACCCTGCAATAACAAACTCATATTTTAATATCAGGTATGTAGCTGAATAGCACTTGCTACCTTTTAAAAGTACTTACACATGTCGAACAAAACCGCTGGCATCAACACATACTCACAGTAAACCACTGATGGGTTTATCAAATACCGTTGGTTTCTTTAGCAATTGACCAGACTTGCAGGCACATATTGCTATGTATACACTCTCTAATTTTCAATGTTCTCCCTAACACTTAAGGCAGAATCCCATAGCATGGTTAGAAGCATCCCCTATATGCTACACCACCAGAATCCAAGGTCTGCTTTGTCGGGAAAATAACAGCCATCATTTCTTAATCTGCAGCTTTCTACAGTAAGTCCACTGCACCTCAGAGCCATGGCAGAAGCCTACATGATGCCATCTTAGGCCTGGACTTCTCTTAAAACAAAAGAAGCTGCACGCTTCTCTCTGAGAACCATCTAACACGTTTTGGAATTACGTCTAGACCACCAACAAAGCTGCTGGGAGAAAAATGGGAGCGGCGTTGTATTACAAAGCTTTTCCTTGCAGTTCCTGTTACTAGTTATTGGACATCATGACAGCTTTTATAACGACGGCAGCGTAAATCAGCAGGCGAAGGCTGAATAGAATGTTCTATCCTTGTCTCTCGATGAAAATTCCTGTCCAAAGAAGGGATAAAATAATAAATTTGTTTTAAAGCATCATATTTTTCCTTCGGTTTATTTTGGTTTAATTTAGCAGAATGCATAAAAGATGGATTTAAAAAAATCCATAAAGCCAAGAAAACCACAAAATCCCCTTAAAAAATGAGATTTATGTTCAAGTTTGAAGTGGCATAAACAGGCATTACAAACATCATCTCTGTTCCAATCAGAGTAATAAAAATTGTCTTACAAATTATAAGGCTATAAAAATTGAGGACGACTGTTTTTGCAGTCCAGTTGGCTTGCGCTGACTTCAATATTTGGTGTTCAAATGTAAACAGCACTGCCGATTCTTCACATGTTGCCTGCTACTTCAGCTTGCCACAGACAGATCACAACGTATGTAAGGGGGAAGTGCGCCTGTGTGGCTGCTCCCTCAAACTGTAAAGCACTCGAGCTCAGGGACAGAAACGATCCGAACGATAATTCCAAAGCAATGTGCCTTTTGCACTGGCTGGTACTTAAGGGAAACTTAGCCTCATCACAAGGAAAATTTAGGGGAATTTTATTGCTTCAAACCATGACTGTGCACATTAACGTCTGCTGAGATGGAAATTGTCTGTAACCATATATTGTGGAATGAAAGAATCATAGAATCGTAGAACGTTTCAGAATCGTATTATTCTGGCTCTACTGCAGTGGGCATCCACTATCTCAGCCCATCATCTACAAAAAAAGGCAAAACTTTCATAATAAAGCTGCAGTAGCTGCAACCCCACAAACAGAAAAATCCAAGCCAGAATGGCTTTTATGCCTTGTATCAGGAAGACTTTGGGTCTGCTACACCTGCGCAGGGCAATGACAGCCCTGCACCCCCAGCGTACGCCATTTGTTCCACATAAGCGTCCCTACGGATATTTCTGCAGCACTGCACAGCTGCCTGGGCAGCAGCACGCTACTCTTACACCTCCCATCCTGCCCGTTAGTCAGATCGATTATTGAAACAGAAGCCTGTTTGCAGCAGCAGAATATAAATCCCGTGCACAAATGCTCACTAGGGGTGGGCACTGCCCCAAGCAGTCTCACCAGGGATGGCTGTTGGACACAATACTCTCATCCCTGATACCCAGAGCCTGCAGCACTCATCCCCACATGCAGTCTGTCCCAGCAGCGGTGCCAGGGCTCATGAGGGGGGAGGCATCTTGTCTTTCTCCCTCCAGCACAGCCCTGGCAGGCCATAGCCCTGCTGTTGTTTTATACACCTCTTCAGCTAGGCAGTGGGATCCAGCGTCCCATTGTCAGCAGCTGCTAGGGGTGTAAATCGCTCTCCAACTCAGGGTTAGGGTCCAGTTCCGCAGCAGTTCACACAAAAGGTTAATTCAGATGCTGCAAAATCAGCTCCTTACGGTTATCTTAGAAGTACAGGAGAAAACGACACGTATTGGACCTACGGCTATTCACTCCCTGCCTCCTACATTCCTCTATAGTACACAGAAGAGAATGAGCACATTAAGATGTTAAACGTGCCTGGCAGCAGGTGAATGATTTAACTGTGACCTGGTAACACATTTTGCACAGGTGGTGGGATTTTGCATGTAAAGCATGACCCTGGTTCAGCAAATATATATATCCTTCATTTCTCCAAGAACCAGGCTGGGGGAAGGGGGCAGAGGGAGTACGCACACCTACATAAACATATGTATATATTTACATATACGTATATACACACATGCATCCATATATATACACGTTTAAAATATGCCCAGAATAAAACACAGTTGCCTAACGAAATTACTAAATTTTGTCTCTGTTATAGCAGCACTGCCAATCTACCACGAGGCATTCCATCTTTCATATAGAATTTGGTAAACATATCAATCCAAATCTAAGACCCGTAGCCAAGGTATCAATAACAGTGACATATTATGAAATTTTCATTCCCTTTCCCCCTCCCCTTCTACCCCAGTAATAACTGTCAGGCGATCCTGGCAATTTCACAAGCATAGCAATGATTCAGCTGGCAGATCTCAGTGGATTATTGTGGCCAATTTGGAAAAACACTCTAATAAGCATTACTTTCCAGAAACCAATATAAATCTGGAAAAGGGGATTATTAAACCCAGGGAAACTATAACAGAAGACATTAATTGCATTTTTGGAAGGACCTTTTGAATTAAACTATTACCTGCTAGTTTATAAGGCAAATATATAGATAAAAACCACTACCATGACAAGAATTTATTTATATTGGCCATATATACTGTAGGAAATTTATATCTAAATATAATTTACACACAAACACTATGCTCATTTATGGCATTATATAAGCAATACATCCTGTTATATGTCTATATGTATATCTTCAGACAATTAGGATTAAGTTATTTATTCTCACATACACACATATGCACACAAGTGATGTTAAGTAAAACAAAAGATCAAAGGTAGGAAGTGATCACAATGAATTATAAGCCATGTGCTTGTGTATTTAAGTATATTTTAAGGTTTCTAGACAGTCTTACAAGAGAATACAGCAGTTTTTTAAACTGGGTCTACAGCACTTGGAAAGATTTTCCTAACTTGCTTCTCATTTGCTGCTTATGTATCATAGTTAAAAATCACCAGCCCGTTCCAAAATCTGCTGAAGTATATCAGGAGCTTTCTCTCAACATCAGTAAATGCTGGATCAGGCCATTAATACAGAAAGATTAATCACTGCCTCTAACTTTTGTGTCTTTGGGGATTGTGGGAGAAGAACGATGGAACAACCACAAGTCATTTTGGAAGTTCAAACACCAAATGACTCAAGGATTCATCCCGCTGTTGAATAACCGTTTTGAAAACAAAATAATGTATTCTTACAATATATGATGTAACCTCTGATTTTCTTCTTTTCTCTGCTGCGAGACTGTTAGCTTGCATACATGTTCTTCACATTCTGTCTGTGTTCTCTTTCTATTTATCTTTCCAAACGCATCATGAGTAGCTTTGGAAGTAAATGAGAAACTCCTTCCCTTCACAGTGAACTTAATTCCTCATTGGAGTCAGTGTTCTAGAAGGCTTAATACGGCAGCTGGAAGGTAGTGTGATGAGCAAATATTTAAATAACAGAGATCATATAGCCCACATACAACTAGAACTGGTCACAAAGACTGCATTTATTTTGATAACTCAAAAAAAAAAGAGCAAGGATTTTACACTCCATTATTATTAATGAATAGATCCGGAACAAACACAGGAAGCCAAGCTCCAAAATAACTACTGCACAGGACACTGCTGCTAAAACCCAAAGTGCCAACCACGGAGGTAATGAGATCAGAAATATCCAAACAAAACACACGCAAGGGCTGTGGCTGAGCCACAGGACTCCCACACAGCTACCTTTTACCTTCCTGAAGGGGAAACAGAGCTTGTGTCTTGAACCCAAACACATTCAGCACTTCTCCTGTGCCAAACACCAGCCTCGTCTACCCTGTCTCTGGCATTTCCAGGTCTGTATCTTATTACCATAGGGTCTGAGAGATCTTCAAGCTTCTATAAATGCAAGTGTTTTTCATAAGTCCTCTCCTGTTCTCAGCCAGCTCCCTCCAGGGAGTGGTCTTTACAAATGACAGGTGAAAAAGGGGTAGTTGAACCTTCTGCTGACCTTGGCAGTTGACAAGGTCTCCCCCATCAGCACAGGGGTGAGACTGTCCCTCATGGATGCTCACTTGCTCGTGGTGCTGTGGCCACCTTGCAGGCCTAACTTCCACACCATCAGGAGCACGCGGAAGGGGATACAACTAACGCAGTGGCCTAAGCACCACTACCACCTGTCCATTTTATTAATTCCGGAATTAACTGATACACTGCACTAATATAACGAACGGTCCTTTTTCCACTAATTCCTGTCTTAATTTTTTGTCTCCTGGGTACCCCAAGACCAAAATTAAAACAATCACTATGTACTAAAGTTAAAATTCCATTCATCATGAAACAGAGAAGGCCAGATTTGCAAAGGAAGAAAGAATAAAGGAGTTGTCTCCCTTTCTTCTCCTGTATGCACACTGACACATTCAAATAAGACATGCCCCCTCCTGTCCCTGTCCCCCCGCCAATCCCCAAAAGACAGCCAGGCATGAGTTGTCTGCTTAATTTGACAAACACTTGGCTGTCAGTGGGATATGACTGGCTGTAACAAAAGGCTCCAAAGTCTTATACTGTTTTGTCCTAAACATTGCTGCAATGTGCAATTACCACAGAATTCACTGAGAAAACAAAGTTCCTGGATGACTCATGTGGCATATTTTCCCTAAACCTGAGCTAAAAACTTCGAAGCCTCCCAAACTGAATCACCCTGTTGTCAAGCACGTGGAGCAACCCACGGACAGCAGCATCCAGAGGACCGTATACGGAGCTGTGTGCAGTACAGCAAAGCCCAGGGAAAGTCATTCACCCCTGCCGCAGAAGCACTCAACATCTTGTGAACTGGGGCTTGATTATTAAGCTTGTATCATTCCGGCCTTGGCTGTGCTCCCGCTTGTTTGCGGTCAACGGGAATTTTGCCCCTGTTTTCAGTACAGCTGAAATTTGCCTTTAGGAATTGGAAGAGGCTTGAAGTTTGCAGCTGGGAAGGCTCCATGCAGGTGCACAAAGGATGGAGCCCCTGCTTTGCCCAGAGAGACCACAGCTGGGGGACACCCTGGGAAAGAGGTGCCTCTCCCTCACAGCTTTGCACGGTCACCGGCTGCTTGAGAGCCGACAGGCCAAAGCAAAGTGCAGAGGGGAGGGTGGGAGAGCAGCACCTTCTGCCAGCTCATGTGAGCTACAATCCCACCTGGGAGCTGCAATGGCCACTTTAAGGCTTCTCCAGCACACCCAACAGCAGAGCTGCCTTCTCATCAGCAAAAATTTCTACATATTTAGCAGAACAAACAGCCCCTTTGCTCTCAGCCCTTCCCATCAACTTCTCTTCCCCTGACATATGCCCAACAACTTGATAGCTAAGTATGTCTATAATTTCTACAATAACATTATGGAACATTTATTAAAATTTATCACAACCAGACTCAGGTCATGAATAAAGCCACTGTACACTGATAAATGTTGTAAAGAACTGGGAATCAGGATTTAAAAGCTCTCTGTTCTTCATCTTTCATAATCTAAGTTAAAATTGGCTGCAATCAGTCCTGGAAATCAGACAGTCCAGCTATGGTTGTTTACTAGTAACTGTATTTAAGCTACGTTTGCCAGTATTCTATATTTATCATTTTCTTAAGTTTACACTGGTGTCTTCGACTGCATGGAGTGACAGAGAGTTTAAGCAATGACAACATTTTCAGTGCAACATTGCAGTCAAAAGCACTCAATTTGATACACAGGTTTGCTGGTTTGTTTTGTCTAAGGTGGCATTTTGCACACAGGTTTTTTTCGCTTGAAATGGTTCCTGGCAAAGCACCATAGATTTAGAATGATATGCTGTCATGTTTTTAAGGAAAGTGTGGTTTTGTTTAGGCTACAATTAGATGCTTTCACAACTTGTCTCTGGCCAACTCAGACTGAAAACTCCAGCGTCAATTTGTTTCGTGTGAACTGAAGTAACACCTATCTTAGTAAAGAAACTTTTACAACAAAAGAGCCTTCATCATAGTAAGACCTAAGAGCTCTCCTTCTAGAAATGTAGGGCTGCCATGCAATTCTTAACACACACCAATTCACAAGGCTACGGGCCATGTATTGTTTGGAAGCCACAGGGGTAAATCAAATTATCACGAATGACACTAATGATCCCATACTTGCCTGAACATAATGCACGTTATATAGTCTTGCCTTTAGGGATATTTTTCTGATATATATAATTAGTATAAATGGCTCGCTCTCTTTTGTTGATTTTACAAAGAAAGGCACTCAGGTACAGAGTCTGCCTTTCCCAGGTTAATTGTGTGAGCTGAATCGGCCATGCCTATCAGGTGAGCAGTGCCCAGGTAACGCCTTGGAAAGACCCAAGTGCAATAAATGAAGCAGCGTAACATAAAATGCAGATGACTACCCTCTGCTGGATGGAGCTAGGGCAGCTGAGCTGTGTCAGTGGATCCTCAAAACCGTGATTTAACAGAAGTCCTTTCACACTGACTGGGATGGGTTTGGGTTTTCACAGAAGTGGATCTAAATGCAGTTGTCAAAGGGAATTCCTGGGCAAGCAGGGTATGCTGTCCTTGGACAAAGCAAGCAATTCTGCTAAGTACAGGTCAATTATAAACACATCAGAAAAAAAGCGCGAAGGCTACATAATGAGAGAAGACAACCATCACAGACTTTCAAAAATCCAAATGGTTTCTTTGCCTTGCAGTTTTCTTTCCCAGCAAAATCAGGCCAGAACCCAGCTGGTAAAAACTGGCAAATTTCCATTAGCCTGTGGGTCATTAACTCTGAAAAAAGGGCAGTTTCAAAACCAGTTTTGTGTATAGTGTTAGTTTCTGTAAGCGGTGCTATAAACAATCGAAATTGAAAGTATCTGGGATGACTACAATACCCATTTCTTTCTCTTGCCATTCAGAGACGTGTTCCAACACAGATTTTCCTAAAACAATTTACACATATCAGAGCCTATATCTGACAAGCCAAAATATCCAAAACAAGCTTAATCTACTTTCTAAGTCTGCACTGCTGGTGTTACACAAAGGTAGTCCTCTGTTGTCCACCTACAATCATTAGACAAATTCTTAACAGGGGTGCTTTCACCTGCTAAAGGGAACAGCTCATTCAAAATGGCTGGTGCAAATACTAAGAGCAAACAGAGACCTGGTGTGCTCTGCACCTGCTGATCAGCAAACACCTTTGCAAGGAATCTCGGTCCATGCCAAATGTAAAACATGAAGGCAGCATTATCATGCTTTTCATTATCTTCCTTTTCTGCCTTGTCTACCATGCTCAAAGATGCCAAAAATATTGACAAACACAAGCCGAGGTACAAATTTAGCACAGGAGATATCTAGAAAGGAGCTAGCTTCTTTCCCTTTCCCCAGGTTTGAATAAGCATCATCTGATTGCGCTCCCATATCTGTCCCACATCCCCAAGTGCAGCTGTGCCCTGCACCCTTCGCCAGCCAAACACAGACCAGTCCCCAGGGCTTTGGGACACTGATCAACGCACACCGAACAATCTTGGTCCAAAACTTTAATTTCACTGCCTGAGTTTGGAGGAAGTTAGACCAGAAATCTGCAGGTGAAGTTGCTGTGTTCAACAGTCTTTACCTGGCCAGTTTCACAGCAGAAACAAAATATCCATATGTCATGGCACAGTCATTTCTGCCACAATGGTCTATGTGCTACGTTAGCGTTCACTAGAATCAACAGCAAAGCTTTCCTTCAACGGTGAGGAGAAACTTTTTGTTCTATAAAGGTCAAAACTGGTAAGGGCAAAGCAAAACAAAAGGTGTCTTTCCTGGCAAACTGACTGCTCTAGCCAGTCACCTCTGATTTCATACTTGCCACTGGGCAAAGCAAGCATCCGTTTGTGACATGGTCTGAGAGTCTTGCCTGGAAGGGCAGTGGGGCCCACATCTCAGGGGATGCCAAGCACCATCTCTGCATGGTGACCATTCCCAGCCACCTCATAGCAACATTAGGAGTACAAA
>Ga0181612_169970_pt1 | contig 25922 bp, 11 predicted proteins | sample HoacroProtozoa21_FD_119630 | JGI IMG/M metagenome (GOLD analysis project Ga0181612, IMG submission 119630) | Hoatzin crop microbial communities from Cojedes, Venezuel. Combined Assembly of Gp0051906, Gp0051904, Gp0051908
CGGGCCGGCCGGCCGGCCGCCCCGCAGCGCGCGGGAGCTGTCCTTCGAGCGGCCGCTGAGGGGAGGAGAGGGGCTGGGCGGGAAGGACGGCTTACGGGGGGCGGGTGAGGCAGCTCGGCACCCCCGGTCCCGGGAGGATCCGATCCCTTCCCCTCCGGCCTGCACTCAGGCTCCTCTGCTTGGGAAGGAAACACCTGGTCTGCGGGTCCAAAAGCCGCTCAGTGTCTTGTTCCTTTTCATACCGTGAGGTGCTGGCACACCTTGTGTTGGGCATGGTTGGTCGTACAATGTCTTTCATTGCTAACCGCTGATGTACTCTAGGTGTCAATGCCTTTCTGTGCTGCTCATTGTGAAGTTTTTCACGTTGTGGCTTTCAGAAAGCATTCTCATTTCGAGTTTGTGTTACCTGAATATGAATATAATGCTGATGAAATGAGATAGATCTGAGCTTGGAAGAGAAGTGAGATCCTGCGTGCACCCTTCCAACCCAGGATTTCAGTGGAGAAAGGCTCAACCTAAAGGCCCACGTGCAAACTAAGAGTGGGGGAAATAAGCCACATGTAAAATAAAGCTACTGTATTTTGCTACAGGAGGTTCTGCTAAGCTTGGAAAACAAATGCAGGCTTGCTAGCTTGACCTGTAGACACCAGGAAATTGTTGTGGGTTGGTTTGTTCTTTTTTACAATGAAAAGGACAAAAGTGAACAGAATACCCTCTTGGTCTAATACTGTTACTTCTAAAGGGTTTTTTTTTGTCCAGCAAGATGTTCATAATCCCTGTGCCAGCTGTAGCATGATCTAATTTTCTAGGTTGGATTTAGACAGATAGCTGCTACCAAACTGTAAGCAGATGCTTTTCTTAACTTTTGAATCATTGTCCCCGCCCCCAGCTCTGAGTACTGCATCTGCTTCCTTTGCTTCTGCGCTAGCACTATTGACAGTTCTTTTTGTTTATGAAGATGTAGTATTTTAGCTGTCAAAACATGATTTAAAAACCTTTTGTGCTGATAATTAGGAGAAGAATACACTTCTGACAAGACCAGACTAAGCTGTTGGTAGAAATGAGGAGTGCATGGAAAGTTAAGCCTAGGGAACAGGCTTTTAAGTGCTTTTTGCATGTGTTTGTATATAGTCTTTGCTGGGTAGCAGAATTTACATGAAGGCCTTTGTCCAATTTTGGATGAAATAATCCATTGTGTTGTTTGTTGGCTGAAGTAGAAAATGCTTTTTGCCCTTTGAGAGGCAGGGTATTAGACAAGCCTAAGGTAAACTTCTATTATCTCAAGCAACCATGACATGGAGCTTTAGTAGAAATACTCTGCAGTTCAGGTTGAAGTACCTCAAGTTTAGTCTTCCTTTGCTTGTCCTCGCAAAACACTGGTATCTATTTTACTTCTGACAAGACAGCTTTAGGAAAAAGCCTTGCTACGCTTCTCCAAAAAATAGGTTAGAGTACTTCAACAGCTCAGGTCACGATCTTCCATAGGAACCAGGCATAAAGTCTGAGAAACAGGAAGGTTTCCCCAAACAGTTCACAGTTGGAACTTTGGGCAAGTTAAAATAGCTGAAAAACACCTATGTATGCCTTTAGTAAACCAGAAGAGACATCCCTCATTTATGAGAGGAAGTCTTGAGCTACTGCACCATCCACACAGGCTGCCCACTCGTGGTCTCACAGGATCCACACTCATGCCCAGATGTGACTGTGCTCTCTGCAAGGCAGCCATCAGCTCAGACTGCCACTTCCTTTTCTGAGACCAAGCATGTATTCTAGAGAGCATTGCATTTTAGAGTGCTTTATCTTCTACCCTCTCTACTGCTGTGTGCGCAAATTTAATTTACAGAATAGAAAGGAAGAGAAACATGTTCTGAAAAGCTGTTAGGTTTATACTTTAAGTGCTTGAAAACTTTTTTCTCCGCTCCCACGAGGAAGGGAGTTCAACTCCACCAACTTAAGCACAACCTGCAGACTTGGCACTTCAAACTGAACTCAATTTTAGCCCAAGAAACTAGCACAATATTACACATAGGGTCTGTATGTATTAGATTCCTTGTGCAGCAAGATCAGTTGATAGGGTAGAAAGCATCATTGAGGAAGCAGGCTTCCAAAATACTTACTTGCTTTAACACAAGAACAGGCACTGTAGCTGGAAATCCAGTTCAACTGAGTAATCAAAGTTTCCTCAAACAAATTCTGCTTACTTGTGGTTCCTGAGAAGAGGTTAATTACAAGCTTCCCAACTGATTGGGACATGCTGCTGTGGAAATTAAATTACAGCCCAAATCCACCGTCTAGCTTGAATGCAGAGATATGCTTTCCTTCCTCTGTGACACTAGTGCAGAAACATGTTGTGGCTAGTGTCCTGAAATTCAAGCCAGAAGCATTTACTCCCTCTTCTCATGGATTTTGCCATTTTAAAAAGATCAAAACCAAAGCAGAAATAGTTGATGCTTGCAGGCAAATGAGGATATTCGTTATACTTTAACACTTGTCCTAAGAATATTTATGGCACCAGATTAAATTGAACACCAACAGTCCAGTAAGTATGTTGCAGTAAATAATTAAAAGCAGCCAGTAAAAACTTTTATAGTTCATCACTTCTTCAAAGACAATATTTGTTAACAGAGGTTGCAAGTATGTTCATCAGCTCCCTGTTTTGAAGGCACTCGGCTGAACAGCAGTTGTTACACCGAACAGTTTCTACAGGTGGTCTACTACTGAAAATGCAGACTGGTTGTTTGACTATAAGCAATATCAGTTCAGTTGGTAACTGAAAATTCATTCCTCTGGAATATTAGCCAAGCCTTACTTCTGCAAATATTTATGCACAGCTGGTCCTATTATCTCAAATGCATGAAATTTGATTATGCCTTTTTCCTCCAGAAGGTGGGATAGTTACTCTGTCAAGCTACAGAATAGCATTTTACTTGACCCTCACTTACCCTTTCAACACATTCTTCAGGTTTCATGCTGTTATTTTATCTTTAGAGCTAGCATGTATTGTTAAATGTATGTATTTAGCATCCTTTTTCATAAAAAAGGAACATCAATAGTCTCTTTCCCCAACAGTCAAAACTCTGAGGTTTTTTTTGATGGCTTCCCCCCACCAGCCCCCTTGATAAACAGGCAATCCACAAATTATCTTTTGTGATATGAACTAACACTTTTTTTATGTACTATGTTCACTAGAATGAGGACACAGTAGACAGTTATCCTATTTAATTTGGTTTGCCAGCATTTGGAAAGCTTATGTGCTTTGCTTTCTTACATAGGATCCATGCTGTAGATTAGAAATATCCAGTCATGGTTTGCAGCAACAGATTCACATCCAACTCTTGAGGGACCACAGTTCAGCTTCTTTGTGTACTTCTTCCTGTAATGTTTCAGCTAGAACAGCAAGGAAGAGAAAACCCAAACAAGTCAGTAGGGTCTCACAGCTTAGTTAAGGTGCTAAGTGTAGCCTCTCAAAGTATGAGTAAGCACATCCGTTTTCTATTTTAAATCTTAAAAGTCAAACAAGATATCACCTATTTTATTTGCTTCTGTACAGAGGAGTCTCATCAGAATTGGATCTCCACAGTGTTAATTGTCCTATAGATATTTGTCAGTTTAGGACAAGTTTCTCCATGAACTTCCATTTAAGGCTATACAGTATATCTGAGTGTACTTCAGAAGTCTCCTGAAAGAAATTAATATGGTGAACGTAAGCATGAAGAGACAATATTAACTGTAGGTCAGGATAATTGTGGAGTTATGAAACTAATATTTGTGGTCAATATAAACATATACCTGTAGCTCAGGCACTCCAACATTTGTAGGCATTAATTTATATGTTAAAAGCTGTCCTACTTGCTGGAATCCTCAAAGTTCCATGTGCAACATCCTCGTAACTCCCAGAGCTTCTGCCAGTCCTCCTCTGACCATTGTTTCTCTGTCTAGGAAATCATTTGAGCAGAACATTAATCTCTTAAAGACAGATAGAGGTGTAACGAAAACAGTTATACCAGAAACCATGAAGAGCTTCTATGAACTTTATATTACACTGCAGAGACATCTATTTACAACTAGTGCCTTGTTGCTGCTGTACGCATAGGAACTGTAGTCAATAACAATCTTGCCTATCAATTCCTAGAATAGTCACTGAAGTTTTGAACTAGTTTGGTGCAGCATTCAAAAGTTGAAGAATCCAAATGGAAGCTCCATCAAATTGAGTTTCCAATTTATTTGTTAGGCCAGTAGATCTTTAGCTGCTTATTCACTTAAAATGCTTATCTGTTGCAGTGTTTACAAAACTAACAAGGTATCAACTTTAATTGGCTTAAAAATTCCCCTTTCTTTTGAGGTTTCCTCTGTGTGCTTCCTCAGATCTCAGTTTGTTTAAGCTTCTTGCAATTGAATAAAGATGAATCGCCAAATTCATGGGTTGAGAGGAGACGCTGGCCAGCTGAAAGAGGGAACAGGGCTGCCCAGTGTACTCTGTAGAAAGCCAAAGCAGAGCTTGTAGGTAGCTTGCACCAATGCAATTTTGAAACTCTAGAAAACATGAGTTTTCACTCCTCCATCCATGTTTCTGGTTTCCAAGAACTGGAATGTTCTTCCATCTAATGTATATAGCTCATTATTATATCATACAAAAATTTGGTCTTTTGTTGTTCTTGAACTTTCATTACCACTTTCCTGTCTGCAACCCTTAGTACTTTACAAGCAAGTCATCCACATTCCCAGTTAGTCTGACTGCAGAACGAGTTGCCATCCTGACAGCATCAGGAGATCTTTGTTTCAAAGAGGCCAGATTTTCACACAGAAGCTTCAGCCAAGTTGTGCTTGGTAGTTAAGCAAGCATCACTGTGGTCAAGGTACCTTTACCATATCAGAATTGTTTCCAGCATTGACAGTTCTGCAATATGCAGTGATCTATAGTTCTGTCATGCTGCACACAGGCTCATGTTTCATATGCATGAGTCATGAGGCATACTTGCAAGTGAAGCAGGAGCAATTTTACCAGGTTTGGTTTTACCTGCCTGGTTCCTCAGTGAACACCAAAAACTGTGTGTCCTCCCCTTGTTAACATTCATTGAAAAAAGTGTAAATATTTAGTTACAAAGTTAATGCAAACCCCTGTTTAAGCATATCAGAATGAGCTAGTCAGTTTTCTGCATTTCAGACTTAATGCAATCCACTCATAGTGCTGGAAGTGTTGTTTTGTGCCCTTGACAGTGGACAGGGCATCGAAAGCTCCACCATAAGAAACAAATGGGTTGCCAGGTGCTGCATCTAACTAGCACTAACTGATAAGTTGACACTGAAGTGTGGGTTTTTCCTTTTAGTCAGCAATACTAGTTTAGCACCTTGTGGTTAGAATTTTATTTCTAAGATTTATCCTTTCATCTCTCCAAAGCTTACCCATCCAGCATTTCACTGGAATTACGGTTTCAGTATTTTTGATTGCTTGCTTAGTGCTGACCTAATAAGGTACCTAAAATAATGCAGTTGTCATTAGCAAAACTGTTTCTCCTTACTTCCTTTATTTCATATTAAGATAATACCAGTTACTCTTTGCATCCTTTGCAGGGATCAAAATGCTTAGAAGTCATTGGTGCCTTATGCTTCAGCCATTGTTAACGTATATCAGTTTCCACACAGCAGAAGACAGTCATTGAATCCATCAAGTGAAAACTGATAGAGCTTCTTTCCCTCCCATGCATCTTCACAGCCAACATGTAGGAAAAAAGCCAAGCTTACATAGATGTAAACAAGTAGGGAAAGCATCTAAAAATCCTCAAATTCAACAGATTCTGGATAGAGTAGGTGTGTTATTTTTTTTTTTTATATACAGACATCTGATGTGTCTCCAATAACAATTTTGTTAGCTAAAGCAGTCTTAGCATGGAAGCTGATTCAACATGCTCTTATACATGTTTACCTCTGAATTTGAGTTGATCTGGAAAGTATGTTGAGCAAAAATTTTACATGAAATTAGTAAGCTAGCAGGCCACTGTACTGTGACTTCTGCCTTTTGACTTCCACAATATAAGCCTCTTCTATTTCCCTGCCTCTAAGCTGGGAAATTAAGGCAACTTCAAATTTGAGCTCAGACTCTCCATTAAAGATAAGCCAATGCTTTGTTTACATCTAGATAGTCAAATCTGTATAGAAGTCTGAGGTATGCTAGGTTCCCAGATAACAGGTAACAAGCAGAAGACTTCCTGACCTATTAAGGTCCACCTGGCAATACTGATTTTTGTCTTCTGCATATTAGTATAGCAAAATTTATCAAAAGTTCATTCTGTAAGCACAGGAAAGGTGACTTCTGCACATCTGCTGCTCATGCACCTTAAGGAGCAGATCATGTATTTACACTTGAAGTGCAAGAAACTACAGTACTGAGCACTAAATACTAAAAACCATTCTCAGGGGCTGCCTTTTTATCCTGAGACTGCATCAGGAGCACCCACACAAAGGAGAGACTGGGCATCTGTGTAGCATCACTCCCAGAGCACTGTTAAGGAATAGATGGCAGGTTTTGAGGAAAGACCCCCACCTACAGACACCCAGTGTGCATTACTGTAAAGTTTCCAAAGCCATCTGACATCACATCCAAGTAGACATAGGACTGTTGGGGAGACTCTGTCCCTAAGACACCTGACAGTAACTGAGGTTCTCATGAATGACAGTAGGAATCACATCTCGGCTACATATTGCTAAATCCCAGTTGACAGCCAGGATTTTCAGTTATTGTGAACTTGAGACTCCATTGTCAGATTTCTCCTGAACCAAGTTCTCACTGTGACGCAAATGTTAGGTACAGGAGAGAGTGAATGGAAACAGTATCAGATTAATTCAGCTACGAGTGAACCTTTTAGTTGATTATGTTCATGACAGGAATATCAGGCTACATTATTCTGGAAGAATGGCAGGCTTAGGTAAAAAGCAAGAAAAATAATTTTTTATTTTCAGTCAGCCTTTGGGATAACAGTGCACAAAAGCATAATGGTATTAAATTCATCCACTCCTGTATTGAAAGGATTGCTTAACTACCTAGAAGCAATATCATCTTCCATTAGAGAGAATGGGAGTGCAGGACATTTTACTTCTTAGTAATTCTATAGATCAGTATTTATATGGGTCAGTCTGTATGTTATACTGTGTATATAAGCTTCTTCTGCTCTGTAGTGAGTCGGAAGCTCACTTGGTACTTGGGACAGCTAATTACAACCATCTCTTCCTATTTATTATATGAAGAAAATGGGGGGGGGGGATCTTACACTTCAGTCACCAGTGAATGTATACCTCACCTAAGCAGACTGCCAGCCTGCATGCCTCTTCCCTCCCTCACTTCAGGTGACTTGATTTAAGCCTTTCCAAAAGGAAGGTTACATTTGCTTGGAACCAAGAAATCCATATGATGTTTTGTTAGGAGTGTCAGAAACTTCTAATCAGGGACAGCCTGCTGGGCAAGGAGAGAGTTAACATCAAGGCACTTTGGTTTGGCAAAATCAGAGGAAATTCTATTTTACAAGACAGTGAAAAACCAGCTGTTTGCATTGCTTTAAATAAAAATTCTTTCTGTTTATGGGAAAATTATAGAGACCCTCACCAAGGAGGAACCCATTTTCTGTTCATCTGTTGACATGGATTGTTGCTAGCTCTGTGCTTAAAGGGAGTTCTGCAACATCCCTAACCCATCTTGAAGGAAGAGGTTTGCAGAGGTGGTAGGAGAACCCTTGACCCCATTAGTGTACCACCATGTGATGGAAGAGACCAACCCATCTGGAAACTGGACACCAAGAAATACCTGCTGACCTTTAATACAGGGGGATCTTCTGGAGATTTAGACATTTGACTTCCAGTTTAAGTCTGCTCTGAAGACTTCAGTGCATTAGAATGCTTGCCTGTCAGTCACAGTCCAACTTAAGACTTGATTGCTTCTCTAGTAAAGATACTTTCTTTCCCAGAAGCTGAGATGAGGAGGAAAAAGAGTCCTTCTGATTGTTTTTTGTCTTGAACCTAATTAGCCTTTAAGTAACATTTGAAAAAGCTCTGTCCAGGAAGTGGTATGGGTTTGTTGCTTCTAAGGAAAGAGGACATCTGAAAAATACCTGCCCTTACATTCTTCCTGATGTGTTCTTCTGTCACAGCAGCTGTGCAGAGCACAGATTACCATCCCCAGCTGCTTGTTACCTCATTTTCAGATTTACTAGCTGAGCTGCTCAGAGGAGCACTACAGCCTCCTGTTTCAGTCAGAATGAGGCATGGCAGCTTAAACAGCTTAAGCAGTAGGTTAAGGAGCAGAGACCTGTGCTGATGAAGTAGATCAGGTTAGCAGTTTTACAAACAGCTCAGCTGTTAGATTTGAGGGAGAAAGTAAGAAGCAGCTGGGGAAGGCTGTCAACAGCAGTCCTGCCTTCAACCACCGCTGCTGTCAGATGTCATGCCCACAGCCTCAGTCTTACATCAGACAAGCTTGTTCTCAGTGCAGCCTCATGCTGTCTTCTCCAGCAGTCAGCACCCACTTGCCTGAGATTTCACATCACCGTGCTTAGTTACGCTTGCAGCACCAATTCTAATGTCCTAGCTTAGCATTATTAGTTTAGTATTTTAACTTCACATTTTTCTTAAGAGAAACACATTTTACATTATATTGGTAAGGCAGTCATCTTCTCTTTCCCCTTGTTCCATGCAAGGGTTCTTTGGCATTAGTGTGCTCTGTGACAGCTTACTTCCCAGCAACCAGGCAAAGTCACAAACAGGGTCTGGCACCACATAGCAAGTGCCCTTGGAGGCTCAGTTCTCCTGCAGCTCTCGTGAGCCAGACATAGGAAATCATTGGCTGAAAATCACATCCAGCCTTAGAGAGCAAGTGCACATTCTTTTTAAAATACTCTTTCCAGAAAGATGGAGAGAAGCCAATAGGTTTCTCAATCCAGTTTGGGCTGTTCATTTATGACACCTTCATTAATCCATAAGGAATCATTACACTTACACTGTTGCCATAAAAATGCAGTATTTAAACAGCTCCAGGAAGGAATTGTTTTATGTGCTTCCCCCTGTAATTCCTTCAAAGGGCACTGCATTATGTTATTATAACGCTGACCTTAATCTCAGCTTCTACAGAAAAACATTTAGCTTCTTAGAAAGACAAAATGGTTCCCTAGTCCTATTGGCATCTTCCATTCTGCTATTAGAATAAGTTCCTTAGCACTTTAAACAAACAAAAAAGTTATAAACGTATTTTAAGGTAGCCTGAACTGAAGTACAGGTTGCAAAATAAAAACAAATATTTACCAAGGAAAGTTGTAGACTTACTTCTTCAAAGCTCTGGTCTGTTCCTTACAGAAGATCAAAGCTCCCTTCTCACCACTGGCAGCCCCACCATGACCTCCTTCTCCCTGTCCATACCAAGTAGAGGTGAGGTATTAACCAGGCAGCTGTAGAACAAGCCCCTGCTCCCAAAAGACCTCTAGCCATACAGTTCCCATCAAGGCCCGCTTTCTCATTTAAATGCAGCCCTGCTAGAGGCCAGGTGAAAGTGTTTCACGGTTCATGACAGTCTCCTGCATTTATTTCATTGATAAAACAGTAGTTCCTTATTTTCCTGCTTAATAACATTATTTGTATAAGTACAGTTTTGCCAGTTCTGAAATAGTAAACGCAGTGAATTAGGCAGAGGCATGTTTGAAAAGGTGCAAATTCAAGTAAATAAAGACTATAGTTTAATGTAGGCACACCTGTAAAGGGTCCAGAGAATGCTAATTATGGAATTTCTTGAGCTTTGTGTCTATAACTTCACAGCATTGACATTGACCTTAAAAAATTATTTAACAAATAGCTACAAGCTTATTAAAATAATAAAATTAAAATCTTAGTATAGATGTAACTATAGATTTTATTGACAATGAAAACTATAGGAGCTGCTTGGAAGTAACAGGGGTCATCACTTTTTTGTCATTTCAGTGGAGATTTCATTACTGTATCCTCGAGTAATGTTTTTTGTCTGAATTCCCGTGCATGTTAAAGTAGAGGGATGGTGGTCTGGACACAGACCCTCCATCTTTGAGAGATCCCTAGTGACATAATGAGGGTTCACATCATTATAGTTCACATTACTATATCCGTAGAGGCTAATGAAAGTACAACATTCAGAACCAAATATTAGTATTTTACCTATTCTAAACTAATTTGGAATTGAATTTTTTGCTTGCAATTTTAGTGTGTTGCTGTAGTGCTTTTCCAAACAACTTACTCGCTTTTCAGACAGCCATACTGTCTAACACTGTGTAAAATGTTGGGATGATTAAATTGTCGAATCACTAATCCGCACTGCAAATTTAAGCACTTCTCATATTCTAGGAGATTCCTAAAAAAGCACAGCAATTCTGATATGGAGTCCTTGTTTTTTGAGAGTTCTGCTTCAATCTGCGTAAATCCCCCTTTATTCTTGCTCTCTGCCTCTGCTTTCAGCAGCCTCTGGTCCATTTACAAGATTAGTTTCCTCATGCAACTGCCAATCATTCCCTCCTGACTGTGTTTTCAATTTTATTTTGATTCTCCACTTGGTCTGTATGCTCTAAGTTTTCCTCCCTTCCTCAAAAGAGACAAGATAATGAAGTTGTTTTCCTTGAATAATCTTAGTCTTGTCAGTTTTAAGTGGAAAACCAAAAATTGTTTTATCTATATTGCAGCATGGGGTCCTGCCATTAAGTTAATTTACTGCTTTCACTTTGTTAAATAACTTACTCATGTCCCATGTAGCAGCTATTGATTTTTATATCCAATGTTTTTAATACCACGTATCCTAAAATGAGTTGTCAACTTCTTGTTTGTATAGCAGCCTCCTATCATGTCAGCGGAAATTGTTCATGGCTCTGAAAAATAGCAGTGCCATGTCAGCAGGGGAAGGTCAGCTTTTTAAAAGAGACTGTAAAATGGTTCTTTCAATGACTCGTGTAGTGCTCCGGAGATGTAACTAGTGGCTCAGATCCGTGACCTATTTTTCTCTTGTCCCTTGGAGAACTGCATCTGATTCTCACTGTGGTCTTGTCCTGTGAGTTTAGAGGGCCAGTCACATTCATCTAATCACATCCTTACTTACTCCCTTGGCTAGCTGTTGAGAGTGTTCGAAATCATTTTTTGCCAGTTCATCCCTGGAAAAACAGGGTAGCTGGCAGTGAAGATGCTCTTCGTGTTTAGTTGTGGAGGCCCTGGCTGTAAGGGTTGTACTGTTTGTCAGGCTAAAGTATGCCCATTTCTCATGCGTGTACAGCCCGACTTAAAAAAAAAAAAACCACGCCAAAACCCGACATATTTGTAGCTCCAGTGAAATTCAGGCCAGTACTGTCCACATGGATTGTGTATCCAAGGAGCCATTTAAGCTAATGCCAGGAAAAGGGTGGCTTGTTCCCCTGCTGTGCCACATCAGGAAATAGGACATTGGCATTTGTCATTGTGGACTTTATGAAAGTGCTTGTCATAGCTGTTTCTCTGACTGATTTGAATTTTTATTTTGTTTATTAGGTGAAGAGTGTTAGTGCCAGGGCTAAATACTGTTTTACTATGAAATCTCATTAAGATTACATCCTCTTGTGATTCTCTAATTACATTTCAAGGATACTGAGTTGCTTTCCCGGAGAACCTGTGGTGGTCCCTAGATGCATCCCTGGTTACAGAACAACACTGGATTGAAACAGTGAGGGATATGCTGTGTATGAGATATTTTGGGGCAGCTTTAAAGGTGCAGAGGTTCAAAAAAGCCTGAAGTCCTTTGAGCAAACCGTCTTTAGTAGAACGGAATGACGTCTGCCCTACCAACATTCAGGCTAGTGCAGATATGCTGAGTATTGCTATGAGATTGAACACAACAGTACAACTGTGTTCATCTGATATTACTTCTGCTGCGATAGTTTTCACTCATGTCATAAACACAAATCCTTATAGACTAATTAGCAGATGTACTGCAGCAGCAGCACTTGTTTCACCTTTTCCCTGAAGGCTGCAATTGGTATGTGCTTTGAAAGCTATGTAAAGCCTATCTTTTCAGGATTTCATTCATTTTTGTAATTTTGTAGCATTACATGTGAGAGAGGACATATGAGCACACCTGGATAAGGAAGTTGAATTGTCTAGCCTATTTCCCTGAATAGCATACAGAGCTGTAATCCCACCCTGAGGGAATACACACCATCTTTATGCCAACTGGCTTGGGCAATATGGAGCTTGTCGGTGCCAGGAGTTTTTGAACGGATGTAGCTACACTATGTAAATGCACTGCACTGAGATAAAGCAGTATCTGTACTTTTCCTCCCCAGTGTCAAAGAACAGGTGGCTATGCTGTTGCAAAAAGCTCTGATCTAGATAAAACCATAGGGTTTATATGCTTAAAATTTACTCCAGCTTAACTATTTCTGCTTGATTTCCCCACTGTGCATACCTTTATCCCAGGATGAGCATGTCCAGTTCCAAATCACAGAAGTCACTTCAAAGCCTTGGAATTGGAGTCTCTTGATGCAGAATAAAAACACCCAGGCAAGGGTTAAATAAGGGATAGTTAGCTCAACTCTAAATTCACTCTATGCCTTAATCTGGATTGGCTCCTATGCACTGCCAAACTCCTAATTAATTCAATTGCTGGTGAAAGGTTACTGCTTGAAAAATCACATTGTGTTGATAAAGTGTTGAGGAACAAATTCTCTTTTGGTAGAGCAAGGGGGTTTTAGGCAGAAGCAGTGTGTGAATGCAAGAGAAATTCAGTGCTTGACCTTTTATTCGTACCTTCTCTGAGACTGCCAACAAGAATCTCTAAGTGCTCCCGTTACCGTTGATTTTAGCAGTGTGAACACCTGCCTATTAACAATTAGAATAAAACTCACAAGCTCATTTCCTGGAAGATATGAGCTATCAGACATAATGACTGCAGGCTTTATTGATCTGATGGGGATTTGGAGTGCTAACAGACAATCTAAAGTTTCCATGGCCAGATAAAAATCTCCGAGTCCCTGAAGTCCTTTGCACAAATGAATTCTTTCTCTTCTATAGACCTCTCTGAAATCAAGATGTGTCTCTGTGAAGACTGAACTACAGATTTTCCCTAAAAGTTTTTACAAACAGTCTTTTCAATAGTGATTTTTTTGCTTTGTTCTTTATAGGTGGATACCTCACTTGACAGTAACTCTGAAATCTCCCCTGGCCTAGTTTCTGTTCTCAACAGCACAAGTTAAAGTATGCTCTAGAAGACAGTTTTAGTTCTGCTCTTTCCTGATTCCCTGGAAGAGAAGAAGCTAAGCAACATCAACTTTATCAGAAGTATAGAAAGTCAAGGGCAACACTTTCTCTCTAGGGACAACTATCTGTCCCTCATACGAAAGAGGTGGGTGAACAGCTCTTGATATGAAAGATGCCTACTTTCATGTACCAGACATTCTCGAATTATGTAAGATTGCTGGAGAAAAACAAACTACCAGCTGAGAGTTCTTTAAATTTATGGCTTTTGAAGACTTTTGTGGCAGCTGCTGTTGCTTGGATATCCAGAGTTAAGGATATCTGCTCTCCTGCGCGTGGAGGAGTGTTTTATGGGCCAGCTCAGAACAGGATCTCTCCCCAGTCATAATGCAGCATGCTTGTAGCTTCTTCCAGTCTTTGGGCAGTTAACCAGAAGTAAGAAATCTTTCAAATGTACAAAATCTGTACTCCTAGGCTCTGCCGTGGCCAATCTTTCTGCTGTTGAAGATTTAAAAAATTTACAGTCCCTCCCAGTTGCTAGATGTGATGTTCAAGGACCTGTGTCACAGTCCTTGCTAATATGGCTCTACATGCTGACTTGTCATGTCATATACACAAATTCTACTTTGCTCTTTTTTTCTCCTAGCAGCTTATTGTCCACCGATAGCACCGTTTTGGTGTGGGGTTCTCCTTGGGTGTTTTGAAGTATCTAGGAGACCAAGCCCAGGGAGCCTGAGTCTTTTGGAAGTCGGAGCAAAGTTGTGGAGCTTTTGTTCTCTTCAGGAAGTACCCACAGACTGCACCTTTCCCACACGCTGTGTAGAGGAGAGAGGGATATGTTTCAAGAAGACAAAACTGTATGTGTACCACATTCATTAATGGATCCATCTAGTACCCTCTTAAAGAGGTGGAGGCAAACCTGCTTATCAGAGGTCTTAGGATATACAGAAGCAGTTCTTCAGGCTAACATCATCACTGCCATCTTTTATAGATAAGCCATCAAGTTAACAGACCTTGTTGTGTCCAAACAAAATCACAGGTGTTGAGTGAATTACTGTACAGAAGCAGGTGGATATCACTTTGTCATCTCTTTCTATTGACATCTAATCAGTGTCTGAACCATAAGGAAGATTGGCTCGGCAGAATAAATGTTCTTGTAAGTCCCAGGGAGGCCTTAACAGACCTGATCCCATATAGCTGATCTCTGAGCCTCTGTATTCACTGCTGTGGGTTCAGATTTCTTCATGCTGCTTGCTACTGAGAGAAAAAATTAGTATTCAGCAACATTGGTTAGGAATGCTTTGCTAATAAGTTAAATTATTTATTTTGTGTAGTTTTTATCAGCTACACAAATGTTTGTGGACATAGTGCTGAACTTCAGAAGAAAAAGTATCCCAATAGTCTTTGCAGATATGCATATGTGATCTAGTTTTTCTTGCAGATCTGAAGAAGTGCTTTAATTTTAGTCCAAAGAGGATGACTGAAGAAAGCTTTATTTAAAACAGGTGATACAGAATAACCTTACTGTTCAAGCTGTCAAATTCTGGAATTTACATTTAAGGAACTCTGGAATCTCAGGAGTTCTGCGGGAAGCCTCAGATTGCTTTCAAGACTGGTTATTTTTCTTCGTAGGTGGAAGCATTTCTTCTTGTAAAGGCTTTATTGTTTTAGTTATAGCTCCAACAAATAGAATCCTTGTCTTATCATTTTAATGGGATGAATTAATTTGCTGTATTAGACAAAAAAATTAACAGGAAGCAATATTCCCAGTGATACCTTGAATAAAGACTAAGTATAAAACTTGATCTTAAATTTATAGGTAGCACTGGGTAACAGTTATCCTGGAAACTAAGAGGGTTTCAGACTTAAAGCGTAGCTAAGTCAACTAGGGTTAAAAAAAAAAGTGTTCTGTTTTTAAGACCTGTCTCCTTTAGGTTGACAAATTACATGAGTCTGTCACTTGGCGTACTTGCTGCACCTTTTTCATCATGGAACTGAAGTAGGATTGTAAAGATACTTGGTCTTGGAATTAGCTCTTTTTAATGATTTAGAGTTTGAATGGCCAAGTTGTTTAATTCAACTGAAAAGAATACTGGGAATAAACTGTTGCAGACAACTGCTGATTTTGCTATGCAGATTTCCACTATCTCACATGTTACTGTGTTCTCCTTTTCTCTGCTCTATGTCAGCAGGGGTACTTTGGTACAGAGGAGGGAGATGGCTGCTTCTGTGGCAAATAACCTGTTTCTTTCTCGCTTCTATTAGCACATGCATCTGTGTGAGAACATTTTCATGGAAGGCAGCTTACTTCTCTTACTGACAGTTCTCCACAGAACAGTGTTTCTCCAAAGGATAATTAAGGGGCATACAGTTCAGTCTAGGAGGACTCACATGTATCTCCCCCTTATTTTGCAGAATTTGTGGGTCTGCAACTGCTACAAGTTTTTGGTTTGTTTGGGTGTTTTTAATGAAGACCGAGAAAAAGGATTCCACTAAATGATGGAATATATGTTTCTTCTGGGCGGAATATTTTTCACCAGGAGAGACTACAGTAAAATTCTTGAGTAAACAGTATCCGTCTGAGAGAGGTAACCGAGCTAGCAGGACTGTTTCTTTTGTGAGCACTCTAATCACCTGCTTAATGTTAATTTATGACAGTACAGGAATGAGTAATAGGAGGCTTTGCAAACATAGATGTCCAGGTAGTACGTGCATCCTTTATGCGTGAACTACGTGGTGCTGAACTACATGGGCAGCAGTCCGAAGGATGGTAGCATGAAGAACCAGATGGTGTTAGACTGCTAGACATTCAATGATGCTACCATACCATGCCATACCATGCCATTTTCATCCTTGGAAATGGAACAAATAGAGGTTCTCTAAAGCGAGCAAGCCCAGTTGAGCTGCTTGGACTAGAGGCACAAAGAATCCAGAAGAATTTTTGCAGTGTTTGGGATAGCAGCACTGTACAATAGTGCGTTTTGACTTTAGAGCTCTATTGGATTAATAAATGTAAGGAAGCCTTTATGCAAAATGTTACTGTAATTGCAGGCTCATGTTCTGATTGCCTCTTCGGGGGAGATGCATCCTCAATAGCATCTTCGTTTGTCTTACAATGGAAAAAGATAGAAAATAAGCAATTAAAGCAGACTTATTTAAATGAAAGGCTGTTCGGATGCCACACATCTGAGCATTCAGCTATGCAGTTCTAGCTAAGATTGTTGGTTAATTTTTCTGTTAAAAAAACCTCTTAATTTATTGCTGCTATATGTACCTGCTTTGTAGTATGGCCAGACTACTGACAGGAGATAAATTCTCTTTTTGTTTCAACTGTGATCTTCTTTTCTCCCTTCCTGTTTCTCACCCTAAAGCAGCCTCTTAAGAATGTGAACATAGAAATGAGAGGTTAATTACTTCCATTATGTTCTTGGGATCCTTGTTATACCAATGAATCTTATAAAGAAATACTACAAAATCTATTACTGGTCAGTTCAAAAATAGATGGACTTTGCTCTGATTGTGTATCAGTTGACATTCTGGTAGGGAATAGTGTGTTTACTGAGCTTTATGAAAATGGAAAACAAACGTCTTGTTCCCTACCTTGTGGTCTAAGTGCCAGCTAGGCATGGGGAAACCCACCATTAAATTCAAGTCTCCCAGGAACATAAGATGCCCTAGGGAAAATCAGCAGACATCTTTTATATAGTGATAAAGAAATATGTTTTCAAAAGGAAGTGGTTTGGTTTTATCCTGTAATACCTACTCATAACAACAGTCTAATATTAGTGGAAGATTAACATTATTCAGTCATTTAAATGTCAAATCTTTATGGCAAACCAGCATAGATTCTGAGTTAAATCGCAAAGACTCTTGCTTTCTTGTTGTGTGTGTGTATGTTGCTTAATCTCCCTGGCCAGTATAGAAGATGTTGTGATCTCCTCGTTAAAGACGCCACACTGAGAAGATTGTAGTAGAGGAATAAATAGAACAAGTGTTAGGAAGCCAAGCAGCTCATCTTTGTTGAACTAAAATGCACTTCACACAAACTGGCTTCCCCACAAGCTTGTTTCTTCTAACTTTAAGTCAGCTTCAGTTACCATTTTGCTGGATATCTAACAAGCTCATTTGAGGCTTTTGTAAGTACATCTGCCTTCTTTCCTGAAATGTTGTTTTACCTGCTTGTAAAACTAAGTAACCAATATTTTGTAGAAGAAGTTATTCCTGTGGTAGAGAGAGCTAGCAGACAAGGGCAGTGGCTCCCAAAAGTGTGGAGGAGCTCAAAACCTCACAGGTGAGGCTCAGTCGGGAGCTTGAACACTTGAAGGTCTGCTAGATCTGGGCTGGCTGCGCGCAAACCTGTCTCATCATCATTAGCCTGCATTCCTGGCCTATGGTGCTGAGGTGTGCAGTGCTAAACCACCGGAGTTGTTCTGGGTAGGGGCTGCCAGACCCGTCCAGGCTGATGATCTCCATCTGGGTGCCAGCTGTGCAGTCACAGTGTGCATCTTTGCTGACAGGTCTGCTGTTTCTCCTGATAATTGGCCTGTGTGGAGCCGGGTACGTTCAGACGTCCTTCACAAACAGCGGAGATTCATCTATACAAATATAAAAGTTTCGCATGGGATTTTGTGAAAGCAAAAATGGCAGCCTGATGTTTAGGAGTTCAACTACAGGTAGATATCTAAGATTTGAAAGATTTCCCACTAAAATGTTAGACTGTATGTGTTAATAGAATGCATAAAAACAATACAACTATGAGTGAAAAAATGAATTCTTGCCTATTCCCGGCTGGATCTGGTGAGGCTGGAACTACTGGAAACCTTTTCAAGCAAAGTTAAGTTAGAAAAAGCTGCTGGAACTTACTGCTTTTTTTCCAGAAGTTTTTTATTCCAGGACTGCTCAGACCACGTTCTGCCCTGATCCCAACAGATTCTGAAAGAATGCAATGAAAAAAGGAAACAAGGCAAAATGCAACAGGGTGGGCACTTCCCCATAGGGGCTGCCTGCTTGCAATCCAACTCTGGGAAGCTTCTTTGGATCTGGAAACAGCTGGTCCCAAAATACAGTTCTGTTACCAAACAGTGTAAGGGAATATCTCAACGTGGATCATTCATGGATCCTTGTAATAGGGCGGGGTGGGTGGGATTCATTTTGGAAGCACAACTCTGCCTAGCACGGTGAGTTTATTTTTAGTATTTTAACCAGCCAGTTTCAAGACTTGACATTTTCTCTGATGTTTAAACTAATGGCTCACCACTATCTGCTTGTGTTGAAGGAGTCTGATGCTGAGAGTGCTGATGTAGTGATGGTGGTGTCAGGCTGTTTGGACTCGAACAAAATATGTTTACAGTGGTTCAGTTAAGAGTCCTTGAGTCAGTAATGTCATTCTGCACAAAATGGATGGTCACTTTGTACAAAATGGTGCCTGCCTATCCCTGCCAAGCAATGAACAGCCATAGCATTTGGCCTAAGACTTTGTCCTTTCAGACTATCTGCTGACTACGTTTTGCAAAATTATTGCTACAGTTCCCAGAGCTGGCAATTTTGAGCACAATTTGAATACATGAAAGAGTGGTGTGTTTCCACTCATTCATTGGGCTCCCTTTTATACCTAATGGAATTTTGTGGAAGGAAGCCTTGTATATAAAAGCTTGTTAGAAACTACGTATCAGGGGCATCTCTAATTTTTAGAGTGGGGCAGATTTTTTAACTTAGCTGACTACTTGTCTTAAATGAACAAAGAAGCAACCTGTGAAATTAAGTATGACCCATATATGGACTTTGTTGAAGCACTTTGAGCTCACAATATGCTTCAGTGTCCAGTGTTAAAAAAGAAAAAGGAAATTAAGCGTTTTCATGGGAACTCTGAGTTAGAATGAACCAAGGAAGGAACAAATGCGGTACTTCCCCCCATGACTCTCCTATTTAATATTTCTGGTGGTTTTAAGTTGTCTTAATGACTAATAATATTATTGATAAGTTTCAGAGGTTTACTCATTTTTCTAGCTAGAAGCATTTTGCTTCTATAGGCAGAGCTAATACATCTATTTTTTGTCCCGCTTTAATATGTCTTTTTAGACACTAAAAAGTACTTCTAATTCTGCAACCAGTCATCTTTATTTCCTTCCTGCCCCCCACTTCCATTAGTAATGCTTGGCAGTGATTCAGAACCACCCTGCTTTCTAGTTAGGGTGAATGAGAAACCACCAAAACCAAGAAAAACATGGAGTGAAGGGAACCACTGGCACCCGCTCCGTAGCATGATTGCAGCAATCTGTGCTATGCAGAGTCACTCCAAGTTGGAGTCAGAGTTTCCGTTAGCCAGCGAGCACAGTCCCTGACTGTCTAAGCAGAGAGGCCGTATTGTCTGTAGAAGCACGAGACTCGAAGCCAAACACCTGAAATGTCTTTCCTCTTTTACTGATTCGTTGTGTGGCTGTGGGCAAGTCTTCATGCTTATTTCTGTCTCTAGAGTATGCAGTTACTAAAAAGCTACTTTGAGAACATTAGTTGAAGTTTTTGAAGCACAACATAGTACTAGGAATTGTTTAAGTTATTAGTCACTGAACTGTAGTTTAATGTATATTCAGTGGGACGTCCTGTCTTTCTAGTTAAATTACAGGATTCGTCTCCTGTCTGGGGTACCCCAAGGTAGATGATAGTGACGGTGTGGAGCTGTGCAAACTGCTGGTGCAGTGAATGAGTTCATGCCAAAGCCCCATCTCCTATCAGTTTCCAATCTGCAGATCTGTTCTTAGAAGTACATGATATATTAATACCTCCAGTAAATTACATATTCTTCTAAAATACGTGGATCTGATAAATCTATGGATTATTGGAAGTAGTCTTTGGAGCTCAGTAGGCTGATGTGCTAGAGAGCTGTGTAAGAAGAGATGTGAGGTGAAGGAAAAAAAAGTTAAATGTTAATGGGAGGAAAAAGCACATAGTCACCACATAAGTACAGGCAGTTAGAAGTCATCTAGGCTTTTGTGTTGTCAGTTGCTTATTTTACCAGGGGGACACTTTCAGACCGAGGTGTTGCTTAGAGTTCAGAGGATAGATAAACCGAACAGCAGGGGAACCTGCTGATGCTCAGCCATGCCATTTTCAATAAACATCACTTCGCTCAATAGAGAAATTATTGCGAAGGCCTTCAAGGAACAAAGGCATCGACCGGCCACAAACAGTGCTGTATAAAACTGCCTTTTCAAAGCCTTTGAAGTTTTTTTTTTCCCCACTCTTCACACAGGGCTACAGGTCATTCAGGTGAAACTACATGAAAACGCCAGCTAAGCAGGCATGTTTATTCCATTTAAAAATTTGGTCAAAGAAGTCTTTGTTCCTCTGCTCAGGTCTGTGCCCTGTCAGTATGGGGAAGTGTGAAGATCCTTTCAGACATGTGAAAAAAAATCCACTCGTACAGTGTTGCAAAAATGACATGAAATCAAGCCAAGCTTTCTTTTACAAGCAAGCCAATATAACGCCTATTTTAAAACAACTGAATAATGATAAAAAATAAAAAGTCATATCAAAGTTCAAAATACTTCATTCCATTAAAGCTAATTTCGTTGTAGGACTGTCGTGACATCCTGCATTTCAGCTTTGTAAAGAACAATAATGATTTACAGGGAGGTAAATTCCTCTGAGAGCTTCTGGTTACAACCTCATCTATGAAAATGAAGTTATTCACCAGAACCCCTTGATAGATTATTTGCATGGAACTCATTCTAGTTCACTTATTGCTGAGAACCTTGAAATATTATCATAACAGTTCAGCTGTGTTGGGATGATTGAATGTTCTGAAGTATTTAAGACGAAATGAAGTTGTTTCAGTTGCTGAATCACTTTCAGCATTCACTTACAGGAGAGAAAATTGTTTGCTGTGCTAAAATTAGAAAGTGGGCAAACTTACTCCAAATTGTATGGGGTGTAAAGCATTTACCTTAAGTATTCTGGATAAAAAATCTCTGTGCAACCAGATTTGAATTGCGGGAATGTTCTTTTAATTGCCTCTCCCTCATCATAGTGTTTCTTGGAGTGGCTTCTCGAGCTGTCCTGCCAGCTGCCTCTCCTTTTGACACAGGTGAGGCATCTTCTGTAAGCAGGTCCCAGTATTTTATGTTTCATTGTCTTTTTAGTTTCCCTTGTGTACGTGGTGTCTCTATTAGCTTTCTGCTTAGTTACATTGTTTTGTTCTTTCCACTGAGCTACAAGCAACCCACTTTACAACTGTGTTCTGATAAAGCCCTGTGGATTTTAAAGGTCATATTCTTTTCTCGGATTAATACATCATTTCCATTGATTCACCTGCTGTTTCTGCAAACTCAGAGTATTACTGATGCCATTAATTATGTTAATATTCAAAGGGTTCTTAGCATGAGCTCAAGCTTTCCTAACATGCTAATTTTTGAGATCCATTTGAAATGCAGGGAAGATGGGGAGGAGTTGAGTGTTACCGCACTGGAAAAGAGAAAATAATTTTCTTTGTGCAGTTCATGCTTCTGAGATGGTCCCACAAGCAATGATGAGTTTTTCTAAGTTATTGATTGTTTTACTACCTAGGATGTAAAGCAATCTGCAGATGTGATAGCACGTTGTTTTTCCTGCTGAGGCATTGGTATAAAGGAATTCTGTCAAGCCTATTCAGACAAGCCAAAGAAAAGCCTAAAAAACAGGTAGGAGAAAGCAGCATAAACCCACTACATTGCTTCAGTTTGCTTTTATTTTGGTACTGTTACCTGGTTCTAGGAACCATTTTCACATCTGTTTCTAGAGAAAGCAAAACACGTTTCTAATAGTAGCAAACAAAGCACTTCGACAGATCTGGCCTAGCAAGCAGCTTGCTCCCTCTGACAGGAGAACCTGAACCATAAGCTGGCAATTTGCGTGTGTAGATTTGATTTGGAGCTTATTCCCACTTTAAACAACATTGTATTCTATGTACCACAAGTGTATTTTGTTTTTTGCCTCAACTTTCATTGTTAGGGATCTTGAATCTTAGGTGGTTTTTTTGGGAGCTTAGAAGTGGTTATTCTTTTTAGGTTGAGCATCGTTCCTAGAAAAGTGCCTAGCACACGCTCTGGACGCATTGTCTACGTGGCCTTTGCTGGTACATTGGGGTAACAAGGTAGACTTCTTATCTACTGCAGGCAGGAACTGCTGGGGAATGTCACATACTGTTGTTTTTCATCAAAGGTTGCTTGCAAATGCCTAAATTGGTTCCTGTCACTCAGCAGTGACAAAAATTGCTGGAATTTGTAAGAGGGTTAGGCTTCTACAAGACTAAACTCATCTGGACAGAGAGGTAAATCTTGAAACAAGAGTGTCTACATCAGTCCCTAGTTCAGCTGTTTGCAAACCACTGCAATTTATTCTTTTTTTACTTTTTTCACTCCTGATCACCCTTAGCTTCATCTCAGTAGGTCTGTAACACTTTCCTTCAAAATGTACATCCATTTGTTTCTTACTCCTTTGGTTTGAGGAAGAGAGGAAAAGTCTGTGAAATGGAAGCCTGGCTTAGTTTGCAATATTGCTGTGTATGACTGAAGGAACAAAACACATTCTCCCACCCTGCCTGCCCGTACTGGACACTTCTCTTCCCAGAGTGTAGGAGCTCTCCATCTTCACTGGTTTTGCACAAGTACCTGCTTTTGTTAAGCCTACTACGGGTGTCACCTGTTCTGATTTAAATATTTAAGATTTGGAGAGATTTCACTATGAATATTTTCAGACAGTAAATTGACAAGAGTGAAAATTAAACATAAAGTAACCGAAAGCAAACTCTGCCTTACTCTGCTACGTGACATCACTAGGATGCTGTGGAGTAGAGATGTATGTTAATTGTTCATTTTGATGAAAACAGTGAATAATAATTGTATTCTTCAACTTGAACTGTTTGAAAGGCACAGATATTAAGCTGCATGGCCTGCGTACAATTTTAATAGGCAAATGTTGGACATGGTTTTACTGCATTTCCAAAGTATGCAGAGTTAAACAGCTTCTGTATTTCTGTAGTTTGATTAACATCTCTTTGCAGCTGATCTGACTGTGGATTGACCTATGCTGCATTTTTGTTGTAGACTTTTGCAGTGAGCCTCAACGTGAGCCCTACTAAGATAATACATATTACAAGGTTCAAGCAGGAAACACTTTCATGGTAGGAACATAGCTCAGCTTCAAAATGGTTACCCAAGGTGCAGGGAGAATGTGACACATAGCAATGAATACTGTAGCTTAACAAGACCAACCTTACTGTATAGCTGAAATGATCTGAGGTCTGCTTAATATAATATATGTTGCAATATTAACTTCTGCCCTATTAGCATAATTTTCTGTTACAATTAAGGTAAGGTTGACATGGTATTCAGTGACGTGTGACTGTCTTTCCAAGTGTGGGTCAAGAACAGCTTAATCCAGGACTGTATGATAGATGTTAGATGAAGATATGTTGTGGTGATACAAGATTCATATAGACGGCATCTGCAAGCAAAGATGTAAGGCAGAAAGTGAAAAGGGAAGTACAAAGTATACAAGTATATGATATTGTGTTAATTTTTTTGCTATGATGCTATAGGTGTTAAATATATCCCTCTGATTACATAATTTGCTGTGAAATTACTTTGTTGGTTGCTGAGGATTTTTGCTGCATTTTGTCATGTGTTTCACATTAATCTCTGGATCTCCCTGGCTTCTGTTGCACAGCAGTTTGTTCTGTGCAGGAGACTTTAAAAGCAGGCTCTTTTTACAGTGAGTACAGGAGTGTCAGGAGTGCTTTGAAGGGATAATTGGCTTCCTTCCATTTGAGTATTTAATAGAGCACCTTTTCAGTCCCCAGCACCTCCCATCATTTGGAGAAGCACAGTAACCCATATCTTCTGCATCACTCCAGGAAAGTTGGTTTATAATAGTAGAGTTTTAAAATATACTGGCTCCTGTAAGAGCTGTCATAGCACGCTTTCTGACTAATCTGGAACCCAAGACAGCATACTGCTGTCTGAAAGCAGAAGTTGACAGTGCTATACCCAAAGGCTCCAATAATGTTTGAGGAATTGTTTCCAGTTTGTGTGTTTGTTTTGGTACTTCTATTACTAGACAGAAAGGATGGGCGCTCATTCAGTTTCTTCAGATATGATTTTGCACTGAATTTCAGCCTTAGGCTAGGAGGAAAGACTCCTTTTAACACACTGCCAACATGTACTTCTGGTTTATTAAACACCAAAGACAGCAGCATTTCTCTTGAGTGCAAACAGAGTGAACTCAGGGACCTGATTCAGCAGAATGCCTGTGCTTAAATTTAAGCACACGATTAAGTGTTCTATGGAGGAGGGATTTGGGAGTTGTAATAAAAAGTGAGATTAGAGATTGCAAAGATTAGAGGACAAATGGCATGAGAAGAGTAGAAGCATAAGGCTGTTTGGGTGGTCTACTTCATAATCCTGTAGTGTAGCACTTATTTTGCGTAACTTATTTTGGTCCTTACTCTTCTGACTGGATTGAAACAACGGAGATGCAAATATTCTTCCGGGAAAATATGTCTGATAAAAATATAATCCCTAAAAGTTGATCTTTACTTACCTGTAACATTCTGTAAAGAACATGCTCACCCATGTCCTGAGTGCCTGGTTGTGTCTGCCTTTCATGACAGACAATGTAAAATCAGGAGTGAAAGTTGGGTAGCCCAGATCAGAAGCTTTTCTGAGTCTGCAGCAGAGATGTAAATCTGAATTGTTCGGGGCTTTCAGCTCCACCTTCCTCACCCTCTCTCTGTCATTTATCCCATAGGACAATTCTTATTAACACATGATTGCTGAGATCCTGTTTGCACCTGGCATGTAGTAAACTGTTCTTGATGTTGGATTTCATATACAAAAAAAAAAAAAAAAATTGGCAAAGATGATGAAAGACCTTCCCTTCCAGGAGTGTTTATGAACATTAGGCTGGCTTTTATTGTGAAAGACAAGAGTGCAGCAGTTCCTAAGGTTGTAGACAGCAAGAAATAAAATGAAAAATGGACCATTTTAATGGAAGAAATGACACCTGCTGTTTGCTGCAGCCTTTGAGACACTCAGGAAGTGCTAAACATTGCAACATACGAATAATCAGGGAGATTGGGGCAGAACTTCTTTAACTCCATACTAACATAATGATTAATTTTGTTTTTATTCATTCTCTTCCTTTAAGGTTATTCTTAATTATCAGTGTGGCAATACATAGGAATCTTTTGCAATGGTATGTATGTTTTGATTTGTTTGAATGATGTGATCTCTATGACAGATACAATAAAGAAACAATTTCTCTTCTGAGATCAGAGTTATTCAAGACAACAAAACTTGGATTTAGAAATGCAAAACTACATCCCTTCATCAGGTAAAGCAAAGTAGGCCTGTGAGGAAGCTAATTCATGTCATGTATATACAGCAAGTCGAATTCCAACTACTACAAAGCTTTCATGTAAGACTTTGCTGACCCAATGGGTGGTGGAATATAAATAGATCAACAGTACACCCTTCCTTCTGCTGTTCTACCTAATCCTTCCTTGTGTTCAGGATTGAAGAGTATTTGATCTATGGAGTCTTAAATCAGACATTATTCCCTACAAAAAAACCCCAAAATTCAGGAGAATGAAAATTTAACGGTGTAAGAGTGTTCTTGTGATTTTAGACTGAGAAGCTGAATTAGGAATAGACTATTGTTCTTCCTTTTTTTCA
>Ga0181612_142403_pt1 | contig 25914 bp, 15 predicted proteins | sample HoacroProtozoa21_FD_119630 | JGI IMG/M metagenome (GOLD analysis project Ga0181612, IMG submission 119630) | Hoatzin crop microbial communities from Cojedes, Venezuel. Combined Assembly of Gp0051906, Gp0051904, Gp0051908
CAGGGAGCTGGTTGCGTCACTGTCCCTGGAGGTGTTCAAAAAGCATGTAGATGTGGCAATTCAGGATATGGTTTAGTAGGCATGGTGGTGTTGGGTGGATGGTTGGACTTGATGACCTTAGCAGTCCTTTCCAACCTATGTTTCTATGATTCTTGAACAACTGTCGCTGGAACAACCTCCTCAAGGCCATTGCGGAGTCCCCATCACTAAAGGTTTTCAAGACACATCTGGACAGGGTGCTAAAAAATCTTATCTAGGCTACTTTTTTCATGAAAGGAAACCAAATGATCTTTTGAGGTCCCTTCCAACCTGGGCTGTTCTATGATATCAACCATAACTGATTTTCTGTATTTGCTTGTGGTCTGTCATTTCCTCAGAATAGTAATTAGTACTCAATTCAGCTAAAAAAAGTGCTTTAGATGTTTATTGAACAAATGACTCCATAAGTGGCTTCTTAGAGCACATTTCTGCAGGACAGTGTATTCAAACAGAAAACCAGATTATCATAATTAGTTCTGAGTATATTATTTTGACAGTTATCAGAGGTTCTACTATCTTCTGACCTCTGATCTCAGTCAGTTGGACTTACTATGTACACTGAAAACTTAACCTTTTATAAAGGCTTTGAAATTGTAGGTCACTAGAGTGAGAATATTATATACTACAAAGGTTGCCTTGTGACATAGGATGTAACACAACTTTCCAAAGCCTGTTCTACATAAATAAGGACAAAACATAAAAAACATCTGTTTTCCTCTTTCTGTTTCTAGGAGGGATAACTTCAACTGGAGCTTTATGGAAAGGCCTTTAATTTTCTTTGCCTTTCCCCCTTCCCTAGTTAATTCTCTTTCCAGCATACTGACCACCACAGTGGAAAATCAGATGATCTCATTGTCTGCATCACACTATAGCCTTTGACTCCTTCAAAACTACTTCATAGTGTCTGAAAGTGTGTCCATGTATTTATGTATGGTGCATCCTATCCCATACTCTGACCCTGTATTTTGCCGTCTTGCTATATGAAGCCATCCAAATAATTACTCCATTTGGGAGCTAGAATCATCTCGTATGTCTGGAAGAGGGTGCAGTAACTGACTCCTGTAAAATAGGGCTACCACCTCTTCCTGCATTTCTAGGGAAGTCCTATTCCTATTCCTAGAGAAACTGTATAACTGTGAGACTGCTGAGTGTTAGAATAGTTGCAGGAAAAGTAAAAATAGAAAGATTCAAGGTTTGAAACACTAAAATTTTTATAGCAGCCAACTCTTTGCAGGAGTAGCCCGTGATTCTCCTTGGAAATGACTTTAGGTAGAAAGCTTCTGTAGTATTTACAATAAAGTGTCAGTGGGACACTTTGTCCTTTGCTCAGAGACCAAAATCCGTCTTTTATTACTGCCTATCTACATCAATGTGCATTTATTATACTTAAAGCAGAACTGAAAAACTGGGTCTCAGACTAGCAATCAGAATAGATTTAAGTTTTAGGGCTATATCTTTGGTGATCGCCTACGTCTTAGTTTTTTTCAGTAGCAACTGATGTGTAAATATCTGCTCTGATATGAACTACATTTATATCTGCTTTTCTGTAATCTATTTCTGCCTCTGCTAACAGAGACTGAAAGTTGCCTTAAAAAGAGCATTGAGGAACACCAATTAATATTTTTTTATGGCAAATTTGTGCGGACAGCCTTTCTAAATCCAGTGTAAATAATGACACAATGTTGCGCCTGTTCCAAAAGTATGTCAGGAATCTGTTGCCAAGTTGTTCTTCTTAGTCTAAAGTGAAAGAATAGAAAATAGTTCTCCATTTTTTATGATCTTGTGAATTGTTAAGTGTCTTCATCTTTTACTCCATAACTTGACGGTTAATCTCAGATTAGTGATTTAGAGGGGTTTTTGTTTGGCTTGAAATGTCACTGGGCATCAGACACTCCTTCCCTGCATTTGCTTCTTTATTTATGTCCCTACCAGTTGAAGATTAAGATCCTAATTTGAATCCTCTGCATGATAGCATGTTACAGTTGCTCAGTCAGATTGACCTGTACAGCAGCAGGTTTTTCTCAAGAAAACCAAGTGACAGTATGCTTGATAACTATTTTTCCTACCACTTTTCAAGTTCCTAAATAACAAAGAAAGCAGTTAATTATTTTGTATAATTGCTAGAGCAGCAGATGCAAACTGTGTACAAATGGTAGAAAATAATTTAACCTGCTTCAGTAGTGAATGGTTGAGCACAAAGAAGATTTAAAGCAAATCAAGTTCCCATTGAGGTGTGCTAATTACTGCATTCACATTCTTGCTTTACTTGAGGCATACTTCAGATTTAGCTGAAGAAATCATATTACACTTTCAATCTTAGGTCATGTCATTACTGTTTCTTACAGTTCAGCTTGCCTAGAGCAAAATGGTGTTGTATATTACTGAAGAAGAAAAACATAATTTAAACACTTCAAAGAAAGAAGGAAATAAAAGCAGACATATCAAAATGGAAGTACTGCTACAGTCAGTTTTTCACAATGATCTTAACTGTGAAGAACAGAACTGTACTACTAAGGATTTTGTGCTGTTGAATTGTAAATATAATCTGATTTCAACAAAATTTTGTTAATCACAAGTAGTGAAGAAAACTAGGCTGACTTCAAGGGAAAAAACCAAATGAGACTGAAGACTATAAACCAAAAGCTGAGTCTTGTACTATCTCCTTTGCCAAAACTATCCCCTTTGAGTTGTTTGGGGAGTATTATCTGAACAGAATTGCAGGATTTGACTCAAGGCAACATTTCCCTAAGTGACAGTTGACTGATGATAGATGGAGACATAAAATTAGATGCTCCACCAGGGAATAGCTTGCAAAACTAATAGAAGCACAAGGAAAAGCCTAGGAGGAAAATTTAACAGATGCTTACTACAAATTGTGATTTTTTTTCTCCCCCAATCTGTAGCTTCATATTAATAAGCTTTCCCTCCTAGGGGAAACTTGCTTTCTGCAGAGCCCAGACTACAAGCTAGATGGTGATTGTGTATGTAAGCTCATGCTCACACCCCCGTACTCTGTTTCTGAAACCGTCTTTTTTCTGCTTCTGCTCACTCTTCATTACCTTCGATCAGCTCGCCTCTGCTTCTCTGTTCTCCAGGAGCACCTGACTAAGCCGGTGAAAGGGACAGTGTGTGCCAAAACCACATGAACAGCTACAACGTCTCTAGGTCCTGTTGCCCAGACAAAAATAAGAACATTAATAGAAATTGCTCTGCTTGAAGTCCAAGCATTAGTTCTCAACATAACATCTTGTAGACAGCAAAAAATGTGTCTTCATTCTACTGAAATTAGTAACAGAATTCCTTGTGGGTCCAGTACTTAATAGAACAAAAATTTGAGCTCCTGATTAAGATTTTCGGAGTGATTGGGAGACATTGAGTGAAACATGTTTAAACCCAGCTGAGGAGTTTATATTATGCCAAAAGTTTTCTAGGGGTCCTCTACAGGGAACAACTCCAATTCGTTATTGTGTAAACAGTCACAGTACAAACAAGGGCAAGAGTACAGGAGAGAATCCCTGTTCTGAAAACTCCCTTAAGCAGATGTTTAATTCCTTCTCTTTTAAGGAGATGTAAATAAATACCAAATACAAACCACATGTGGATGCGAGGGAGTATAGGTGGACTTAAACGCATATGCAAGTGCTTTACAAAATTTAGGGCCTGATATATAGTCTTCAGTGTAAAATGTATTTATTTATTAATTTACACCTACATGCTCTGGCTGTGCTGTACCTTTGCCTCCACCAAGTTTACCTATCAAGATAGCTCTTGAGGGGAGAAATCCCTGAAAAGTACACCCAACAATACGATTTCATAATCAGAGAAGCCAATTATATTTCAAGGTATTGCCAAAGAGACTGTTTCTCACTTCTCACCACCCTCGTCACCGGTTCTTGATGCTTTTTTTGTTCCCACTTTGTGGCAATTTAGTCATCAGGATCAGTACTACAGCTGTCTGAAAATAATTTTGGTTTACTGCTAGTTTTTTGGGGATCTGTTCCCTCCTGCAGCTGACAGTGCAACCACAGGAGCAGGCATGCCAGGACAAGCAGATGACAAGAATATCCAGAGAGGAGTGGAAAGGCTGGACTGTGCTCCTGGCAGCAAGACAGGCTTGGGTTGACTGAAACCAGACATGCAACCAAATATCAGAATTTTTAATTAAACCTCACTTTTAAAAACCAATTATAGTGCTTTATTTATTTCTCAAATATGAAGGGTAAATGGCAAGACATTAAAGACAACTCTTTCTCTTGCAAAGCACAACACAACACAAAACCAGAAATGTTTGCCTAAACTCAACATGAATTCATATAGAAAGCAGATACACTTCCTAATGATGCAGCAGTTTTTGCATTCCAGTAGCTATTAAAAGATAGTTTTGGAGGTAACAAATGTTGTCAGGGGGCATATGTATGCGTGGCTCCATTATTGACAGTTGGTCTGCTCAGAATTATATCAGTAGAAGGCCAGATTTATGGTATGTTAGAGGCCACGATGGAGAAATATAATTTCTAATGATAGAAAGGTATTTCTGTTGTAGCATAGTGCTTCCAGAAGCTTATAGTATGTTAAATAGTACAAAGTGTGAACTGTAGTTCCTAATGTGACCCTCTCCTCTCCCCGTTAGAATCAGGAAGGGTTGTTGCAGGAGACACGCAAAGAAAAAATTGAAATGTGAATACTTTGCAGTCTGCATGTTGAATTGCTCATCTTCAGTATTATACAGACAGAATATGGGAAAAAAAAGGTAATAATTGAAATTCAAGGGGAAACCCATTTGAACAGGGGAAAAAATGCATTTGTAACATTTTTTCCTTTATTTCCCCAAAGCAATGTGTCAGAATTCCCTAAACAAATGCCTTAACAAATAAACAAGAATAAGACTGAGTGCCTAATTTGCTTCTTCGTTTTGTCTAGAGAAGGGAATAACCGTTTTAGCTGGGATACACTAGCCAACTTGTTTGAAGTTATTTCAGGGTTACTCAACAGCATGCCACAAAAAATTCCCTCCCCCATCAAAATTCCATGTGTTGAAAGTTCTCTTTTGCCCTAGCTATTTAATTTTTTTTCCTTCAAAAGCAGCTATTACGATCTATTGCACCAAAAAGTATAGAACGCTTAATCTACAAACTCTCAAGTATTCTAAACCTCTGTGTACTAAAAAGCCACATGACATTTTTGTCAATAGTGATTATTGTCTATGAATGCATAATGAATAATAATAATGCAATGAAGCAGATCAGGTTGGTCAAGCAGGACCTGCCTTTCATGAACCCTTGCTGGATTGGGCATGGCCTCTGTCAGGCAGATGCCAGCCATGGGGCCTCCAGGGCCCAGGAGAAGAACAGTTAACAGCAGGGCTTCAAGATCTATATCCAGAGATTATGCTTGCAGGGTTAGCTGTCACCACTTCTGCATCAAAGTCCTTCTAATGCTAATGGTTTTCTCAGATCCTACCTAATTTCATCAGCTCTTATCCTGTCTTCGGTCCTAGGGTGTTCAGAATCACTAATCTCACCCGCTTCAGCTTCTGTTTCTTCACATTGCCTGCTTCTTACCCTCTTCAGCGTTTTAGCATCATGAAGATTTAAAAATAAAGCGTTTGTTTGAGGTCCTTCTTCTTCAATTTGTAATAGCAGATCCTCTTCGGGCTTTACAGACTTGAGTCCCTGCGGACTAGAAACTGATTTTCATAAAAAAATTGGAGATGATATTAATCATAATTGCATGAACCTGAGAGATTTCACAAATGCCAGGAACCTCATGGGGATTGCACTAACATTTCAGAACTGGCAAACACAGATGAAGGTGCACAGAAGATTTTAACAGGGGCACCGTCCCTTCACAGCTGAATTATACAAAGCTGAGATGTAGATGCTTTCCCTCTTTATCTAACACCCCACCAATCTGAGCTGCCATTGTTTTCAATGTTGGTCCCTGTGTTTGTGAAATGTATTAAGGTCCTTGTTGCTTTTGGAAATAATAGTCACTGTTGTATTATGGCCAAATCATTGTTTTTCTCCCTATTGACCCGATTTTTTTTTCAGGCTACCAAACACCCTTGACTTTGCTTGTGGGATGGTTAATCAACAAGTCTGTCACAATGATGGATTCCTCACGAATTGTTGCTTAATTAGCTTGCTTGGAAGTATAAATCAAGTGGAATACCAATTCTTGCAGCCCTACAGACAGGCAGCCACGCTCAGCTTGACAGCAGTGAGTTATTACTTTCTGCCCCAGTGTGGGACCAGCATGCAGGCACCAGCCTGCAAACCCGAAGGGGCTGTATGTTCATCCCCGAGACCACTGGTGTGCACAGACCGCACACACCAGAAAGAAGGGTTGGTGTGATGAAGGCGGAGGCGGGCTCCAGCTGGCAACATTTGCAGTGGTGACCAGCTGCAGGGGTTCTGGGCATGGGTACCCCTTGCGTGAGGAGATCTGGCACGACCTGCATCTGTCCACAGGGAGATAATCTTACATGTTGATGATGTTTCTCATCTGGGATATCTGTGTCTGCTGCTAGCTTTTTAATGAAGAAGAAACATTTTAGCCTGTAGCCAGACTAAGTTATTAGAGACAAAGACCTTTGTCTCATGACAAGCAGAACTGCCTTCCACAGAAAGGCAATCACATATCACAACAAAAGGAAACATAATACATTTTCTGCAAATTAAGATTCTTAAGACCGATCTTATATGCACTGATCTGAACAGCTTGGTATTTTTATAGATGGGACTTTCACACAACAAGAATGTATTTAAACCATTGACTTGAACTGAATTTCACAATTTTACCATGAGTGACTTCTGTGTAGCTTGTTCCCAGCAGGTCTGAGCCAACCTGAGCATCCCTGAACTGCATGGTGGACATCAAACAGAAGTACTTCCAGACTTCTACTTACCCTTTTTGAATTCCCAGGCTAAACTAAACAAGCATACTTCTCTGAGATGGATCTACTAATACACCTTTTTAGCAAAGCATATTTATTTTTCTATGGCCACCTCTTTTATTTATCTTTCCTCTTTGCCAACTTTGAGTTTTATTTTCAGAGAGCTTAATTAATGGTTAATGATTTCAGGTGGGATGTGTAAGTCACACTTTGGAGAAAGAACTGATTTGTTTTAAAAAAAATGAAAAATATTGGAATAGTCTCATTTTACTGATTTCTCTTTCCCCACATTTTCAGTGAAAGGGTGGGTTCAGTGGCCCCGCTTGCATAAGACCTACCAACATGAGTAATGCTCTCCAAGATGTAGCAAGAGACACTGCCGCAGACCGACCTCATGATAACTGACACAGGTCCCTTCTTTACCTTGTGACGTAGTAGTTGCTCCAGTGTGTAACATCTTGCTGCCAAATGAGTAAATCTGTTGCTAGCATGTGGATGCCTCGATGGAAACTTGGCCAGAAGGTCTGGGTGAGGCACAGTGTGAATTATATTGCTATGGCAACCTCAATTGCTTTCATCCATCGACATTTGCATCCTTATTTTTGGCATTTTCCACAAATAGTCTGCAGAGATTTTTTGTCAGTAGTTCAGTAGAATAGATCACTAGCTTTGCGTTTACCACATGATAAAAAAAACCACAACTATGAAAGCGGAGTTTGTGTGCAGGCTACAGAAAGGTCACAGTGATTTAGCAGATTTCAGTTAAACTTTTGAGAAGGAATTATATCTGAAAAAGCCCTATATTTTTAAAGACATCAGGATAGAGAAAGAGCATGCAGTTCAGATAAATTTGTCTCTTCCCAGACAGTCCTGATACAGATGCTGGAAATCAGAAGAAAACACTGAATGATCTGTTCTACTACTCTAATATGCCTCTTCATTGCCATAGCAAATAAAATGGAATCCTTACAGTTGACAAACTCAAATATGTATATAACTTGCTTACTTTTTTTTACTGATAAAAAGTAAAAAAAAAAAAGGCAAATCTACTGGTGTTATTTATGAATTATGATTAATTTCTTCAACCTTTTTCTGGCATATAGAAATGGCACACAAGCAAATTAAGAAATAATTCAAATAAAACTGTTTCTTAATTTTTTTTGTTATCTAAGCAACAGACACTCCTTCCACACAAAAGGCCTGATTCTGGTCTTACTTGCAATGAAGTTAATAGAGCTGTTCCTGACTTCTGTGCATTAACCAGGAGAAACAGCCGTACTATTTACAGGAAGATGAGAGGAGATTATAGTCGGCACTTCCAGCTTGCCCGGACCATTAAGCACTACCAGTTTGCCCATGGATCTCTCTCATTAACTCATCTTCTCTCTACAAAGCAACTCCAGTTTGCCTGAAAAGGGACTCTCCATCCAGACATCTGAGTACCATCAAGTGTAAACAAATGTTCATAAAAAACTTGGGTTCACTCCTTCACTGTGTCTGGTTTATCAAGAGCTTCCATGGATGGCTCTTGTACGGGGTAGCCTTGGGCTCTGTCATTCTGGGGAGCAGAAAATCCACCTAAAACAGAGGTAAAGAGACTCACTCAAAAAACAGACAGCTGAAGGTCAGTCTTTAGAGATCACTAATGAGAATTTTTTTTTCAACAGGTTTTTTTTTTTCCAACGAACGCCAAGTGTGTTTTCTCACATCGCCTATGGTTTGTTAGGCTCTAGTTTAAAGAGTTTCAGTCCTCTGAAGGGTCCGTGCTGTGACCGCCCAGCCTCCTGCTGCAAGTGGCTGCTGAATTGCTCAAGTGAACTGCTTACAAACACCCTACAGGCAGAATTTTATTCAAAACCGGTAAGTGAAAATTATGATTAATGATATATTTGCAGAACTTATTATCAGTTTATGAATGATTCATGAAAGGAAAAAAGAAGACTAAATAGACTATGAGTATCATTTGCAAGCAATAAATTAAGCAACTTCATCTCTCAAAGCGAGGTCCTTCTTGTCTTATATTTACCTAAGGATACTCTGCGGTGCAAGGGATGGGTGCTGTGTTTGTCAATAACGTGTTGCTGCACATCAACACATCAAAATACCATTTTGCTGTGACAAAGGGAAGGTGCACTGTCCAAAAGCCTCTGACTGCAAAGGGAAGACTTCCAAAGAAAAAAAAACGTGCAAACAGAGCTCAGAGAGGTGAAGGCATCGCAGTGCTGAGTGGTGAGGCTCAGCTCCTGCTGCAGATGGACACAGAGGGTGTAATTAGCAGCCAAGACATAGGAGCAGCTGGGCATGAATGCTAAAATGCGTGAAAGTCAAGGGTGAAAGACACAGAGCTGTCCCTGCCTTGGGTCTGAATCTACAGTGTTTTCTCCCTGGGGGAGTGCAATTTATACCCAGATTATACATTTCCTCTTTCAACTTCTCACCAAAGCTGGCATCCAAAGTCACCTGCCTTCAGAAACAGGATGTGAGATACCAGAGATGCTGTTCTTCTATTATCTATTATTGTAATTCCTGTCTATAGGAAGGCTCATCTGGATGTCAATGAAGGTCCTAGTTTTTTTTGTTTTTTCACTCCGCTTTTGAACCGGGTTGATAAGGAAGGTTGACTTTGCTCAAGGGTGCTCTGTGAGTTCCTGGGGTCAACCGCAGCACAGTGGCAGGAGGCTGCTGGCTCTCCACTGTACCTTTTCTCCAAGGACTGGATTTCCTCCCTGTTTCTCCTTAGTTCCAAATGCCTAGGACCAGCACTAATTCATTACCCATTGTAACTGCGAACAGCTGCGTCCCAGTGGGTTAGCAGAAGCATAATGGCTGAGATGGTTTATTGATGTATAAATAGGACAAGCTTTGTAGGAAAAGGCAGAGTTCTTCACTAGAACCAAGTAGAAAAATTGGAAAGTCCAGGTAAACTTCAGGGTAAAAACGTCTCCTCTCCAGGACTGGTACAGAGTGAGCAAACATCAGTGAAACACATCATAGGGACTGTTGTTCGAAGGTAAATCAAATTATGTAATTCAGTTAAAAAAGTGAAATCAGACTGACCAAGAAATCTAAGTGACTCCATATCCCCAGCTTCTACTTGGCTTTACATCTGCTGCAGCAATGTGAGCTATGGAGGATTAATTATATCCCTTAGAAGAAGAAGAAAAAGAAAAGACAAGTTCTGCTAGTCGATCTATTTGAAACTGTATTACCTCAGGTGGGAACAGGGGGCAAGTGGCTGAGACATTTGTGGTCTAAGCAACTGACAAGGCCATGAGCAATTCCCCAGAAAAAATTGCCTAAAGTCCAATTCGCTTTGCAGCTCATCATCAGCCCCACTCACACTGCACCTCTCACCTTTCTCTTTCTCTCAAAAACCCACCATAACACCAGGGTAAGATTTCTGTAAGGCCCCCACTCATAGTCCCTGTGGCCACTGCTAAGGGCACCCACCTCTTTCTTCTCAGTGTGTATAGTACTAAGGAGATTTCTTACCAGCCACACTGAGCTCTGACATCTCTTTAGGTGTACATGACAAGAGTCAGCCACTGTAAAAAGGAGAAGAAAAGGTGCATTTAGATAGTGATGTTGCAGTAAATCTTCAGACGTGTCTCAGTACCTTCAGGCTGTGACCCAGTAACTATGGTCCTTTTGTCCTGCACAGCATAGTTAAGGGGTTTGGGAACTACCTTTCCCCATTATTAAAATTCAGACCTACAAACACTTTCCATGTGTTGCTTTCCATGCTAAATTATTGCTGCAGCTGCAGCAGGAGCAGTTACTGGGAAAGGACAGCACCTGCGTGATTGTCAGTGGCAGGGATGGCAGGCTATGGGAACACGGTTATCCTGCAGACTACCCTGTAAAACAGGTTCAGGACCTCTGCTTGGAAACTCTGCTCAGCTCTACGTGCAACAAATATTTAACGATGAGCCACTGAACTAACCACAGAGTGTAAACAGGAGCCAGCAAGATTGTAAAAGGTCTTTTAAAAACAACTTTTTAAACACTGTGTGCTCATATAACAGTCCCCAGACTGATAGAATGGAGCACTCAGGCATACCACTATGGAGTACAGCAGGAGTTTTGCTTTAGACTAGCTGATAAAAATCCTGAGTATCCCCATTCGGCTAGCTGTCCTTCAGGCTGTGCTTTTAAGACAAAGAGCAGCAGCAACCATTAGTCTGCTATTTCTTTCTTAAAACCAAGTAGTTTCACAATTCAGAATTAACAGCTGGGGCAGTGAGAAATGAGAGCATGGATTTTATTTTGGCTGCTTCCTCAAAGTCACTTTGAGCAACGTTTCCAGCAGTGGCAGGCTGGCATCGATGAGGGAAGACTCTGTACTTTGCACGTGGATGGCCACCACAGATCTGTGGTGACCCCAGCGAGGCTGTGTGACTGGGGCCACGGAACCCCACAGAATTACCTCCCACCTATTAGGCACATCGAGCCGGGGAAACCCTCACCACTGTTGGTGTCGGAGACAAAACCCCTAGCAGCATACATCACACACCGTCTTTAACTTCACCTTCCTGCTAACATACTCAGTGGTCCCACTTTGGACCTGGACAGAAGAGACGAAGGGAGCATTCTCACCTCCATTGCCGTCATCAAAATTTGTGATCCGCCCTCTGCTAAGTTTTGAAATGCACCTAGGGGTAGAACAAAGAAAATCTTATTTCCTGAGAACAAAGCAAGAATGTAATGCAGACATAAGGCTGTGGCAGCTGAGGAGAAGAGCCGCAGCCCCTGTGCTGGGATGATCTGCCTGGCTCGGGTGTCCACACACACTGTCCTGCCTAGCCATGTGTCCTCGCTGTGCTGGGTGCCCGCTCTGCCTTAGCTCTTGGATCACTGCCTGGGAAGGCATCCCTATTGCGGGACCAGAATTTGGCAAAAGTGTAGAGACAGGGAGTGCTCAATGTGACTGCTTTCATCTCCTCTCGTAATTTGTTTCAATTGTACCTCCCGCCTGAAGAGTGACAGGAGAATGACGAACTAATGAAACACATCTTCCCACAGGGAAACTGTGTTGGTCCTTTTCCATCCTTCCTGGCAGTGAGTGATCGCAGTGTGTCCTAAAGGAAGTGCTTCTCTTGAAGTCATTAGCAAGCCTTGCAAGCTTTTTCCAGGGAATATAAATGCAGATGCTGCTGTTATTCAGCTAGAGTTTGAAATCAACATTGCTGAAATTTTCCTGACAGGACACTTTGCCATCAGAAAATATAAATCCATTCAAATATCGATATTCTATATGCACATTTATATTGCAGTTTGTCTAGCAGAATCGTTCAAACCAAAAGTGTTTGGATAAAGTTAAAGCATAGTATTCTGAGTTCTTTTTATTTATTTTGAAATTACTTTTCTCCTAGAAATGTGCTGCTATAAACAGTAATAAAAAGCTGAAACAAATTTGTCTGTATATCCTTGCATGACACATTTTTCCAGGAGCCTGTTTCCCACCCTGACTGGAAAAGACATTGTAAGAGCATGAATGTTTTGAAACCTGCCCCACTTTAGACAAAAATGCAAGGCTGCTGGGAGAGTGTAGGAACAGGGCACAGGGGCACATTGCTCATCTGCCCCTTAGGAGGCAAGCAGAGCTCCCTATACAATCCAGAGGAGACAGAAAGCGGAGAGGAACGCTAACATGATGAAGCACATCCAGCCTACAGTGCTCTGAAGAAAGTCACAGAACAGGGAAATCACTATGTTGCACCCCCTCGACAAGGTTGTATTTGCAGGGCTGGGCTTGTGCCCAGCAGTCTTTCTAGGAACAAATGGCAGCGCTGAAGTTACCTCCGCTGCGCAGAAGTAAGTGCCCCTTTACCGCTTCATTAACTCCAGTTAAATAGAGTCTGCAAAGAAGCTGCCGCTTTTGGTTTAGGTCTCATCTCTGGCTATCTTGAAAGGATGAGTAATCATTTAATGGGGCAGATTTTATCTTCCCTGCTGTATTCACATCATCATAAAGGTGGACTGCCTTTTATTCCCACTTGGCACCCTTATCCTTTCCTGTAAAAATCTTATTCACAATGATTTGAAAAGTTTGAGAAATGTATTCCACATTAATCCCGCTCTAAAGTGATAACTGAAAGACTTGAGAGCATTTTAAGATACTCATTATAGACAGCAATGAAACTTTTAGAGCTTCCTTTCCACATGGATGTAAAGGAGCTGTGTTTAAGGCACTTAAAATGTAAGAGGATCTTTTTCAGATGAAAAAAAATGCCATGGTACTAATTTAGGCATAAGAATTCTCATCTACAGCGAGTGACAAGTATAATAAAAAAAAATGGGTGTTTACAAGTTGTCTGTATTTCAACAAAAGCATTAAATATCAGGACATGCCTTGACTTTCTGTGCTGCTTCTGCTGTACTCCCTTGAAATGGGTTTTAGGCAGTGTCATCCAGGCAGATCCGCTGACCACTATTCGCTCATAAAGCATCAGTGGTAAAAACACACGGGCAAAAAATTAATACTCCTTTCCATGCACTGTTGAAACCCAGCTCATTCCAAAGATAAACTAAATTGCTGTAGCAATGTTCTAGCACATGGGTCACAATTGCTGGGTTTGTTTAACTACCAGATTTTCCAGTCAAAATACTTATAATGGCAAAAAATGTGCTTTCGTAAAACAGAAATTCATTTACTTTCAGGCAAAAGCTTATTTACAGACACTCCCTCCTTGCAACTGCCAGACAATAGCTGGACACAACACAGGGCACGGGTTTGTTCATCCACTGAGAAGGATCTCAGACCTTCTGCTTACCAAAAAAACGAGATGAATTCACTGAAGTTGGTGGGAACACCTCTCCAGTAAAAAAAAACCAAAAAACAACCCAAAAAGCACCACCCTTGCTGTGGTTCAGACTTCCAGACTTCTCCAAATTTTAACCAAAAGATAAAGCCTTCCACTTGACAGCAGTTGCCTCTTTCCTCTTCACTGGCTGTGAATGAGTGTAGTCTTCCCTCAGCGGTACTGGTAACACTCCACACCACCTTGGAGAAAGCTCTGCTGTGGACCAGGACGCTCAAACTTGTGTGGAAAGGCACCATCACAAGGACACATCTCGCTTTTAGAAAATGAGTCTTGGTGCACAGGGGCTCTAAGAACAAACCTGCAGAGGCCAGGCTAGATTCATGCAGCAAAAAAGGGCTGGCAGATGAAGAAGCTGATCGTGAGCACTCATCAGCAGGGAAAACACAGGGCAGCACGAGCTCTGATGGGCAACTGGAGGCCAGACTTCCTCCTGGCCCCTTTCAGAGAAGGCATCACTGTATTCCCAGCTGCTGCTTTCTCCCAGCAGTAAGCTGCTCTTTACCAGCCGATTGCTCCTGTGAGCAGGAGACAAATCTGTTTCTGGCAAACAGGCTGCCTGAAGAGATGCCTGGACCACGCCTGGACTTTGGGCAGGTTTGTTGTTTCCAAGCTACACTGTTAGACATGTATTGTCATGTCTAGCAGCACATCCCTTGCATCCTGCCACTGCCCTCTGTCTTTCCAAGCTCTCTGCTGCCACATCCCCTGCCCGACCCCAGGCCCCGGCACCGAAACTCACTGGTCATGGTTTCAAGGCGCAGCATGCAGCACACGAAGTCAGAGAAGCCGATTCTCCTGGAGGCATCGCCATACCGCAGGGCCATCAGGTGCAGGAGCTGCTCGTCAGCAGCCAGGTCTGCGGAGGAAAGAGAAAGACAGCACTGGGGACTCACTGGGGGATGATGGACCAGCCCTGCTGGCCTTGAGCACCCTGCAAAGCCCTCAGCCCCCCACCCTGTCATGCTGGGTCTCCCCTGCATCCCTGGACAGCAGCTTGCCTTTCCTCCAGGTTTGTACGTAGGAGTCGAGGTAAGGTGATGGAAAATCAAAGTCCATTTAGTCAATTACTCAAATTGTGGCTTAGGTCAGCAAGCAGGAAACATACAGCTAACTCCTCCAGTGTTATCTTGCTTTGCCTTTTTAGCTTTAATTTTCTATACCAAAGCATGATTTTCTTTGGTTCGTAACTGTTAAAGTCTGAGCACAGCATTTACAATACCACTGGCACTTTCTACCTAACAGGGAGATACTACACGCTCATGCTATTATGCAGTATAGCATGCCTGGGATTCTTAATTTTTACATTTTCTCTTCTATTAGAAAATGGTGAAGGGTGCATTTCTTTTTTATTAGCTGATTATTCAGTATTTGTGTCACAGTCTATTTGGATAGAAATTGGTATTCAATTGAATGAACAAAAATTGCCTTTCAGAATATTCCTTTATTAGTTAAATAAAACTACCCTAAATGTGCTGGCTACATAAGAGAAATGATTTAAATATATTTTGCACTAAAAGCTGATTTGCTAAGCAAAAGAGAAATTTTCTGCAGAGAGCTGGACTGATAGCTTCGGTTTAATGCATTCTCTGAGACTTCAGAAAAGTCTCATTTACTCACTCCTAGTTTTTAGTGGCTCAGCTGGAAGAGAAGTAGCTTTCCTGCTTTTTCAACCAGCTCTAAACTTTTCAGGTTTAAATGAACTCATCAAGGATCCAAATTAGTTGAATAAGCAGAAAAGAAGGAAATCATTTCTCTCCTCCTGTGTAGGGGGAGATACAACCGATGGAGGTGTGTTAGTATGTCGACAAACTCTGGTTGCACGAGCCTGGCTGGAGAAGGTCTCCAGCAGAAAGCAGACACACAATGATGAATATTTAAATAATAGAAATACATTTGGGTTTAAGATACATTTCAAATTAAGATAAACCTTATTCTAGATTTTTTCTAGGAGAAAAAAGTTAGGAATTCAAAAAAATCTAATCAACTAAATTTCTTCTTTGGGTATGGCTTTAAACTGCTTCCAAGAACCACTATAGTAGTGACTAATGAATTCTATCTCATTTTTAACCTGTGAAGGCAGTGGGAATTCAATCAAGCCCTCTCTGGAGAGCAAATTCCAGCAAGCATTGCAGTACGAGATGCTATAATCACATCTTACGCTAGTAAAACACCAACAATTTGGCATGGTCAGTCTGGGATATACTTGCTCTGAAATCTGATCGCCTGGCAATGTCTCTCAATTAACCTCATCAACGAGACTGAAGTGTCAGTCCTCTCTGTTCCCAAGACCTTTCAATTAACGTGCTGTTGCTTATTTGTAAGGTTAGTCCCCACAACTTTTATCTGCTGGATTCCTCACTCTGGTTTTAGTCCAGCTTTAAAATACAGACTTCAAGTTTCCCTATTTTTTTGAATTATTTTGATGCATTTAGAATTGCCAGTAAGGAGTCTGTAAATACCCCAGGCCAATGCTCCTGCATTTCAGGGCAGCACTGCCGTTAATGCAGCTAGCCTGCTTTACTCTGGCAGAAAATTTGACCCATCGTTATTCTGCTTTAGGATGCATTAGGACGACAGTGAAAATTAAGCTCAGACTTCAGTGTTTTGCTGGGGAAAGCACGCAACACTTTAGGCAACAGCTGGCTGAGAGCTGTATCTAGATACATTAGTGCCATTCCCAGAGGCTGCACCAACCTCCCAAACGCTTTCTGGGGCTGTCCACTCCTTCCTGCTCAAAAGCCAGGACAGAGATCATCCTAATACAAAGCCAGATTCAAATGCAGCTGTCTGACTTAGAAGAAGACAAGAACGAGCTTATAATTTTCTTTGCCCCCCCAGTCAGAACTGCTTATAGCCTAACACCTATTGAATTTACTATTTAATAGTGCATTTTTATCCCTTCAAATGGCTGCATTGTTTTGGCTGCCAGGACTTAATACTCAACAGTTTACAACAATACTCCTCCCAGTTTTACACTTCAACGTCTTTCTTACAGAATAGACCTGGCAGCTTCTTCTTTGACATTTGGCACATTAGTGCTGCACTCCTCAGGCAGATGCTAATGGTCTGCCCACCTCTCAGTAACAGAAAAATTACACATATATCCCTTGAGCTGATGGCTTCCACGGATAGCAGTTCTGCACCAGGTTCCTCCTGAGGACAACACCCCTCCAAGCTCCAGGTAGCCAAGTGGGAGCTTCTCTGCTGTACAACTGCTGCCTCAGAGCTGTATTTCATGCACAGCGTTCGGAGAGATGAGCCAGCTAAAACACCTCTCATGTGAAGGGGTCCCATGCACTCACTGCAAGTTTCAGCACTCGTGTAGCCAACAGAGGTCAGTGCAAACTCAATAAATGTCTGTCACTGGGGCTTTCCCTTACAGCATTAGTCAGTGCTCTGGAGAGATACTGCTGGAATTGGCGTAAGCACAAGCATCGCCTGCTCCTTGCTCCTTTCCTCTGCTGGATGTTTTGTCCAAGGCCTAGAGAGACTATGGGTGAACCAGTCTGCAGGCTCTGGCCAGTGCTGTGCTTCTCTGCCTCTCTCTGCCCGCTCCCCAGCTGCAATGCGAAGGGTTTCTCCCTGAAACGAGCTTTCTGTCTCAAATGCCCTAAAAAGATGCAGACCCCTGAGCAGAGTTGTGACCTAACTGGCACCTCTGGGCAATCCAAACCGCTTCCTCCTTGACGCTCCTTTTTCTTCCCTGCCTCTTTTTCATCCTTTCGTTCACTGTCACAGGCACAAGAAAGGGAGCTGCTCAGCACCTATGGACATACCTGCTGTCTGTATCGCACTCTTCAGTTCAGACACATCAAGAAATCCAGAATGATTTCTGTCTTCCTTGCTGAAGATATCCTAAAAAACAGCGCAAAGCCAGATCTCAAGCCCGTATCAGCATTCTCCAAACTTACTACTACTTCTAATTATGTAGGATGCTTTCCCTCCTTAATGAATAGGCTGCAAGGAAGTCCAACAGGTGAGATAGGGTGACCGTAACGAGGGAGACCTATTTCCAGAAGGCTCAGACAGTATGTTATGGTGTAAGAAATCCCACAGTTTTGGGTGGGTGGAAGCCTTTTTGCTCACTCTCCCTGGTTTACGTGTGCAGGCAGCAACAGGAATACTCACACCTCCACTGACATAAAGACATTGCCTATAACATGTGAAATTAGTCAGGAGTCCCTGAGTCTCACAAAGGTGTGGGGTCATCTTCCCCAACACACTGTTGAAACCCCACAAGCCACACTTGAGGTGCTGTCAGTGGGAAGAGCACCATTGCTAGCTGGGGAACAGGCATCCCACATCGTAAGTGGCCTCAGACATCTCAAGAAGGATGAAACAAAGTAGAGCCCACCCAGCTCTTGAGGCTTCAGGAAATCTTCCCATCCTGCAGAAAGACTGAAGAGAGCAGGACCTGACACAGAGAAGCTTCCTGAATTTAGGTGGGACCGTAAGTACCAAAGTACTGTCTGCACTGCTTCCAGACCTAACGCTTATCCTGGAGCAGAGACGTATCTCCCAGATAAACTTTCATCAGATCCTACACGTTTCCACTACAAAATGCCACCATGAGGAAGTGACAGTTTTCAGATGACTGTTCTAGAACTCATTTCAGCTTAGAAAACTTTTCAAAGAGTTACCAGTGGTGCCACACAGAGATTTCAATCAAATTCTGAGCCTAATTAGCCTTCCTACCTTTTCCCTCTTTTTCCTCAATATTCCCTGCATTAGAAAAGCACTTTACACACACTGCTGCTTCCTGAGCTCTCAACCTTTGCATGAGAGGATGGAAATCTTATCCACTAAGCGAGCAACCTTTGCAATGTTTTCCCCCAGTGCTTTGACATCACAGAGCATCCGCGCCCTGCTGATGAAAAGCCCAAGAGCACAGTATCGGCAGAGAAGAGAGAGCAGCCCCCGTGTACCATGTACTTAGTGAGACTTCGCCAGAGTCTCCCGAACTCCTGCAGTGTGAGTTGTCCGTTGGAGTTGAGCTGTGCATTTAGTTAAGAATTGAACAGTTAATGAGAGCTAAACCTGTCTGTCTTCATTGCCGAGGATGCTGCCTTCACATAAAGGAAGACGTAAGAAGCAGTCTCTTCTGTCTGTTACTTTGTGTTGAGAGCTTTCCTGCTTTCATTTATGCTTAAATTCACCTTCTTTGGCACATTGTACAGCTGCTCATACCTGTGCTCAGAAAGAACAAAAGGTTTCTGTTTATACGGTACCTTTAACCACACGGGAACCTGCAGTGACAGCTTCAGCTGACGTTTAGCCACGGAGCACAGAGGCCCCTGTGGATGAACATGACCCCATGCTCCAGGTCACGTGTGCACATTGCCTTGCAGCAGAGTCTTAGCTGTGGCTGGATCCTCCTGGAGGAACAGGCACTGAAGGAGCCGAGAGCATGAGAAGCCAGTCCTGATGCCTGCTGTCAGAAGGCAGCAGCAGCCTTTGAGCCATGCATGAGATACACCTGAGAAAACACCCCACTGCCATGAGCTGCAGGAGCCCAGGGGTGTCATCAGACATTCCCCAGGGATGCTTGAAGGACTATGTCTGTGGGCTTGCTCCCCTCCATACATCGTCTCAGAGTCCTGGGCAGACATGCAGCACCTCACCTAGTGCAGCTGGGATGGTGAAATCTCCCTGAAAGCGAAACTTATCACCAGTGAAACATAAGCAGATAACTGCCACTGCCATGAAACCTGAGTGAAAACAGCTGATCCTGTCTTTGTAGGCCAGGACCTGTCACAATGTGCATGGATTGTATGTAGCCTAGAGAACGAAAAGTCCATCTTGAATTAAAGCAGAGCAGTGGCTTTATCAGTTCTTTGCATGTGCCATGCATTTACAGGGCCCATTTAGCCCAGGAGGGGTTTTGGAAAGGAGGAAGAGTCTCTTCCACTGGCTAGATGCAGAAAGCTGGAAAGAGAGGGGGACTTTTAGTTATGTTTATTCATTCCTTGGCAGTTTGTAAAGGTCTGAAAACATCTCTACAGTTATTTCAAGGCATCGAAGAAAAGAGGCAGTGAGCATGCAAGCAGAAGAAAACACATGGGATACAATTTATGTTTGCATCAAGGAGTCCTCTTGTTCTACAATGGCCAGCAATGTGTTTCCAGTGTTGTCTTGTTAACAGTAAAAAGACTGAATGACCCATCTAAACAGGGAAGGTACACTGGAAAGGATGAATGGCCTGCCAGGCAAATGCCTGTGATTCAGCGGTGACAGTGCTTCTGCCCCTAACACCAGCTTTGCTGGCAGCTCTAGTAGCCTGCACGAGCTGCCATCACAGGCCAGCGTGGTTGCAGCCGTGATGACAGAGACAAGCTATCCCTGAGCTCTTTGCTGCCTCCTCACCTTGGGCTCTGCCTGGGACCTGCACCCAAGGGTGAAGCTTAGTCAAGCTCTGGGCCCTGCAGAGGGGAAAATGAGAGCCAAGAGGTAGCTACTAGCAGAAGGTTGACTCTCACCTTTCAGCAGAGATACCAGAGCCAGAGCATGCATGGCAATGTCCTGCATAGACTCTGGGACAGTTATTTATCGAGGACTGTGGCTAATATTTACTTGCAGGTTCCCACACTGGGATGCTCAGCTCAGCCATAACTCAAGGCAAGGATGGGCAGCACCGGGGAAGTTTATAGCTTCTGCTGAAAGGATACATCCATCAGAGCTAAAATGCCTCTGCATGAATCAAAGCTGAATCTTCCTCCCATGCTGGTCATTTCATCTGCAAGGATTGACAAACAGAAGGAATTAAGGAGATCGAGGGAAGTGACAGAGGTATCAGGTCACCATTTGGAGGGACGGAGGGTACCAGTCTGAAGGCTCACATAGCGAAAAAGCCTCAGATCTGCCCCAGGTTCTCAAACAACAGCAAAGGCTACATGCCAGGCTGAGGTACACCGAGGGAGTCTGCTGTGTCTCAGCCATCTCTGCCACTCCCTTCTCCAAGGACAGGTGCCCTGTTTGGGCTCACAGGTAGCTACTTCGTACAGTTTCTGCCCACCTACCTGCCCTGATGGAAACTCTTCCCTCTTGAAATAAGGATAAGGGAAATGAAAGTGACAAGAAAGGCCATTTATGCTGAGCTAGCAAGTCCTAAGAGCCCTTTGAGCCTTGTGCATGACTGAGTTGGTTCAAGCCCTTCGTCTGTGCCCCTGTCTCATTCTATTTTCAAGGCGGACAGGTTAGGAAGGCTGGGAAACACTGAAATGGAGCTTGAGGCCTCTGCAGAGGAGCGATGTAGGCCAGGGCTGAACTGGGAGAAATCGGGTGACACTGAGGAGAGTGGGAGGCACAGCTCCCTGGGGCGCTTACTCGTGAAGCCCAGCCAGGGACTGAGTTCCTGCTGCAAGTGGTGGGGCACGAAGCAGGAAGGGGTGCTCATGGGGGCTGCAGGGACATCCAGACAAAGGACAGCATAGGGTAGAGGGTGGGTCTGTGAAGCGGAGGCTATCCCACAGCCGAACTGGGAGGGGGAGGGGAGGGTGAAATTTGGCTGTCAAGCAGATGCACAGCATTGATGCATGGCCATCAGCAAAGAGTCTGTTAGTAGCTGGTCTGGGTTGCATTGCCTTCTTCATGTGAATATTACTTTGATTTTCTTCAAAAAATAAAACCAAACTTTTGTGCATGTAGAGGAACCCTGGTGGAGGCACTTCTCATTCTTCAAGACGCAACAGTGCAGCAAGCCATGCTGAGGATTTTTTGAGGACCACCAGGACACCACTAAATCCTCTGCCTAATTTACACTAGACTAAAGATAGGGAAGCACCAAAGACATTAGCTGGGTTGTAAAAGCTTTACCTTGCAGGATCACTTCATTAAGGAGTTGTTGCAGCTGCAAGGCATCAATAGCTGAGCCCTAACACAGAACAAAATGCAGAGAGGTCTGTGAGCATAAGGTTTTCTCCTGTGTCACTTTTGCCTGAAACTTCTTTACTTATGCTCTATGGCAACCAAGAAGGACCTCTGCTTATACCAGAGGACAAATAGCACCCCCTCGGGAGCGTAACAAAGTCCTTCACTCTGCTGGGCCACTCTTTGACCTTCCCTACAAGAGTCTGCAGTGGATTTACGGGCAATCCCGTCACCATGGGGTATTTTCAGCAGAGATGGGAACACTTGCTGACTTCGCCAGTCCCTAGCTGGGGAGTTGCCGATGGCCAGGCACAGCAGGCATCTGGGTGAGTGGGCTGGGAGCGCAGGTGCTGCTGCCCGCTTCTTTCTGAGCCGCCCACCAGTGAACCTGACTGCCTCCCTCCCGAGACATTCCTAGGGCATGCAGCGTGGCAGCTCGTGTTCATTTTCACCTTCATGCATTGCTATAACTATTAACTGCAAGAGGTCCATTGTGCTAAGACTTTTGGCAGTGCTTTTTTTTCCTCTTGACTAAGTCGAGGAGTTCTTTATAACAGTTTATTAAACCATTAAAAGCATCTCCTGTGAACACACAGAGTTTGGCTCTGAAAGAGCAGGAATCAATTACTCAAACACTGACTGATGTCTGGTTTCCAAATGCTGCCAAGGCAAATGGAAAATGATGCTGATGAGAGGGGGGGTAATACCCAAGGCTTTCTAATTGCTTTCAGTAAATAAACAAACCAAAGCCAAAAAAAAAAAGTAGTACACATGCAACACAGCCACAGATCTCCAATCCCATGCTGCTATATGGGGCTAGCCAATCTATCCCAGCTGAATGTCCCATTTTTCTGGGGGGTTTGGCAGGTCAATCAATACTCTTTTCAGGGTATCCGCTTGAGGATAGAGCTAAATTTCCAAAAAACATTTTTCGAAATGGACTTCTATCACCATCGTAGATCAGTTTTTCTGTTAGCAAGTCTGCATGCCTTTTTTATTTCGATTTTTCAGCAAGATGTTTTAGATAGGATACCTGCTTAGCGTATCTTAGGAAGACAGCCTTATAGGAGATGTCCTGGTTCTGTCTTGGTACATCCTGGATCAAAGACAAAGTATGCACATAAATAATTCAGTTACAGAACAACTGGAGACAGAAGCCTGCAGATCCAAACAGCACTTTAGAGAGGGCAGGGAAGGTACAGTACAGACTGCAGTTTTAACACCTTGAAAGTAAAGCAGACTAGGAGCAAGGAACAGCTACTGCAATGAATGAAGAAGCATAGTTTGGATGTTATCTCTTAGTACAACCAGGAAGGAGAAGTTCAGAGCCTCAGAAGGACAATCAAACACATCCAGGGTAGAGTTCAGCAAGTCAATACGTGAGTATAGACATACAAAGCCTCATTCTTATTGGTGGCCCTTGGTTGAAACCACTGGCATAGGGCAGGTGAATATTCACATGAAACAAGAAAATAGAGCAGGAATTGACTTATCTTTTCTCTTGTACCTTCTCAGCCCCAAGGCAGGCTTGAGTGTACCTGAGCAATTGCAATTCAATGGTTAAGTGATTTTTTTCAACCCTCCATCGAGGAGACCCACCAGGCACTCAGGGGAACTATCCTTAACATTATAAAGTTTCCCCGAAAGATCTAAGCCTAATCACCAACATCTTCAGCTCTGTGCAAGATAATTCATACCAGTGAAGCCCAAATACCTGAACAGGAGCAGAAACTGTGGGTACCATAATTCGTCAAAGTCAAAACATTAGCTAATGACAACAGTGGAGTAAACTGACAGCTTGTCAGTGGAAAGAGATAATAAGCCACCATTTACACTACCCCTCTGATAGGGCTTAATTGCAGGCTGGAAAATGAATCACAAGGAGAGGACTCTGTTTTCTCTTCTCTTGAGGCAGCGTTACACCTTTGGCTTCAAAGACCTGCACTGAGTTTGCACTGCTATAAATAACAGCCTCTCAGTGGCAGGGTTTTGCAAGCAACCGGTGAGGCAGCAGCACGGACTGGACCAGCCCTGGCAATTTGCACAGTTCACAGCAAGGAAGTCCAGCAAGAGATTATAGTTGGGCTAGACAGGCTGAAATGTGGGTTGAACTAGAGGTGAAACCACTTTTGAAGTGTAATTTTCCATATGTCTGTGAAAATAGTCTGATGAAAATCAGAGGAAATCTGCTTTGGGCCTCACCTCTGTGGACTCCTGTGCTTTGGTGCAAGCAGTTAAATGACGCCATTCCCATGGGGAAGGAATGTATGACCCTGCTCTCAGGTTGTGAGGTCTTTTTAAAAGAGGTCAAACTCAAGCTGTGACTTTTTCATCAAAGTTTCCCCCTCTCTCCTCCTTAGATATCTACTCATTTTACAGACACTGCAAGAAATTAGTATCTTTTAAATGCTCTCCCCCCCTGCTGTATTTGGTTAGTCAAAGCATTAAAGGTGGCAAAGTGAACAGGACATATGGACAGGCAGACAGAGGGACTGTACAAGATTTGTTTCCTTCAAAAATCAGGCTCTGAAAGAGACATATGTGAAGAGGAAGGGCTTTGTTGTCACCCCTGTCTCTCCAGAGAGGTATTCCAGGCTGGTCACCTGCTCTTCCAGCAAGGTCGCAGGGTGCCAGAGTCAAACTCTGGGACAGGTACTGAGTGGTGAAAGGAGAGAAGAGCAGAGTGATGTCTGGCATGTAGAGAAGGAAGCACAGGAGTCAGCAGAGGTGGCTACTGAATGGTCAGCTCCTTGAGAACCATTCACCACCACCAGTATCTACATCAGTTTTCACAAACTCTTACCATCGGCAGCACTGGGCTGGGCAGAGAGTTTGAGTTCCTAGAAAAGAGTTACAAGAGTCAAACTGGGAGAGAACGGGCCTTTTCAGAGCACTGATTTGCAGATGTAGCAGGAGGAAGGCACCGACAGGAGCACTCACCCACCCCGCGGCCCCACAGGATGATCAATACCCACACCTCCCAGACTGTCCCAGTTCAGTCAAGACTCTTGTACCAGTCCTGGGTCTCTCTGTGCAAGCAGACGTGGGTAGGTCTGAGTCTCTGGCTGCTCTGGGGCCACTGTCTTTCCTGAGCCAGCCCTGCTGGCACCAGCAGCAGAGAAAGAGTAACTTGTCTCACTCTGAGCATGTCAGGACTAACCTCACCCCATAGAAGATAGGGCTGCCCTGCCTTGAGCCACATAAAACTTTCACCTGCTTTCTCTTTGCCTAGTTTAATAGTAGGAACACAAATAGCATCTGGGCTATTAAAAGGCAATGTCTTTTAAATGTCTACAGACTTCCTGAAATTTAACTGGGGTCACTACTCCTGACACTCACTTAGTAGCAACATTCAATATTGGAGTTTTGCTTTTAGTAGAGAAATTAGGCAGCCAGATGCTATTTATATAGCATCTGTGCTATTATATAGGCAAGTGCTGCAGAGACCCACAGGAAGGCTATCCCCACGCTTGGCCTAGCTCAGGAAAGTCTGTGAAGGGCAGAGGCTCTCCTGGAAAGTGCCACCTCCCAAGGCTGAGCCGTCTTGTGCATGACTCATCATGCTGAAGGCAGTCCAGCCCAGAACATAGACTTCTCACGTTTGTTTTCAATAGCTAAGGAGTTGCCTTAGTTGGTGCTGGGCTATTTTTGCTAGGGGCCAAAGCCTAGAAAGCAATCTCATTATTAAGATATGGGCCTATGAGGTAAGAACTCCAATCGCCTTCCACTATAAAGTTTGCTGAAGGAAAGCCACCACATGTCTGATGCTTGAAGGTCATTTGGTAAGGCTGAATGCTGGGCCTTGCTCTTTATGTAAAGCACACCCAGATATTTACATGAAGATGTGATAATAGCTGCCTTTGCATGAACCAAGATATCATTTTTCCACTAATCTTATCTTCAAGGCGTCTCTCATACCCACAGGACGCCCTACCATCCTGTCTCCGAGACGACTGGGTGAAAGGATCAAAGCCTTTCACTGCTCTTTGCTTCTCTAGGTCCCACGCTGAGCAGCATGGGACCTGATCTGTCTGGTGTCCAGCTGGCATAACGTAAGAAGCTACATAACAGCTGTTAAAAAAACCAAGCAAGCTCTCAGTCCTCCTTTCAGTAAAGAGAGATTTCCCCACAAGCCGGGGGGGGAGGTGGGGGCAGGCATATCTCACAATTATTTCTTGCTTGTGTGGTTCTTTGTACCAAAGCTGAGACCCTTGGTGGCTGCAGATGAACAGTTGCCCTGTTCTGCAGTGGCCACCCCTATGCGTGCGATAGTATGTCTGATCCCCCTCA